>Ga0207707_10000069_pt1 | contig 103460 bp, 93 predicted proteins | sample KBSC83BmetaG_FD_184336 | JGI IMG/M metagenome (GOLD analysis project Ga0207707, IMG submission 184336) | Corn rhizosphere microbial communities from Kellogg Biological Station, Michigan, USA - KBS C8-3B metaG (SPAdes) (version 2) | ecosystem: Host-associated > Plants > Roots > Rhizosphere ... | reverse complement strand
GATTCATCCCGTACACCGCCACCTTCATGGTGTTCTCCGACTACATGCGCCCGCCGATGCGGCTCGCCGCGATCATGGGCCTGCGCGTCATCAACGTGTTCACGCATGACTCGATTGCGGTGGGCGAGGACGGCCCGACGCATGAACCGGTCGAACAACTCGCGGGCTTGCGCTCCGTACCGAACCTCAACGTGATCCGTCCGGGCGATGCCAACGAAACCGCCGTCGCGTGGAAGGTTGCGATCGAAACCGCCGACCGTCCGACCGTGCTGGTGCTGTCACGCCAGAACGTGCCGACGCTCGATCGCAACAAGTTCGCCAGCGCCGAGGGTTTGCGGCGCGGTGCGTACGTGTTGCTGGACTGCGAAGGCGAGCCGGAACTGATCATGATCGGCACCGGCGCCGAAACCGGGCTGGTCGCGCAGGCCATCGAGAAGCTGCAGGCCGAAGGCATCAAGGCGCGCGCGGTGTCGATGCCGAGCTGGGAATTGTTTGCGGAGCAGGAGCAGTCGTATCGCGATTCCGTGCTGCCGCCCAACGTGCACGCACGCCTCGCCGTGGAAGCCGGCTGCCGCGAAGGCTGGGAACGCTGGGTCGGCGACCACGGCTCCGGCGTCGGCGTGAACCGCTACGGCGCCTCCGCACCTGGCGAACTGGTGCTGGAAAAGTACGGCTTCACTGTCGACAACGTGATCGCGAAGGCGAAGGCGTTGCTGGGCCGCTGAAGCATTCGCAGCCATGCAGCGAACAGGGCGCGGTGAACCATGCGGAAATCGCTGCGCGGTTCCGTCTTGCTTGCTGGTCGCCTTGCCGTTTCAGAGTTGTGCCCGCAGTGAGCCCGACGTCACGTTTACCCACGTTTGCATATAACGGAGTTGGCCATGCGCTTGTTGGTGGCTGCGATTCTCGCTTCCGGTTTGATCGTGCAGGGTGCATATGCAGAAGTGCCCGCATCGAAGCAGGAAAGCATCGCGAGCAGCCCGTACTCTCAGACGCCGTTTCACATGCCCCTGACGGAGCAAAAGAACATCGCGGAGAATCCTTCGTGGACGGCTCCGCAGAAGCCATTTCGCATTTATGGCAATACCTGGTATGTCGGCCCTCGCGGACTCGGCGTCTTCCTGATCACTGCGAGTACAGGCGATGTGCTGATTGACGGCGGTGTGCCGGGGGATGCTTCGCTGATAGAAGCCAACATTCGCAATCTCGGCATCGACCTGCGCAATGTCAAATGGATCCTCATTTCGCACGCGCATTCCGACCATGCCGGCGGAATGGCGCAACTCGTGCACGACACGGGTGCACAGGTGATCGCCGGTGCCGCGGATGCCCCGTTGCTGGAGCGCGGCGGTCGCGACGACCCGGAATATGGCGACAGATTTCCATTTCCGCCGGTGCATGTGGCGCGCACGGTGGCCGATGGCGAGCGTTTGCACCTGGGCGACCTGGTGCTCACTGCACACGCGACGCCGGGGCATACCCAAGGCAACACGAGTTGGACGTGGACATCATGCGAGGGCAGACGCTGCCTGCATCTGGTGGATGTCGGCAGCCTGTCAACGCCTGGGTTCAAATTGATCGGAAATCCAAACTATCCGAATGTCGTCAAGGATTTCGAGCATAGCTTTGCGGTGGTTGCGGCGCTGCCTTGTGACATTCCGCTCGCGCCACATCCCGGCATGGTGAATTTCTGGGAACGTGTGGCCAAACGCGACGGTCCCAACGCGCTGGTAGACCCTGCGGGATGCCGCGCTTACGCCATGGATGCCCGCAAAAATTTCAAGGCGCAACTGGCGAAGCAGCGCGCGGACGCTGGTTCGCCATAGCAAGAGCGGCTGCGAGCTTCGGACCATCGGCCCGTCAAGCGTTTTTGCACCGCACACCCGTTTTTTACCGCTCCTTGATCTTCACGCTCTTCAACAGCGCGTCGAGCTTCTGTTTCATCTCGGCCTGTGGTTGGGTGCCGGGTTGATAGACGTAAGCCGTGTAAAGCACCGATGGCTTGTCGCCATTCGCGGGCGGCACGACCGCGTTGATCTTGGTCATGTCGCTTTCGCTGTAGGCCTGCGCATCGTAGGGATGCTGGCGACCCACGATCTTCTTCCAGAAACTCTGGTAGCTGTCGTCGAGGTCGGTGGGCGGCGCCTGGTTGCGCAACAGGCTGACCCAGTGATGGTCATGGTTGTCCTCGGCCAGCCACACCTGGCCCGCGTCCCACACGACCTTGCCATCGTGGCCCGGGAAGAACGTGAAGCCGAGCGTCAGCACGCTGCCCGCGTCGATCTTCTGCAGGTCGGGTGTGAGTTCGAACGCCAGGCGCGACGAGTCGTAGCGGAAATCCCTGCCGTAATCGAAAGCGATGTGGATGTTCTTGAGCGCGTCCGGCAGTAACTGTGGGTCGGCAAGGAACGCCTTCCACTGGGCGAGCGTGCCGTCGTAGGGCAGGCTCACGAAATCGGTCAGTGCCTGCATGTTGATCGCGGTGTCGTGCTTCGACGTGGTGGGTTCGATGCGCATCAGGATCGAGTAACCGTCGGGTGTCGGCAGTGCGAACAGGCTGACGTAGCCGTCCGCGTAAGGCACCGGCCAACGCCATACCTGCCAATGGCGGCCCCAACGGTCGCTCCACTTCTCCGTGGTGCCGGGATTGCCCAGCGAGGTGACGAGGACCTTCTCGGGGCCGATCGCGCGCTTCAGGAATCCGGTCTTCAGCAGCATGTCCATCACGCCCTTGGGATCGTGGTGGAACGTCGCATCGGGAATGTTGTCCGGCTTGCGCAGATGGAACAGGATGTTCTGGGCCGCGACGCCGCCCTCGACATAACCATTGGCGGGCAGCGTGATCTTGAGGGTCGAACGTCCGCTGGTCGTCCACACGCCATCACTGTTGCGCGCGACGAGCTGCGGGAAATCATTCATCGACGGGCCGCTGTACAGCAACTGGTGCGAACCGTTGCCGTTCGGGAACAGGTTGGCCGATTGCTGGCCCAGCAATGCCTTCAGTTGCGAATCGAGGAAGGGATGGAAGGCGTCGCCGTAGGCCGCGAAGAAATCGGACACCGAAAGCGGCAGCTTGAAGTCACCCTTGAACGTGCCGCTCAACGTCGAATCGAACACGTCGAATTGATACGACATGCGTTTGTCGAAGCGCGCGAGATCCTTGGGCGCGTCCAGTACCTCGCTCATCGGCAGCGCGTAGTTGAGGTTTTCGTTGGGCGACTTCATCAGCACGATGCCGATGACCTTGCCGCTCTGGTCGAGCAGTGGCCCGCCACTGTTGCCGGGTGACGCGGCGGCCGAAAAGCGGATCCACTTCCATTGACCGTCCTGGTCTTCCGGCGTGTTGGAGGTATACAGGCCGTTGCGGATCACCACGCCCGTGCCGAGTGCGTTGCCGACCGAATAGACGACCTGGTTCAGGCCCGGCTTGGCATCGACCGCAAGCGGCGCGATCTTCGGCGGGTCCTTCAACGAAAACACCACGAAGTCGCGGCGCAGTGCGAACTTCTCGATCTTGTCGATTGCGTACACCTTGCCCGACGCGTCCCGCAATTCAGGCGCTCCCCACAGACTCTGATAGCCGACCATGAACACGTGTGCTGCGGTGACATAGGTGTTCGGACCAATCGCGAACGCGGTGCCGATGGAGTAGTACTTGTCGGTGCGTTCCTGGTACGGCAGCAAATCCATCGGCAGCGGCTTCTCGTAGGTCAGCGTGTCCGTCGGTTTGGCCGCGACGACCTCGAAAGTTGCCGACTGGATCTCCGGCAGCAGTGATGGGTTCAGCGTCGAATCCGCGTACGCGGTGCCGATTGCAAACCATGCGAGGCACATCGCCGACAGGTAGCATGTGAGATTGCGCGCGAACCGATGCGCACTTGCGTTCCACCCCTGCGTGGAAACGGTCGAAAAGATCATGGGGACTCCGGAAAAGGAAACGACGCCGCAAACGTCGCGGATGTTTGCACAACGGGGCGGTGCTTGCACGCGGCGCTACATCCCGTTGCGATGCAGGATCATTTCCAGCACGAACTTGGAGCCAAAAAACGCCAGCAGCAGGATGGCCATGCCAGCGAGGGCAAGGTTCACCGCACGGCGCCCGCGCCAGCCCCAGCGCCAGCGGCCGAACAGCAGCACGCCGAAGATGATCCAGGCGACCAAAGAAAGAATCGCCGTGTGGGCCTGGTGTTGCGCGTGCAGGTTGTGCACGAACAGGATGCCGGAAAGCAGCGTCAGCGTCAGCAGCGCGAAGCCGGCGCCGATCAACTTGAACATCAGCGATTCGGTTTGCGTGAGCGGCGGCAGCGCATCGGCCCATGCATTCAACGTGCGAGTGCGCAGCGCTTTTTCCTGGGTCGCCAGCAACAATGCCAGCACGGCGGCGATCGCGAGCAGACTGTAGGCCAACAGCGCGATGATCACGTGCAACCCGATTTGCCAGTCAATGGGGAATGGCGCGGTGGCCGGCGCCAGGAATTCGTCGATGGCGAGGAACAAACCGGCGAGCGGGAACAGGATGATGCCGAGGGCCGCGACCGGCCGTGCCACGTTCACGATCAAAGTCAGCGCCGCGATCACCGCCGATACCAGCGACAGCGCTGCATAAAAGTGCAAGTCCACCGCGCCACGGTGGATGCCGAACAGCACGGCGAAGTGCAGCAGCACGGCGACCGTGCCCGAAGCCAACGCGGCGCGCCGCGCGATCGCGCCCTGGTTCAGCAACGGGCGCGCCAGCGCTGCGGCGGCGGTGAAATACAGCGCGATCGCCAGGACCGCCGCGAGCTCCATCGTGGTCGAGTGCATGGGCATTCGGTGAGTGTCGCATGGCGCCGGGTCGGCATTCCAGCAGCGCGTGGCCGGGCATGAAAAGCGAGGCCAAGGCGCAGCCGGCGAAGTGATCGCGACTACCGGGGGGCTCCGCTAAACTGGCGGTTTCGACGTTCGTGATTCCGCCATGTTCGACAACCTGACCCAACGCCTGTCCGCCACCGTCCAGCGCCTGACCGGGCGCGGGCGCCTGACCGAGGAAAACATCCGCGAGGCGCTGCGCGAAGTGCGCGTCGCGTTGCTGGAAGCGGACGTCGCGCTGCCAGCGGTGCAGGCATTGATCGAGCGCATCAAGGTGCGCGCGGTCGGGCAGGAAGTGCTGAAGTCGCTGACGCCGGGGCAGGCGCTCATCAAGGTCGTGCGCGACGAGCTGACCGCGGTGATGGGTACGCAGAACGCTTCGCTCAATCTTGCCGCGACGCCGCCCGCGGTGGTGCTGATGGCGGGCCTGCAGGGCGCGGGCAAGACCACCACGGTTGCGAAACTCGCCAGGCACCTGATCGACCGCAAGAAGAAAGTGATGGTGGTCTCGGCCGACGTGTATCGCCCGGCTGCCATCGAGCAGTTGCAGACGCTGGCCGGGCAGGTCGGCGCGGGCTTCGTGCCGTCGCAAACCGGGCAGCAGCCCATCGCGATCGCGAAAGCCGCGGTGGATGCGGCCAGGCGCGAAGTCGCCGACGTGCTGATCGTCGATACCGCGGGCCGCACCTCGATCGACGAAGCCATGATGGCCGAGATCAAGGCGCTGCACGAAGCGCTGAATCCGGTCGAAACCCTGTTCGTGGTCGATTCGATGACCGGCCAGGACGCGGCCAACACCGCGAAGGCATTCGCCGAGGCGCTGCCGCTGACCGGCGTGATCCTGACCAAGGTCGATGGCGACGCACGCGGTGGCGCGGCGCTGTCGGTCCGCTACATCACCGGCCGGCCGATCAAGTTTCTCGGCGCCGGCGAGAAGCCCGATGCGCTGGAACCGTTCCATCCCGATCGCATGGCCACGCGCATCCTCGGCATGGGCGACGTGCTGTCGCTGATCGAGGATGTGCAACAAAAGACCGACGCCGACAAGGCTGCCAAACTCGCGGCCAAGGTCGCCAAGGGCAAGCGCTTCGACCTCAACGACATGAAGGACCAGCTCGACCAGATGCTCAACATGGGCGGACTGGCCGGCCTGATGGAAAAGCTGCCGGGCGTGTCGTCATTGCCGGACAAGGTGAAGTCGCAAGTCAACGACAAGGAAGTGACGCGGATGATTGCGATCATCGGCTCGATGACGAAAAAGGAACGCCGCCATCCCGACCTTTTGAACGGCTCGCGTCGCGCGCGCGTCGCGCGCGGTTCCGGTACCCAGCCGGCCGACGTCAATCGCCTGCTGAAGCAATACACCCAGATGGAAAAGATGATGGGCAAGTTTGCCCGCGGCGGCATGAAGGGCCTGATGCGGCAGATGGGCGGTGCGATGAAAGGCATGGGCGGGCGCGGGATGGCGGGGCGCTGACCCCGTCGGGGCTGTCTTGGCAGGGCGGGTGGCAACCCGCCTTCCATGCGGCGTACGGCGGGACGCGCTGCGCTTCTCCCGCCCTACAGATCTACTTGGCAAAATCGTGTGTATCGGCGTTTTTGCAGCATGCGTCGTGATCATTGAGCGTGCCTGCGGCGGTTGAGGCGGGCATCATCATCCGGGCTCGCATTTCGCCGGTTTTGCCTCTACAATTGCGCGTTTCCCGTGCCCGGGCGTCGTCCGATCGACCCGTGGCCGTTCCATTCGGAGTCGATAGATCATGGTAAGGATTCGTCTTTCGCGCGCAGGCGCCAAGGGCCGGCCGTTCTACCACGTGGTGGTGACCGACCAGCGCAGCGCCCGCGACGGCCGCAACATCGAGCGTCTGGGCTATTTCAATCCGGGTGCCGCCGGTACCCAGGACAAGCGTCTCGTGCTGGACGTCGAGAAGCTGAATGCGTGGGTGGCCAAGGGCGCGCAATGCTCGGACAAGGTTGCCGCGCTGGCGAAGGAAGCCGGCAAGCAGGCGCAAGCTGCTTGACGCGATGAACGGCGGGCGGCGGGTGCTGCTCGGACGCATCGTGGGTCTGCACGGCGTGCGTGGGGCGGTGAAGCTGGAGTCGTTCACCGAACCGCGCTTGGCGATATTCGGATACAAGCCCTGGCTGCTGGAACGCGAGCCGGAGCGTTTCGAGGAAATCGCCGAAGCGGATGGACACGCGCAGGGCAAGGGCATCGTTGCCACGTTGCCCGGCGTGGCGGATCGCGATGCGGCGGCAGCATGGATCGGCGCGCGCATCTGGGTTCCCCGCGAGGCATTGCCGGAGCTGGAACCCGGCGAGTATTACCAGACGGATCTGGAAGGGCTGTGGGTGGTGAATGAGGCGGGCGAGGATCTGGGCCGCGTCAGTCACCTGTTCGACAACGGCGCGCACGATGTGCTGATGACGCGCGACGAAGCCGGACGCGAACGCCTGATTCCGTACGTGGTGGATGTTTACGTGAAATCGGTTGATCTGGATGCGCGACGCATTGTGGTCGACTGGCACAAAGACGACTGAGGCCGGACGGCAATGCGGATCGATGTCGTCACGTTGTTTCCCGAGTTCGTGCAGCAATGCACCGTCTTCGGGGTGATTGGCCGGGCGGTCGAACGCGGATTGCTGGAAGTGGAAGCGTGGAATCCGCGCGACTATGCCGAAGGCGGTTACCGACGGGTCGATGACAGCGTGTGCGGCGGCGGTCCCGGCATGGTGATGCTCATCGAGCCGCTGCGGAAAGCGCTGGCGGCGGCGCGGCAAGCGGCGACGAATGCGGCGCCGGTGATTTACCTGAGTCCGCAGGGAAAGCGGCTCACGCAGGACAAGGTACGGCAACTGGCTTTACTGCCGCGGATGATTTTGCTGTGCGGGCGCTATGAAGGGATAGACGAGCGCCTGGTCGAGCGCGAGGTCGATGAGGAATTGTCGATCGGTGATTACGTACTGTCGGGCGGCGAACTCGCCGCGGCAGTGGTGGTCGATGCGATCGGCAGGTTGCAGGAAGGCGCGTTGGGTGATGCGCAATCCGCGGTGCAGGATTCGTTTTCGGACGGCCTGCTGGATTGCCCGCACTACACGCGGCCGGTCAGCCACGAGTTTGGCGAAGTACCGGCGGTGTTGTTGTCAGGCGATCACGCGGCGATCCGCCGCTGGCGCCGGATGCAGGCACTGGGTCGCACCTGGTTGCGCCGTCCGGAGCTGCTGGAAAACATGATGTTGGATCAAGACGACCAACACTTGCTGGAAGAATTCAAACAGGAACACAAGGGTCACACCCATGAACAAGATCATTGAACAATTCGAAGCCGCGCAGATGGGCCGGGAACTGCCGCCGTTCGCCGCGGGTGACACCGTCGTCGTCAACGTCAAGGTGAAGGAAGGCAACCGCGAGCGCGTCCAGGCCTTCGAGGGCGTGGTCATCGCGCGCCGCAACCGCGGCCTGCATTCGGCCTTCACCGTGCGCAAGATGTCGCACGGCACCGGAGTGGAGCGCGTGTTCCAGGCACACAGCCAGGCGATCGATTCGGTCGAAGTGAAGCGCAAGGGCAAAGTGCGTGGCGCCAAGCTGTACTTCCTGCGTGGCCTTGAAGGCAAGGCTGCACGCATCAAGGAAGATCTGGCGGCGAACAGCAAGCCGGCTGCGTCGCGCGTCAAGTAGGCCACTTCGACCTGTCCGTTCGAGCAGAGCCGCGCGGAGTGATCCGCGCGGCTTTTTGCTTGCCCAGGACAAGCCGATGCGCGATCAGCTTTTCCTTCTCCCTTGGGGAGAAGGTGGCGCAAAGCGCCGGATGAGGGTTCGGCTCCCAATGCCGCTCCTGCGGTGGTCTGACCGATGGTCTGAAAACTTCGCCATGTGCGCGTATGGTGGAACGATTCGATTTACCTGAGGTGCGCGCAATGACAACTCCCGCTGCCGGAGGCGCCGGCAGTTTCATGTTGGGTGGTGAAACGCCGATCCATCGACTGGGTTTCGGTGCAATGCGGATCACGGGCTCCGGAATTTGGGGCGAACCGGATGATCGCGCGGCTTGCCTGGCAACGCTGCGTCGCGTCCCTGAACTCGGCATCAACTTCATCGACACCGCCGATTCGTACGGACCTGCCGTGTCCGAGCCAATGTTGCGCGAGGCGCTGCATCCGTATCCGGATGGCATGGTGATTGCGACCAAGGGCGGGCAGGTGCGGCCGGGGCCGAACGAGTGGATTCCGCTGGGCCGCCCCGAATATCTGCTGCAGCAGGTGAAGATGAGCCTGCGCTGGCTTGGCCTTGACCAGATTTCGCTGTGGCAGTTGCACCGGATCGATCCGAACGTTCCTCGCGACGAGCAATTCGGCGCGATCAAGTCTATGCTGGACGATGGCCTGATCCATTACGCAGGCTTGAGCGAAGTCACGGTCGCGGAAATCCAGGCGGCCGAAAAGGTATTTCCGATTGCCACCGTGCAGAATCGTTACAGCGCCACGTATCGCGTGTACGAAGACGTGCTCGATTATTGCGAATCGCGCGGCATCGGTTTTATTCCGTGGTATCCGTTGTCGGGCGGCGCGCTCACGGGGCAGGATTCGCCGCTGGTCGAAATCGCGCGCCGTCATGAAGCGACACCCACGCAGGTCGCGATCGCGTGGCTGCTGAAACGCAGCCCGGTGATGCTGCCGATTCCGGGCACGTCGAAGATCGCACACCTCGAGGAAAACGTGGCGGCCGCGGACATCGAGTTGTCCGGCGAGGAGTTCGACGCATTGGGTGACGTTGCGGTCGCTGCACGCAAGCGTTGATGGTCGACCAATCATGGTCGACCAATCGAACAGGCGGACTCATTTGCCGGTGGGGCACCGTAGGTTGGGCTGACGCCGGATTCATTCCCGCGGAAGCCCAACGGACCGAGCGTTGTCGTTGGGCTTCGCGGATGAGGCCGCTCAGCCCAACCTACGTCGCTGTGCGATGCGCATCAATCGAACGGGCGGATTTCCTCGCCGTCACTGTGGGCCGCTTCGGTGCCGTCCGACTTGTCGCCCAGCAACCGCCGTACCACCACGTAGAACACCGGCACCAGCATTACGCCGAGCACCGTCGCGCCAATCATGCCGCCGACCACGCCGGTACCGATGGCATGGCGGCTGTTGGCGCCGGCACCGCTCGAGATCGCCAGCGGCAGCACGCCGAGGATGAAGGCGATCGAGGTCATCATGATCGGGCGCAGGCGGATGCGGCAGGCTTCCAGCGTCGCGGCGATCACGCCCTTGCCCTGTTTCTGTTCGTCCACGGCGAACTGCACGATCAGGATCGCGTTCTTCACCGACAGGCCGATGATGGCGATCAGGCCGATCTTGAAGTACACGTCGTCCTGCAGCCCGCGGATGCTGGTGAGCGCGACCGAACCCAACACGCCCAGCGGGATCACCAGCATCACCGCGAACGGGATCGACCAGCTTTCGTACAGCGCGCACAGGCACAGGAACACCACCAGGATCGACAGTCCGAACAACATCGGCGCCTGTGCGCCGGACATGATCTCCTGCAATGACTGGCCCGACCATTCGTAGCCGAAACTTTGCGGCAGGTATTTGGCGACGAGTTCCTGCATCGCGGTGATGGCATCGCCCGAGCTGTAGCCGGGTGCGGCGGTGCCGGTCAGCCCGATCGAGCCGACGCCGTTGTAGCGGTCGAGTTCCGGCGGCGCCAGCGCCCATTTGGTGCTGACCACGCTGGACAGCGGCACCATCGTGCCCGTCGACGACCGCGAGTAGAAATTGCCAATGTCCGCGGGGTTCATCCGGAACGGTGCATCGGCCTGCATCTGCACGCGCAGCACGCGCCCGCCGTAGTAGAAATCGTTGACGAATACGGGCGAGAGCATCAACTGGATCGCGTTGTACACGTCGGAAACCGACAGCCCCATCGACTGCGCCTCGACGCGGTTGACCTGCATGTCCACGGTCGGCGCGTCTTCCATGCCATTGATGTGCACGTTGGCGAGGCGCTTGTCCTTGGCGGCTTCGGCGATGAGCTTGTCCTTGGCGTCGACCAGCGCCTTGTGTCCGAGGCCGCCGCGATCTTCGAGTTCGAAGTCGAACCCGGCGAATTGCCCCAGTCCGCGGATCACCGGCCGGTTGATCGCAAACACCTGCGCATCGCGGATGTTCGCAAATTGCTTGTTGAAATCCTCGATGATCTGATTGGCGGTCTCGGAACGATCACTCCAGTCTTTCAGGTGGATGAACGCCATCCCGACATTTTCGCCATTGCCAATGAAGCTGAAACCGCCGATGTCGAAGATGTTGCGTACCGCCGGATTCTTTTTGACGATCTGCTCGACCTGTTTCATCACCGCGAAGGTGCGATCCGCCGTGGCGCCCGGCGGCAACTGGATCGTGGCAAACACTTCGCCCTGGTCTTCCTCGGGCACGAAACTCGACGGCAGATGCGCCAGCAACAGTACGGCGACGACGATCGCGAGCGCATAGCCCGCCATCCAGCGCGGCGTGTGCCGCACGGCCTTGCCGAGGCGCGAGAGGTAATGGCGCGCCAGGCTTTCGTAGCCGTTGTTGAAGGCGCGCAGGAGGCGGTTCGCGTGTTCGTGCTCGGGGCGCAGGATGCTGGCGCACAGCGCCGGCGTGAAGCTCAACGCCATCAGCGCCGACAGCAGCATCGAGACGGCGATGGTCACCGAGAACTGGCGATAGATCGCGCCGACGCTGCCGGGCATCAAGGCCGCCGGTACGAACACCGACGCCAGCACCGTGGTCACCGCGATGATCGCACCGGTGATCTGGGTCATGCCCTTGCGGGTGGCTTCCTTGGGCGGCAGGCCTTCCTCGCGCATGATGCGCTCGACGTTTTCGACCACCACGATCGCGTCGTCCACCACGATGCCGATCGCGAGCACCAGGCCGAACAGGCTGAGCACGTTGATCGAGAACCCGAACAGATAGAGCCCGAGGAACGCTCCGGTCAGCGCGACCGGCACCACCAGCGTCGGGATCAGGGTCGCACGCAGGTTCTGCAGGAACAGCAGCATCACGAAGAACACCAGCACGATCGCTTCGCCCAGCGTCTTCACCACTTCATCGATCGAGACCTTGACGAAGGTGTAGCTTTCGAACGGAATGCTCCAGGTCACGCCGGGCGGCAGGTTCTTCGCCAGCTCCTTCATCTTGTCCTGCACTTCGTTGGCGACCGCCAGCGCGTTCGCGCCGGGGACGAGCGAGATGCTGAAGGAGGCGACCGGCTGCTCGTTGAGGCGCGAGAAGCTGCTGTAATTGTCCGAACCCAATGCGACGCGCGCGACGTCGCCCAGCGTCACCGTGGTGCCGTCGGGATTGGTGCGCAAGATGATCTTGCGGAACTGCTCGGGCGTCGAAAAACTCGATTCGGCCGACACGTTCGCGGTGATGCCCTGGCCGTCCACCGCGGGCTGTGCGCCCACCGACCCCGCCGCGAACATCACGTTCTGCGCGCGCACCGCGTCCAGCACGTCGGTGGCCGTCAGTCCGTAGCCTTCCAGTTTCAGCGGGTTCAGCCAGATGCGCATCGCATACGGTGCACCGAACTGGTTGATGCTGCCAACGCCGTTGAGGCGCGAGATCGGGTCGACCAGTTGCGCGGCAATGATGTTGCTGAGCGCAGCGGGATCGTAGTGCCCGGTCTTGTCCTGCAACGATATCCCCATCAGGGAACCGGAGTTCGATTTGCGCACCGTGATGCCGAGGGCGTTCACCTCCGCCGGAAGCCGCGGCTCGGACGCCGAGACCGCGTTCTGGGTCTGCACGGCCGCGGTATCGAGGTCGGTGCCGGCCTTGAAATACAGCGTGACGTTGGCCGAGCCGTTCGAGTTGGACGACGACGTGAAGTACAGCAGGTTGTCGATGCCCGACAGGTTCTGTTCGATCACCTGCGTCACGGTGCTCTGCACGACCTGTGCGTTGGCGCCGGGATAGTTCGCGCGAATCTGCACGCTGGGCGGCGCGATTTCCGGGTACGCCTCGATCGGCAGGTTGAGGATCGCGATGGTGCCACCCAGCGTGATCAGGATCGCGAGCACCCACGCGAAAACCGGACGGTCGATGAAGAATTGCGGCATGGGCGAGGGCTACTTCGCGGCGCTGGCGGCCGAGGCGCCATCGGCGGGTGCATGCAAGGGAACCGGTTTGACCCGTTCGCCTGCCTGCGCTTTCTGCACGCCGGAAACGACCACCTTGGCGCCGGCATCGAGGCCGCGCTGCACGATCCAGTTCGCGCCGCGCTGGTCGCCGAGGTCGACGCGCTTCTCGACGATCTTGTCATCCGCGCCCACCACGTACACGTACGCGCCATCGTTGTCGCGCAGGATCGCGCCCTGCGGCAGCAGGAACGCGCCGTGCAGCGTGGCGAGCGACAGGCGGATCTTCACGAACATGCCGGGCAGCAGCGTGTGGTCGGGATTCGGGACGATCGCGCGCAGGTCGACCGCGCCGGTCGAGGGATCGACCGCGAGGTCGGTGAAGTCCAGCGTGCCCGCGCGCGGATACATGCTGCCGTCCGGCAGTTCGATCTTCACGCGCACCTTGTCGGGCGCGGCCAATGCCAGGGTGCCGGTCTTCTCCGCCTTGCGCAGCTGCTCGACTTCCGCCATCGGTTCGCTGAAGTTTGCGTAGATCGGATCGATCACCTGCACCGTCGTCAGCGGATTGGTGTCGGTGGGCGAAACCAGCGCGCCCTGGGTGACGTTCGCCATGCCGGCGCGGCCGCTGATCGGCGCGGTCACCGTGGCGTAGCCGAGATTGATTTTCGCGTTCTCGACGTTCGCCTGCGCAGCCTTCACCGCGGCGTCGGCTTCCGCGGCGGCGGCGATGGCGTTGTCCACGTCCTGTTTTGCCAGCACGCCCTTCGCGCCCAGTTCCTTGCTGCGCGTGGCGCTGAGGTCGGCGTTGCGCGCAGTGGCCTGCGCCTGGGCCAGTTGTCCCTGCGCCTGGCGCAGGCTCGCCTGCAGCGGCGCCGGATCGATCTTGAACAGTACGTCGCCGGCCTTGACGTCGGTGCCTTCCCTGTAGACGCGCTGCAGCACGATGCCCGTCACCCGCGCGCGCACCTGCGCGGTCAGCGTGGCCGCGAGGCGGCCGGGGTAGCTGCGCGTCACGGGCAGGTTGACCGGCGTTGCCGTGACGACGCCCACTTCCGGTGTGGTTTGCGCGGGCGGGGCCGAATGGCTGCACGCGCCCAGGACAAGGACGAACGCGAGGCTTGCGGCGCCTCGCAGCGAAAATTTCATCATCGGGTTTCTCTACCCGGCAGGTCAGTAATTTTCAAGTATGACGCGATCGGCGCCTTTCGTCCCTAGGCCAAGCGTCATGCTCCCGCCGGCGCGGGTGGCGCGTGAGCGGTACGAACGAAGTCGTCCGCTGAACCGACCACGTTGCGTCCAAGCTGCTTGGCCCGGTACAGCGCCTGGTCGGTCATGCGCAGCAGCGCTTCCGGCGTATCGCCGTGTTCAGGGTAATTGGCCACACCGATCGACACCGTGGCCGGCGGCAGCGTGCCTGCACGATAGTGCACCACCAGTTCCGAGGTGGCCTTGCGGATCGCGTCCGCGCGTTCGCGCGCCTGCGCACGGTCGGCATCGGTCAGCACCAGGGTGAATTCCTCGCCGCCGAAACGGCAGGGCATGTCTTCGCCCCGGCACGATTGCGCCAGCAGCGCACCGAACGCGCCCAGCAACGCGTCGCCGGCGTCGTGGCCTTGGGTATCGTTGTAACGCTTGAAATGGTCGAGATCGAACATCAACACCGAAAGCCCGCCCTTGCGGCGTTCGGCGCGCAGCAGTTCGCGCGGCAGCGAAGCCTCGAGGTAACGGCGATTGAACAGGTTGGTCAAGGGGTCGCGGATCGATTGCGTACGCAGGCTGGCCTCATACGCGCCGGCTACGCGGCGCGTTCGTGGTTTTGTATGGGGGACTTCGCAAGCGGCGCTATCCCGCACCCAAGCTGGAATGCCGACCGTGCGCAGCGGTATCCTATTCGTTCCCTTCCCGCACCCAATCGAACAGACATGAACGCATTGCACGCCCTCGTCGGGGGTGATGAAGTGGCTGCCATCGCGGCCGCCGTCCGTGGCAAGGTTGAACCTGCCGACGCCGCGACGGCAGAGACTTTTGCCAGGCTGGCGTGCGCGGAGCTCGGGCCGGATGAGCTGGCCAGGCGTGGTGTCGATGGCTGGGCGGCGATGTGCGCTGATCTGTTTCGCTGGGCCCGCAACCGTCCGGCGGGACATCCCGCTGTGCGCGCGTTCAATCCCGATCAGGAACACAACGGCTGGCGCTGCGCGCATTCGGTGATCGAAGTCGCCACCGCCGATGCGCCGTTCCTGGTCGACTCGCTGGAAATGGTCGTCAATGGCGAAGGACTGCGGCTGCACCGCCTGATCCATCCGGTGATGGACATCCAGCGCGATGCCAACGGCAACATCAAATCGATCGCGGCGTGTGGCGAAAGCGGTGCCACCGAATCGGTGATGCACGCCGAAATCGACCGTGTCGACGAAACCACGCTGAAGAAACTGCAAGCCGCCGCCGAACTGGCGCTCACCGACGTGCACGCCGCGGTCACCGACTGGCAGGCCATGCACGACAAAATGCTGGCGATCGCCGACGCGCTGCCGACGGAGCGCGATTCGCTCAGCGCCGGTGAAATCGCCGAAGGCCAGGCGTTTCTGCGCTGGGCCGCGGACAACCATTTCACCTTCCTGGGCTACCGCGAATACGACGTGGTGGCGGACAAGGGCGACGAATTGCTGAAGGCGCGCGCGGGTTCGGGCCTCGGCATCCTGCGCAACCCCGACCTTGCCACCGCGCCGCGTTCCACCAAGAGCCTGGTCGCAACCCGCCTGCCGCAATCGGGTTCTATGGATGCGATCATCCTGACCAAGACCAACGCGCGTTCGCGCGTACACCGCGCCGGTTACATGGATTACATCGGTGTGCTGCGTTTCGACGACAAGGGCAAACCGATCGGTGAATCGCGCTTCCTCGGCCTGTACACGACCACCTCGTACGTGCGCCGTCCGCAGGACGTGCCGTTGGTGCGGAAGAAGTTCGAGTCGGCGGAAAAGCGTTCCGGCCTGCGCCCGCAATCGCATTCCGGCAAGGCCTTCCGGTCGATCCTTGAAACCTTGCCGCGCGATGAGCTGCTGCAGGCGTCCAGCGACGAGTTGTTTGGTCTCGCCAGCGGCATCTTCGACGTCAACGAACGCCGTCAGGCGCGCCTGTTCGTGCGCCGCGACGCGTACGGCCGCTTCTTCTCGTGCCTGGTGTTCATCCCGCGCGATCACTACGGCGTCAACGTCGGCGAGCGCGTCAAGGAGATGCTGCGCGAAGAACTGCACGGTGCCTACGTGGATGCGAACGTGCAGATTGGCGACGCGCCGATGGCACGTATGCATGTGGTGGTGCGTCCGCGCGCGGGCGAGCACGTGGACGTCGACGTGCGAAAACTGGAATCGAAGCTTGCGCCGATCGTGCGCAACTGGCACGACGAGTTGCGCGACGCGCTGGTCAGCGGGCTTGGCGAAGAACACGGCGCGCACCTCGCGGGCCGTTGGGGCAGCACGCTTGCTTCCACTTACATCGAGGACCAGACCCCCGGCCGCGCGGCCGAGGATGTCGGCATCCTCGCCGCGATGACCACCGCGGGCGAAGACATGCGCCTCGCGTTCCATGATTCCCGGCGCAAGCCGGGCGAACTGCACTTCAAGATCTTCCGGGCAGGCAGTGACATTCCGCTGTCCGACGTCCTGCCGCTGCTGGAAAATGCCGGACTGAAGGTCGACACCGAACAGGTTCACGCGCTGGAGCTGCACGGCAGCAAGGCCTGCATCCAGGATTTCGTGGTGCGGCCCGCCGCGCCGCTGAAGTTCAAGCTGGAAGACGTGCATGCGCGTTTCGAGGCGGCCTTCGCCGCGATCTGGCGTGGGCATGCCGAGAACGACGGCCTCAACTCGCTGTTGCTGGAAGCCGGGCTCGGCTGGCGGCAGATCGCGATGCTGCGCGGTTACTCCAAGTACCAGCAGCAGGTCGGCACGACGTTCTCGCAGAATTACATGGATGAGACGCTGGGCCGCTACCCGATGATCACGGGCCTGCTGGTCGAGTTGTTCGAAGCCAAGTTCGATCCGCAACGCGAAGCGGGTGACGCCGCCAGCCGCAAGCATGCGCGCGAAGCGCTGGAGCGCGAGCTGGGCGTGCTGACGCCCAAAGCCGTGCTCGAATCCAATCCGGATTTCGTGGCGCGCGTTGCGGCATTGCTGGAAAAGCCGCGCGAGGAACAGGTCGAGGGCCTCGTCAATGCCATCAAGGCGTTGCTGGTGGACGTCTCCAGCCTCGACGACGACCGCATCCTGCGCGGTTTCATGGGTCAGATTCGCGCCACGCTGCGCACCAATTATTTCCAGACGCACGACGGCAAGCCGGCCGAATACATCAGCTACAAACTCGATTCGCACCAGGTTCCGGATGTTCCGAAACCGGTTCCGTACCGCGAGATCTGGGTGTACGCGCCGCGCGTGGAAGGCGTGCACCTGCGCTTCGGGCCGGTCGCGCGCGGTGGCATCCGCTGGTCGGATCGCCGCGAGGATTTCCGAACCGAGGTGCTTGGACTTGTGAAGGCGCAGATGGTGAAGAACACCGTGATCGTGCCGGTCGGTTCCAAGGGCGGTTTCTTCGTGAAGCGGCCGCCGGCCGAACGCGACGCGCTGCTGGAAGAGGGCATCGCCTGCTACAAGATGTTCATCAACGGCCTGCTCGACATCACCGACAACATCGACACCGCAGCGAACAAGGTGCTGCATCCCGCCGACGTGGTGCGCCACGACGCCGACGATTCGTACCTCGTGGTCGCCGCCGACAAGGGCACGGCGAAGTTTTCCGACATCGCAAACGGCTTGTCGATCGAACACGGATATTGGCTGGGCGATGCTTTCGCCTCGGGTGGTTCGGCGGGTTTCGATCACAAGGACATGGGCATCACCTCGCGCGGCGGTTGGGAGTCGGTGATGTACCACTTCCGCACGCTGGGCCACGATTGCCAGGCCGAGGACTTCGCCTGCGTCGGCATCGGCGACATGTCGGGTGACGTGTTCGGCAACGGCATGTTGCGATCGCGGCACACGCGCCTGCTGGCGGCGTTCGACCATCGCCACATCTTCATCGACCCGAATCCGGATGCGGAAAAGTCGTTCGTCGAACGCGAGCGCATGTTCGCGTTGTCGCGCTCGTCGTGGGAGGACTACGACAAGTCTCAAATCTCGAAGGGCGGCGGCGTTTTCGCACGCAACCTCAAGGCCGTGGCGATCACGCCGGAAATGCGCGAAGTACTCGGCATCGGCGCCGACGTGGAATCGTTGTCGCCGACCGACCTGATCAGCGCGATCCTGAAGGCGCCGGTCGACCTGTTGTGGAACGGCGGCATCGGCACCTACGTCAAGGCCACATCGGAATCGAACGCCGACGTGGGCGACCGCGCCAACAATGCATTGCGCATCAATGGCGACGACCTGCGCTGCAAGATCGTGGGCGAGGGCGGCAATCTCGGCTTCACCCAGAAGGGCCGCATCGAGGCGGCGCGCAAGGGCGTCCTGCTCAACACCGACTTCATCGACAACTCGGCGGGCGTGGATACGTCCGACCACGAGGTCAATATCAAGATTCTCTTGAACGATGCGGTGCAGCGCGGCGAGATGGATACCGAAGCGCGCAACAAGCTGCTGCACTCGATGACCGACGAGGTTGCGCGCCTGGTGTTGAACGACAACTACCGCCAGAACGGCGCGCTCGGCGTGATGGAGCACATGTCGGTGAGCCGCATCGGCTCGCAGGCGCATTTCATCCGCACCCTGGAGTCGCGCGGCCAGCTCGATCGCCAGATCGAGTCGCTGCCGTCCGACGCCGAGCTGGCCGAGCGCCGCACCCATCGCCAAGGACTGACGCGCCCGGAGCTCTCGGTGCTGCTGTCGTATTCCAAGATCGTGCTATACCAGCAATTGCTGGACTCCGACGTGCCGGAGGATCCGTTCCTATCGCACGAACTGGTGCGCTATTTCCCCGAGCCGCTGCACCAGAAATACGCGGCGCACATGCAGCGGCATCGCCTGAAACGCGAGATCATCGCGACCGCGGTCACCAACTCGATCGTCAACCGGATGGGCGCGACCTTCGTGTTGCGTACGCAGGAAGACACCGGGCAAACCGCCGCCGCGGTGGTGAAGGCCTACAACGCCGCGCGCCAGATCATCCACGCACGCGAATTGTGGTCGGGCATCGATGCGCTGGATGGCAAGGTCAACCAGTCCGCGCAGATCGACGCGCTGATGAAGGTGTGGTCGCTGCTGCGCAACATGTCACGCTGGCTGCTCAATCGTCCGGGTTCGACGTTGGGTATCACCGCGCTGGTCGAACGCTACCAGCCAGGCATGGACAGCCTGCGCAAGGCGCTGCCCGACTCGTTGAGCGGCACCGGAAATGCCACATGGGGCGTGGACCTGGAGAAGTGGCAGGGGATGGGCTTCCCGGCCGAGCTCGCGCACAAGCTCGCGGCGGTTCCCGCGCTGGAAGTCGCGATGGACATCATCGAAACCTCGCTGGAATCCGCGCGCCCGGTCGAGCACGTCGCACGCGTGTTCTTCGATCTCGGCGAAGCGCTCGACATCGAGTGGCTGCGCGGGCAGATCGACAAGCTCGCGGTGGAAAGCCGCTGGCACGCGCAGGCGCGTGGCGCCCTCCGAGACGAACTCGCCGTGCAGCAACGCGCGATGGTCAGCCAGATTCTTGCGTCCGAACAGGGCAGGCAAAGCGCCGACGGCGCGGTCACGGCCTGGTTGCAACGCGACGACCCGCAACTGCAATTCACCCGGGGCATGCTGGACGAAATTCGCGGCGTGGACGTCGACTACCCGATCGCCTCGGTGGCGCTGCGCCGCCTGGCGCAGATCGCGCAGTCGGGTTGAGAAGCGGCGCTCATTGCCGCATCGGTGGAAGCGTCGGAAAGCCATCGCCCTGCGCTGCCCGGCGTAGGAGCAATACCTGTTGCCTTAGCTCCGGCTGCTCGAACTCCCAAGTCGCATCATGGTTTGCGCGTCGTAGCCGATACCTGCAAGCCCAAGCGTTGGCTCTGAAGAAATCGAGCAACGCACTCTGGTCTGGTGGTAGACCGCGATCGTCGAGTTCATCAGCCAACACCAAGGCGTGGTCGGTGAGCTCCGATCCATTCTCATCGTCAACCCGGTCGACGAGAAGTCCAATGACCTGCAAAGCATCCTCATCGGACAGCCCGGCCAAAGTTGAGCTGCTCTCGGCATCCAATTCCTGCATGATCATGGCCTTCAGTCTTGTTTGATCACGTCCCGGCGTCATTAAGCTCGTCCGAGGTCCCGACCCTCGTCCCAATCAGATACTGTGCCTGCCACGTTATCGAGCCCGTCGATCAAAGCCATGCGCCCACCTCGGTCATGCGGCATGCCACCCCTGACCCAGAACATCGAGGGTCTGCGCAGGCATGCGCTTCTGATCGGCATTTTCGTGGGTCCGCCAGAGGCAACGCCAGCACAACGACGATGGCGTTCATGGCCAGTGCATTGCCTGACCAAGGCAGCTCGCCACTACGACAATGCGCGTAAGCTGATGCTCATGGATTCCAGTGAGACGGATCGTGTGGAGTCCAGCAGCCAGCCAATGCCATTGTTCTACTACTCCTTTGAGATGGAGGACCGCATCACCTCGCTAGACAAGGCCATTATCTGCATTCAAGCCCTGCATGGTCGGGGCGAATTTCCGTCGTCTCGCGTGACCGTATTGGGGAGCCGACGCGCGGCTGCTGCGGCAATTTCGCAATAAGCAGGAGCACATTCATATGCAGTTGGCCAGTGGACAGATCGCCGACGGTCCCATCTTGGTGGCCGCGGACAGTAGGGCCTCGGCATCAGCCTTCAGAAGCTATCGATGGCGTTCTCTACGCTCTACGGTCCGATCGATGCAGCTTACGTCGATATCGCCAGTCCATTTCCGAAACACGATCCAGCATCGCTTCCGCAGGTACAGGTGACGGTGAGCTGAAACACCCAGAAACTTGAGGACAATTTGGGGACACCGAGAAACGAAAACGGCCGGTTTTCTGGAAACCAGCCGCTCGCAAGTTACTGAATTTGGTGGGCAGTACAGGGATCGAACCTGTGACCCCTTCCATGTCAAGGAAGTGCTCTACCGCTGAGCTAACCGCCCGATTGCGTGTCACGCGCTCCCGCCGCCGCGCAATTTTCAATGTTTTGTGCCAATGAACACTACTATGTCAAGGTAGTGCTCTTACCGCTGAGCTAACCGCCCGCGCGATCGCGCGAGCCGCGCACTATAGCGTGATCCACGATCGCACTCAATGCGCCATGGCATGACATGGCTTTCACCCCGAGCCTAAGATACTCACGCTCGCGCGGCAGGCGTCTTGGGCGGTGGATGGAACGCCGGGGCGTCGTGCCGGATGCGGGATGCGGGATCACACCAGATCAGTCACCAACCAGCAACATCAGCTGTGGGCCCTTCGAGGAGAGCACTCCATGTCCCGTGCGCAAGTCCGTGAACCATTTTCCGAAGCCTGGCCGGCAATGGCGAGAACCGCGTTGCGGGTCGCCTTCGGCCTGATATGGGTGGCCAACGCCGCGTTCACCTGGACCTCGGGTTTCGCGGTCCACTACGTCGGCTATTTGCACAATGCCGCGCAGGGCCAGCCCGCATGGTCGGCATGGTGGTTCAATGCGTGGATCGCAGTGGTCACGCCGCACGCCGACCTGTTCGTATGGCTCACGCGCATCATCGAAACGGCGCTCGCCCTGGCGCTGGTACTGGGTTTTGCGCGCAAGACGGTGTACGTGCTGGGCGCATTGTTCAGCCTGCTGGTGTGGAGCACGGCCGAAGGTTTTGGCGGCCCGTACACGGTGGGCGCGACCAACATGGGCTCGGGGATCGTGTACGTGCTGGTGTTCATCGCGCTGATGGTGATCAACAGCCGCTCCGGTCCCAGTCCCTACAGCCTCGACTATTACATCGAACGCGCGTGGCCGTCATGGCGAAGCATGTCGGAATGGAACCGCGAGGTGTCGCCCGCGACGGTGCACCCGGTTTCCTGGCGGGTGCAGGGGCCGGCATTGTTCGGCATCGCGGTGCTGGTGTTTTTTCTGGTCGCGGGTTTGCACAGCAGCCTGAATGTGCGGCCGCCGACGCCCGCCGCCGCCGCCGCCGCCGTGTCCCCGCTGTCGCTGGCATCGACGGAGCCGGTGCAGAAGGCGAGGGATGCACGACTGCCGCCGCTTACGTCGGGCGACAGCGTCGACGTGGAAATCGAATCGACCGATGCCTCGGTTTCGATCGCGAGCGGTGTCGAATACCAGGCCTGGACCTTCGGCGACAGTGTGCCGGGACCGGTAATCCATGTTCGCCAGGGACAGACCGTCAATGTGACGTTCACCAACAGGGGCACGATGGAGCATTCGCTGGATTTCCATTCCGCGATCACGCCGCCCAACATGCACTACGCGGAAGTCAAACCCGGCGAGAAGCTGACCTATTCGTTCGTCGCCAAGGTGCCCGGCGCCTTCCTTTACCACTGCGGCACCCCGCCCGTGCTGTTGCACATCGGCAACGGCATGTACGGCGCGATCATCGTCGATCCGGCGACGCCGTTGCCACCGGCTGCGGAAAGCTACGTGATCGTGCAGAGCGAGTGGTACACGCAGCAGATCTCCGGAAAGCTGATGGGTCCGGATTTCCAGAAAATGAAGGACGAGCGGCCCGATGAGGTGGTGTTCAACGGCGTCGCCTTCCAGTACAAGGATCATCCGCTGACGGCTGCGCCCGGCAAGCTCGTGCGCATCTACTTCGTCAATGCCGGGCCCGATTTGTGGTCGTCGTTCCACGTCATCGGCGGAATCTTCGACAAGGTCTATCCCGGTGGCGATGCGGCGGATGCCGTGAGCGGCGTCTCCACGTATACCGTCGGGCCCGGCGCGGGGGCGGTCTTCGACATCACCCTCGACCAGCCCGGCAACTATGTGTTCGTGGATCACGACATGGCCCACGCCATCATCGGTGCGCAAGGTGTCCTGCGGGTGGGGGATGCCGCTGCGATTGCCGCGGAGAAACCGCCGATCGCGGCTGCGCCGGCATCGGCGCCGGCCGCACCCGCGGCGGTTGCGCCGCCGGCCAGCGCTCCCGCAGCGACGGGACCGTACAAGTTCGATCCGGCACATGGCGCATCGCTGTACGCAAGCACCTGCTCGGCGTGCCATCAGGCCACCGGCACGGGTTTGCCGGGCGCGTTCCCGCCGCTCAAGGGCGATCCGGTCGTGCTGAATCCCGATCCGACCGAACAAATTGAAACCATCCTCAATGGCGCCCATGGCCGGAACATCGGCGACACGACCTATCCGAGCGCGATGCCGCCGTTCGGTTCGGCACTGAACGATGCCGACGTTGCCGACATCATCAACCACGAGCGGTCCTCGTGGGGCAACCAGGGCAAGCCGGTTACCGCCGACCAGGTGAAGGCCGAACGCGCGAAGGGGCCGGGCAAGTAATGGTTGGGCTGCGGGAGACAGCGTCGCTGTTTTCCGCAGTTCCCGTTGCTTCTGCGTTGACGTGGCGGCGGGCCTGCACTAACTTTGCAGTCATGCCGAAAGGGTGGTCCGCGGAAACGCGGGCCGAGTGTGCGACATGGAAACTACGATCTCCTGATCCGATCCGCGCGTGGCTCCCACGGGACGCCGCGTGCGTCTTTTTTTATGTGCGTCATTCCGGTGCAAGCCAAATCCATTTCCTGATTTGCGTCATACATTGGCGACCGCGTGTTCTTTCGTCATTCCGGGGCGCCTGCGGCCTCATCGCAGGCGAACCCGGAATCGGTTTTGCACGTCCGGCAAAACGTATGATCGATTCCGGGTTCCGTCCGCAAACAGCGCGGACGGCCCCGGAATGACGACGAAGTAATTACGTTTCGATTCCTGGTTTTCCCCATGATCACGATCACTCTTCCAGACAACAGCACGAAGCCGTTCGACAATCCGCCCAGCGTGCGCGACGTCGCCGCGTCCATCGGCGCCGGTCTTGCCAAGGCCGCGCTGGCCGGCAAGGTCGACGGCAAGCTGGTGGATCTTTCGCGTACCGTCGACCACGACGCGCGCGTCGAAATCATCACCGAGAAATCGCCCGAGGCGCTGGACGTCATCCGCCACTCGACCGCGCACCTGCTGGCGCAGGCGGTGCAGCGGCTGTATCCCGGCACGCAAGTGACGATCGGCCCGGTGATCGAGGACGGCTTCTATTACGACTTCGCGCCCAGGGGCGAGCCGTTCAAACCGGAAGACCTGCCTGCGATCGAAGCCGAGATGCACAAGATCGCCGGGGAATCGCTGCCGCTCAGCCGCAGCGTGAAATCGCGCGATGACGCGGTGAAGTTCTTCCGTGGCATCGGCGAGGACTACAAGGCCGAGATCATCGAGTCGATTCCGTCGAACGAAGAACTGTCGCTGTACTCGCAGGGCGAGTTCACTGACCTCTGCCGCGGGCCGCATGTGCCGGATACCGGGCGGCTGAAGTCGTTCAAGCTGATGAAGACGGCGGGCGCGTATTGGCGCGGCGATTCCGACAACGCGATGCTGTCGCGCATCTACGGCACCGCTTGGTTGAACGACAAGGATTTGAAGGCTTACCTCACGCGTATCGAGGAAGCCGAGAAGCGCGATCACCGCAAGCTCGGCAAGCAGCTCGACCTGTTCCATATGCAGGAGGAAGCGCCGGGCATGGCGTTCTGGCACCCCAAGGGCTGGACGCTGTGGCAGCAGGTCGAGCAGTACATGCGCAAGGTTTATCGCGATTCGGGCTACGACGAAGTGCGCTGCCCGTCCATCCTCGATGTTTCCCTCTGGAAGAAATCCGGCCATTGGGACAACTACAAGAACAACATGTTCTTCACCGAGTCGGAGAAGCGCACTTATGCGGTGAAGCCGATGAACTGCCCGGGCCACGTGCAGATTTTCAACAACGGCCTGCACAGCTACCGCGACCTGCCGATCCGCATTGGCGAATTCGGGGGCTGCACGCGCAATGAGCCGTCGGGCGCGTTGCATGGCCTGCTGCGCGTGCGCAACTTCACCCAGGACGACGGCCACATCTTCTGCACCGAAGACCAGATCGAATCCGAAGTGGTGGAATTCCACCGCCAGGCGCTGAAAGTGTACGAGGATTTCGGTTTCAGGGACGTCGAGCTGATGCTGGCGTTGCGTCCCGATGCGCGGATCGGCGACGACGCCATCTGGGACAAGTCCGAGGAAGCCCTGCGCTCGGCGCTGCGCAAGGCCGGCGCCGTGTGGACGGAATTGCCGGGCGAGGGCGCGTTCTATGGCCCCAAGATCGAATACCACCTGCGCGACGCGATCGGCCGCGACTGGCAGCTCGGTACCATGCAGGTGGACTTCTCGATGCCGGGCCGGCTGGGCGCCGAATACGTGGGCGAAGATTCCCAGCGCCACGTGCCGGTGATGCTGCACCGGGCCATCGTGGGCTCGATGGAAAGGTTCATCGGCATCCTGATCGAGCACCATGCCGGCAACTTCCCGACCTGGCTGGCGCCGGTCCAGGCCGTGGTGCTGAACATCACCGACGCGCAGGCCGATTACGCCCGGCAGGTCGCCGCGGGCCTGAACGAAGCCGGCTTCCGGGTCCATGCCGATTTGCGCAACGAGAAAATCGGCTATAAAATCCGCGAGCATACGTTGCAAAAGGTGCCTTGGCTCCTCGTGATCGGTGATCGCGAGAAGGAGAAGGGCGCCGTTTCCGTCCGTACACGCTCAGGGGAAGACCTCGGCAGCATGTCGCTGCAGGCCTTCATTGAGCGCCTGCGAGCCGAATCCGGCCCGCGCTGACGGAATGCACGCCAGGCATCGCTGGCGAACTTGAGCAGGAGAAGACGGTATCGCTACCGAAAATAAAGGCAATCGGCGCAATCAGGATATCCGGGTCCCGCGTGTGCGGGTCATCGGCGCCGATGGCGAACAGGTTGGGGTCCTCGAACGCGACGAGGCACTGGCGATGGCCGAGGAAGCCGGTCTGGACCTGGTCGAAATCCAGCCCACTGCCGAGCCGCCCGTGTGCCGGATCATGGATTTCGGCAAGTTCAAGTTCGAGCAGCAGAAGAAGGCCGCGGCGCAACGCAAGAAATCGAAGCAGATCGAGATCAAGGAACTGAAGTTCCGCCCGACCACGGACGTCGGGGATTACAACATCAAGCTGCGCAACATGCAGCGGTTCCTGGAGGAAGGCGACAAGGTCAAGGTCAACATCCGGTTCCGCGGCCGCGAAATGCGGCACCAGGAACTCGGGATGGAACTGGCCCATCGCATCCAGAACGACATCACGGAAATCGGTGTCGTCGACCAGTTCCCGCGCATGGAAGGGCGCCAGATGACCATGATGATCAGCCCCAAAAAGAAATAGGCTGATCGAAGCAGGGAGCTCCAGTCGAGTTTGGAGCTTGTGCGGAGCGAACCCGCACGGCACCGGCTTCATTCAAGGATGATGTCGCGCGCAGCGCGACGATCACTCCCCTTCGCCCGCCTGCGGGAGAGGGCAGGGGTGGGGACCGAACAGCCTCGCTGATTTGCAAAGCGAGGGCAAAGGGTGAGGGGGCGGAAGGCTGCAATTTGCCGAAGCATTTCGGTATTGCGAAGGCCAATCCCCTCACCCCAACCCTCTCTCCCGAGCAAAAAAGCGCTCGGGGGAGAGGGAGAAAGCATCAGCGCCTCGAAATTTGAAGCGCACCCATCCGTCGCGGATCGGCGGATGGCCAAGGCGGCAACCTGCAACACCGGTTGCCGCACAACAAGCCGGCAAGGGCATGGATGGAAAGCGCGACAGCAAGTCGCCGCCCGGGCCAGTCACGAAAACCAGAACGGAGTGGCATATGCCAAAGATCAAGACCAACCGGGCCGCCGCCAAGCGGTTCCGCAAGACCGCGTCCGGCAAGTTCAAGGCCGGTCACGCGTTCAAGTCGCACATCCTCACCAAGAAGTCGACCAAGCGCAAACGCGGCTTGCGCGCCCCCAACCAGATACGCGATTGCGACACCAAGCGTGTCGCGCGCATGCTGCCCTACGCGTAAGGAGAGACGACCATGGCACGAGTCAAGCGTGGCGTCACCGCGCGTGCGCGTCACAAGAAAACCCTGAAGGCCGCCAAGGGCTATTACAACGCCCGCCGCAAGGTCTATCGCGTTGCCAAGCAGGCCGTCACCAAGGCCCAGCAGTACGCCTACATCGGCCGCAAGCAGAAGAAGCGTCAGTTCCGCGCCCTGTGGATCGTGCGCATCAACGCGGCCGCGCGCCAGTTCGGGTTGTCGTACAGTCGCCTGATCGACGGCCTCGGCAAGGCCGGCATCACCATCGACCGCAAGGTGCTGGCGGATCTCGCCGTGCACGATATCGCGGCGTTTGGCGCGATCGCCGAGAAGGCCAAGGCCAGCCTGGCTGCTTGAACCAAGGAACCCCTGAATAACCTGCTGCGCTCGGCAGCTTGCGCGTCGGCGGTGCTCGGAATGCTCATGTACTGACGTGTACACTCCGCTTCCTGCGCTCCGGCGTCACGCAATCTGCCATCGCTCGCGACGGTTCTTCAGCGGTTCCTGTTCCGGTGCTTGGCGCCGGAAGTTATGATGCAAGCAAGCGGGGAGAAGGCCTTGCCTTCTTCCCGCTTTTCTTTTGCGTGGGAATGTGATGGACACGTTGACGCAACGCACCGATGAGGCGCTGGCCGCGATTGCCGCAGCCGTGACGCTGGACGCGCTGGAGGCGCAGCGTGTCGCCCTGCTCGGCAAGAACGGTGCGATCACCGCGGAATTGAAGGCGCTCGGAAAACTTTCGCCGGACGAGCGCAAGGCGCGTGGCGCCGAGGTCAATGTCGCGAAGGAAAAAATCACCGACGCGATCGCTGCGCGCAAGAAAACATTGGAGCGCATCGCGCTGGAACTGCGGCTGGCGTCCGAAGGCATCGATATCACCCAGCCCGGACGCGATGGTGGACGCGGCACGATCCACCCGCTGACGCGCACCCGCGAACGCATCGAGGCGATCTTCGCGCAGCTCGGCTATTCGGTCGCAGAAGGCCCCGAGATCGAGGACGACTGGCACAACTTCGAGGCGCTGAACTTTCCCGCGCACCATCCCGCGCGGGCGATGCACGACACGTTCTATTTTGGCGACGGACGCCTGCTGCGCACGCACACCTCGCCGGTGCAGATCCGCGCGATGAAGGGCAGGCAGCCACCGATCCGCATCATCGCGCCGGGCAAGGTCTATCGCAGCGATTCCGACCAGACCCATTCGCCGATGTTCCACCAGGTCGAGGGTTTGCTGGTGGACGAAACCTCGACGATGGCGGATCTCAAGGGCACGCTGGCCGAATTCCTGCGCGTGTTCTTCGGCCGTGATTTCGAGATGATGTTCAAGCCGACGTTTTTCCCGTTCGTGGAACCCGGCGCCGACGTGATCATCCGCTGGGATCGCGAGGACGGCAGCGAACGCTGGCTGGAAGTACTGGGTTGCGGCATGGTGCATCCGAACGTGCTGAAGCATTGCGGCATCGATCCCGAGCGCTACACCGGCTTCGCGTTCGGCATGGGTGTGGAGCGCCTGGCGATGCTGCGCTACGGCGTCACCGACCTGCGTGCATTCTTCGAGAACGATGTCCGTTTTCTGCAACAGTTTGCGTAGGGCAGGAGAAGCGCAGCGACAAATTCGTCTGGAACGAATTTGGGCGGCCGAAGGCCGGCCCCGAGCGTAAGCGAGGGGTGAGCATCAGGGACGATGCGAGCAATCCCGCCAGGTTGTTCGCGAATCCCGTTTCATCGACCGGCGGGTTGTCACCCGCCCTACAAAGACAAAGTCCATGAAGTTCTCAGAAAACTGGCTTCGCTCATTGGTTGACATCCGCGCCGACAGCGCCACGCTGGCGCGGCGCCTGACCATGAGCGGGCTGGAGGTGGCGGAGGTCGCGCCGATCGGCGGGTCGCTGGATGGTGTCATCGTCGCGCGCATCGTTGCCTGCGAGCCGCATCCCGACGCCGACAAGTTGCGCGTGTGTCGCGTCGATACCGGCAATGGAAACGTGCAGATCGTCTGCGGTGCGCCCAACGCGCGCGCGGGACTGGTCGCGCCGCTGGCGACGATCGGTGCGACCTTGCCGAACGGCGTCACGATCAAGGCCGCCAAGCTGCGCGGTGTCGAATCGCAGGGCATGTTGTGTTCGGCCAGGGAACTTGGCATCGACGCCGACGCATCGGGCCTGATGGAACTGCCCTCGAATGCGCCGACCGGCCAGTCCTTGTCGCGCTATCTCGGGTTGCCGGATGTTGCCATCGAGGTGGAGCTGACACCGAACCGTGGCGATTGCCTGGGCATCGTCGGTCTTGCCGACGAAGTCGCAGCGGAATTCGGATCGCGTGCGAAACCCTTTGCCGCTGCACCGGTTGCCGCCATGGTTTCCGCATGGCGCGAGATTCGAATCGAAGCCGGTGGCGACTGTCCGCGTTACCTCGGCCGCGCGGTGCGCGGCATCGACATGGCCGCAAAAACGCCGATCTGGATGGCGCAACGCCTGCGCGCGGCCGGCGTCAAGCCGATCAACGCGGTGGTGGATGTCACCAATTACGTGATGCTGGAAACCGGCCAGCCCATGCACGCGTTCGACGAGACAAAGCTCGAAGGTGCGATCGTGGTTCGGCGCGCGCGTGACGGCGAAGCGTTGAAGCTGCTGGATGAAAGCGACGCAAAACTCGATGCAGGATTCCTGCTGATCGCCGACAACGCCAAGCCGCTGGCCGTGGCCGGCGTGATGGGCGGGTTCGCTTCGCGCGTCACCGATACCACGCGTGACGTCTTTCTTGAAGCGGCGCATTTCAGCCCCGCCACGATCATGGGTCGCGCGCGCAAATTGGGCTTGGCGACGGATGCGGCGCACCGCTTCGAGCGCGGTGTTGATCCGGAGTTGCCGCGTGCCGCGATCGAGCGCGCCACGGCGTTGTTGATCGATATTGCGGGCGGTGCGCCCGGCGAGATCATCGAGGCCGCGCTGCCGGAATATTTGCCTAAACGGATTGCCGTCACGCTGCGCCGTGCGCGCATTGCGCGCGTCCTTGGCATTGCCATCGACGATGCGGAAATCGAGCGCATCCTCGCCGCGCTCGGCATGCAGGTCGAGACGGCCGCCGATGGCTGGCGTGTCACGCCGTCGTCGCGCCGCTTCGACATCGAGCGCGAAGAAGACCTGATCGAGGAAGTCGCGCGCATCCATGGCTACGATGCGATTCCGGCATCGCTGCCGGCTGGCGCGCCGCCCGTGCCGCAGGACGACGAATCGAAATTGGCCTTGCCTGCGCTGAATGCCGGGCTGGCCGCGCGCGGCTACCAGGAAGCAATCTGCTACGCCTTCGTCGATCCGCGCCTGCTGGAAAGCTGGCAGCTCGATGCGCGTGCGATTCCGCTGGCCAATCCGCTTTCAGCGGAGCTGGCCGTGATGCGCACCTCGCTGCTGCCCGGTCTTGCCGACGCGCTGAAACGCAACCGCAATCGCCAGCAGGCGCGGGTGCGCCTGTTCGAAACAGGCGTGGTGTTCGAACGAGGCGCAGCGGGTGGGGCACCCGTGGAGACGGTGATGCTGGCCGGGGTCGCCTGTGGCCATGCCCGCGCCGAGCAATGGGCCGAGCCGAAACGCACGCTGGATTTCTTCGACGTCAAAGGCGATCTCGAATCGGTGATCGCGCTGTCCGCTGCGCCGGAAGCCTGGTCGTTCGACGCAGACGACTTGCCGCCGTGGCTGCACCCCGGCCGTGGCGCGCGGGTGTTGCGCGGCGGTGTCGTCGTTGGCATGGTCGGCGCCCTGCATCCGGCCTTGCAACGCCAACTCGATCTGCCCGAAACGTGTGTCTTCGAAGTAAAGCTGGAGGCCTTGCGAGAACGGGTGATTCCCGAAGCACAGGCCCTGCCGCATTTCCCCTGGATCCGCCGCGATATCGCGGTCGAGGTAGAGGAATCCGTGGAATGGGCGCAGATCGCCCGGGCGATTCGTTCAGGCTTGCGAACAATGATGAACGAACCGGTACTGTTTGACTGTTTTCGCGGGCCGGGTTTGAGCACAGGTCGAAAAAGCCTTGCCATCGGCTTGATTTTGCAGGACAGTTCACGCACGCTTACAGATCAGGACGCCGATCGCAGCGTGGCCGAAGTGGTCAAGCTGCTGGAAGGCGAATTCGGGGCAAGACTGAGAGGATGAACATGACGCTGACCAAGGCAGAGATGGCCGAGCGCCTGTTTCTCGATGTGGGCCTCAACAAGCGCGAAGCCAGGGAATGTGTGGACGCCTTCTTCGAGGTGTTGCGCGAGGCACTCGAACGGGGGGAGCAGGTCAAACTTTCCGGCTTCGGCAACTTTGACTTGCGCAACAAGAATCAGCGGCCGGGACGCAATCCCAAGACCGGCGAGGAGATTCCCATCTCCGCGCGCCGGGTGGTGACGTTTCGTCCGGGCCAGAAGCTGAAACAGAGGGTCGAGAACCATGCTGGATCAGGGCAACAATAACGAGCTCCCCGCCATCCCCGCCAAGCGGTACTTCACGATTGGCGAGGTCAGCGAGCTGTGTGCGGTCAAGCCGCACGTGCTGCGTTACTGGGAGCAGGAATTCCCCGCCCTGAACCCGGTCAAGCGGCGCGGCAACCGGCGCTATTACCAGCGCCACGACGTGCTGATGATCCGGCAGATCCGCGCATTGCTGTACGACCAGGGCTTCACCATCACCGGTGCCCGCGCGCGGCTGGAAGGCCAGCAGGGCCGGATGGAGGCCAGCATCTCGCAGCAGATCGTGCACCAGATGCGGCTGGAGCTCGAACAACTGCTGCAGCTGCTGCGCGACCCGATCCGCAAGGTTTGAGCCGAACTGCCGCGTCCCGTGATCGGTTATCATGAACGTTCGGTCGGGGCGTAGCGCAGCCTGGTAGCGCATCTGCCTGGGGGGCAGGGGGTCGTGGGTTCGAATCCCGCCGCCCCGACCATCATTTTGCGATCATCCATGATCGCGGCGCCGCGGGATTCCTCGCGAGCACTGACGTCGATCAGTCGACCCTACAACAGGGTGGCCATCCTTGGCCTGGCTTTCCGCGCGGGCCCTCGTGGCCCGTTTTTTTGTTGGAACCGGTCCCGTAAGTAGCCCGGATGCAGCGAAGCGCAATCCGGGAAGCATCGTGCATGACGCCCCGGATTCCGCCGCACGCGGCTGCATCCGGGCTACGCTGTTCATCGCGGTACCTTCGGGTGCACGGCCGGTCAATACAGCAACCGCGTACGGACGGTGCCGGGAATCGCCGCGAGTTGTTCGCGCAAGCCTTCCGATTGCGCTTCGGGTGCCGACACGTCGATCACGACGTAACCCAGGTCGCCTTCGGTCTGCAGGTGTTGTCCGTTGATGTTGACGCCACCTTGCGAGAACACATCGTTGATGCGCGACAACACGCCCGGCACGTTGTGGTGGATGTGCAGCAGGCGTCGGCTGCCGGCATGCTCGGGCAGGTTGACCTCGGGGAAATTGACGGCCGAAAGCGTCGATCCGTTGTCGCTGTAACGCACCAGCTTGGACGCGACTTCGGTACCGATGTTGAGCTGCGCTTCCTGGGTGCTGCCGCCGACGTGCGGGGTCAGCAACACATTGTCGAAGTCGCGCAGCGTCGACACGAATTCCTCGTCGCGGCCCCTGGGTTCCTTCGGGAAAACGTCCACGGCAGCGCCGGCGAGATGCTGGTCACGCAAGGCCGTAGCCAGCGCCTCGATGTCCACCACGTTGCCGCGCGAGGCATTGATCAACATCGCGCCGCGGCGCATGCGTGCGATTTCGTCGGTGCCGATCATGTCGGCGGTTTCGGGTGTCTGCGGCACGTGCAACGTCACGATGTCGGAGCGCGCGAGCAGATCGCCCAGGTCGCGTGCCGGCACGGCGTTGCCGAGCGCCAGCTTGGCTTCGATATCGTGGAACAGCACGTGCATGCCCAGCGATTCGGCCAGCACACCGACCTGCGTGCCGATGTGGCCGTAGCCGACGATGCCGAGCGTCTTGCCCCGCACTTCGAAGCTGCCCTCGGCGGATTTCGCCCAGCCGCCGCGGTGGCATTCGGCGTTGCGCTCCGGCACGCGGCGCATCAGCAGGATGGCCTCGGCGATCACCAGCTCCGCCACGCTGCGGGTGTTGGAGTACGGCGCGTTGAACACTGGCACGCCCAGTTCGCGCGTCTGGCGCAGGTCGACTTGGTTGGTGCCGATGCAGAAGCACCCGACGGCGAGCAGCCGCCGCGTGTGCGCGATGGCTTCGGCATCGAGCTGCGTGCGCGAGCGCAGCCCGACGATGTGCGCGTCGGTGATCGCCTCGAACAATTCAGCGCGCGGCAGCGCTCTTTCGTGATGCTCGATCTGGCTGTAGCCGGCGGCGTGGAAAGCTTCCAATGCACTCGGGTGGATGCCCTCCAGTAACACGATCTTGATGTCCTTCTTGGGGAACGATGTCTTCATGGGGCCGGCGTGTCCGCGGAGTGAGGTGCTAGGCTAACCGGATTCAATCTTCCAGCGAATGCCGCGAATGGATATGCCCAGCAACCGTCGGGGACTTTACCCCGAGCTTCAGCCGTTCGACAGCGGCATGTTGCGCGTGTCGGATCTGCACACGCTGTACTACGAACAGTGTGGCAATCCGCACGGCAAGCCGGCGGTGTTCCTGCACGGCGGTCCCGGTGCCGGCTGCAACGCCAAGTGCCGCAGGTTTTTCGATCCCAAGGTCTATCGCATCGTGTTGTTCGACCAACGCGGTTGCGGGCGCTCGACGCCGCACGCGGAACTGCGCGAGAACACGACGTGGGACCTGGTCGCCGACATCGAACGGCTCCGCGAATATTTGCGCATCGAACGCTGGCAGGTGTTCGGCGGATCATGGGGTTCTACCCTTGCGCTGGCTTATGCGGAAAGCCATCCCGAACGCGTGACCGAGCTGGTACTGCGTGGCATCTTCATGCTGCGACGCGCGGAACTGGAATGGTTCTACCAGAAAGGTTGCGACATGCTGTATCCGGACGCGTGGGAAAAATACCTTGCGGCGATTCCGGAGACCGAGCACGGCGACCTGATCATGGCGTACCACAAGCGCCTGACTTCCGCGGATTCCGTGACGCGACTGGCGGCCGCACGCGCCTGGTCGGTGTGGGAAGCCTCGACCAGCTTCCTGTTCCAGAACGACGGCTACGTCGCCGCCAGTGCCGGCGACGAATTCGCACTCGCGTTCGCGGGGATCGAGAACCATTACTTCGTGAATCGTGGTTTCTTCGATCACGACGATCAGTTGTTGCGCGACGCCCATCGTCTGCACGGCATCCCCGCGGTGATCGTGCAGGGCCGCTACGACGTCGTGTGCCCGATCCGAAGCGCGTGGGATCTGCACCGCGCATGGCCGGGTGCCGACCTGCGCATCGTGGCCGACGCCGGTCACTCTGCGTTCGAGCCGGGCAATACCCACGAGCTGATCGGCGCGACCGACCGTTTCCGCGAACGCTCGGTCTGAGCCCTGCCGCGTGGGTTTCTTCGGATCGCCAGTCGTGTGCGCGCGTTTGTGGTGCCCGTGCGGCCGTAGCTCGGGTATCCTTGCGCGCATCATGTTCGCACTGAAATTGTCGAAACAATGGCCGGCGCTCGTCGCCTCCGTGGCGTTGCTGGCGGGGTGCGCGTCGAACCCCGCGCCGGTAGCCAACTATTCCTTCGGCGGCAGCAGCCCGCCCGCGGCCGCGTCGACGGTGGCGCAACCCGCGGCAAGCAGCAGTGGTGTGCAGACCTACGGCCTCGGCGGCCATGCCAACGGAACGGTCGGTACGTCCGGCTATACCGTGGCGCACGGCGATACCTTGTACAGCATCGCGTTCGCCAATGGCGTGGATGCGCGCCAACTGGCCGCGCTCAACAACATCCCGCCACCGTACGTGATCCATCCGGGGCAGGTGCTCAGGCTCAAACCGTCGGCCTCTGAGAACATTGCGGCCGGAACAACGGTGACGAGTAACGCCGTGCCTGCACCGGCGGCTGCACAGCCGGTGACGCAGGCGCCTGCCACGACGCAGCCTGCAGCGCCCGTGTTCGGTCCGGTTACCACGCAGTCCATGACCGGAACCGGTGTGGCGCCCGCGGAATCGGAGTCGATCGCGACGGCGCCGGTGCCGTCCGTACCCTCGGCCACGACGGCGGCCGGGATTCCGCAACCGGTTGCCCAGCCCCCGGTAGCACAACCTGCGGTGCCCACGCCCGCGCCCGGCGCCACCCGCAGCGCCGGTGGCATTACCTGGCAGTGGCCGGCGAGCGGCAAGGTGATTGGTGGATTTCAGGCTGGTGGCGGCGGCGACGGAGCCGGGCTCAACATCGCGGGCAATATGGGCGACCCGGTGCGTGCGGCCGCGTCAGGCACGGTGGTGTACAGCGGCAATGGCCTGATCGGCTACGGCGAACTGATCATCATCAAGCACAACGACACCTTCCTGTCCGCTTACGGCCACAACAGCAAACGACTGGTGAAGGAAGGCGATCGGGTCAGCGCGGGGCAGGAAATCGCGCTGATGGGCGCGAGCGGTGCGCCGCGCGTGGAACTGCACTTCGAAATCCGCAAGGACGGGAAACCCGTCGACCCGCTGGGGTATTTGCCGAAGCAGTAGGGCGGGAGGAGCGCAGCGCATCCCGCCGGATTTGGAAGGCCGTTTGGCGGGATACGCCACTGCGCGACTACTCCCGCCCCACCAGTGTGCGACTAAGACAGGATGAAGGCCGCAATGACATTGCGGCCTTCACTGGCCAGGATGTCCCAGGTTCGTGCGGCGGCGGCGTTGTCCATCACTTCCACGCCGACGCTGCGTTGCAGGAACGCAGCCAACACCGCCTGTGCCGGAAACTGCTGACGCTCGCCCGTGCCGAGCAGTACCACGTCGGGCTTGAGTGCAACGATCGGTTCGACATCGTCGGGCGTCATGGCCGCCACATCCGCGACGCCCCAGTCGTCGATGACCTTGTCGCGCGTCAGGATGATGCTTGCGGTGAAGGGGCGATCCGCGATGACGACCGTGTGCGCGTCGGCGCGGCGCACGAACAGGTAATCACGCGGGCGTTCGAGGTTCAGTTCCACGACGCTTCATTTCGGCAGCGCGATCTGCGGCTGCTCCGCGTTGCGCCGGAACAGCACCGCGATATGGCCGATGGTCTGCACGGCTTCCGCATGGCTGGACTCGACCAGTTTGGCGAGGTCGGCCGTACGGGCTGCACGATCGCCACCGCTCAGCTTGACCTTGATCAGCTCGTGGTCGTCCAGCGCCTGCTCCAATTCCTTCAGCACGCCCGCGGTCACGCCTTTGCCACCCATCAGCAGTACCGGCTTCAGCGGATGCGCGAGGCCGCGCAGGTAGCGGATTTGCGAGGAGGTCAGGGCCATGCTTCGAGCCGGGCGGCAGGGTCGGGAAGACTTGGCAGGGTATCATGGTGACCATCGTTCCCGATCGGGGGCGGCGAACGTGGCCGCCCATGGAAAGAGCTCCGTGCCAAGAAGCAAAAGCAGCGCGCGCTGGTTGAAGGAGCACTTCGGTGACGAATTCGTCAAACGTGCGCAGGCCGAGGGTTTTCGTTCGCGCGCGGCGTTCAAGCTGGACGAACTGCTCGACCGCGACAAGTTGTTGAAACCCGACATGGTGGTGGTCGATCTGGGCGCGGCGCCGGGCGGCTGGTCGCAACTGGTACGCCAGCGGCTGGGCGAAAGCGGCCGCGTGTTCGCGCTGGACATTCTGCCGATGCAAGGCATCGGCGGCGTCGAATTCATCCAGGGCGATTTCCGCGAGGACGCCGTCCTCGACGCCCTGATGGCGAAGCTGGACGGCGCCCCGGTGGACCTTGTGCTGTCCGACATGGCGCCCAATATCAGCGGTATAGAAGTGTCGGATCAGGCGCGCATGATGCATCTGGTGGAATTGGCTGCAGAGTTTGCGTCCAAGTGCTTGAAACCTGGAGGGTCTTTGCTTGTCAAACTCTTCCAGGGTCGCGGTTTCGACGAGTACGTCCGCGACTTGCGCGCGGGCTTTGCGCGGGTGACACTGCGCAAGCCCAAGGCGTCGCGGGCGCGATCACGCGAGGTGTATGCGTTGGCGACAGGATGGAAAGGTGAGAAATGAATTGGTTCGAGTCCCGTTCACTGGAAATGATTCACGCTGCGCCTGTCGGCGTGTCTGAAAGAGGTGCGCGCGCATGAAGCCCCCGATGAATGAGCTCGCCAAGCAGGGCCTGCTGTGGGTGGCCGTGGCGGTGATCGTGCTGCTGGTTTACCAGAGCCTCAGCCCGCGCCTCGCTGGCAGCGAGCAGCAGATGTCCTATTCCGAGTTCGTGACGCAGGTGAAGAACGACAACGTCGCGTCGATCACCGCGAGCGCGAACCTGCCCACCGTGGTGACCGGCAAGCTCAAGGATGGCAGCTCGCTGCGCACGGTGCTGCCGGTGTTTGGCGATGACCAGTTGCAGCAGACGCTGGAATCGCACCGGGTCAAGGTGACGCAGAAGCCGGGTGACAACGGCTTCTCGCTGTGGCGCCTGCTGCTGGATTGGGGCCCGATCCTTATCTTCATCGCGATCCTGATCTGGTTCATGCGCCAGATGCAGCAGGGCGCGGGTGGGCGTGGCGCGATGAGCTTCGGAAGATCGCGCGCCAAGCTGCAGGGCGAGGACCAGATCAAGGTCACCTTCAATGACGTCGCCGGTTGCGAGGAGGCCAAGGATGAGGTTTCCGAGCTGGTCGACTTCCTGCGCGACCCGTCCAAGTTCACCAAGCTGGGCGGCAAGATTCCGCGCGGCGTGTTGATGGTCGGTTCGCCCGGTACCGGCAAGACGCTGCTGGCCAAGGCCATCGCGGGCGAAGCCAAGGTGCCGTTCTTCTCGATTTCCGGTTCCGATTTCGTCGAGATGTTCGTCGGCGTCGGCGCCGCGCGCGTGCGCGACATGTTCGAGCAGGCCAAGAAGCATGCGCCGTGCATCATCTTCATCGACGAAATCGATGCGGTCGGCCGCCACCGTGGCGCCGGCCTCGGCGGCGGGCACGACGAGCGCGAGCAGACCCTCAACCAGTTGCTGGTTGAGATGGACGGCTTCGAGGGCAGCGAGGGCGTGATCGTGATCGCGGCGACCAATCGTCCCGACGTGCTCGATCCGGCACTGCTGCGCCCGGGTCGTTTCGATCGGCAGGTCGTCGTGCCGTTGCCGGATCTGAAGGGCCGCGAGCAGATCCTGAAGGTGCATATGCGCAAGGTGCCAATCGCCACCGACGTCGATGCGCTCACCATCGCGCGCGGCACGCCGGGCTTCTCCGGTGCCGACCTTGCCAACCTGGTGAACGAGGCTGCATTGTTCGCGGCGCGCGAGAATGCCCGCGACGTGCGCATGGATTTCTTCGAGCGCGCCAAGGACAAGATCATGATGGGCTCCGAACGGCGCTCCATGATCATGAGCGAGGACGAGAAGAAGCTCACCGCGTACCACGAATCCGGCCACGCGATCGTGGGCCTGTCGGTGCCCGACCACGATCCGGTGCACAAGGTCACGATCATTCCGCGCGGTCGCGCGCTGGGCGTAACGATGTTCCTGCCGGAGCAGGACCGCTACAGCCACAGCAAGTTGTCGCTGGAAAGCAGGCTGGCCAGCCTGTTCGGCGGGCGCGTCGCCGAGGAATTGATCTTCGGCGCCGAGAAGGTCACCACCGGCGCCTCCAACGACATCCAGCGCGCGACCGCACTCGCGCGCGACATGGTCACCAAGTACGGGTTGTCCACCGACCTCGGACCGATGACCTATGCCGAGGAAGAGGAAGAAGTGTTCCTCGGCCGCTCGGTATCCCAGCACAAGAATGTGTCGGATGAAACCGCGCGCAAGATCGACGTCGCAGTGCGCGAGGTGATCGATACCGCCTACAACAAGGCACGTCAGATACTCACCGACGACATCGAGAAGCTGCACGCCATGGCCACGGCGCTGCTGCAATACGAAACCATAGACAAGGAACAAATCGCCGCGATCATGCAAGGCCGCGAGCCCGGCCCGCCGCGCGACTGGCATCCGCGCGACAGCAACACCGGCATGGGCGGCGGCAAACCCGCCACCGCGCCAGGCGTCGCACCGGCGCCTTCCAGCCATCCGGCCGGGCAGCATTGATTTGCGTTCATCCATGAACGCCGCATCACCGAATGCTGCAGCGGCTGGAATGTTCTTGGATTCTGGGACACCACCTCGGCCATTACAGCCGGCATCCATGGCCAAGAACTCCGTGGCCTGACTTTCACAACAGCCGCTTCGCTTCCATCGAGCATGAGAATCCAAGGCCGCCTTCGGGCGGCCTTCTCATCTCCGGGGCCTGTGCGTTGTAGCATTCCGGCGACGGGAATCCTTGATCGCGCCCGGACACACCGGGCGGAAGTGGAGCCGTCCAACATGAGTGACTGGATCGGACCACTGAAGCAGTCTTTCGCAGAGCTCCGCCGCCGCCGCGTGTTCCGCGTGGCGGCGGTTTACATCGTGGTGAGTTGGGGACTGATCCAACTGGCTGGCGCAACGTTCGAACCGCTGGGCCTGCCGTTGTGGACGAGCCGGTTGTTGATTGTGCTGCTCGCGCTTGGATTCGTGCTGGTCTGCATATTGGCGTGGGCGTATGACATTGGCACCCATGGCATCGAGCGCACACCCGCGGCGCCCGAGGCATGGCGTCCGGTGAACGACACGCAAGCCGCGGCACCCGATGCTTCGGTCGCGGTACTGCCTTTCGCCGACCTGAGCGAGGCAAGGGACCAGGATTATTTCTGCGACGGCCTGGCCGAGGAAATCCTCAATGCGCTTGCTTCGATCCAGAACCTGCGAGTGGCTTCGCGCACTTCCTCTTTCCGCTTTCGCGGCCATGACGTGGACGCGCGCGATATCGGCCGCGCGTTGAACGTGGCGGCGATCATGGAAGGCAGCGTCCGCAAGGCGGGCGACCGCGTGCGGGTGACCGCCCAGCTGATCGACGCGGGAAACGGCTATCACCTTTGGTCGGAGAATTTTGACCGCGAGCTTGAGGACATCTTCGCCATCCAGGAGGAGATCGCGCGCAACGTCGCGCGTGCGCTGCGCGTTTCGATGAAGGGCGCCGCGAAGCTGGATCGCGATTGCAGTTGCCACGCGCCGCGTGACATGCGCGCGTACGAGTTCTACCTGCGCGGCCGCCAGATCCAGTCCCTGAAGAGCAGCGACAACTGGACGAAGGCGCCGCAGATGTTCCGCCGGGCCATCGAGCTCGATCCCGACTATGCGCAGGCCCAGGCAGGCCTCGCCGATTCGCTGGCCCAATTGCTGATCTGGCGGATCATCAGACCGGAAGATGCACTGGACGAGGCCATCGCCGCGGCCAAGCGCGCGTTGGAATTGGCCCCGGACCTTGCCGAGGCGCACGTGGCGCGTGCCAACACCTTGTCACTGGCTGGAGACAATGGAAGTGCAGTCGCTGCCTTTCAGCGTGCGATCGAACTCAACCCGGAGCTCTACGAGGCGCATTACTACTTCGGAAGGCATTGCTTTGCGCGAGGGCAGCATGAGCGTGCGATCGGGGAATTCGAAGCCGCGCATCGCGTACGGCCCGATGAATTCCAGGCATTGGCGTTGGCTTCCAATGCAGCCGATGCGCTGGGCGACAAGGCGCGCGGCGATGCGCTTCTGGGACGCGCCCTGCCGCCTGCACTGGCCGAGATTGCCGCGGATCCTGAAAACGGCCGGGCACTTTATCTCGCCGCGGGCATGCAGGTGCGGCTGGGCGATGCCGAAGGTGCCCGTCGCAACATCGAGACTGCGTTGCGTCTCCAGCCGGATGATTTCGGCACGCTTTACAACGCTGCTTGCACCTACACGCATCTGGGTGACGACGAGCGCGCGCTCGACGTGCTCGATCGCGCGCTTTCCGCGGGGCACGGGTTCCGCGAATGGATCGAGCATGATCCCGATCTGGACAGCCTGCGCGGATTGCCGCGCTATCGCGAAATCATGGCCCGTCTTGAAAACACCGGAAATTGAAAACAACGCATGTTCGACACCATCCCCGCACTAGATTGCAACGGCCGCGCTTTGCGGCTGGACCGCCCGCGCATCTGCGGCATCCTCAATCTCACCGGTGATTCGTTTTCCGGCGATGGCTTGCGTGGCGATGTCGAAGCCGCGGTCGCGCAAGGCATGACGATGGTGGAGCAGGGCGCGGACATGCTGGACATCGGTGCAGAATCCACGCGGCCAGGTGCGACAGCCGTCGACGCACAAACCGAAATCGCGCGCGTGGTGCCCGTGATCGAGGCGCTGGCCAAACGGGTCGAGGTGCCGATTTCGATCGATACCTCGAAACCGGAAGTCATGCGCGCGGCGATTGCCGCGGGCGCGGGGTTCATCAATGACGTGTATGCATTGCGTCGTGAAGGTGCCCTGGATGCCGCGGCAGAATTGAAAGTGCCGGTGTGCGTGATGCACATGCAGGGCGAGCCGGGCACGATGCAGGACGATCCGCATTACGACGATGTCGTCGGCGAGGTGCACCGATTCCTTGCGGAGCGGGTGTTCGCCTGCGAGATGTCCGGCATCGACAAGCGGCGGGTGCTGGTCGATCCGGGCTTCGGTTTCGGCAAGACGCTGGAACACAACCTTGCATTGTTGCGCGGACTCGAACGTTTTCGCGATCTCGGTGCCGGTGCGTTCGTCGGGGTTTCGCGCAAGGCCATGATCGGCACGCTGACGGGGCGCAAGAGCGGTGCGGAACGCGCGGCCGGGTCGGCCGCCGCCGCCATGATCGCGGTGCAGCGCGGCGCGACGATCGTGCGCGTGCACGATGTCGTGGCGACGCGGGATGCGCTGAACGTGTGGAAAGCCGTGCACGAGGGCGACGTGCCTGCCAAGGCTGAACCCAAACCCTTCGGTTCGCAGCGGTTCAGTGACGATTGACACCGCCGCCAAGGGCGCGCGTTATCCTTTCCGTCTCGCACTTTTCAGGTGACCGTGAACATGCCCGACTCCCCGGCTTCCGCACCCCGCAAATACTTCGGCACCGACGGCGTGCGCGGCGTGGTGGGCGAGTGGCCGATCACCGCCGAGTTCATGCTGAAGCTGGGTCGTGCGGCAGGCGTGGTGCTGGGCAACGGCAAGCGGCCGCTGGTATTGATCGGCAAGGACACGCGGGTGTCGGGCTACATGTTCGAGGCAGCCCTGGAAGCCGGTCTGGTCGCGGCGGGTGCGAACGTCGGCCTGCTGGGTCCGCTGCCGACGCCGGCCGTCGCGCAGCTGACGCGCGAGCTGGGCGCCAGTGCCGGCATCGTCATCAGTGCTTCGCACAATCCGTACCAGGACAATGGCATCAAGTTCTTCTCCGCCGAGGGCGAAAAGCTGGAAGACGCGGTGGAGTCCGAAATCGAGCGCGAAATCGATGCCGCGTTCACCACCGTCGCACCGGAGCGCCTGGGCAAGGCGCGGCGCATCGACGACGCGGTCGAACGCTATGCGCGCTTTTGCCTCGGTACCCTCGCATCGCCACCCGATCTTTCGGGCATGCACATCGTGCTGGATTGCGCGCACGGTGCGACGTACATGGTGGCGCCCAAGGTGTTCGCCTCGCTGGGCGCGCGGGTGACGCGTACCGGTTGCGACCCGGACGGATTCAACATCAATCACGAAATCGGTTCGACCCATCCGGCCGCATTGCGCGGTGCGGTGATCGAGCAGCACGCCGACCTCGGTATCGCCTTCGACGGCGATGGCGATCGCGTGCAGATGATCGACCGCAACGGCGAACTGGTGGACGGCGATGACCTGTTGTACGTGCTGGCGCACGACTGGCTGGCGGCAGGCAACCTGCGCGGGCCGGTGGTCGGCACCCTGATGAGCAACTTCGGACTCGAGCGCGCGCTGACCGGCGCCGGCGTGCGCTTCCTGCGCGCGAACGTCGGTGACCGCTACGTGCTGCAGCAGCTCAAGGAACACGGTGGGGTGCTGGGGGGCGAAACGTCCGGGCACATCCTCTGCCTCGATCGTGCCAGCACCGGTGACGGCATCGTGTCCGCGCTTGCCGTTCTGGACGCGCTTGCACGCTCCGGCAAGGATCTCTCCGAAGCGCGTTCCGGGTTGGCCAAGCTGCCGCAGATCACGCGCAACGTGAAGGTGGCGGGCGCGAAAGGTGCGATCGCTACCCGTCACGTGCAGCAAACACTGGCCGAAGTGCAGCACGTCCTGCGCGGACGTGGTCGGGTGGTGCTGCGGCCGTCCGGGACCGAGCCGTTGGTGCGCGTCACCATCGAGGGCGAGGACGCGGACGAGGTCCAGGCGCTGGCCGCGCGGCTCGCCGACGCCGTGATGACCGCCTCCGTGGACAAACAGAACGCGGAATGAAAACCGCGCCGCGTGCGGCGCGGTTCCTGATGGAGCCTTACGCCATCTGGCTGGCCGCGAAATCCCAGTTCACCAGGTTCCAGTACGCATCGACGTACTTGGCGCGCGCATTGCGGTAGTCGATGTAGTATGCGTGTTCCCACACGTCGCAAGTCAAGAGTGGCCGGTCGCTGCCGGTGATCGGCGTGCCGGCGTTGGACGTGCTGACCAGGCCCAGTGAACCGTCGGCGCGCTGCACCAGCCATGCCCAGCCGGAACCGAACGTGCCGGTCGCCATCTTGCCGAATTCGGCCTTGAACTTGGCGACGTCGCCGAACGCCTTGGTGATCGCGTCGGCCAGCTTGCCGGACGGACCGCCGCCGCCCCTGGGCGACATGGAATTCCAGTAGAACGTGTGGTTCCACGCCTGCGCGGCATTGTTGAACATGCCCCCCGTCGCCTTCTTGACGATGTCCTCGAGGTTCATGTCGGCGAAATCGGTGCCATCGACCTGCTTGTTGAGGTTGTCGATGTACGCCTTGTGGTGCTTGCCGTAGTGGTAGTCCAGGGTCTCCTCGGAGATGTGCGGGGCCAGTGCGCTGCGTTCGTAGGGAAGCGGGGGAAGTTCGATCGCCATGGAATGCTCCTTGGAAGTTTTTGGAAACTGTTTTGGAACCGGAGGACGGCAGCATGCGTGGAGGGCGCGCTGGTACAATGCGCAGCTTCTGCACGACACCACCCTTCATTCTAGACCGATCTCCCATGGACGTCATTGAACGCATCAAGAACACGCTTTCCGAACACCCCATCGTGCTGTACATGAAAGGCACGCCCGATTTCCCGATGTGCGGTTTTTCCATGCGCACCTCGCAGGCGCTGACCGCCACCGGTGCCGAGTATTTCTCGGTCAACGTGCTGGAAGACCCCGAGATCCGCGCCAACCTGCCGCGTTATTCCAACTGGCCGACCTTCCCGCAGCTCTACATCAATGGCGAACTGATCGGCGGTTGCGACATCGCGCTGGAACTGTACGAATCCGGCGAGTTGCAGCGCATGGTCGCGGAAGCGGCGAAGCAAGCGACTGCGCAGTGAGCCTGCCCGTCACGCGCCTGCCGGTGGACTGGACGCCCGCCGCGGCGTCGCTGGCGGGACGTGTGGTCCTGATCACCGGCGCCGCGGGTGGGTTGGGGCGTGCGTCGGCACTGGCCTGCGCGAAAGCAGGCGCCACGGTGTTGCTGGCCGACCGCAAGGCGCGCACGCTGGAACCCGTGTACGACGAAATCGCCGCGTTGCCGAACGTCGCGCAACCGGTGTTGCAGCCCATGGACCTGCAGGGCGCGACACCGCTGGAATACCAGACCTTCGCCGAATCGATCGAGCGGCAACTCGGGCGGCTCGACGGCGTCGTGCATGCGGCGGTGAAATGCGAAGGCCTGACGCCACTCGGCATGTTGTCGCCGGAGGAATGGATCAGTACGCTGCACGTCGACCTGTCCGCACCGTTCCTGCTCACGCAAGCCTGCATGCCGCTGCTGTTGAAGCGCGAGGACAGTGCGGTGGTGTTCGTGCTGGACGATCCGCGCCGCATGGGCAGCGCGCATTGGGGCGCCTACGGCGTGGCCAAGGCCGGGCTGGAAGGCCTGGCGTCGATCCTGCACGAGGAAACCGACGACACCGGCCTGCGCGTGCACGCGTTGCTGCCGGCGCCGATGCGCACCGCCCTGCGCCGCACCGTGTGGGCGGGGGAGGACCCTTCCGTCATCGCGACGCCCGATGCGGCCGCGCAAGCCGTGCTTTATTTGCTGTCGCCCGACGCGAAAGCCGCGCGTGGCAAACTGCTCGACCTGCGGAACGGCAAGGACTGATTCATGCACCAGCAGATGACCCTCGTGTCGGCGTGCATCACCTTGTTCCTGGTGCTCGACGCACCCGGCAACGTGCCGTTCTTCCTGTCGATCCTGAAGGACGTTCCGCCCAGGCGCCGCCGCTGGGTGATGATCCGCGAATTGCTGATCGCGCTGGGCGTGCTGGTTGCTTTCCTGCTGGGCGGTCGTGAATTGTTGTCGGTGATGCAGTTGCGGCAGGAGGCCATCAGCATCGGTGGCGGCGTGGTGCTGTTCCTGATCGCGATCAAGATGGTGTTCCCGCCGCGGGACGGCGGCATCTTCGGACCGGTGGGACAGGGCGAACCCTTTATCGTGCCGCTGGCGATCCCCGGCATCGCAGGACCTTCCGCGATGGCGACGCTGCTGCTGATGACCAGTGCACAACCCGGCCGTCAGGTGGAATGGGGCCTGGCGCTGCTGATTGCGTGGCTCGCCACCGCGGCGATCCTGCTGGGTTCCACGTGGCTGTTCAAGCTGCTGGGTGAAAGCGTGCTTGCGGCAATGGAGCGGGTGATGGGCATGCTGCTGATCGCGTTGTCGGCGCAAATGATCCTGGGTGGCGTCGAGGCCTATTTGAAGGCGGGCTGAGGGAAACCTTTCGCATGAACGACATCAATCACGCCGCGCGGCCCGCCACCGTCAATGCCCAGATCGTCCCGGCCGGCACACTCGACGTGCTTTCGCGCGACGAAATCGCGCGCCTCCGCGACGCCACGTCATCCGGATTGCATGCGCTCCTGCGCTCCTGCGCGCTGGCGGTGTTGACGTCGGGTGCGATGCAGGACAGCGCGCGCGCGATGCTGGACCAGTACCCCGATTTCGACATCCAGGTGTTGCAGCAGGATCGTGGCGTCAAGCTGGACCTGAAAAACGCCCCGGCGCAAGCGTTCGTGGACGGCAAGATCATCCGCGGCATCAACGAACTGCTGTTCGCGGTGATGCGCGACATCGTGTACGAATCGACCAGGCTGGAGTCCGGCGAGTTCAACCTCAAGGACTCCAGCGGCATCACCCACGCGGTGTTCGACATCCTGCGCAACGCGCGGGTGCTGCGCGCGCGCTTCGATCCGAACCTCGTGGTCTGCTGGGGCGGCCATTCCATTTCGCGCGAGGAATACGACTACACCAAGACGGTCGGCTACCAGCTCGGCTTGCGCGGGATGGACATCTGCACGGGCTGCGGGCCCGGCGCGATGAAGGGGCCGATGAAGGGCGCGACCATCGCGCACGCCAAGCAGCGGCATTACGAGAATCGTTACATCGGCCTCAGCGAACCCAGCATCATCGCCGCCGAATCGCCGAACCCCATCGTCAACAGCCTGGTGATCCTGCCGGACATCGAGAAGCGCCTCGAAGCCTTCGTGCGCGTCGGCCATGGTTTCATCGTGTTCCCCGGTGGCGTCGGCACCTGCGAGGAAATCCTGTACCTGCTCGGCATCCTGTTGAACCCGGTCAACGTGAGCGTACCGTTCCCGCTGGTGTTCACGGGACCCAAATCCGCCGCGCAGTATTTCGAGCAGATCGACAGGTTCCTGCGACTGGTGTTGGGCGAAGCCGCCGCGAAGCGTTACCAGATCATCGTCGAGGATCCGGTCGCGGTGGCGCACGCGATCCAGCAGGGCATCGAGGTGGTGCGCGACCATCGCGTCGAGCAACACGACGCGTTTTTCTTCAACTGGGAATTGAACATCGACCTGCCGTTCCAGCAGCCGTTCCAGCCCACCCACGCGGCGATGGCGGCACTGGATCTGCATCGCGGCCGGCCACCACACGAGCTGGCGGCGGACATGCGCCGCGCGTTTTCCGGCATCGTCGCGGGCAACGTCAAGGAAGAGGGCATGGGACAGATCGAAAAGAATGGTCCTTACGAAATCCATGGCGATCCGGAATTCATGCACGCGCTCGACACGCTGCTGCAGAGCTTCGTGGCGCAGCAACGCATGAAGCTGCCCGGCAGCAAGTACGTGCCGTGCTATCGCATCGTTCCGGGGAATGCGGTTCGCGAGTAATCTTCGAGCGTCATGCCATCCATCCGCCCGCTTTCTCCTGAACTGGTCAACCAGATCGCCGCCGGTGAGGTGATCGAACGCCCCGCGTCGGTGGTGAAGGAGTTGGCCGAGAACAGCCTCGATGCCGGTGCGCGTCGCATCGATATCGAGGTCGAGCAGGGTGGCATGCGCCTGATCCGCGTGCGCGACGACGGCGCGGGCATCGCGGCGGACGAATTGCCGCTGGCGTTGGCGCCGCACGCGACCAGCAAGATCGCGAGCTTCGATGACCTGACGCGTGTCGCGAGCATGGGCTTTCGCGGCGAGGCGTTGGCTTCGATCGCATCGGTATCGCGGATGTCGATCACCTCGCGGCGCGCGGGGGACGATCGCGGCACCCGCATCGAAGCGCAGGGCGCGCGCGCACCACAGCCCGCGGCGCATCCGGTGGGCACCACCATCGAGGTGCGCGACCTGTTCCACGCCGTGCCTGCGCGGCGCAAATTCCTGCGTGCCGAGCGCACCGAATTCGGGCACATCGACGAGCTGGTGCGTTCGCTGGCGCTGGCGCGCCCCGATGTCGAGTTCCGGTTGATAAATGGCGGCAAGCCAGTGCGCGTGCTGAAACCCGCAGCGGACGCACCCGCGCAATTGCAGCGCGCGGGCGATGTGCTCGGCGAAACCTTCGCGCAAAATTGCCTGCGCATCGAACACGCGGCGGCGGGATTGCGCCTGTCGGGCTGGATTGGACTGCCGACAGCGTCGCGCGCGCAGGCGGACCAGCAGTACTTCCATGTCAACGGGCGGCTGGTGCGCGACAAGAGCGTCGCGCATGCGGTGCGACAGGCGTACGAGGACGTGCTGTACCACGGCCGCCATCCGGCCTTCGTGTTGTTCCTGGAACTCGATCCCGCCGCGGTCGATGTCAATGTGCACCCGGCCAAGCGCGAGGTGCGTTTCCGCGATGCGCGCCTGATCCACGATTTCATGTTCCATGCATTGCACGATGCGGTGGCGGGCACGCGTGCGGGTGAAAACGTCGCGACGCCCGCGTCGACGCGGGCCTGGGTGCCGGCGCTGGCCGGCACGGGCAACTCCGGGCCCGGCGCCCCAGCCATGCCGTTCCGCCAATTTGGCCTGGGCGTGCGCGAAGCCGTGGCCGATCCGTACGCCGCGTTGCTGGGTCAGCGCGATGGCGGCGGCGCGGCGGCCGTGCCGTTGCGAATGCCGGAGTCCGAAGCAGGCGAAGCGCCGCCGCTCGGTTACGCGCTGGCGCAACTTGCCGGCATCTACATCCTCGCCGAGAACGCGCAGGGACTCGTGCTCGTCGACATGCACGCCGCGCACGAGCGCGTCACCTACGAAAAGCTGAAGGCGGCACGTGATGCCCGCCAGGTGCGCGCGCAACACCTGCTGGTGCCCGAAGCCATCGCGGTCAGCGGGCGCGAGGCGGCGGCGGCCGAGGAATACGCCGGAACACTGGAGGGTTACGGGCTGGAACTCGACCGCAGCGGTCCGTGCCAGGTCACCGTGCGCCGGATTCCCGCCATGCTGGATGGCGCCGACGCGGCGCAGCTTGCGCGCGACGTACTGGGCGAGCTCGCCGAGAACGGCAATTCGCGCAGGCTCGAGGAACTGCAAAACGAATTGCTGTCCACCATGGCCTGCCATGGCTCAGTGCGTGCGCATCGCCGCCTGACCATTCCGGAAATGAATGCGCTGCTGCGGGAAATGGAGGCGACCGAACGCTCCGGCCAATGCAATCATGGGCGACCGACATGGACGCAGTTGCCGATTGCCGAGCTTGACAAACTTTTCTTGCGGGGAAGATAGCGCGGCAATGGGTACCGACAACTCCTACGCGCAGGAAATCGAACGCTGGCACGCCGCGCGCCTCGCGCGCCTGACCGCACGGAACGGATGGCTGAGCCTGGTCGGCCTCGAATGGCTGAAGCCGGGCGCGAATCGCCTCGGCAGCGCGGCGGACAACGACATCGTGCTGGCCAAGGCGCCGACGCATCTCGGCACGATCACGTGGGCCGAAGACGGGAGGCTTTCGATTGCGCTTGATCCAGCCAGCGACGCGACCATCGACGGTGCGCTGGAAACGAATGCGGTGCTGCTGGACGACAGCCACGCCACGGCGACCACCATCGCGTTCGGCAGCGTCAACTTCATTGCCGTCGACCGCGGCGGCCGCAAGGGCCTGAGGGTGCGCGACAGCGAGGCGGAAACGCGCACGCATTTTGCAGGCATCGAACGTTTCCCGATCGACCCGGCGTGGCGGATCGTGGCAGATTGGCAGCCGCTGGATCCGCCGTTCCAGTTGGCGACCGGCACCGTGATCGGCACCATCGAAAATTATCCCGCGCCGGGCAAGGCGATCTTCGAGCAGGAAGGTCAAAGGTTCGAGCTGTATCCGGTTATCGAAGTGCCCGGCGACACGCAGTTGTTCCTGATTTTCGCCGATGCCACGTCCGGCAAGGAAACCTATGGCGCGGCCCGTTTCCTGTACGCTGACATGCCCCGCAACGGCAAGATCGTGCTGGACTTCAACAAGGCCTACAACCCGCCCTGCGCGTTCACGCCGTACGCGACCTGTCCGCTGGCTCCGCCGGAAAACCGGCTGGCTTTGCGGGTGGCGGCGGGTGAACTCAAGTACCGCAAAAGCCCTTGAAACAAGGGAACCTTTTCGCCCTCCGGCGTTCAAACTTGGCGATGCCTTGCGGCCAACGGAACGCCTTGGCACCCATTGCAGACAGCGGGATTCGGAACCGACATGAGCAGGATCGTCATCGTGCTGGTGCTCGCGGCGGGCGTGCTGTTGCCGTCCGGTGCGCTGTTGGCGCAGCCCCCGAAAAGCTCGGCTGCCCCGGTCGCGGATCGCGCAGAACTCTCCTACGCGCTCGGCTACGAGGCCGGTCTCGATCTCGGCCAGCGCAAGCTCGACGTGGATATCAACACCATCCTGCGTGGCGTGCAGGACGGCTACTCGCGCAAGAAACCCGCCTATCCCCCGCAGACCATGCAGCGCGTGCTGCAGGCGATGCAGAGCAGGATGGTCGCCCAGGCGCGCGCCGCCTACCAGAAGCTGGCCACCGACAACCTGCAGAAGGCACGTGCCTTCTTCGCGGAGAACGGCAAGAAGCAGGGCGTCGTCACCCTGCCGTCCGGCGTGCAGTACAAGGTCCTCGACGGCAACAGCGGTGACAAGAGTCCGACCGTCGACAGCGAAGTCACGCTGCAATATCGCGGCCAATTCCTCGACGGCACCGTGTTCGCCGACACCGCGGACAGCGGCAAGCCGGCAGTGTTTCCGGTCAACCGGATGATTCCCGGCTGGCGCCAGATCATCACCCGCATGCACGTGGGCGATCATTGGCAGGTGTTCGTGCCGCCGGACCAGGCCTACGGCATCCGCGGCGACCTGCCGCGCATCGGGCCCAACGAAGCGCTGGTGTTCGATATACGCCTGCTCGATGTCAAGCCATAACGCGCCGTGCCGCGCGCAATGACGCCCATTCGATTCACGCGCGTTGCGTTACGCTTGGCGGATGCGGATCGAACCCATCAGCCTCGGTGATGCTCCGGTGAGCCCATGCGTCGGCGTGTGTCGCATGGACGCGGATGGTTTGTGCGTCGGTTGCCGTCGCACGCTGGCCGAAATCGCGCGTTGGGGCACGATGAGCAACGACGATCGCAGGCGCTGGATGCGCGAGCAGCAGCCGTTGCGTCCACCGCCACGGCCATGACGGACTGGTTTGACGCCATTACGCGTGCGCTGATTCCCCCGGAAACGCCGCCCGTACCGCCCGCGCCGAACCATGACCACCTGCTCGATCTGATCGGCGAGGGGCCGCGCGCAGACGCCGCAGTGCTGATGGCGATCCGCGACCTGCCGGAACCGTCCATGGTATTCACGCTGCGCCGCGAAGACCTCGCGCATCACGCAGGCCAGGTGAGTTTCCCTGGCGGCCGCACCGATCACGGCGACTCGGGCGCGATCGAAACCGCGTTGCGAGAAAGTCGCGAGGAAATCGCGCTGGACCCGGATGCCGTTGAGCCGCTGGGATTCATCGATTGTCTCGAAACGATCAGCGGTTTCTGCGTGACGCCGGTGGTGGCGCGGCTGGCAGGCGACGCCGTGCTGGTGCCGCAGCCGGACGAAGTGGCGAAGCTGTTCGAAGTGCCGCTCGGCTTTCTGCTGGATCCCGCCAACCTGCGGCAATTCGATTTCCACGCGCGCGGCGAGCGGCGGAAGGTGTATGAATACGTGGGTGTCGAGCCGCGCATCTGGGGCGCGACGGCGGCGATGCTGGTCAACTTGATGCAACGAATGGGTCTCATGAAATAAAGACTCCCAAAAGCTGCTGCGTTACTCTGCCACCTCCGTGTGGCTCGCCCTTCGGGTCGCCTGCGGCGTTCAACCGGCAATCCTGCCGATTTGGTCGGCAGCTTGCGCGCCGGCGGTGCTCGACCGCGAAGGCAGGATGCCGGAGCGAACATCGGCGAAGCCGATGGCCCGGAGGGTGAGCGGCGGATGCGGCGAGTCAATGCTCATGTACTGACGTGTACACTCCGCATCCTGACTGACTCGCCACATCCATGTGGCTCGCTCTACAAGCCGCCTGCGGCGTCAAATCGGCAACCCTGCCGTTTTAGTTGGCGTCACGCAATCTGCCTTCGCTCGCGACGCTTTTGGGAGTCTTCATGAAAGCACATGATGTATTGATCGCTGCAAAAACGTTGGCGGCCTTGACGCCGGAATCCGTGCTGATCGTCGATTGCCGGTTCGCGCTGGGCGATCCCGCGAAGGGCGAACGCGATTTTCTGGATGCGCATATTCCGGGTGCGGTGTACGCGAACCTCGACCATGATCTTTCCGACCTGTCGAAGAAGGAATTGGGTCGGCATCCCTTGCCGGACGTTCCGGCATTCGCGCGGACGCTGTCGCGTTGGGGTTGGCGGAAAGATCAGTGGGTGGTTGCGTACGACGACGCGGGTGGTGCACTCGCGGCGTCGCGGTTGTGGTGGATGCTGCGGATCGCCGAAATCGACGCGTGCGTGCTGGACGGTGGCTGGCAAGCATGGCTTGCGGCGTCCCTGCCGGTCGAGCATGGTGCGGCGGCGCCGCGCGAAGTGACGACCGTCGAATTGCCGTTCGATCCAACTTCGGTGATTTATTTCGACGAACTGGAGGTGCTGCGTGCCCAGCCTTCCACGCTGTTGCTGGATGCGCGCGCGGCACCGCGTTTTCGTGGCGAATCCGAACCGCTCGATCGCGCCGCGGGCCATATTCCACGTGCGCGCAACCGCCCGTTCTCGCAAAACCTCGCCGCCGATGGCCGCTTCAAATCCGCGGATGTACTGCGCGCGGAATTCGACGCGGTGCTGGGCGGGCATGCGCCGCGCGACGTCGTGCACATGTGCGGCTCCGGCGTGACGGCGTGCCACAACCTGCTGGCGATGGAAGCCGCCGGATTGCATGGATCCCGCTTGTTCGCGCCGTCATGGAGTGGCTGGGTGGGTGATCCGGCAAGACCCGTGGCGACGGGTGACTAGAACCGAACGCCGCCCAGCAACATCGTCTCGCCCAGATTCTTTCCGCCACCCAGAAGATGCGCGTTGGAGATGTGCTGCAGCATCACGATGAAGTGGCCGTTTTGCCAACCGGCGCTGGTCATGAATTCGAAGCGGCTCGACAGTGCGTCGGTGCGGGTGCTGGTTGCCGCCAATTGCTCGCTGACGAACCAGTGGGGGTTCGCCGCCAGGATGCGCACGCCAGTGCCGGCCACGAACACTTGGTGATCCAGGTCGTCCGTGCGGGTGTGGCGTGAGTCGATCCAGCCGAGCGTACCGATCGGTTCGAAGTGGATGCGATGGTCGTCGGGCTGTTCGCCGAATACGCTAGCGAATACCGCGGCGGTGCCGCGTTCCGACGACGTCACGCTGGGGCCCGCGGTCAGGTCGAATCCCGTTGCCAGCGCGGGTGCGCAAACTGCCAGACAAGCCGCCGCTATCAATCCACGCCGGATGCCCTTCATGTTGTTCTCCTTCTTCTTGCACTGCATGACAGGAAGCAAAACGGCGCCGTTCGGGCGTGAACGGCGCCATATTGTTGCCTGTATTATAATTGCCTTGACAACTAAAGCCAAGACAGTATCATCCTCGGCATGAATCGCCTTGAAACTGCCTCCGACCACTCCTTTCAGCTCTGCCGGCTGATCGGCAGGCTGCGCGCGGAATTCGTGACGGAGATCGAGCAGGAGATGACGCGGCAGGGCGTTGACTTGAACTTCACGCAGTTCCTCGCGCTGAAACTCCTCGGCCATGAGGGATCGTCGACACCCGTGGAACTCGCGCGCGCGTTGCACTACAACCCCGGCGCACTGACGCGGTTGCTCGACAAACTGGAGCAGCGGGGCTATCTCAGGCGGCTTCCTGATCCGCTCGATCGCCGGGCGCTGCGGCTTGAGTTGACCACGCAAGGCAAGAGCCTGCGCAAGCGGGTGATCGGTTATTGCGATGCGGTGGCGGAGCGCACTTTTGCATGCACCACGTCGCGCGAGCGTGAAACGCTGCATGGCGTGCTGACGCGCGTGCTGGACGACGTCCGCACCCAACGCGAAACGCGCGATCGGGGTTGATTCGCTCCGCTTCGCCCCAACGTCAATCAACTTTTCCGGCCAACACCATGACCCTCCAGGTTTCCAGACATCGTCTCGGCCTCGCCGTCGCGCTGACGGCCACCATCCTCGCCGGTTGCGCCAGCACGAGTGGCCTGCGTTCCACTGCGACGCCCACGCAAGCGGGCAGCCTGCATGCCGAGCAAAGTCTTGGCGGCGTGCAAGTCGACGCCGGCGCGTGGCCGCATCAGGACTGGTGGAAGGCCATCGGGGATGCGCAGCTCGACAAGCTGGTGGACGAAGCGCTCGCCGACAATCCCGACATGGCGCTGGTCGATGCGCGCGTGCGCGCGGCGCTGGCCGCGGCCGGTGCCGCCGATGCCGCGCGCAAGCCGACGCTGAATGGTGGCGCGAGTATCGCGGGCGCGCGCGTTCCGCCGATCCTGCCGCCGCTGGCGTCCGGACACTTCGGCGTGATCCGGTACGGCTACCTCAGTTTCAAATGGGACATCGACCTGTGGGGCGGCAAGCGCGCCGCCTGGCAGGCCGCGGTCGGCAATGCGCGCGCGGCGGAAGTCGACGCGCAGGCCGCGCGCCTGAAACTTTCGGCCGACGTGGTGCAGGCGTACTTCGGGCTTGCCGGTGCGCACGCACAACGCGACCTCGCGCAGGATGAGCTGCAGCGCGCCGAGGATTTCCTGAATCTGACCAACAAGCGCGTTGCCAACGGCATCGACAGCAAGTTCTCGCTGGCTCGCATCCAGGGCGAAACCGCGAGCGACCGCGCGCACCTCGAAGCCGCCGACAATGCGGTGCACACCAGCGGGCTGGTGCTGGCGGCATTGCTGGGCAAGGGGCCGGATCGCGCGCTGTCGATCGAACGCCCCGCGCTGCCCGCGATTCCCGCGCTGGCGCTGCCGAGCGATTTGCCCGCCGACCTGTTGGGTCGTCGTCCCGATGTGGTGGCCGCGCGCTGGCGCGTGGAAGCCGCGGGCAAGGACATCAAGGCCGCGAAGACCAAGTTCCTGCCGAACATCAGCATCAGTTCGCTGGCCGGCTTGATCGCGCCGTCGACGATGAATCTGTTCTCGCTGCAAAATCGTTTCTACACGATTTCGCCTGCCATCAGCCTGCCGATCTTCGAGGGCGGCGCATTGCGCGCCAATCTTGCCGGCAAGGACGCCGCGCGCGACATCGCGGTGGCGCAGTACAACCAGACGCTGGTCCATGCGATCAACCAGGTCGCGGCGCAAGTCGACGACGTGCGTTCGCTGGATGCGCAGGTGACGGACGCCGAATCCGCGCGCAGCAGCGCCGCGGACGCCTACAAGCTTGCGATGCAGCGCTACCGCGCCGGCGTCGGCAACTTCCTGGAAGCACTGAGCGTGCGCCAGGAATTGATCGCCGCCGAACAGCAGCTTGCCTCGGTGCAGACCCAGCGCAGCAATGCGTGGGCTTCGTTGAATGAGGCGCTGGGCGGCGGCTTCGAGCCCGCCAAGGACGCGCCCGCGCTCGCCACCATGACTTCCACCCCGCCATCCGCGGACAAGGCCAGACAATGACTTCGCCCATCAATCCCAATCCCGTTACCGACGACGAACGCGCCGACCAGCTCAAGGCCAAGCGCCTGAACAAGCGCCGCTGGCTGCTGCGCGGCCTGGTCGGCGTCGTCGTGATCGTCGCGATCATCTGGGCGCTCTACCACTTCCTGGTCGGCCGCTGGTACGAGGGCACCGACGATGCGTACGTCAACGGCAACGTGGTGCAGATCACGCCGCAGGTGCCGGGCACGGTCGTCAGCATCGGCGCCGACGACAACGACTACGTGCGCAAAGGCCAGGTACTGGTGAAGATGGATCCCGCCGACGCCGACGTTGCGCTGGCGCAAGCCGAAGCGGCGCTCGCGCAGACCGTGCGCAAGGTACGCGGCCTGTACAGCACCGTGCACACCTCGAAGGCCGACGTCGCCGTGCGCGAAGCGGTGGTGCGGCAGGCCCAGGCCGACTTCCAGCGCCGCAAGGGACTTGCGGCGTCAGGCGCGATTTCCGCCGAGGAGCTCGCGCACGCGCGCGATGCCTTGACCACCGCCGAAAGTGCGTTGACCGCAGCCCAGGCGCAACTCGCCACCACCGATGCGCTGGTTTCCGACACCCGGATCGCGACCCACCCCGACGTGAAGGCGGCGGCGGCCAAGGTACGCGCTGCGTGGCTGAACGACCAACGCATGACGTTGCTCGCACCGGTGTCGGGTTATGTCGCCAAGCGCACCGTGCAGGTTGGCCAGCGCGTGCAACCTGGTACGCCGTTGATGGCGGTGGTGCCGTTGCACCAGGTCTGGGTGGATGCGAATTTCAAGGAAACCCAGTTGCAGGACATGCGCATTGGCCAGCCGGTGACGTTGACTTCCGACATCTATGGCGGCTCGGTGAAGTACCACGGCAAGGTCTCGGGCCTCGGCGTCGGTACCGGCAGCGCGTTCTCGTTGCTGCCCGCGCAGAACGCGTCGGGCAACTGGATCAAGATCGTGCAGCGCTTGCCGGTGCGCATCTCGATCGATCCCAAGGATCTCGACAAGTATCCGCTGCGTATCGGCCTGTCGATGGACGTCGACGTGAACCTGCACAACCAGTCCGGTCCGACTTTGTCGCAGCAGCACGTGCAGCACCCGGTGTTCAGCACCGACGTGTATGCGCGCAGCAAGGCCGAAGCCGACCAGTTGATCCAAAAGATTGTTCACGAGAACAGTGGTCCGGTCACGAGCGCGCCGCGTACCGCCGCGGCGCACTGACGCGCGCGGCGGTGATCGGGCGGAAGCCTTCGGGCTGCGTGCAACTCCCATGAGCGGGCCGGCGGTCCTGCCGGCCCGCCCTTTTGTTTTTGCGATCATCCCTGATCGCTGCTTCGTCCAATTCTTTCGTGATCATCACGGCCATCGCTTGCCAACCTCCACCACGGCCATCCCTGGCCTGACTTCCACCGACAGCCGCTTCGACTGAGTCACAACGGAATTCCATGGCCTCGAACGCTGCCAGCGCAACCCAGTCTTTCGGTGAATTCCGTCCCGCCAGCCTGCCGCTGGCGACGATCGGGTTGTCGCTCGGCACCTTCATGCAGGTGCTGGACCTCACGATCGCCAACGTCTCGCTGCCGACCATCGCCGGCAACCTGGGCGCGAGCCAGAACCAATCGGTCTGGGTCATCACCTCGTTCACCGTGGCCAACGCGATTGCGTTGCCGCTGACGGGATTTCTCTCGCGGCGTTTCGGCGAGGTGAGGACGTTCGTGTGGGCCACCGCGCTGTTCTCGATCGCGTCGTTGTGCTGCGGCCTCGCAAACAGCCTCGCCATGCTGGTGATGTTCCGCGCGATCCAGGGCGCGGTGGCGGGCCCGATGTATCCCCTCACGCAGAGCCTGCTGGTTTCCATCTACCCGCACGAAAAGCGCGGGATGGCGCTGGCGATCCTGGCGATGGTGACCGTGGTGGCGCCGATCGCGGGACCGGTGCTGGGCGGATGGATCACCGACAACTATTCGTGGGAATGGATCTTCTTCATCAACGTGCCGATCGGACTTGCGGTCAGCGCGGTCATCGCCGCCCAGCTGGGTGCGCGCCGCGACCCGATCGAACGGCCACGCATGGACTACGTGGGCCTGGTCACGCTGATCCTGGGTGTGGGATCGCTGCAGGTGCTGCTCGACAAGGGCAACGACCTCGACTGGTTTCATTCGAATTTCATTGTCGTGCTCGCCATTGTTGCCGCGATCTCGATCAGCGTCTTCCTGATCTGGGAATTGACCGACCGCGAACCGATCGTGCACCTGAGATTGTTCCGGCACCGCAATTTCGCCGCGGGTACGCTGGCAATGCTGCTTGCCTACGCGGTGTTTTTCGCAATCGGGCTGCTGGTGCCGTTGTGGTTGCAGGAAACCCTCGGTTACACCCCGATCTGGTCCGGGCTGGCAACGGCGCCGATCGGCATCGCCCCTGTGCTGCTGACCTTCTTCGTCGGCAAATACGGCACGAAGTTCGACCTGCGCTGGCTCGCCTCGTTCGCATTCGTGGTGATGGGCGCGACGTGTTTCATCCGCGCCGGATTCAACACGGATGTCGATTTTTACCATGTGGCGATGGCGCAATTCCTGCAGGGCATCGGCGTGGCGTTCTTCTTCATGCCGATCCTGACGATCGCGTTGTCGGATCTGTCGGGGAGGGAAGTGGCCTCGGGTTCGGGCCTGATGACCTTCGTGCGTTCGCTGGGTGGCAGTTTCTCGGCGTCGATCACCACTTATTTCTGGGGGCGTGGTGGCGTCACCAATCATGCGAACCTGGCCGCGCACATCAATGCCTATGATCCGCAGGTGCGGCAGGCCGCGGTGACAGGCGGTGGCGCCCTGCAGCGTTTCCTCGCGATGATCAACGGCGAAATCACCCGTCAAGCGGTGCAGATTTCCTTCAACAATCTGTTCTACATCTTCGGCTGGATCATCATCGGCCTGATCGCGGTCGTCTGGCTGGCCAAGCCGCCCTTCATCAAATCCGGCACCTCGACGGCCGCGGCGGGTGGGCATTAGTTTTTGCGATCATCCCTGATCGCAGCTTCGTTCAATCCTTTCGCAATCATCATGATGCTCGCCTAACAGACTCCACCTCGGCCATCCATGGCCTGACAATTTATTTTTGCGATCATCCCTGATCGCCGCATCGTTCAAATCTTTCGCAAGCTTGTCGATGCTCGCCAACCAAACTCCACCCCGGCCATCCTTGGCCTGATTTTTCACGAAAGCTTTTCCCATGGCATCCACTCCCGCCACCGCTACCCAATCCTTCGGCGAATTCCGTCCCGCCAGCCTGTCGCTGGCGACGATCGGTTTGTCGCTCGGCACCTTCATGCAGGTCCTGGACATGACCATCGCCAACGTGTCGTTGCCGACGATCGCCGGCAATCTCGGTGCGAGCCAGGACCAGTCCACCTGGGTGATCACCTCGTTCACCGTGGCGCAGGCGATCACGTTGCCGATGACGGGCTTCCTGTCGCGTCGCTTCGGCGAGGTGAAGGTGTTCGTGTGGGCGGTGCTGCTGTTCTCGTTTTTCTCGCTGTGCTGCGGTCTCGCCACCAGCCTGTCGATGCTGGTGATGTTCCGCGCGCTCCAAGGCGCCGTGTGCGGACCGATGTACCCGATCACGCAAAGCCTGATGGTGTCGATCTACCCGCGCGAGAAACGCGGCATGGCGCTGGCGATCATCGCGATGATCACGGTGGTGGCGCCGATCGTCGGACCGGTGGCGGGCGGCTGGATCACCGATTCCTACTCGTGGCGCTGGATCTTCTTCATCAACATCCCGATCGGAATCTTCGCGGGCGGCGTCGTCGTGATACAGATGGGCAAGCGGATCGAACAGTTGCGCCGCGCGCGCATCGACTGGGTGGGACTGGTCACGTTGATCCTTGGCGTGGGCTCGCTGCAGATATTGCTGGACAAAGGCAACGAGCTCGACTGGTTCCATTCCACGACCATCATCACGCTGGCGATCATTGCGACGATCTCGCTTGCCGTGTGGGTGATCTGGGAACTGACCGACGATGAGCCGCTGGTCGATTTGCGCCTGTTCCGGCATCGCAATTTCGCCGCGGGCACGCTGGCGCTGGTGCTGGCCTACGCGCTGTTCTTCTCGATCGCGCTGTTGCTGCCGCTGTGGCTTCAGAACGTGATTGGCTACACGGCGTTGTGGTCGGGCCTGGCGGCCGCGCCGGTGGGCGTGATCCCGGTCCTGTTGACGTTCTGGGTCGGCAAATATGCGCAGAAGTTCGACATGCGCTGGTTGACGGCGTTCTCGTTCGCGGTAATGGGAGTGGTGTGTCTCCGTTTCGGCAGCTTCAACACCGATGTCGATTTCTGGTCGGTGGCGTTGACCGAATTGATGCTGGGCCTGGGCATCGCGTTGTTCTTCATGCCGATCCTGACGATCCTGTTGTCGGACCTGGAAGGGCAGGAGATCGCGGAAGGTTCCGGTTCGGCCACTTTCCTGCGCACGGTGGGCGCCAGCTTCGCCGTGTCCATCGTCACCTATCTCTGGACGCGCGGTGGCGTGGTCAGCCACGCCAATCTTGCCGAGCACGTCAACGCGTTCAATGCCGAGGTGCGCCAGAACGTCGCCGCCATGGGCGGGCAATTGCAGCACTATGCGGCGGGGGTCAACCGGATCATCACCCAACAGGGCATGCAGATTTCCTTCAACCAGATCATGGATGGACTGGCCATCGGCTTCTTCCTGCTGATCGCCGTGGTGTGGCTGGCCAAGCCGCCGTTCATCACGCGTGGCGGCGGTGGCGCGGGCGGCCATTGAGGAAGGGTCGCCGTACTCGCGAAGTGCTGCAGGGCGACTGACCTCGGCAGAGCGGATGTCAATGTCTCGTGTACGTCGGAAGGGCTCTGCACCCCGCCGGCGTCACGCCAAGGGTGTAGAGTTTTGCGCGGGTGCACGGGCCTGCGGCGGAGCGCCGAACGGCGTAGACGCGCGAGGGACATTCGTCATGGATACGGAGGTACGCAGGGATGAATACGACGGCAACCGCGGCATCGCCCCCGATCTCGCAGAACCTCGGCCCTTTGCTGCCCGATCTGGAAACGCTTTACAAGGACGTACACGCGCACCCGGAACTTTCCATGCAGGAAACGCGCACCGCGGGAATCGCTGCGGGACGGTTGCGTGACGCCGGCTTTGGAGTGACAACCGGCGTTGGCAACACCGGTGTCGTTGGTGTGCTGCACAACGGCGATGGCCCGACCGTAATGCTGCGCGCCGACATGGACGCATTGCCGGTCGAGGAAGCCACCAGCGTGCCTTATGCAAGCAAGGTCCAGGCAGTCGACCCGGAAGGCAAGACGGTGCCGGTGATGCACGCATGCGGCCACGACATGCACGTCACCTGGCTGGCCGGTGCAACGGCGTTGATGGCGCAGGCGCGTGATGCCTGGCACGGCACGCTGATGGCCGTCTTCCAGCCCGCGGAAGAAACCGCCGCGGGCGCGCAGGCCATGATCGATGACGGCTTGTTCGAGCGTTTTCCGAAGCCGGACGTCGTGCTTGGCCAGCACGTGATGGTCGGGCCGGCTGGCGCGCTGGGTGGACGTACCGGTGCCATCACTTCAGCAGCCGACAGTCTGCAGATTCGCCTGTTCGGGCGCGGCGCACACGGCTCGATGCCGCAGGCGAGCATCGATCCGGTGGTGATGGCCGCAGCGGTCGTGCTGCGGTTGCAGACGATCGTGTCGCGCGAAGTGGCGGCGGCGGAGTCTGCCGTGGTCACCGTCGGCGCGCTGCAGGCCGGCACCAAGGAAAACGTGATTCCGGACGAAGCCATCATCAAGCTCAACGTACGCACCTTCGACGAGGGCGTGCGCAAGCGCGTGCTTGCCGCGATCGAGCGCATCGTCAACGCCGAAGCCGAAGCATCGGGTGCACCGAGGAAGCCAGAGATCACGCCGCTCGACCGTTACCCGCTCGCCGTCAACGATGCCGCCGCGAGCAAGCGCGTGGTGGAAGCCTTCCGCGGGTACTTTTCTCCGGATCGCGTCCACGAAACCGGGCCGGCTTCGGCCAGTGAAGACTTCGGCTCGTTCGGCGCGGAGTGGGGCGTACCGTCGGTGTTCTGGTTCGTGGGCGGCACCGATCCGGATGTTTATGCGAAGGCGAAGGCCGCGAACCGCATCAACGAACTGCCGACGAATCACAATCCGCGCTTCCTGCCAGTCATCCATCCGACTCTGGAGACCGGCGTTGAAGCGCTGGTGGTCGCGGCGCGGGCATGGCTGGCAGCGTGATGCGATCGCGCGGCAGGCGACACGGTTTGTCGGCGTATAGTCCGGCGTGGCCTGCAGAGGGCATTCGTCCATGACCCATATCCTGGTGGCGGTGCTGGATCTCGGCGGCACCTTCGTGTTCGCGATCAGCGGCGCGGTGGCCGCCGTGAAATATCGCCTGGATATTTTTGGCGTGATGGTGCTGGCGTTCGCGGCCGGCAACGTCGGTGGCATCACGCGCGATCTGCTGATTGGCGCGGTACCGCCCGCGGCCATTTCCAGCTTGAACTATCTCGGCGTATCCGTGCTCGCCGGTTTGATCGCGTTCTTCTGGGATCCGGTGGTGACGCGGCACAACAATACGGTGCTGTGGTTCGACGCGGTGGGCTTGGCGTTCTTCGCGGTGGCGGGTGCCGAAAAGGCCCTGCTGCACGGACTCAATCCGGTGATCGCGGCGCTGCTGGGCATGCTGACCGGCATCGGCGGCGGCATGCTGCGCGACGTGCTGGTGATGCAGATTCCGACCGTGCTGCGCTCCGATCTGTACGCGTTGGCCGCGTTGGTCGGCGCGGCAATCGTGGTCGGCGGCCAAGCGCTCGGCATCCACGCGGTGACCACGGCGATCGCCGGTGGGCTGGCCTGTTTCGCGCTGCGCTACATGGCGATCCGGCATGGCTGGCATCTTCCCCATGCCCGAAGATCCGGAGGCGAAGCATGACGGATCGCATGCCAACCCTCTTCGTCGGCCACGGCAACCCGATGAATGCCGTGCAGGATACGGTCTGGTCGCGCGCGTGGTACGCGTTGGGAAAGCGCTTGCCCAAACCGCGCGCGGTGCTGGCGATATCCGCGCATTGGTACCTGCCGGGGACCGCCGCCACGGCGATGGCGCATCCGCGCACGATCCACGACTTCGGCGGCTTCCCGCGTGAGCTGTTCGAGGTGCAATATCCCGCGCCCGGCGATCCACTCCTCGTTCGCCGTCTGCGCGAGCTGCTTGCTCCGGTGCCGGTCCGCGCTGACGTTTCATGGGGACTGGACCACGGCACGTGGTCCGTGCTGCGCCACATTTTTCCCGATGCCGATGTGCCGGTGGTGCAATTGAGCATCGATGAGACCCAGGCTCCCGATTTCCACTACGACTTGGGAAAACGTCTCATGCCGTTGCGCGACGAGGGTGTCCTGATCCTCGGCAGCGGCAACGTCGTGCACAACCTGCATGCGTATGCATGGGGCCGGCACCCGGCGCAGCCGTTCGACTGGGCCGTGCGATTCGAAACCGCCGTTCGCAATCTCATCCTGCAGCGCGATTGCCAACCCCTGGTGGATTACACGTCACTCGGGCCGGATGCGGAACTCTCGATCCCGACACCGGAACACTACCTGCCCCTGCTGTACGTGCTGGGCGCGAGCGGGAAAGACGACGCGGTGAGTTTTCCGACCGAGGGCACGGACGGCGGCTCGATCTCGATGCTGTCGGTCCAGTTGGGCTGAAGAAGTCGAAATGGTTCGCCATCGGCACCGGTTCACGTGCGCGTACGGTCGGCAGCGGTACTGTTCAGTCTGGTCATCTGAACCGAAGCATCATGATCAACCGCTGGTGCGGTGATGAACCTTCGGGGCGCTGCGGCTACGTCAGGAGAACATCGTCATGTCTGTCACTATCGATAGAATTCGGTGGACGCTTCATCCGCTCAACGCGGTGCTGTTGGCCGGCGCGCTTGCGCTGTTCCTCGGCGCGCTGCTGAGCGACATCGCTTATTTCCGCAGCTACGCGATCCAGTGGAACAACTTCTCGTCGTGGCTGCTCGCCGGTGGCCTGGTTGTCGGCGCGTTCGCATTGCTTTCGGCCGTCGTCGATTTGTTCCGCACCCGTTGGCGTGCGTGGCCTGTGTTGGTCTATGCGCTGTTGCTGCTGGCGACCTGGGTATCGGGTTTCATCGATGCGCTGGTACATGCCAGGGATGCGTGGGCGAGCATGCCGACCGGCCTGGTGCTGTCGGTGATCGTGGTGATGCTGGCTTGCGTGGCGTTGTGGATCGCCTTCGCCGGGATGCGCGCGGGGGGTGCGCCATGAATCGCCTCCGTCTATTGGCAATCGTTGCACTCGCGGCCTCGCTGGGTAGTTGCGGAGACGGCAACGCGCCGCCGGAGCAGTACGGCGCCAATCCGCAACTTCCGGCCCAGCAGCGCGGTCTGCTGCCGGACATGGTCATCGCCAAACCGGCGGCGTGGGGTGACCGGCTGCCGACGGTGCCACAGGGCTATACGATCAAGGCGATCGCCACCGACCTGCGCATTCCGCGCCAGACGCTGGTGCTGCCCAATGGCGACATCCTGGTGGCCGAAGGTCGCGGGGGCAGTGCGCCGAGCCTGAAGCCCAAGGATGTGATCGCCGGCTACATCAAGGCCAAGGGCACGAGCCCGGTCAAGGGCGGCAATCGCCTGACCCTGCTGCGCGATGCGGATGGCGATGGCACCTACGAGCTGAAGACCGTGTTCGCCAAGGACCTCAACGCACCGTACGGACTCGCGCTGGTCGGCGACACGCTCTACGTCGCCGATCAGGATGCGCTGGTGAAGTTCCACTACACGGCCGGCCACACCCATGCGGACGGCGCGCCGGTCAGGGTCACCGACCTGCCGTCGGCGATCAACCATCACTGGACCAAGGCGCTCGCCGCCAGCGCGGATGGCCGCTATCTGTACGTCGGCATCGGCTCGAACAGCAACATCACCGAGCGTGGCATGACCGCCGAAGTCGATCGCGCGAGGATATGGCAGGTCGATGCGCAGACCGGGATGCATCGTGCTTACGCCACCGGCCTGCGCAATCCTACCGCGCTCGCGATCCAGCCCGGCACAGGCAGGCTGTGGGCGGTGGTGAACGAGCGCGACGAACTAGGCCCCGACCTCGTGCCCGATTACCTCACCTCGGTGCGCGATGGCGGATTCTACGGTTGGCCCTGGAGTTACTGGGGCCAGCACGTGGATCCACGCGCGCGGCCACAGGATCCGAAAAAGGTTGCGGCAGCGATCATCCCGGACTACAGCCTCGGCTCGCACGTGGCCGCGCTCGGCGTCGCGTTCTCGTCGCCCGCGATGGGCGCGAAGTTCGCGGACGGCGTGTTCGTCGGCGAACACGGCAGTTGGAACCGCTCCCACCCCGTCGGCTACAAGGTGGTGTTCGTGCCGTTCCGCGACGGCCATCCCGCCGGCGGTCCGATCGATTTCGTCACCGGCTTCCGCGGTGACGACGGCCTGACCCGCGGCCGTCCGGTCGGCGTGACGGTCGATCCGCGCGGCGCGCTGATCATCGCCGACGACCTGTCGAACACGATCTGGCGAGTGACGCCAAATACGCCGTCCACGGCAGCGAAACCGGCGGCGCCAGCAACCATGTCCGGCGCCTCTGCCGGCAAAACGAAAATTTAGAGCCAGGTCGCGGGGCCAGGGGAACCTCGGGTTCCGCTTGCAGGACATGTCGTCGGCATGTCCCTGCAGGTGAGCAAGGGTTCCTGCTGGTGGCACCCGCTTCCAGTGGTTATCACGAAAGCGCGGTCTTCACGCGCGTGGCGAACGCGCCGAACTCCTTCATGTAGTTGCGCCGGACCTCGGCGGTCGAATCGCTGTTGACCTGGCCGTCGTCATCGATGAGGTCCGGCGCGAACCGGATGTATGCCTCCACGGCGTTCATCAGCGACCCGCGCAGATCGGAAACATGATCAACTTTCACAGGAACACCTCGATCGTCGGCGGCCTTCTGTTGTTGTGCATCACTGGGCCACGCAAGTGTTCGATCGCTCGCAGCCGGCAGGAATGGCGGTCAGCGGCGCACGGCTGGAATCTTCGGCGGCGAGCACGTTCGCTACGCGCCATGCGTACCGCGCTCAAAATCACCCCTGCGTCGTCGACAAGATCCCGGGCTCAACCCTCCGCCGATCGCTTGCTGCGCAAACGTTCGACCAGTGCGTGCAACGTCGTTTGTGTTTCGGGCGCAAACCAGCCATCGAGGAATTCCTCGACCGGAAGCGATGCGGGATCGTCGAACAGGTGCGCGAGATCGGCGCGTGCCATGGCACGGGTCGCCAGCATCGCCTGGCGCGGCAGTTGCAGCAGTGGCTCCAGCCGTGCGAGCGTGCGCGTGACGACGTGATCGACATCGGTCAATTCGTCCACCAGGCCCGCGGCGAGGGCGTCGTCGGCATCCAGCATCGCACCTTCGATCAGCAGGCGTTCCGCGCGGTAGGTACCGACCAATCGGCGCAACGCCGCCTGGATGCAGTCCGGAACGGTCAGGCCGACCTGCACTTCGTTGAGGCCGATCTTGTATTCGCCGCGCGCCATCACGCGGTAATCGCAGAAGATCGCCAGCACCGCGCCGCCCGCCGGGCTGTGGCCGGTGACCGCGGCGACGATGGGTACCGGCGAACGCGCCAGCGCTGCGCACAGACCGAAGAAGTCGCGCCAGAACGCGCGCATCGCGTCGCGGTCGAGTTGCAGCAGGGCAGGGATGTCGAGCCCCGCCGAGAACAACCCCGGCGACCCCGACAGGATCAACGCGGTGGCGCCATTCGTGGGCGCGCGTTCCACCGCTTGCTTCAATGTCGTGACCAGCGCGGGGTTGAGTGCGTTGACGGGTGGACGCGCGAGCCGGAACTCGCGGATGCCGTGGTCGTGTTCGATGATGTCGAGCATGGGGTCGCTCACAAGTCCCGGGCGGTCCAGTTGTAGCGCACGGTGTAGGTGAGCGTGGCGTCGCCACGCGCCGGCACCGGCACCTTGAATTCCAAGATCTGCGGCGTCTGCTTCGACGGTTTGATGTTGGACGACGTGAGGGTCCACTCACGCCAGCGGTTCGGGTGCTCACGCACCGTGACCGTGCGCGCCGCGTCGCCCCCATTCGTGAGCGTGACCTTGTAGGCCTCCGTCATCGTGTGTGCCTTGGCGTCGACCTGGAATCCGGTGCGCTCGCGGGTTGCGCGAAGATCAAAACTTTCGCCGAGTTGCACGGACACGCGCTGGTCCTTCGGCGTGTCCGTGACGCTGCCTTCGCCGAGCAACGTGGGCGCGCCATCACGATCCGCGATCCACGCGCGCAGCGTGCCGGCGGGCAGGACATCGGGTGCCTTGAACGCGAGCGTGCTCGCGATTGGCCGATCCTGGTAATCCTGCGCGCCGTAGTCGTTGGTGTTCGGCTTGGGCGGGAAATATGCATTGCCGTTGTCGATGACGTACTCGCGTGCGCAGGACAGCGCCTGCGCCGGGTACAGCGGCGTCAGCGTGACGGTGCCGTTTGGAAGATTGACTGCGCCGGCGAGGGTGAAGCTGCGGTAATCGCCGAGCGAGGCCTGCGCGGGCATCGCGGCTTCGGCGGCCATCGGTGCGGGCGCCTTGGCCATGCTGTACATCCGCACGCCGCGGTTGCCGAGATTGGGTTGGCCCGCGACCAGCTGGATGGCCGCGCCGTCGTAATCGCGCCCGCTGCGGTTGGCGATGCTGGCTTCCGGCTTGAATTGCATGCGGCAGGTGCCGCCGTCTTCCAGCGTCGCCGTGTAGGCGGCGCGCCAGCCGAGTCCGGACGTGGTGTAGGTCAACAGCGCATCGCGGCTGCCTGCGGATTTCGCGTTGACATCCAGCAACACGCTGCTGCCGCCGGATACGGAATCGGCAGGCAGTGTCACGGATTGGTATTGGTGGACGAGATGCACCTTGCCATCGGAGGTGCGAATCAGCACACCGCTGTCCGAAGCGCCGAGCAGCTCGCCGCTGAATCCACCGCCGCCGGTTGCGACGGACATGCCGCCGGTCTGTACGCTGACCTGGCTGCCGATCGCGCCGTCCAGCGCGCCGTTTGTGCTGGCGTTGGCCAGCACCACACGCTGGCCGAGCACGCTCACCGTGGCACCGGAACCGAAACCCACGGCGACGGCTTCGGGATTGATTGTCGCGGGCAGGCCGCCGATGCGGATTTCGTGGTTGCCTGCCGCGACGCCGAGCGCACGTTGCTCGTGCACCAACGCGTGGCCGGCATCCAGCGTGCCCTGGTTGCCGCCGGAAAACAGTGCGTCGTTGTCGGCGGAATAAATCGTCAGGCGGGTATTGCCGGCGGCGAATGCGACAGGCGTGGCGAGCAGTGCGGCGATGGCCGCACAGAGCAATCGGCGTGGCATGGGCGTCTCCCTGTTGTCGATGCGTGCCCCGATGATAAACGCGATGCCTGAACGGGGTGTCAGACGCATCAAACGCCTTGCGCGTCCTGCAGCAGCGCCGCGACTTCATCCCGGTCGCGCGCGCGCAACAGCTTCGGCGCCAGCGCACGCAGCGCTTTTCGTTCGCAGCGCGACAACGCGTCGCGCTGGGCGAGGATGCTGTCGGGCAGCATGCTGAAATCCTCGAGGCCGAGCGCGATCAATACGCATGCGAAGGCGGGGTCGCCCGCGATTTCGCCGCACAGGCAGACGGGTTTGCGTGCCATGCGTGCGCGGCCGATCACGTGCGCCAGCATGCGCAGCACGGCGGGATGCGCCGGCTGGTACAGCTTGCCAAGCTGGTCATTGTTGCGATCGGCGGCAAGTACGTATTGGGTGAGATCGTTGCTGCCAATGGCGAGGAAATCCGCGACCTGCAGCAAGGCGTGCACGTTGAGGGCGGCGGCCGGCACCTCGACCATCGCGCCCAATTCGAATTGATCGGGGATCTCGTGGCCGGCGGTGCGCAGGTCGCGCGCGCATTCCTGCAGCAGGTGACGCACCTGGACCAACTCCGCAGCTTCGGTGACCATCGGCACGAGGATGCGCAATGGGCCGTAGCAACCGGCGCGCAGGATCGCGCGCAACTGTGTCACGAACACATCCGGCTGGCGCAACGACAGGCGCACGCCGCGTACGCCAAGTGCAGGATTGGGCTCCGCGGCCATCACCAGACCGGCCGCATCGGCCTTGTCGGCGCCGAGGTCCAGGCTGCGGATGGTGACTGGCAGGCCGCCGGCGCCCAACACCGCATCGCGATACGCGTGGAACTGTTCTTCCTCGTTGGGCAAGCCATCGTGGGCGAGGAACAGGAATTCGGTGCGATACAAGCCGATGCCGGCGGCGCCCAGGTTGCGCGCGCGTTCGATGTCCTCGGGCCGTTCGGCGTTGGCGTACAGACGCAATTTATGGCCATCGCGGGTGCGGGTTTCGGCGCCCGCGAGTTGCGCGAGGCGCTGGCCTTCGCGCAAGGTTTCGCGCTGCCAGTTGCGGTATTGCGCGAGATCCTGTGCGGCCGGGTGGACGATGACTTCACCGCGCACGGCGTCGACCAGCACCAGATCGCCGTCGCGCAGGTCTTCGAGCACGCCATCGGTATTGACAAGCATGGGCAGGTGCAGGCTGCGGGCGAGAATCGCGCTGTGCGAATACTGGCTGCCGGAACCAGCGACCACCGCGAGGATGCCGTGGCTGGCCATGTGTGCAAGCTCGCCGGGCGCGATGCTTTCGGTCACCAGGATTTCGCCCACGCGCGTCGCGAGCTTCTTTTCCTCGCTGCTCGACTGGCGCGCCAATGCACCCTGCACGCGCGCGATGACGTGATCGACGTCTTCGCCGCGGCTGCGCAGGTAGGGATCGTCCATGTTGTCGAAGACCGCGACCAGCCGGTCACGCTGCGCCTTGAGCGCGGCGGCGGCGCGGTAATGGCCCTTGCGGATCATTGCGCGCAGGCCTTCGATCAACTCGGGATCGTCAAGCAACTGCGCGTGCGCATCGATGAATTCGCCGACCTCGCGCGCCAGCGCGCCGTGCAGTTTGCGACGCAGTTCGGCCATGTCCTCGCGGGCGACGGCGAAGGCGCGTTCAAGGCGCGCGACTTCGCTTTCGATCTCGGAATCCGGCAGCGGCGTGTTGTCGATGCTGAAGCGCGCAGGCTGTTCGAGACGCACGCGTCCCAGCGCCATGCCTGGCGCGGCTGCGTAGCCGGGGAAGGCGCGCCTCATGCGCCCTCGTCGAACTTGCGGTCGAACAAAGCTGCGACGGCGTCCAGCGCCTGCGCTTCGTCCGGCCCTTCCGCGCGCAACGTCAGCGGCGTGCCGATGCCGGCTGCCAGCATCATCACACCCATGATGCTTTGCGCGTTGACCGCGCGGCCGCCGCTGATCAGCCAGACCGTGGCCTTGAATCCCTGGGCCATCTGCACCAGCTTGGCCGAGGCGCGCGCATGCAGGCCGAGCTTGTTGCTGACCACGATTTCCTTTTCGACCATAGGCGGGTTCCGGGTTGGCGGCATTCCGCTAAGTTACCAGAAGCCCTTGGCCGCACCTTCCCTCTTTGTTCGGGAAGCGGTACCGGACCTCCCCCTTCCGCAGGAAGGGGGACCGAGGGGGTGGCTTTTCGCTTGACGCGACAACATCCCCCGCGCCTTCGGCACGAAGGGGGTGGTGAGTCTCAAACCTTGTCGATGCAGATGCCGCCGCGTCCGCCGCTGGCCGCGACTTCGGCCAGTTCATCCAGCGGCTTGTCGGGGTAATTGAGCACGCGCAGCAGCATCGGCAGGTTCAGGCCGGATACGCAACGCGCACGCACGCCCAAGCTCGCGAGCTTGTTGGCGATGTTGCAGGGGGTGGAGCCGTACAGGTCGGACAGCACCAGCACGCCGCCACCGCGGTCGAGCGCGCGCGCAGCGCGCGCCGCGGCCGGCAGCATGGTGGACGGGTCATCGTTGGCGCCCACTTCCAGCGTGTCGAGCTGGCACGGCAGGCGCGGCATCACGTGCTTGGCAGCCGTGATCAGCGCGTTGCCGATTTCTTCGTGCGTCAGCAGCAGGATGCCCGCCGCCGGGGCGGGGTCGGTGTGTTGGAGTGCGGTGGCCGTGGTCATGGCGATGTTGGCGAAGGGATAGCCGCAGGCCTGCAAGATTCAGTCCAGAGGACCGCGCTATTCCAGTTCGCGATGAAAAGTGAGTACCTGTTCACGGCTTGCGCGATAGTGTTCGGCGAGGCGCTCGGCAAGATAAACCGAGCGGTGCCTGCCGCCGGTGCAACCGATCGCGACGGTCAGGTAGCCCTTGTCCTCGCTTTCGAATCGCGGCAGCCATGCGTCAAGGAAACGCCGGATGTCGGCTAGGTATTGTACTACGAGACCCTGTCCGTCGAGGAACTCGCGGACGGGCGCATCCTTCCCCGAAAACGGGCGCAAATGCGGGTCCCAATGCGGGTTGGGCAGGCAGCGTGCGTCGAACACGAAATCGCAATCGGGCGGCAGGCCGCGGCCATAGGCGAAGGATTCGAACATCAGCGTAAGGCCGCCGGAGGTCGCGCCGAAATCCGTGGCGATGCGGCGGCGCAACTGATGCACGTTGCTGTCGCTGGTGTCGATCGAACGGTTGGCAATGGCAAGTAGCGGCCGCAAACGGCGGCGTTCTTCGGCGATTGCATCGACCAGCGAGCGGCCGCTCTCCGAGAGCGGGTGGCGGCGACGACTGCTGGCGTAGCGTTTCAGCAACACTTCGTCGCTGGATTCCAGGAACACCAGTTCGGCGTCGGCGCCGGCTTCGGCGAGGTGGGAAAGCGCTTCGGGCAGACGTTCAAGGTCGCCGCGGTTGCGCACGTCCACGCCCACCGCAAGTCCGCTCGGCGCCTCCCGGCCGCCGTCGATCAGTGCGCGGTACAGCGAGGGCAGCAATGCAGTCGGCAGGTTGTCGACGCAATAGAAGCCGAGATCCTCGAAGGCGCGCAGGGCGACGGTCTTGCCGGCCCCGGAGAGGCCGCTCAACACCACCACGTGAATTCCGTCTTTGGATATACCGTCAGTAGCCATGGCGTATCAACCCGGTTGGCGTTGCAGGCGCGCGGCCTGCCGGTCCATGAAGATGCGGGCCTGGTCGATGCCCTGGGATTTCAGCATGTGGCTGCGCACCGCGGCCTCGACCAGCACCGCGAGGTTGCGGCCCGGCGCGACCGGAATCGTGATCTGCGGAATCTTCACGTCCATGACCTCGTGCACGCCGACGTCGCCGGTCAGGCGCACCATCGCGTCTTCCGGCTCGCTGCCGGCCGGGCGCAGGTGCACGATCAAGCGCAGATACTTGGATCGCTTCACCGCGGTGTGGCCGAACATCTCGCGCACGTTCAGCACGCCGAGGCCACGCACTTCCAGCAGGTCGCGCAGGATTTCGGGGCAGGCACCGTCCAGCACGTCGGGAGCGATCAGCGTGAATTCCGGCGCATCGTCGGCAACCAGTCGGTGCCCGCGGGTGATCAGTTCCAGCGCCAGTTCGCTCTTGCCGCTGCCTGGCGTGCCGGTGATCAGCACGCCGATCGAGTGCACCTCCATGAACACGCCGTGCAGCGTGATCTGCGGTGCAAGCGTGCGCGCGAGCTTGTATTGCAGGTAAGTCAGCAGGTCATGCCCGCGGCGCGCACTCACCCACAAGGGCGTGTCGGTTTCCTCGGCGGCCTCGCGCAGGTCGGCGGGCACGGCCTGGTCCTTGGTGATGATCAGCGCAACGGGTTGCTGCCCGAAAATCTTCTGCACCGTTTCCCAGCGTTGCCGCGAATCGAGGCCGTCCAGGTAATTCAATTCCTCGCCGCCGACGATCTGCAGCTTGTTGGGATAGATGATGTTGAGGTAGCCGATCTCGGAAGGGCGCCGTTGTCCAGCGCCGCCGGCCTGCAGCGTGCGGTCGGCGCCTGATTGGCCCGCCACCCAGCGCAGGGCCATGCGTTCCTTGATGTCTTCGAAAAGTTCGCGCGCGCTGAGTCGGTTCACGTCTTGTCCCCGCCCGCAAAGCTCGCGGGCGGGGAACATTCTGCCAGTGTTGGTGCGAGGCTGCTCTTGAACGGCAATTGCAGATTTCGGGCGAAGCGGCTTTTGGTGGGAAGTCAGGCCATGGATGGCCGTGGTGATCCATGTGAACCCTCGATCCCGACGATTTCAACAGCGCTCACCGGAGCCGCGTTCATGGATGGACGCAAAGCTCCGTGAAAAGTCAGGGCAGGGATGCCCGAGGTGATGTATGTGGACCCCCGACTCCGACGATTCTCACGACCTTCATCGGAGCAGCGTTCAAGGACGAACGCACAAATCAAGCCATGTTGCGGATGTCATCGCGATCATGCGTGGCTTTCTTGTCCTTGTGCTTGCGGACTTGCGCGTCGAGCTTGTCGAACAGCGCGTCGATCGCGGCGTACATGTCCTGGTCCACGGCATCCGCGTGCAATACCGTGCCGGCGGCGGCAAGCGTGCCTTCGGCGCGGTTGGCCAGACGATTCTTCTCCACTTCCAGCACCACGTTGAGCGAAGTCAGGTTGTCGAAGCGTCGCACGAGGCGTTCGCGACGGGCGTCGACGTAATCGCGCAGGGCCGAGGTGATTTCGATCTGGTGACCGCTGACCTGTGTTTGCATGGTTGACTCCTGTGCAGCGTGGTGGAAGCGCGGGGTTTGCCCCCGAACTCGGTGCCTGTTGGCACCCGTTTTGAAGAATCGTTTGTGCTTGCTCCTTGTGATCATGGTTGGGATGGAAAGTTGCATCCAGCGTGCCAAAGGCGGCGTGAACTTTCCGTTTCAAGTCCGACGGACTTTGCGTCAGCGCGCGCGCAGCCGCTCGCTGGAGCTCGGTATGCGCATTTGTTCCCGATATTTCGCGACGGTGCGGCGCGCCACCTGGATGCCGCGACGGTTCAGTTCCGCCGTCAGTGTCTGGTCGGAAAGCGGCTTGGCGGCGTTTTCATCGTCCACCAGTTTGCGGATCATCGCCTGGATCGCGGTGGCCGATGCGCTGCCGCCGTCTTCGGTGGCGACGCTTGAGGAGAAGAAATGCTTGAATTCGAACGTGCCGCGCGGCGTGTGCAGGTATTTGCGCGTGGTGACGCGCGAGATGGTGGATTCGTGCATGCCAAGTTCTTCGGCAAGTTCGCGCATCACCAGCGGTTTCATCGCCTCCGGACCATAGTCGAGGAACGCGCTTTGCATGCGCACGATGGCCGTGGCCACCTTGAGCAGCGTATCGGCGCGCGCTTCCAGGCTTTTCATCAGCCAACGGGCTTCCTGCAATTGTCCGCGCAGCCACGCCGCATCGCTGCGCTGCGCGCGCGCGATCAGGCCGCAGTAGTGCTGGTTGATCGCCAGCCGAGGTTGGCAGTCGGGTGAAAGCGACACGCGCCAGCGACCGCCGACTTTCATCGCATACGCGTCGGGCGTGATGTATTCGGCCTGCACGGGTTCGAAGCGGGAACCCGGTCGTGGGTCGAGCGCGCGCACCAGCGTGATCGCCGCGATGACTTCGTCTTCGGGCGCGCCGAAGCGGCTTGCGAGTTTGCAGACATCACGCCGCGCCAGCAGGTCGAGCTCGCTCGTGACGATGGCGCGGGCAAGTTCGCGCCCTTCGATTGCAGGTGCAAGTTGTTCGATCTGCGAATCGAGGCAATCGCCAAGGTCGAGACTGGCGACGCCGACGGGGTCGAAATGCTGGATGCGCACGCGGACGGCTTCGGCTTCGTCGCGCGTGACGGCGGGGCTGAGTGTCCGCAGCGCGGCGAGCACCGGTTCCAGTCCTTCGCGCAGATAGCCGTCGTCGTCGAGTGCGTCGATGATTGCGGCGGCGATGTTGGATTCGCGCATGGTGAAACCGCTCAGATTCGCTTGCCATTGCAGATGGTCGCGCAGGCCTTCGGGCGCCGCGTCCTGGGGATCGAGCGCATCGTCGTCGTCGAACCCGCGGCTCGACTGCGCCCATTCCATGACCTGGGGCGAGTTCTCGTCCCAATACTCGCTGTCGTCAGCGGCTTCCGCGGATGGGCTTTCGGCGGGGGCGTCGGCATTGTCGGAAGACGGAGCCTCGGCCGACGCATCGTCTTCTCCCGCTTCGCCATCCAATTCGATCAATGGATTGGCTTCCGCCAATTCGCGCAATTCGATCTGCAATTCGATTTGCGACAGTTGCAACAGCCGGATCGCCTGCTGCAGCTGCGGCGTCAGGGACAACTGTTGCGACTGGCGAAGCTGGATGCCTGGTTTCATGGCGACGTTATTGGGCAGTCGCCTGCATCGTATACCACGGGTACCTTGGTGGGTAGTGCTTGGGCACGGTTTATGCTTGGGGGCCACGCTCGGGCGCCGAAGGACCGCCGCAAGCGAGGGCGATTGCGTGGCGCGGGAGGGCAGGAAGCGGAGCGTACACGCCAGATACGTGGGTATTACTCGCCGCAGCCGCCGCTCGCCCTTCGAGCCATTCGCTGCGCGAATGTTCGCTCCGGCATCCTGCCTTCGCAGTCCCATCACCGCCGGCGCGCAAGCTGCCAGGCGCAGCAGGTTCTTCGGTGCCCGGCACTACATCCTGAATTCGTGCCCCAAATAAACCTCGCGCACCTGCTTGTGGGCCAGGATTTCGGCGGGCGTGCCGCGCGCCAGCACCTTGCCTTCGTTCAGGATGTATGCGTGCTCGCAGATGCCGAGCGCCTCGCGCACGTTATGGTCGGTGATCAGCACGCCGATGCCGCGGTCGCGCAAGTGGCGCACGATGCGCTGGATTTCGCCGACGGAAATCGGATCGACGCCGGCGAAGGGTTCATCCAGCAACATGAAGCGCGGGTTCGCTGCCAGCGCGCGCGCGATTTCCACGCGCCGCCGCTCGCCGCCGGAAAGGCTGATGCCCTTCTGCGTGGCGATGTGCATGATCTTCAATTCGTCGAGCAACGAATCCAATTCATGCTGGCGCGCATCGGCGGCGAGGTCGGTACGCAGCTCAAGCACGGCCATGATGTTGTCGGCGACCGACAGACGCCTGAACACCGAAGCTTCCTGCGGCAGGTAGCCAATGCCCTTGCGCGCGCGCTGGTGCATGGGCAGGCCGGTGATGTCCTCACCGTCCAGGGTGATGCGGCCGCCATCGGGCTCGATCAGGCCGACCACCATGTAGAAGCAGGTCGTCTTGCCGGCACCGTTGGGGCCGAGCAGGCCCACGACTTCACCCTGGCGGATTTCGAAACCGAAATCCTGCACCACCTGGCGCGATCGAAAACTTTTTTGCAGTCCCTGCGCGGATAGCATGGATCAGTGAATTCCGGACGTCGAGACGGGCGCAGGCGCAGACGTCGCAGCGGACGCGGGCGCGTTCGCGGATGTTGACGATGCCGGTGCGCTGGTCCCCGCGGGCTTGGCGCTGGCGGATGCCGGTTTGCTGCGCGGCTGCAGCGTGATGTGTACGCGGCCGCCGCTGGCAGGCGTACCCTGGATTTCGCCGGTGTCGGTGTTGTAGACGAGCCTTTCGCCGTGGAATTCACCGCGGCCTTGCTGAACCACACTGGCATTGCCGGTCAGGATCACGGTGTTCTCGGAAACCCGGTAGTCGATGGTCGCGGCTTGGCCATGCACCAGCGTGCCGTTGTCCTGGGTCTGCTGGAAGTGCGCGGGGCTGCCCGTCAGCACCACGCGCTGCCATTGGCTGGTGTCGTCGGGATCGGTGTAGCCGGTAGCCTGTGCGCCATCCGCATGGAACGTGCCCTGGTCCATGGTTACGCTGCCGGTGAAGACGATCTTGCCGCTGTCCTGGCTGCCGGCGAACGAACTGGCGTTGATGTTGATCGGCTGGTTCTTGTCCGATTGCTTCGCCTGCGCCACGCCGCACGCGCAGAGTGCCGTGACGAACAAGGCCAACAATTCAATGCGGGTGCGAGTGCGGTGCGAGGGTGCCGTGGACATCGGAGAGCAGCTCCAGTGAACGGGTATCGAAGTCGGCCTTCATGCCGACGCCGCGCAGTATAGAGCCGGGCTCCTGAATTACGCTCGGGGCAGCTGTGGCCATGCGCTTGTCCTGCGTCCACACGGTGGCGTCGGCGGTGTGGATTTCGGCTTCCGAAATGTGCGCCTTGGGCGGTCGGCGCATGTCGACCTTGCCGATCAGCTTCACCGTGTTGTTGTCGGAACTGATCCACGCGTATTGCGAGGTGCCGTCCCAGGTCGAGCCGTCGCTGGCGACGAAGAAATATTTTGGCGCGTTGACGTACAACGAATCGTTGCCTTCGCGACGCGCGAGGTGCGGCGCGGTCATGGTGAAGGCAAGCTTGCCGTCCTGTGCGAAGGCGTGCAGGGTGAAATTATCCAGCGTGTAGCTGGAGCGTGGCGGCCCGACGATGGCGACCGGCTTCGGCGGCGGGCGAAACCACATGACCAGCAGTTGGGTGATTCCGGCGGCGATCGCGAGAGCGATCACCCAGAAAAGGGTGCGGCGATCCCTCATGAAGCGCGTGCCGCCAGGATGAAGTCGCACACTTCCCGCGCGGCGCCCTGGCCACCGTTGGCGCGGGTGTGCCAGTGCGTGGCGTCCAGAACTTCAGGACGCGCGTCGGCGACCGCGACCGCCAACCCGCAGGCGGACATGGGCGCGAGGTCGGGCAGGTCGTCGCCGACGTAGCAGGCTTGTTCCGGAGACAGGCCCGATGCGCGCAAGAGATCCTGCAGGCAGCCCAGCTTGTCGTGTTTGCCTTGATAGATGTGATCGATGCCGAGCTGTTCGGCGCGCAGTTCGACCGCGTGGCTGATGCGCGAGCTGATCAGCGCGACCTCGATGCCGTGCTCGCGCAGACGCTTGATGCCGAGGCCGTCATGGACGTGGAACGCCTTGATCTCGCGGCCGTCCTCGGTCATCCACAAACGGCCGTCGGTGAGCGTGCCGTCCACGTCGAACGCGACGAGTTTGATTTTCGCGGCGCGAGCGAGGATATCGGCAGGGGTGTCGGTGTGAGCGGCCATGGCATTGGTGAATGTGAGGCGCAAAGAATAACAAGCTTCGTCATTCCGGACGCCGCGCAGTGGCGGCCCGGAATCCATTTTGATTGTGGAAGACACAAGAAAATCAAAATGGCTTCCGGGTTCGATCGCCGATGAAGCCGGCGATCGCCCCGGAATGACGACAAGATTTATGCTGCCCGGCTTTCAGACAACACGTGCGCGCAAAAGGTCATGAATGTTCAACGCGCCGACGACGTGGTGCCGGGCATCCACGACCAGCAGCGCGTGGATCTTGTGCTCTTCCATCAGCTGTGCCGCTTCGGCGGCCAGCTTGTCCGGACCGATCACCTTGGGGTGACGGCTCATCGCGTGGCTGACCGAGGTGGCGCGCATGTCGACGGCGTGGTCGTCGAGGCTGCGGCGCAGGTCGCCGTCGGTGAACACGCCCTGGAGGATGCCTGCGTTATCGACGATGGCCGTCATGCCAAGCCCCTTGCGCGACATTTCCATCAGGGCTTCCGTGAGCGTTGCATCCGACCTGACCGACGGGATCGCGCCGCCGGTGTGCATCACGTCGGAAATCTTCAGCAGGCGGCGGCCCAACGCGCCGGCCGGATGCGAGCGCGCGAAGTCGTCGGCGGTGAAACCGCGTGCTTCCAGCAACGCGATCGCCAGCGCATCGCCCAGCACCAGCGCGGCGGTGGTGCTGGCGGTGGGCGCAAGGCCCAATGGGCAGGCTTCGTTGGAAACACTGGCGTCGAGATGCGCATCGGCGTCGCGCGCGAGCGTGGATTCGCGATTGCCGGTCATCGCAATCAGCGCATTGCCCTGGCGCTTGAGGAAGGGCAGGATGGTGAGCACTTCCTCGGTTTCGCCCGAATTGGACAGCAGCAGCACCACATCGTCCGGCGTGATCATGCCGATGTCGCCATGGCTTGCTTCGCCGGGATGCACGAAGAACGACGGCGTTCCCGTGGAGGCAAGGGTGGCAGCGGTCTTGCGCGCGATGTGGCCGGACTTGCCCATGCCGGAAACCACCACGCGACCTGGGCAGGCGAGGATCAGTTGGCAGGCTTTGCTGAAATCGCCATCGATGCGCGCCGCGAGCTCGCCGATGCCACGCGCCTCGATGCTTATGACTTTGCGGGCACTGGCCACCAGTGCCGCGCGATCGTGGCCGGGCAGCGTTGCATCGGAAGGTTGAGCGGTGCGCGCGTTCACGGTTGCGTACTCCTGTACCCGCGATTTCCAGTAACATCCCCGACCGCCATTCTACAGGCTAAGGGCCGAGCTTTCGCGCCCTCCCGCGTGTGCGAGCGGTTACGCCGCGGCCCCCTTCGTTAGAGATCGGTTCATGCAATCCCACGAGTTGAAATCCCTGCTGCAGGTGGCTTTCCCCGGCGCCCGCATCCATGTGGCCAGCCCCGATGACGTGCATTTCCAGGCGACCATAGAAAGCGAATCCTTCGCCGGAAAGCCCACGTTGGCACGTCACCGCATGGTGTACGCCGTGCTGGGCGAGCGCATGGGCGGCGAGGTGCACGCGCTTTCCTTGCGCACATTGACGCCCGAAGAAGCCGTGGAGCACTGATGGCCAGGATCGTGATTTCGGGCGGCAAGCCGCTCAACGGCGACGTGTGGATTTCCGGTGCCAAGAACGCGGTGTTGCCGATCCTCGCGGCCTGCCTGCTCGCGGACGAGCCGGTCACCATCGGCAACGTGCCGCACCTGCACGACGTCACCACCACCATGGAACTGCTGGGCCAGATGGGTGCCGAGTTGGCGGTGGACGAGCACATGAAGATCCGCATCGATCCGCGCCCGACGAATCGTTTTTTCGCGCCCTACGAACTGGTCAAGACCATGCGCGCGGCGATCGTGGTGCTGGGGCCGCTGATCGCCAAATACGGGCAGGCGGAAGTTTCGTTGCCCGGTGGTTGCGCGATCGGTTCGCGCCCGGTGGACCAGCACATCAAGGGGCTGCGTGCGCTCGGCGCCGACATCACCGTCGAGAACGGCTACATCAAGGCGCGCGCGAAACGCTTGAAGGGCGCGCGCGTGGCCATGGATATGGTCACCGTGACCGGCACCGAGAACATCATGATGGCGGCGGTGCTGGCCGAAGGCACCACCGTGATCGAGAATGCCGCCGAGGAGCCCGAGGTGTGCGACCTGGCGCTTTGCCTCAACGCGATGGGCGCGAAGATCGGCGGTATCGGCACCACGCGCCTTGTCATCGACGGCGTCGAGCGCCTGCACGGCACCGAGTACAACGTGCTGCCGGATCGCATCGAGACCGGCACCTTCCTCGTGGCCGGCGCGATCACCAGTGGCCGCGTGCGCACCAGGCACACGCGCCCCGATCTCCTGAAGTCGGTGCTGTCGAAACTGGAAGACGCCGGCGCGCACATCAACTGCGAGGACGATGCGATCGAGCTGGACATGCGCGGCAATCGCCCGCGCGCCGTGGATGTCACCACCGCGCCGTATCCGGCGTTCCCGACCGACATGCAGGCGCAATTCACCGCGCTCAATTGCGTCGCCGAAGGCACCGGCGTGATCACCGAGACGGTGTTCGAAAACCGCTTCATGCACGTGCAGGAATTGCATCGCCTCGGCGCCGACATCAAGGTGGAGGGCAATACCGCGATCGTGCGCGGCGTGCCGCACATGTCCGGCGCACAACTGATGGCGACCGACCTGCGTGCATCCGCATCGCTGGTACTGGCCGGCCTGGTCGCCGAGGGCGACACCACCGTCGATCGCATCTACCACATCGATCGCGGTTACGAGAATATCGAAGAGAAACTTGGCGGACTCGGAGCGCACATACGGCGGTTGCCGAATTGACTGGCGGTTCTTGGCTCCGCCGCGATTGCGGGCTGTCGCACGTTGCCTTGGCGCGAAGATCCGTTGCTTTTGCTCTTCATCCCGGCCTGCGCCGGAATGACGACCGTGCGGGTTGTCGTCCTTCGCCGTGGCCGCGCTGCATCAAGCGCACACGCCGGTCATCACCCGATTCTGGTCAATGCGCGGACCAGCTTTCAAGCTCCAGCGAAAACGCGTTCTTGCCACGCTGGTCGATCTTCACCGGCGCCGGCACTTTTGCGGGCGCGAACCACGCTTCGAACGCGTCGCCGCCGTCGGTACGGCTGACGCGAATGGCATCGAAGCTGCCGGCAGGCACGCTCACTTTCTGTTTGCCTTGCGCAGCGTAATGCTGCGTTTCAATGCGATCGCGCACGGCGACCGGCAAAGTGAAGCTGTTCTTGCCGGCCGCCAGCCCCGCGGCAAGCGCCAGCGGAACCGTGTGGCGCTCGACAGCACCGGGCTGGGTGGCGAAATGGGAAGTGCCGTTGTCATCCACGTCGACGCTGTGGCTCGACCAGTCGAAACGCACGCTGCGGTGCTTCTGCTTGAGCGCCGAGTTCATCGTGTAGTCGTAACTGATGCCCTGCGGCGAGTCGCCGACCCATTTGAAAGTGGAGACTTCCCTGGTGCTGGCGGAGAGCAGCGAGGCGATGCCCGCGGTGCCCTTGCTCGCGGTCGTGAAGGTCCAGGTGCCGTTCGCGCCCGGCGCCAGCGTGAGCGTGGCTTCACCGATCGGCGAGCCATTCTGCAGCACGCGGTAATGCGCGGTGAACGCGGGCACGGGCGGTGCGGCGATCGCGGCCGTGCAAAACACGGCCAGTGCGACGGCAGCAAGCAAGGCGACAGAAGCGCGATGGAATTGCATGGCTTGGAACGTATCAGGAGATAGCGCGCAGCCTGCCGCGCCAAGGCTGAACGCCGACCTCACACGGCAATCAGGACTCCACCATCGCCGAGTCGCAGCGGCGCCGGGATCGGGTGATCCCGAAACCAGACCTTGCCATCGCGCTCGTGCACTTCGCCGCGCGCAATCGCACTGACGCATGCGATCAGCAGGCGGTGCTCCTGCGACAGCAGGCGTGCGGCGAGTGCATCCTCGGTGTCGCCGGGATGAATGGCGATGCGTGCCTGTGCGATCACGGGCCCGCCATCCAGTTCGGCGCTGACGAAATGCACGCTGGTGCCGTGTTCGAGATCGCCGGCCTTCAGCACGCGGCGATGGGTGTGCAGGCCGCGATATTTCGGCAACAGCGAAGGGTGGATGTTGATCATCCGCCCCGCCCACTGCGCCGTGACCGCGGCATCGAGGATGCGCATGTAGCCGGCCAGCACCACCAGTTGCGCGCCGCTGGCGGCAACGTTGGCGAACAGTGCCTCGTCGAATTCGCGACGCGACGGGAACGTTTTCGGATCGAGTGCGAAGGTCGGAATGCCGTGCGCCTCGGCATTGCGGAGTGCCGGTGCGTCAGCCTTGTCGCCGGCGACCAGTGTCAGCTTGATCGGCAGCGTTCCGGCCTCGCGCGCGTCGATCAGCGCCGCGAGATTGCTGCCGCGACCGGAGGCGAGTACCGCGACGGGAAAGCTCATGCGATGCGAACGCGCTTGTCGTCCGCGGCTTCAACTACCTCGCCGATGGTCCAGCTTGAAAGGCCGGATTGCGCGAGCGCTGCCTGCACGCCGGCAACGTCCGCGGGCGCGAGAATCACGCTGAAGCCGATGCCGCAGTTGAAGGTGCGCCACATTTCTTCGCGCGGCACCTTGCCTTCGCATTGCAGCCATTCGAATACGGGTGGAAGTTTCCAGCTCGACGCATCGATCACGAGGCCAAGTCCGTCCGGCACCACGCGGATGATGTTTTCCTGCAGGCCGCCGCCCGTGATGTGCGCCATGCCGTGGATCGTGCCGGGCCGTTCGCGCAGCAGCGCGAGGATCGGTTTCACGTAGATCGTGGTTGGCGCCATCAGCGCGTCGGCCAGTTTCACGCCGCCGATGTCGAGGTCGAAGGGCGAACCCGCGCGCTCGACGATCCTGCGGATCAGCGAATAGCCATTCGAATGCGGCCCGCTGGACGCGACGCCCAGGATCACGTCGCCCGCGCGGATCGCGCTGCCGTCGATGATTTCCGATTTCTCCACCGCGCCGACGTTGAAGCCGGCGAGGTCGTATTCGCCCGGTGGATACATGTCGGGCATCTCGGCGGTTTCGCCGCCGATCAGCGCGCAGCCGGCCAGTTCGCAGCCCTTGGCGATACCGCCCACCACCGCGACTGTGGTGTCGACGTCCAGCTTGCCGGTGGCGAAATAGTCGAGGAAGAACAGCGGTTCGGCGCCCTGCACCAGCACGTCGTTCACGCACATGCCGACGAGGTCGATGCCGATGGTGCCGTGGCGGTTCAGTTGCTGCGCGAGTTTCAGCTTGGTGCCGACGCCGTCCGTGCCGGAGACCAGCACCGGTTCGCGGTATTTCTTCGAAAGGTCGAACAGCGCGCCGAAACCGCCCAGGCCGCCCATCACTTCGGGCCGGAAGGTCTTGCCGACCAGCGGCTTGATGCGTTCGACCACCGCGTTGCCGGCGTCGATGTCCACGCCCGCGGCGCGGTAGGAGAGGGCTTCGTCGTTGGAGGTCACGGCATTCGTGCGGCGGGCTGGCTGGACCGACAATGATAGACGCTGGCGCCGTGATTGGGCAGACTTGCGGGCGTTGATCGGAGGTGCACGGCCATGATGCGAATTTCGGTGTTCCTGGTGTTCCTGGTGTACCTGCTGGGCGTCGCGGGTGGCGCGTGGGCACAGGCCGTGCCGCCGCCGCCGGCCGCGCCGGCTGCAACGCCGGCCAGTCCTTACTCGGCCACGGTACCGGTGGCGGGCACCAGCGATGCCCAGCGCAGCGCTGCGATTGCCGCGGCGCTGACGCAGGTGTTGCAGCAAGTCTCGCCCGGCTTCGCGGCCGGCCCCGACATGCTGGCGAATGCCTCCGGTTACGTGCGCGATTTCCACTACCGCCGCGCGGCGTCCGGCGCCGGCCTGGAACTGCAGGTGGATTTCGATCCTGGCGCGATCGGGCGCCTGGTTGCCCAAGGTGGCGCCCCGGCAACCGCCGGCGCGGCTGCTGCGAATGGCGCACCATCATCCGCGCCCGCGGGTACCGCAGGCGCGCCGGGAACGGCCGCCGCCAGCGGCACGGGCACGCTATGGGTGGGCGGTCTCGACAGCACCCACGCGTTCGCCAGCCTGATGTCGCTGCTGCGCGGCGATGACCAGTTGCATGACGTGGTGCCGGTCGGCGCCCGTGGCGACGGCGTGCTGTTGCAGGTCGGTTACAGTGCGCCGCTGGCGACGGTGATCGCGGCACTGGAAGCGCCGAACGGTCACCTGGCGCAGGCCGCACAGACGCATCCGGGTGCGGATGCGTCATTGCAGTGGACGCCCTGAGCGCGCGGGTCGCGTGAGCGGACGATCCCAAATGACGGGTGACACGGCCGCCACGCCGTGGCGGCATCTGCCCAATTTCATTTCCGCATTGCGCATCGCGCTGGTGGCGCCGTTGGTGGTGACGATCCTGTTCGAGCGCTATGAACTGGCTTTGGTGATCGCCGCGATCGCCGGAATCTCGGACGGCGTGGACGGTTGGCTCGCGCGGCGGTTCCACTGGCAAAGCAAGCTGGGTTCCATGCTCGATCCCGTCGCCGACAAACTGATGCTGGTCGGTTGCATGGTCGTGTTGGGATGGCTCGATGAAGTGCCGCGCTGGCTGGTGATCCTGGTGGTGGCGCGCGATCTGGTGATCGCACTGGGTGTGCTGGCGTGGCATCGCGTGCTGCGCAACTTCGAGGCGCATCCGAGCTGGCTGTCGAAAACCACCACGCTGGTGCAGATATTGTTCGTGCTGTGGGTGCTGGCCGACCGTGCGTTCAGCTGGCACGCCGGAATGACCATCCCGGTATGGATCGTCGCGGTGCTCACCGCGGCCAGCGGGTTGGACTACGTGGTGCGCTGGGGCCGGCTGGCGCGACGCGAACTCAAGCAGCGGGGCGCAGTGCCATGACCCATGTGCAACGCTGGCAATGGCTGGTCATCGCGGCTGTGATCGGATGGCTGGTGTGGCTGCTGTCGCCGATCCTGCTGCCCTTCATGCTGGCGGCGGTGTTCGCCTACCTCGGCGATCCGCTGGTCGACCGGCTGGAGCGCCTGCGCATCGGGCGCGGTCTTGCGGCCAGCATCGTGTTCCTGGTGATGCTGTTGCTGGTTGCGCTGGCGTTGCTGTTGCTGGTGCCCCTGATCCAGCGCCAGATCGCGCGCTTCATCGCCGCGCTGCCGGGTTACGTGGCGTGGCTCACGCATACCGCCGTGCCGTGGCTGGAACACAAGCTCAATATTCCCGCCAGCGAGTTCGATACCTCGACCCTGATCGCGCGGGTGCGCGAACACCTCGGCACCGTCGGCGGGATTGCCGCCACCGTGCTCGGCTACGCCACGCGTTCGGGCCTGGCCCTGATCGGCGTGGGCGTCGCGGTCGTGCTGGTGCCGGTGGTGACGTTCTACCTGCTGCGCGACTGGGACAAGCTGGTCGCGCACATCGACGCGCTGCTGCCGCGCGAAGCGCAGCCCACGATCCGCCGCCTCGCGCGCGAAACCGACAGCGTGCTGGGTGCGTTCGTACGCGGACAGCTGCTGGTGATGCTGGGCCTTGCGATTTTCTACGCCGTCGCGCTGAAGCTGGTCGGCCTGGACGTCGGCCCGCTGATCGGCATGATCGCCGGCCTGGTCAGCTTCGTTCCGTACCTCGGCTTCATCATCGGCATCGTCGCCAGCGTCATCGCGGCGCTGGTGCAGTTCCACGATGCTTTTCACTTGATCCTGGTGCTGGTGGTGTTCGGCGTCGGCAATCTGCTGGAAAGCTACATCCTGGTGCCAAAGCTGGTGGGCGATCGCATCGGCCTGCATCCCGTCGCGGTGATCTTCGCGGTGCTCGCGTTCGGCGAGTTGTTCGGATTCATCGGCGTGCTGCTGGCGCTGCCGATGGCGTCGATCGCGATGGTATTGCTGCGTTTCCTGCGCGAGCGTTACGAGGCGAGTCCGTTGTTCGGCGGACGTGAATCGCCGAAGATCGTTTCGACATCTGGTGGACCGGTCGAAGCGACCGATGATGCGCCGCCGGAAGACCGGGAAACGCCTCCCGAACCATGATCCGGCAATTTCCGCTCGACCTGCGCTGGCCGCCACACCAGCGGCTTGATGCGTTCTGGCCAGGCGCCAACGTGCCCGCGTTGCAGGGCGTCAGCGATGCCGCGAAGGGTGCGGGCGCGTGGCTGTACTTGCATGGCGCGTCCGGCACCGGCAAAAGCCATCTGCTGATCGGTGCGTGTCGTGCGGCGCTCGAAGTGGATCGTCCGGCGCGTTACGTGTCGCTCGCGCAGTTGACGGCGCCGCGCAGTGACGCGATTGCCGGCGTCGAGCCCGAAGGTTTGCTCGCGATCGACGACGTGCAGGCGATCGCCGGCGATCACGATGCCGAGCGCGCGCTTTTCGATCTCTACAACCGCACGAAAACCGCAGGGGCGCGGATGCTGTTTGCAGCCAATGCTTCGCCCACGGAACTGGGCATCACGCTTCCCGACCTGGTTTCGCGCCTGTCGATGTGCACGCAGTACGCACTGCGGCCGCTGGACGACGCCGGCCGTCGCGCGATGCTGCGCGTGCTGGCCGGGCGCCTCGGGCTACGGCTCGACGACGAAGTGCTGGACTGGTGGTTCGCCCGCCAGCCGCGCGATCCCGCGTCCCTGGTCGCGCTGCTGCAACGCATGGACCGTGCGTCGCTTGCGGCGCAGCGGCGGATCACGATTCCGTTTTTGCGGGAGTTGCTGGGGAAACCGGCATGAAGCGATTGTTGAGCCCATGTCTCGTGGCATCCGCGTTCTTGCGGGTCCGTGGCCGGGGTGATTACGCTATGCTTCATGCCCTCGCACTACAGTGCACGGTTTGAACCGCGGATCATGAGCGCATGAACGTCGCCCGTTTGCACACCCACCTCGACCGGCTCGAGGCGGAATCCATGCGCATCATGCGCGAGACGGTGGCGGAGTGCCGGAAGCCGGTGCTGCTGTATTCGATCGGCAAGGATTCTTCGGTGCTGCTGCATTTGCTGCTGAAGGCGTTTTATCCGGCCAAGCCGCCGCTGCCGATGCTGCACGTCAACACGACGTGGAAATTTCGCGAGATGATCGAGTTTCGCGACCGCATCGCGCACGAAAAGAACGTCGATCTGATCGAGCACATCAACCATGAAGGCGTGGGCCACACCGACCCGGTCAATGCCGCCTCGAAACACACCTACGTGATGAAGACGCAGGCGTTGCGCCAGGCGCTCGCGCAGCACGGCTTCGACGCCGCGATCGGCGGCGCACGCCGCGACGAGGATCCCGCGCGCGCCAAGGAACGAGTGTTCTCGCTCCGCGGCGCGGGCCAGAGCTGGGAGCCGCGCAAGCAGCGGCCGGAACCGTGGGGCCTTTACAACACGCGGCTCGACAACGACGAAACGCTGCGCGTGTTCCCGTTGTCGGACTGGACCGAACTGGACGTGTGGTTGTACATCCGCCGCGAGGGCATCGAAGTGGTGCCGCTGTATTTCGCGAAGGAGCGCCCGACCTTCGTGCGCAACGGCGCGTTGCTGGTGCGCGACGACGAACGCGTGCCGCTGGAGCCGGGCGAGAAGCTGGTTCCGAAAATGGTGCGCTTCCGCACGCTGGGTTGTTGGCCGTTGACGGCGGCGGTCGAATCCAATGCCGCCGACCTCGACGGCATCATCGGCGAGATGCTGGACACGCGGCAGTCCGAACGTGCGGGCCGCATCATCGATCTCGATCCATCCGATTCCATGGAGCGCAAGAAGCGTGAAGGCTACTTCTGACGAACGCGTGAGCGCGGCCGCGGCGGCGCCCGCATTGGCGGCGCGGCTTGCGGCGCTGGAAAACCGCGACACCCTGCGGCTTGCGATGTGCGGCAGCGTGGACGACGGCAAGAGCACCCTGCTCGGACGCCTGCTCGCCGAAGCCGGGATGATCCCGGACGATCGCCTCGCGCAGATGATCCGCGACAGCAAGACCCAGGGCACGCAGGGCGGCAAGCCCGATTACTCATTGCTGCTGGACGGCCTCGAAGCCGAGCGCCAACAGGGCATCACGATCGACGTCGCGTGGCGCTATTTCGGCACCGACAAGCGCGCCTTCATCGTCGCCGACTGTCCCGGCCACGCGCAATACACCCGCAACATGGCCAGCGGTGCATCCAATGCGGAGCTGGGCATCGTGCTGGTGGATGCGCGCGCGGGCGTGCAGACCCAGACCCGCCGGCACACCGCGATCCTCGCGATGTTCGGCGTGCAGCACGTGCTGTTCGCGGTCAACAAGCTGGACCTGATCGACTACAACCACGCGCGCTATCACGCGATCGAGCAGGAATGCATCAAGCTCGGGCATGACCTCGGCATCGAACACGCGGATGCGATTCCGGTGTCCGCGATCAATGCCGACAACCTCGTGGTGCCGTCGCCGAACACGTCGTGGTACACCGGCAAACCGTTGCTGGAATATCTTGAAACCGTGCAGGTGGAGCGTCAGGCGGACGCCGCGTTCGCGCTGCCGGTGCAATGGGTGAACCGTCCCGACCACAGCTTTCGTGGTTACGCCGGCACGGTCGTGGGCGGCCGCGTCACGTCGGGCGACGAAGTGGTGGTGTTGCCGTCGGGTCGTCTTTCGCGCGTGCAACGCGTGGTCGGTGGCGATGGCGACCTCGATGTTGCCGAAGCGGGGCAGGCCGTTACGCTCACGCTGACCGACCAGATCGATGTCTCGCGCGGCGACGTGATCGCCGACCCCACGCTGCCGCCCGAAGTCGCGGCGCAGTTCGCCTGCCATCTCCTGTGGCTGGACGATGCCGCGCTGCTGCCGGGCCGGCGCTACCTGATGAAGCGCGCGAGCGGCACCATCGGCGCGCAGGTCACCGAGATCAAGCACCGCATCGACCCGGATACCCAGGCGCATCTCGCGGCGACGCGGCTCATCGGGAACGAAATCGGCGTCTGCAACCTGTCGCTCGATTCCGACATTGCCTACCGGCCGTACAAGGACGATCGCCGCCTCGGCGGCTTCATCCTGATCGATCGGGAAACCAACGCGACGGTCGGCTGCGGAACGCTGGACTTCGGCCTGCGCCGCGATCGCAACGTGCACTGGCAGCAACTGGATGTCGATCGCCTCGCGCGCGCCCGGATCAAGGGCCAGACGCCGCGCTGCCTGTGGTTCACAGGCCTCTCGGGCGCGGGCAAATCCACCATCGCGAATCTGGTGGAGCGGCGATTGCTGGCCGATGGTTTCCATACCATCCTGCTGGACGGCGACAACGTGCGCCACGGCCTGAACCGCGACCTCGGCTTCACCGACGCCGACCGCGTCGAGAACATCCGGCGCGTCGCCGAGGTGGCCAAACTGATGATGGACGCCGGCCTGATCGTGCTGGTGTCGTTCATCAGCCCGTTCCGCGCCGAGCGGCAACTGGCGCGCGAGCTGATCGGGGAAACCGGTTTCATGGAAGTGTTCGTGGATGCGCCGCTGGCGGTTTGCGAAGGACGCGACGTGAAGGGGCTGTACGCCAAGGCGCGTGCGGGCAAGATCAGCAACTTCACCGGCATCGGCTCACCGTACGAGGCACCGGAGTCGGCGGAAATCCACTTGCGTTCGGACCAGGAGCCGGCGGCGGATTCCGCGTCGCGGGTGGTGAAGCTGCTGGTGGGTTGATTCTCCGCGATTCGTAGCCCGGCTGCAGCGAAGCGCAATTGGTAGCCCGGATGTAGCGAAGCGCAATCTGGGAAGTCATGCGATAACGTCCCGGATTGCGGTGCTTCGCACCTTCATCCGGGCTACGCGCCCTGATCACGCACGCGAAAGTGTCTGGCGCGTCGCGCGACCAGCGCAAGTGCAAGCCGGTCCGGCAACACGTCCATCAGAACCTTGATTGCGCGGTTCGCGCGACCGGGCACGCACAGCACGCGGCCGCGTTCGACCGCGTCCAGGCCTTGGCGCACCACCTCTCTCGCGTCGCTCCACATCCAGCCCGGCAGCTTCGAAACCAGTCCGCGCGCCTGGCTGACGTCATGGAACTCGGAATACGTGAAGCCCGGGCACAGCGCGCAAACGTGGATTCCGTGCGCACGGTTTTCCATCGCCAGCGCCTGCGACACCCGCATCAGGAATGCCTTGGCGGGTCCGTACAGCGTGTTGCCGGGTGTCGCCGGCACCAGTCCGGCCAGCGAAGCCACGTTGATGATGCGTCCGTAACCGCGCTCGCGCATCGCGGGTAAAACCAGATGGCAAAGCTGCAGCGGTGCCGTCACCAGCACCTGCATGAATTGCGCGTGTGTGCGCCAGTTCACCTTGTCGTAGCGGCCCGGCACGCCGTAGCCCGCGTTGTTGATCAGGATGTCGATGGCGCGTCCACCGCGCGTGGCGGACGCCACGATGCGATCCGGCGCCGCCGGGTCGGCCAGATCATCGGTGATCACCTGCACGTCGATACCGTGTTGCGCGCGCAGTTCGGCAGCAAGGTCCTGCAAGCGATCCTCGCGCCGCGCGGTCAGGACCAGATCGCAGCGGCGCGCCGCGAGTCGTCGGGCGAATTCGGCGCCGATGCCGGCCGATGCGCCCGTAATCAACGCGCGGCGACGAGTGAAAGTTTCCATATCGAAGCGGCTGTTGTGAAAAGTCAGGCCATGGAAGGCCGTTCTGAAGATTGTGGGTGCAAGGCGCTGTACCCACAAGTTGGCCCTCATGTCGCGGCGATCAGGACGATCGCATGACAAACGAATATTTGATTCAGGGCGATGGCCTTGGCTATCCTCGTTGGCCTGAGTGAATATGGAGCGTGTCATGCGCCGCAAGTGGGTGGGTGGCAACTGGAAGATGCACGGCTCGCGCGCGATGGCCTCCGCGCTGCTCGGCGCCATCGTGGAAGCGAAAACCGATACCGTCGATGTCGCGGTGTTTCCGCCGTTTCCGTACCTTCGCGAAGCCTGCGCAGCATGCGCGGGGACGCACATCGCAGTCGGCGGTCAGGACGTGAGCGAACACGAATCGGGCGCGTTCACCGGCGAAGTGTCGGCGGCGATGTTGCGCGACATCGGTAGCGGCACCGTGCTGGCCGGGCATTCCGAACGACGCCAGTACCACCATGAATCGGACGCGCAGGTCGCGGCCAAGGTCGCGCAGGCACTCGCGCATGGACTTGTGCCCGTGCTGTGCGTGGGTGAAACGCTCGAGCAGCACGAAGCCGGCCGCACCGCCGAAGTGGTGTCGCGCCAACTCGATGCGGTGGTGGCGCACTGCGGGATCGAAGCGTTTGGGCGGATCGTGGTCGCCTACGAGCCGGTCTGGGCGATCGGCACCGGCCTCTGCGCCAGCCCCGCCCAGGCCCAGGAAGTCCATGCAATGCTGCGTAGCCAGCTCGCCAGGGACGATGCTAGAATTGCCGGTTCGACCCGCATCGTTTACGGCGGCAGCGTCAAACCCGGCAATGCCGCCGAGTTGTTCGCGCAAGCCGACATCGATGGCGGCCTGATCGGCGGCGCGGCTTTGCAGGCCACCGATTTTCTTTCGATTTGTGCGGCGGCGGGCTGACGCCTGCTGCGCACGGGAACCACACATGCTGTTCACGATTTTCAGCGTCTTCTACGTGCTCATCGCCGCGGCGATGATCGTGCTGATCCTGATGCAGCGCGGCGACGGCGCCAACGCGGGCGCCAGCTTCGGCGGCGGTTCATCCGGCACGGTGTTCGGCGCGCGCGGGGCGGCCAGCTTCCTGACGCGAACCACCGCGGTGCTGGCCGGCCTGTTTTTCATCCTTACCCTCTCTATGGGCATATATCTGAGCCATCACGGCGTGGCCCCATCGCCTAAGCAGACGCTCGGCATCATGGCCGGCGCCGGCAGCTCGGCACCCGCGGGCTCCACGCCCGCGACAAATGCATCCGCCGCCAGCGCACCCGTGTCGTCGGCGCCCGCGCCCGCGCAACAATCGGAAGTGCCGGCTGCACCGAGTTCGGCGCAATCGGAAGTTCCCGCGGCGCCTGCGAAGACCTCCGCGCCCACAGCATCCAGGCAGGCACCGGCTTCGAGCGGCGCTCCATCACCGTCGCATTGATTTTGTTTTTTTGCTTGTATGAAAAATCGGGCACACAGATGTGCCCGGCGGATCCCATGGACGGGTATCTTTGCCCAGGTGGCGGAATTGGTAGACGCACTACCTTGAGGTGGTAGCGGGTAACTCCGTGGGGGTTCGAGTCCCCCCTTGGGCACCACTCTGACGACGCGCGGTTGCGATGCATTCGCACCGCGCGTTTTTTGTGCGGCCCCGGAACACGCCATGTGCGTGAATTCACCGTGACAGCCGGCCGCCGCGCGCCGCGATTGCGGCTCGCGCCAGCGCGTGAGAAAATCCCAAAGCTAACGCGGACGATCCTCATGCTTGCAAGCTACTGGCCCATCCTCCTGTTCCTGTGTGTCGCCGGCGCCATCGGCGTCGCGCTGATCGTCATCGGCTGGATTGCCGGGCCGCGCCGCCCGAGCGCCGAAAAGGAATCGCCCTACGAGTGCGGCTTCGAGCCCTTCGAAGGCACGCGCATGCAGTTCGACGTGCGCTACTACCTCATCGCGATCCTGTTCATCCTGTTCGATCTGGAAATCGCGTTCCTGTTTCCGTGGGCGACGGTGTTCTCGAAGATCGGCATCGTCGCGCTGGTCGAGATGTTCACGTTCCTGCTGTTGCTCGTGGTCGGTTACATCTACGTGTGGAAGAAGGGTGCTCTCGAATGGGACTGATTTCCGCCATCGATAAGATGATGCACAACCCGGTGCCGATCGGCAGGGTCGACGACATCCTGCGTCCGGAAGCCGACAACCCGATCGTGCAACGCGGATTCGGCGTCACCACCGTGGATGCGTTGTTCAATTGGGCGCGCACCGGCTCGATGTGGCCGATGACGTTCGGTCTTGCATGCTGCGCGGTGGAGATGATGCACGCGGGCGCGTCGCGGCTCGACCTCGACCGCTACGGCGTGATCTTCCGTCCCTCGCCGCGCCAATCCGACGTGATGATCGTGGCCGGCACGCTGGTCAACAAGATGGCGCCGGCCCTGCGCAAGGTGTACGACCAGATGCCTGATCCGAAGTGGGTCATTTCGATGGGCTCCTGCGCGAATGGTGGCGGCTATTACCACTATTCGTATTCGGTGGTGCGCGGCTGCGACCGCATCGTGCCGGTGGACGTGTACGTGCCGGGTTGCCCGCCGACCGCCGAAGCGCTGGTTTACGGGATTCTGCAGTTGCAGAAGAAGATCCGCCGCACCAACACGATCGTCAATCGCTGATGAGCCAGCCCACCCCCGAACAACTGGCCGACCGCCTGCGTGCGCGTTTCGGCGACAAGATCGACAACGTCGGCGTTTCGCATGCGCAAGCAACGATCGAGGTCACGCCGGCGGATCTGGTCGAAGTCTGTACCGCGCTGCGCGACGAAGCGGATTTCCGCTTCGCGCAACTGACCGATCTGTGCGGCGTGGATTTCCTCTCCTTCGGCGAAGACGAGTGGAAGACTTCGCAGGACGCCACGGCGACCGGGTTCAGTCGCGGCGTGCAGGGCGACAACGTGCAAGGCCGCTTCGGCTGGGAAGATCGCCCGCGCCATCCGCAGTTCCTGCGCCGCTTTGCTTCGGTGGTGCACCTGCTTTCGTACGAATACAACATTCGCCTGCGCGTGCGCTGCTTCGCGCCGGAAGATGCGCTGCCGGTATTGCCGACGCTCACCGGCGTATGGCCGTCCGCGAACTGGTACGAGCGCGAGTCGTTCGATCTGTACGGCATCGTTTACGAAGGCCACCCGGACCTGCGCCGCATCCTCACCGACTACGGTTTCGTCGGGCATCCGTTCCGCAAGGATTTCCCGTTGATCGGCAACGTCGAGGTGCGCTACGACCCGGAAGCCCGGCGCGTGGTGTACGAACCGGTCACCTCGGTGACGCCGCGCGTGACCGTGGCGCGCGTGGTGCGAGAGGACTCGCGCTGGCCGACCTCGCGCGAGGAAGCCGCCGACGACTGGAAGGACAACTGACGTGGCCGACGTAACCGAAAAAGCCGGCGAAATCCGCAGCTACACGATGAACTTCGGCCCGCAGCATCCGGCCGCGCACGGCGTGCTGCGCCTGGTGATGGAGATGGAAGGCGAAACCATCCTGCGCATCGATCCGCACATCGGGCTGCTGCATCGGGGCACCGAGAAGCTGGCCGAATCCAAGCCGTTCAATCATTCGATCGGCTACATGGATCGCCTCGACTACGTGTCGATGATGTGCAACGAGCACGCCTACGTGCTTGCGATCGAGCAGTTGATGGGGATCCAGGCGCCCGAGCGCGCGCTGTGGATTCGCACCATGTTCGACGAGGTCACGCGCATCCTCAATCACCTGATGTGGGTCGGCTCCAACGCGCTCGACCTTGGCGCGATGGCGGTGTTCCTGTACGCGTTCCGCGAACGCGAGGAACTGATGGATTGCTACGAGGCGGTGTCGGGCACGCGCATGCACGCGACCTATTACCGTCCCGGCGGCGTGTACCGCGACCTGCCCGGCAAGATGATCAAGTACAAGGAGTCGCCGTGGCACAAGGGCAAGGACCTGAAGCGCATGAACGCGTGGCGCGAGGGTTCGATGCTGGATTTCCTGGACGCGTTCAGCGCCGACTTCCAGCACAAGGTCGATGAATACGAAGAACTGCTCACCGACAACCGCATCTGGAAGCAGCGCACGGTCGACATCGGCATCGTCAGTCCCGAGCAGGCCTACGCACTCGGCATGACCGGGCCGATGCTGCGCGCGTCCGGCATCGAATGGGACCTGCGCAAGAAGCAGCCGTACGCGAAATATGCCGAGGTCGATTTCGACATTCCGGTCGGCACCCGCGGCGACTGCTACGACCGTTACCTCGTGCGCATGGCCGAGATGCGCCAGTCGGCGCTGATCATCCGCCAGTGCGTGGATTGGCTGAAGAAGAATCCCGGCCCCGTGATGATCGAAAACTACAAGGTTGCACCGCCCAAGCGCGAGGACATGAAGGAATCGATGGAGGCGTTGATCCATTGGTTCAAGCTGTTCACCGAGGGCTACAGCGTGCCGGCTGGCGAAACCTATGCCGCAGTGGAAGCGCCCAAGGGTGAGTTCGGCTGCTACATGGTTTCCGACGGCGCCAACAAACCGTTCCGCGTGCACCTGCGCGCGCCCGGTTTCGCGCACCTGTCGTCGATCAACGAGACCACTGCCGGGCACATGCTGCCGGACGTGGTGGCGATGATCGGCACCTTCGACCTGGTGTTCGGGGAGGTCGATCGATGAAAGCCAGCGGCAATTTCGACAAGGTGAAGGACGTCGACCCGATGCAGGTGTTGACGGCGGAAACGCGCGCGCACATCGATCATTGGGCCGCGAAGTTTCCGTCGGACCGCAAGCGCTCGGCCCTGATCCAGGGCCTGATGGCGGCGCAGGAACAGAACGGCAGTTACCTCACCGATGAATTGATGGTGGCGACGGCGAAGTACCTCGGCCTGCCGCCGTTGTATGCGTATGAAGTCGCAACGTTCTACTCGATGTTCGAGACCAAGCCGGTAGGGCGCCACAACGTCGCGGTCTGCACGAACATTTCGTGCTGGCTCAATGGCGCCGACGGCATCGTGCAGCATTGCGAGAAAAAGTTGGGCGTGAAGCTGGGCGAGAGCACGGCCGACGGACGCGTTTACCTCAAGAAGGAAGAGGAATGCCTCGCGGCGTGCTGCGGCGCGCCGATGATGGTCGTCGATGGCCACTATCACGAGAAGCTGACACCCGGGAAGGTCGATGAAATTCTGGACGAGTTGAAATAGCCATGGCCGTCGGACCCGCACCCCAGGAACACCAGGTCGTCTACACCACGCTGCATTTCGATACGCCGTGGTCGATCGACAGTTATCGCCAGACCGGCGGCTGGCAGGCGTGGGAGAAAATCCTGGCCGAGAAGACCGATCCGGCGGCGATCGTCGACGAGCTGAAGAAAAGCTCGCTGCGCGGACGCGGCGGTGCGGGCTTCCCGACCGGGATGAAATGGTCGTTCATGCCGCGCAATGCGCCGGGCCAGAAATACATCCTGTGCAACTCGGACGAGTCCGAGCCCGGTACCTGCAAGGATCGCGACATCCTGCGCTTCAATCCGCACGCGGTGCTGGAAGGCATGGCGATCGCCTGCTACGCGACGGGTTCGACGGTCGCGTACAACTATCTGCGTGGCGAGTTCCATCACGAGCCGTTCGAACACATGGAGCAGGCGTTGCACGAGGCCGAAGCCGCGGGTTTGCTCGGCAAGAACATCCGCGGCACGGGCGTCGACGTGACGATCCACAACGCACTCGGCGCCGGCGCCTACATCTGCGGCGAGGAAACCGCGTTGATGGAATCGCTGGAAGGCAAGAAGGGCTGGCCGCGCTACAAGCCGCCGTTCCCGGCCAACTTCGGCCTGTACGGCCGGCCCAGCACCATCAACAACACCGAAACCTATGCGTCGGTCCCGGCGATCCTGCGCAAGGGGGCCGACTGGTTCTTGAATCTCGGCAAGCCCAACAACGGCGGCCCGAAAATCTTTTCCGTGTCGGGCCACGTCAACAAGCCTGGCAATTACGAAATCCGCCTCGGCACGCCATTCGCGGAGCTGCTCGAAATGGCGGGCGGCGTGCGCAACGGCCACAAGCTGAAGGCGGTCATCCCCGGCGGCTCTTCGATGAAGATCCTGAAGGCCGACAAGATGATGGAATGCACCATGGACTACGACTCGATCCGCAACGCGGGCTCGGGCCTGGGTTCGGGCGCGGTGATCGTGATGGACGAAACCACCTGCATGGTGCGCGCCTGCGAGCGCATCTCGCAGTTCTACCACATGGAATCGTGCGGCCAGTGCACGCCGTGCCGCGAAGGCACCGGCTGGATGCATCGGGTGCTGACGCGTATCGTGCAGGGCGGCGGCACGCCGGAAGACCTGCATCGCCTGAAGGCCATTGCGGGCCAGATCGAGGGCCACACCATCTGCGCGTTTGGCGAAGCCGCCGCATGGCCGGTGCAGGCGTTCCTCGCGAATTATTGGGACGAGTTCGAGTACTACTGCAAGAACGGCCGTTCGATGGTGGATGACCAGTTGAAGGTGGCGGCATGACTATCGGGACTCGGAACAATCCACGCCGACGTCGCTCGTTTGGCTTCCCCCTTCCCGTGGAAGGGGGTGAAGGTAGGCGTTGCCTCGACGGTCCCGAGTCCCGCGGAGCTTTTGCATGAGCGCGCAACCCAAAGACACCGCGCCGCCGGTCGAGATGGTGGAGTTCGAAGTCGACGGCCATCCGGTGAATGCGCCCAAGGGCGCGATGATCATCCAGGCCACCGACGCCGCGAAGATTCCGGTGCCGCGTTTCTGCTATCACGACAAGTTGCCGATCGCGGCCAGCTGCCGCCAGTGCATGGTGGAAGTGGAGATGGGCGGCAAGATGATTCCGAAGCCGCAGCCCGCCTGTGCCACGCCGGTCGCCGCAGGCATGAAGGTGTTCACGCGCTCGCCGAATGCGTTGAAGTGGCAGCGCAACACGATGGAATTCCTGCTGATCAACCATCCGCTGGATTGCCCGATCTGCGACCAGGGCGGCGAGTGCGAACTGCAGGACCTGTCGATGGGCTACGGTCGTTCGGTGTCGCGCTTCAGCGAGCGCAAGCGCACGGTCTCGGACGAGAACATCGGGCCGCTGGTAGCGACCGAGATGACGCGCTGCATCCACTGCACGCGCTGCGTGCGCTTCGTGGGCGAGATCGCGGGCACGTACGAACTGGGCGACATGAGCCGTGCCGACAGCCACGTGGTCGGCACCTACATCGGCCGCACCATCGAATCCGAACTGTCCGGCAACGTGATCGACGTGTGTCCGGTCGGCGCGCTGACCGACAAGGTGTTCCAGTTCAAGGCGCGCGCGTGGGAGCTGATCGCGAAACCGTCGATCGGCTATCACGATGCGCTGGGTTCCAATCTGTGGGTGCACACCAAGAACGGTCAAGTGCTGCGTGCGGTGCCGCGCGACAACGAAGCCATCAACGAATGCTGGTTGTCGGATCGCGACCGTTACAGCCACCAGGGCCTGTATGCGGAAGACCGCGCACGGCGGCCGATGATCCGGAAGGGCGGCGAACTGGTCGAAGTCGACTGGGACGAGGCCATCGCATTCGTTGTCGAGGGCTTGAAGAAAGCCGGCGGCGACGTCGGCGCACTGGTGGCGCCGATGACTTCGTGCGAGGAAGGTGCATTGCTTGCGCAACTCGTTCGCGGCCTGGGCAGCGAGCGCATCGACCACCGCCTGCGCGTGCAGGATTTCAGCGACGGCGGCCCGTCGGGCGCAACGTTTGAAATGCCGATGGAAGACGTTGCCAAGGTGTCGGCGGCGCTGGTCATCGGCAGCAATCCGCGCCACGAGATGCCGCTGCTGAATCATCGGCTGCGGCATGCGAGTCGCCACGATGCGTCGAAGCATCCGACGGCGAATCCTGCCCACTACGACATTTCCGAAGTGCGTGGCGGAAAGATCTTCGTGATCAATCCCGTGCATTTCGGTAACAACATCGACTTGGCCGGTGAGAAGGTGTTCGCGCCACAGGACTTCGTCGATGCGCTGCTGTGCACGGCGAAAGCCGCGGGCGTGCAGAGCGACGATCGCGCGCTGGCCGACGCCATCGCCGCGGCGGACGATCACGAGGACGCGCACAAGTGGATCGCGGCGCTGCGTGATGCCGAATCGTCCGTGGTGATCCTGGGCGGCGCGGCCACGCAACATCCGCAAGCGTCGTGGCTGCGCGCGCTGGCGCGCGGCATCGCCAAGGCGACGAACAGCGCGTACAACGAACTGCCGTCCGGCGCGAACGCCGTGGGCTTGGCGCGCGTCGGTGCGCAGTCTTCGGGTGGCGCGAAGGCGATGCTCGAAACTGCGCCGAAGGCGTTGATCACCTGGCAAATCGGTTCGCAGGACGCCTATGCGCCCGCGGCCTATGACAAGGCGCGGGAAGGCGCGGAGTTTTACCTGTATGCCGGTGCGTATGCGTGCGATGGCGTCAAGCGCACGGCCAATGCGGTGCTGCCGTTGGGCTTGCCGCCTGAGATCGACGGCACCTACGTGAATGCCGATGGCATCGTGCAGACGGTCGCGGCGGGTTCGGTGTTGCCAAGCGATGCGCGGCCGGGTTGGAAAGTCTTGCGCGCACTGGGCGCGGCGTTGGGTATCGACGGGTTCGATTTCGTCGATTTGAGAGACGTGCATGCGCGCATTGCCGACCGCATCGGCGTCCCGGTCGCTGTGAAGGCTGGCGGTCTCGCACCGCGCGCCGTGGTGGCGCAAGACAAGCTCACGCGCGTCGCGACAGTCGGCATTTATCGCACCGACGCGGTGGTTCGCCGCGCCAAGGCCTTGCAGGCGCACCCGCTCAATCGCGCGCCGGCCTTGCGCGTCAATGCGGATGCCGCGCGCGCGCTGGGCGTGATCACGGGCGCGAAAGCGGACGTCAATGGCGCGATCCTGCCGGTCGTCGTGGATGCCGCGGTGCCAAACGGTTGCGCGTGGATCGAAGCCGGCCACGCCGCCACCGCATCGCTGCCGCCGCACGGCGCCGAACTCTCCATCAAGGCGGTGACCGCATGATGAGCATGTCTTCCGACCCGATGATCTTCCTGTGGACGCTGGTGAAGATCCTCGTCATCGCGGTGCCGCTGATCATCGCGGTGGCGATGTACGTGTGGTGGGAACGCAAGGTGATCGGCTGGATGCACGTTCGCATCGGACCGAACAAGATCGGTCCGTTCGGCCTGCTGCAGGCGTTCGCGGACGTGGTGAAGCTGCTGATCAAGGAAGTGATCGTTCCCACCAACGCCAACCGGTTTTTGTATTTCACGGCGCCGCTGCTGTCGGTGATCCCGGCGCTGGCGGTGTGGGCGATCGTCCCGTTCGACAATGGCGTGGTGCTTTCCAACGCCAACGCGGGCGTACTGTTCCTGTTGGCCATGACCTCGCTGGGCGTGTACGGCATCATCCTGGCCGGTTGGGCATCCAACTCGCGCTACGCGCTGCTCGGTGCGATGCGCTCGGCCGCGCAGATGATTTCCTACGAAATCTGCATCGGCATGGCGCTGGTGTGCGTGCTGATCCTCGCGGGCAGCCTCAACTTCACCGCGATCGTCGAGGCGCAGGCGGGCGGCAAAGGCCTGTTCGACTGGTTCTGGCTGCCGCTGCTGCCGATGTTCTTCGTGTTCTACATCTCCGGCGTGGCCGAAACCAACCGCCTGCCGTTCGACGTGGCCGAAGGCGAATCGGAAATCGTGGCCGGCTTCCACGTGGAGTATTCGGGTTCGGCGTTCGCGCTGTTCTTCCTGGCCGAATACGCCAACATGATCCTGTTGTCGTTCATCGCGCCGATCCTGTTCATGGGCGGCTGGCTCAGCCCGTTCCAGGGCTGGCACCTCGGCTGGTTCTCGCAGCCGGGCTGGTGGTGGCTGATCCTGAAGTTCTTCGTGTTCGCAACGTCCTTGCTGTGGCTGCGCGCGACGTTTCCCCGCTATCGCTACGACCAGATCATGCGCCTAGGCTGGAAGGTATTCATTCCGATCTCGATCGCGTGGATTTTCGTGGCGGGCCTGTTCCGGTATTTCAACGTCGTATCGATAGGGCATTGAGATGAAACGAGTCATCGACTATCTCAAGAGCCTGTTGCTGCTGGAACTCGCGGCTGGCCTGTGGCTGACGTTGAAGTACCTGTTCAAGCCGAAGTTCACGATGTATTTCCCGATGGAAACCATCCCGCGTTCGGTGCGCTTCCGCGGCCTGCATGCGCTGCGCCGTTATCCGAACGGCGAGGAACGCTGCATCGCGTGCAAGCTGTGCGAAGCGGTGTGCCCGGCGCTCGCGATCACCATCGATTCCGCGCCGCGCGCTTCCGATGGACAGCGCCGCACCACGCGCTACGACATCGACTTGTTCAAGTGCATCTATTGCGGCTTCTGCGAGGAAAGTTGTCCGGTCGACTCGATCGTGCTGACGGACGTACTGGAATACCACATGGAACGCCGCGGCGAAAACATCATTACCAAACCGCAACTGCTCGCGATGGGCGATCGTTTCGAGAAAAGCATCGCGGCCAATCGCGCGCAAGACGCGGCCTATCGGTGATGCCCATGGACTCCCACGCAATCTTCCAGATGGTCTGCTTCATCGCCTTCGCCGTGGTCGCGGTAGGCGCCGCATTGGCAGTGGTGTCGGTAAAGAACACCGTGCACGCCGTGCTGGCGCTGGTGCTGACGTTCTTCTCGACCGCATGCCTGTGGATATTGGCCCAGGCGGAATTCCTCGGGCTGGCGCTGGTGGTGGTGTACGTCGGCGCAGTGATGGTGCTGTTCCTGTTCGTGGTGATGATGCTGGACATCGACCTCGAACCGCTGCGCGAAGGGTTCGCCAGGTACCTCCCGGTCGGAATCGGCGCGGCGGTGATCATGCTCATCGAGATGCTCGGGATCATCGGTGTCCGGACGTTCAACGTGCAGGCGGGTCCGGACCCTGCGGGCGTCTCGAATGTCGAGTGGCTGGGGCAGGCGCTGTTCACGCGTTTCCTGCTGCCATTCGAAATTGCGGCGTTGATCCTGACGGTCGGCCTGGTTGCTGCGGTGGTGCTGGCGCTGCGCGTGCGCACGTTCTCCAAGCGCCAGAACCCGGCTGCACAATCCGCGACCCGGGCCGCGGGCCGCGTGCGCATGGTGAAGATGGCCGCGGTCGCGCCGGCCGCACCGGCACCCGAGGAGCCGCACACATGAGCATTCCTCTTTCCTGGTACATCGTGTTCGCGACGGTGCTGTTCTGCATATCGATCGCGGGCATCTTCATCAACCGCAAGAACGTGATCGTGTTGCTGATGTGCATCGAGCTGATGCTGCTCGCCGTCAACACCAATTTCGTCGCGTTCTCGCGCTTCCTCGGTAACCCGTCGGGGCAGGTGTTCGTGTTCTTCATCCTGACGGTGGCGGCCGCGGAATCGGCCATCGGTTTGGCCATCGTCGTGTTGATGTTCCGCAACCGCCGCACGATCAACGTCGGCGAACTCGATTCGCTGCGTTATTAGGAGACGCCGGATGCCCCATCGCTCCGTACGATGCCGCGCCCCTCTCGACGCGGCCAACCGGCAAGACAGTGCCGTGATGATCCATGAGGTGCAAGCGTGATCAGCCAGAATCTCCTGATAGTGCTGGCCGTGGCGCCACTGGTGGGTGCGCTGATCGCGGGGTTGCTGCGCAACCAGGTCGGCCGCGCGGGCGCGGCGGGCATCGCGATCGTGTCGGTGGCGGTTTCGTTCGCGCTGTCGTGCGTGGTGTTCTACCAGCTTGTGTGGGGCGGGGCGCCGGTCTTCAACCACGACGTCTATACATGGCTCGAGGTTGGCAAGTTCACCATCGGCATCGGCTTCCTCGTCGATCGGCTGACCGCGTTGATGCTGGTGGTGGTGACCTTCGTGTCGCTGATGGTGCATATCTACACCATCGGTTACATGAGCGACGATGCGGGTTTCCAGCGTTTCTTCGCCTACATCGCACTGTTCACCTTCTCGATGCTGATGCTGGTGCTGGCCAACAACTTCCTGCAGTTGTTCATCGGCTGGGAACTGGTGGGCCTGGTGTCGTATTTGCTGATCGGGTTCTGGTTCGAGCGCCCGAGCGCGAGCTTCGCCGCCCTGAAGGCATTCATGGTGAACCGCGTCGGCGATTTCGGCTTCATCCTCGGCATCGCCTGCGTGCTGTACGCGTTCCACACGCTGGACTATTCCGCCGTGTTCGCGCAGGCACCCGATCTCGCGGGCCGTACCATCGAAGTGGTCGGTGGGCATCCATGGTCGCTGGCCACGCTGATCTGCCTGCTGCTGTTTGTGGGTGCGTGCGGCAAGTCCGCACAGGTGCCGTTGCACGTGTGGCTGCCGGATTCGATGGAAGGCCCGACCCCGATCTCGGCATTGATCCACGCCGCGACCATGGTCACCGCCGGCATCTTCATGGTGGCGCGCATGTCGCCGCTGTACGAAATGTCCACGACCGCGCTGTCGGTGGTGCTGATCGTCGGTGCGACCACCGCGTTCTTCATGGGCCTGGTCGGCATCGTGCAGAACGACATCAAGCGCGTGATCGCGTATTCGACGCTGTCGCAGCTGGGCTACATGGTCGTGGCGCTCGGGGTGTCGGCGTATGCGGCCGGCATCTTCCACCTGATGACCCACGCGTTCTTCAAGGCGCTGCTGTTTCTCGGCGCGGGTTCCGTGATCGTGGCGATGCACCACGAGCAGGACATGCGCTACATGGGCGGCCTGCGCAAGCGCATGCCGATCACCTGGATCACGATGTGGATCGGCTCGCTGGCACTGGTGGCGACGCCGGGCTTTTCGGGGTTCTTCTCGAAGGACCAGATCATCGAAGCGGTGGGCGAATCCCACATCTTCGGCGCGACCTACGCGTACTGGTGCGTGTTGCTGGGCGTGTTCGTGACCGCGCTGTACAGCTTCCGCCTGCTGTACATGACCTTCCACGGCAAGGAACGTTTCAAGGTCGTGCACGGGGCACACGATTCGCACGATCACCATCAGGGCGTACTGGCCCACGCGCCCAAGGAATCGCCGTGGGTGGTCACCGTGCCGCTGGTGCTGCTGGCGATTCCGTCGGTGATGATCGGCTGGGTGACGATCAAGCCGCTGCTGTTCGACGGCTGGTTCGGCGGCGCGATCAAGGTGCTGCCCGCGCACGACGTGCTGGCGCGCATGGCCGAGGAATTCCACGGCACCATGCCGATGTTCTGGCACGCGTTCCTGAGCGCGCCGTTCTGGATCGCGTTCGCGGGCTTCCTCGTCGCGACCTACGTGTATCTGTTCAATCCCGCCGTCGCAGATCGCGCCGCGCGGATGTTCCTGCCGATCTTCAGGATGCTCACCCGCAAGTACTGGGTGGACGAGGTGTACTACAACCTGTTCGCCCGCGGCGGCGTGAAGCTGGGCCGCGCGTTCTGGAAGGGCGGCGATCGCGCGGTGCTGGACGGCG
>Ga0207707_10000068_pt1 | contig 103683 bp, 89 predicted proteins | sample KBSC83BmetaG_FD_184336 | JGI IMG/M metagenome (GOLD analysis project Ga0207707, IMG submission 184336) | Corn rhizosphere microbial communities from Kellogg Biological Station, Michigan, USA - KBS C8-3B metaG (SPAdes) (version 2) | ecosystem: Host-associated > Plants > Roots > Rhizosphere ... | reverse complement strand
GTGGCCCAACAGCATGGGTCCCAAGCCGAGCAGGTAATCGATGTATTCGTTGCCGTCCACGTCGCGCAGGCGAGAACCCTGCCCGCCCTCCACGAACAGCGGATACGGCGCCCAGCCCGACCAGGTCGCGCGTGCCGTGCTGTTGACCCCGCCCGGAATGGAGCGGCAGGCGTCGTCGAACAACTTGGCGCTGCGAGACGTGTCGAGCCCTTCGGCAAGCTGGGCGTTGCCCACGGACGCAGCCGCTTTAATCGATGCGTTCATCAGGTTTGCTTCCGAAAATAGGGGTAGCTTTCCGGGTCGCTCATACCGGCGCGAGCACGCGCCTAGGCGTATACAGCTTGCCAGTCAGCAGCGCCGGCAGCAGGCCGATCGCGTCGGCGAAACCGACGATCGAGGTGTGCGGAATCGCAGCGTGCCGGCAGTGCTCGATCAATCGATGCTTGGCGAACACGTAATCGGCTTCACCGGCGGCGCAAAAGTCGGAAGCGCCGTCGCCGATCAACAGCACGCGATGCTGGCGGTTGTGTTCGCGCACCGCACTCGCGCATTTGCAATGACCACTGCCGATCCGGCAATGCGGATCGGAGAACGGCGTTTCGAGTTTCCATTTGCGCGGCCCGGTTTGCACCAGCCGGTTGGCGAGGATGGGCAGGCCGTCGAGCTGGTAACGCGACAGGATCGCGCGGATCGCGTAATCGAGCCCGTCGCTCACGACCCGCAAGGTGGCGCCTGCACTCAGCGCCGAATCCACGAAGGCGGGGAAAGCGGCGTCAATTCGCATCATCGCCAGGTGTTCGTCGATCTCCTCACGCGAGGCATCGAGCAGCGCGACCTGGCCGGCCATGCACTCGGCGGAGCCGATCTTGCCGGCGCGCCAGTCGCGTTCCAGCACCTGCCATTCGGGCGACGCGAAGCGGTCGAGCAGCGAGTCCGTGACGTCCTCGACGGCAATGGTGCCATCGAAGTCGCATAGGATGTTCCATCGGGTCATGCGAATAGCTCGGAAAAGCGGTTGCCGCAAGGTGGCGCGATTCTAACGCCGCTGACTTTCCGAACGCTTTCTTTTGCCATCGTCCGTGACCACCGCACCACTGGCCATCCGACCAGGGGAACCCAACGCGGACGGTGTTGGACTTCCGCCGGAGTCAGCCCAACCGACGAGAAGCCGTCAGGGGCGCCGTTTGGGAAAACGGACCAGCACCCGCTGCCCGATCCGGAGGGGCGCTTCCGTTTGCATGATCGGCGCAAGCTCCAGCGTCAAATCCACGTCATTGGCAAGCGCGCGTTCCAGCGGGTCCTGGGTCAGCCCAGCGGGCTGGAGCACTTGCCCCACCCATAGCACGGTGGCCCGATACACAGGTCCGGCGCCTGAATCGCGTACCACTTCCGCTTGCATGCCGGCATGGATCGCGCTGGCCGCGTCCACGTCAAGTTGGGCCTGCACGATGTGCGGGCGATCCGGCAGGAGTTCGAACAATGGCTGTCCCGACGACGCCGACACCGACTGCCCGATTGCCAAGTGGCGCATGACGATGGCACCGGCCACGGGCGCGCGCAAAGTGGTTGCATCGAGATCGAGTTTCGCCGCGGCGGCTTTCTGCTGTGTCGCATCCAGATCAGCTTGCGCGGCCGCTTGTTTGGCCTTCAGCGAGGCGACCGTGGCGCGAGCCTGATCGGCGGATTCGCCGGTCGCGGCGCCAGCCTTGGCCGCGGCGGCAATGCGCGGCGCGCGCTGCTTGGCCTGTTTCAGGGATACCTGCAAATCGGTGAGTTGCGCCTTGGCCTGCTCGATGCCCGCCTTGGCACTCGCCACCGCGATCTTCGCAGCGCGCGCATCCAGCATCGCCAAGATTTGACCTTGCTTCACCACATCGCCCTGTTTCACCGCGACCGATTCCACCACACCATCGGTGCGCGCCGCGACCATCACCATGCCGCCTTCGACGGCCACCTTGCCGCGCGCGACGGCCAACCACTGCGACGACTGCGCCGGCGCGTCGGCGGCAGTACCGTGCTCGTTGCCGGACGAACAGGCGCCCAGCGCAAGCGTGGTCAGGGCAAGCACGAAGCCGGCGCTGCGGATGGGTTTCACGACGCGTTCTCCTCGTGGGGCGCGCGATCGTCCTGCGACACGCGCCGATCATTGAATATCACTCCGTCTTCCATTTCCAGCACGCGATCGGCGTGCGTGACCAGGCGCGGGTCGTGGCTGACGCATAGCACGGTGGTGCCGTGTTCATGCGCAATGCTGCGCAACGTGTCGATCACGATCTGGCCATTGGCGGCATCCAGTGCGCTAGTGGGCTCATCGGCGAACAGGAGTTCCGGCTGCTTGGCCAGTGCCCGGGCGATCGCGACGCGTTGCTTCTCGCCGCCGGAAAGTTCGGCCGGCAACAGGTGCATCCGATCGGACAGCCCCACTTCATCCAGCGTGGCGCGTCCGCGCGTTTCTGCAGCGCGATCATCCACACCCATGTAGCCCAGCGGCAGCATCACCTGTTCCAGCGCGGTGAGCGCGGGAAACAGATTGAAGCCCTGGAACACGAAGCCGGTGTGCTGCAGGCGGAAGCGATCGCGGACGTAGCGGTCGCCACGAAACAAGTCTTCTCCCAACGCGATCACGCTGCCGGCATCCGGGCGCTGCAACCCGGACAGGATCGACAGCAGCGTGCTCTTGCCGCAACCGGAGGGCCCCGCGATCAACGTCAGCCGGCCCGCATCCACGCCCAGCGAGAGGCCCCGCAGGATTTCCGTGCGTACCTTGCCGCTGGTGTAACCCATGTACAAATCTTTTGCGACCAGGGCGCTCATCGCAGCAGCAACGCCGGATCGGCGCTCCGCAAGGCTCGCACTGCCGCGGCACCCGAGACCAGCGCGATGCCCATCACCAGCGCCGCACAGGCGATCCATGCCGGCAGGTTCAACTCGACGGGCACATTCTGGAGTTTGGCGAGGCCAATCAATCCCAGGCTCAGCAACACGCCAGCGATCAGGCCACACACGCCGATCCATGCCGCCTGCTCCAGCACCACGCGCCGCAGCGAACCCAAGCCCACGCCCAGCGCGTGCAGGGTTGCGTACTCGCGCACCGATCCCGCAATCGCGCCCATCAAGGTCTGGCTGGTGATGATCGCGCCGACAATGAACACCACCACGGCAAGAAAGATCACTCCAAGGCCGGCGCCGGTCTGGAACATCCAGTAGAACACCGCCCGCCGGGCGAAACTCGATGCGGTCCACGCCGCGTATCCATGCGCCGACCCATCGATCCGCGCCGCGACGGTGTCGGCGTCCGTGCCCGGCTTCAATTTCGCGACGTAGTACGCGACCTCGGAGCCGCCGGTGTCGTTGTCCAAGGCACGCGCGGTATCCAGCGAGGCGACCACATTCACGCCACCCAGCGCGCGGATGCCATTGGCCACGCCCACGATACGCACCAGGTCGCCGTTGATCAGGGCCTGGCCGCCGATGGGCACGCCAAGCTTGGGGAGGTCCGCACGATCGACGATCACCGCGAATGGTTCCCTCAAGGACGCGCGCTGCGCCGGCGTCAGCACATCGGAAAAAATCATGCCATCTGCGTCGGCGCTGATTCCCGATACGAACACCGACACGCCACCGGTGCCGGCGGGTCCCCGCCAGTCGCCATCCACCCACGCGAACGGTTCCACCCGCGCGACGCCGGGATCCATCAACAGTGCGGTGCGCGCGGCGGGTCCGATCGGGCGCCCCAGCTCGATGCTTTGCGTGCCGGGGTAGCCCACCCACAAATCGGCATCGGACGCGGTGATGTATACCGCCGTGGAACCGAAGATGCCGAACACCAAGGCGGCCTGCATCAACAGCAGCAACCCCGAGAACGCCACCGCCAGCATCGCCGGCAGGAAGCGCCGCCATTCGTGGATCAGCGTCTTGCGGGCGAGCGGGATCATTGGCAGCGCGGTGTTTTTGACCCCCTCTCCCTTTGGGAGAGGAGCAGCGATGAGGCTTCGTCTTTACGTGCAGCACCGGGCGAGCATCGGACACCCACCCGGCGCTGCGCGCCACCCTCTCCCGGCGGGAGGGGGATGAAGTCAAGGTTTCGCATTGTCGGCCTCTTCCGGCAACGGCGCCCCGCCCAAGGCCTTGTAGAGCGCCACGAACGCCAGCCCATGCGCGAGTCGCGCCTGTTCGCGATCCAGTTCGGATTCGCTGAGCGCCAGCTTCGCATCCGCCAGTTGCAGGCCATCGACTTGGCCAAAATCCAGCAATTTTTCGCTCAGCGCCAGCCCCTGCTGCGAGGCGTTGGCCGCGGCATCCGCGCTTTGCAATTTTTGTCCCGCCGCGTGCAGGGCCGCGAGATCGCTCTCGACTTCCGCCGCGCCTTGCAGCACCGCCTGCCGGTACGCAATCAGCGCAGCCTGCAACTGGTCCTCGCGGGCGTCGCGCACCGCGCGGCGCTGACCCCAGTCGAACAACGGGATGTTGATGATCGGGCCGATCGCAAACGTGTTGTTGACATCGCCCAACCGAGTGCGGCCTTTGACCAGCGCCGCGAACGTCAGCGAACTGCCCAGCGCGAGCCGTGGATACATGTCGGCCTTGGCGATGCCGAGTTCGCCGGCAGCTTTCAGCACCTGTGTCTCGGCATAGCGGATTTCGGGACGCGTGCGCAGCAGATCTGCCGGCACCGATTCGACATTCACGTCGGCAAGCTGCGGCAACGGCTTCGAAGCAAGCCAGGCGGGATCGGGTTCGCTTTTCCCGAGCAGCAAGGCGAGCGCCTGCGCGTGTTGCACAACCGCCGCACGCGGATCGGCCACTTGCGCGTCGGCCTTGGCCGCGGCCGCTGTGCCCTGCTCCACATCGATGCGCGAGGCAAGCTGCAAATGTTCCTGCATGCGCAGCAACTCGAGCTTCCTCTGCGCCGCCTGCGCAGCCGCACCCCAAAGCGCCTCGCCTCGCTGCGCCGCGCGCAATTGCAGGTATTCGCGCACCACTTCCGCAACCAGCGACACACGCGCCGACTTCAACTCGGCTTCCGCCGCACCCGTGTTGGCCACCGCGAGGTGTCCATTGGCATCGCGCCGGCCAAACAGCCCCAGCTCCCAGGTGGCATCGAATCCCGCCTGGAAATAGCTCGCGGTGTTTTCGGGATTCGGTTCCTCGATTGTGTTGAACGCGAGTTGCGGCTTGAAGGCGGCCGCAGACGCGCCTTCCAGCGTGCGCGCGGCACGCAACTTCCATTGTGCCTGCTGCACGTCCAGATTGTCGTGCAGGGCTTGTTCGACCAGCGCGTTCAATTCAGGATCGTCGAACTGCCTCCACCATCCCGTGAGGTCCGGTTTCGGGCCGAGCTGCGGCGAGACGTTGTGCCATCGCGCGGGCAGATCGGCTTCCGGCAGCCTGGGCACCTGCACGCTGATGCACGCGCCCAACATCACGCACAGCGCGACCACGAGCATCAGCGTCGGCGCGGAAGCTGCCGAGTGCCGCAAGTCGTTCAAGGTTTTGGTAAGCGAGAGCATGAGCCGTGGCAGTGTAACGGCTGAACCGAATCCGAAACGGCGCGGCAGGAAAGCCACGGGAAAGCCGGCTGACGCAAGATACGCGCCCGACCTTTCCGCACGCTTTGCACGCCACCCCGCGCGGCGTCGTAAAATGGAGACCCGGGCCCGCCGCGACTCCTCGCGTCGCCTTTGATCTGCATGAACACCGCCACGGCCAAACCTCGCCGCCTCTTCTTCGCCTACACCGCGTGGGATGCGATTCCCGTGCTGATGGTGCTGGGCCACGCCGCCTTTCTGGCATGGCTGTTCTTCAGTTTCCACCGGACGCCGTGGTGGCTGTGGATTCCCTGCGCGCTGATTTATTCGATCAGCATTTCCTGGTCGATCAATTCCACCAGCCACAACTTCATCCACAATCCGTTCTTCAAGTGGGCCTGGCTGAATCGCGTCTTCAGTTTCCTGTTCTCGCTGACCGACGGTTTCAGTCAGGAGTTCTACAAGCACGTCCACCTGCGCCACCATGTTGGCAACATGGATCGCATCGGCGAGGACGGCACCACCATCGATCCGCTTTCGATCTACCGCCACGGCAAGGATGGCAAGCCGGAAAGCGTGTGGACGTACACGTTCTATTCGTATTTCCGCGACGACATCGGCGAGTGCTACACGCGGGTCAAGAAAAAGTGGCCGCATCTCGCGCGCTGGATCCGCATCGAGATCGCGACGGTGGTGATCGTGTACCTCGTCTGCCTGATCTACGACTGGCGTGCGTTCCTGTGCCTGGTGCCGTTCTACTACCTCGGCCATTCGCTGTCGTCATTGAACGGCTACTACGAACACCTGAAGGGCGACCCCGACCAGCCAATCGCGTGGGGCGTCTCGACGTACAACAAGGCCTACAACTGGATCTGGCTGTACAACGGCTTCCACGCCGAGCATCACTACCGGCCCAAGGTGCACTGGACGAAGATGGTGGCGTTGCGGGACTCGATCCGCGACGAGCAGCGCGCCAAGGGCGTGCACGTGATGGGCTGGTGTCACGCGCTCGGTTTCATGGATCGCTCGCCGCCGGCGCATGTGCGGGTCACTCCCTTGCAGGCGCCCGCGCAAACGCACGCGGCATAACCGGCACCACGCGTCGCGCGGTCCGACCGCGCATGGCATGCTAGGCCGTCATGCCCGGCCTGATCCCCGAACGCTTCATCGATGAACTGCTGGCGCGCGTCGATATCGTCGACGTGGTGCAGCCGCGCGTGCCGCTGAAGCGCGCGGGTCGCGAGTGGACCGCGTGCTGTCCGTTCCATGACGAGCGCACGCCGTCGTTCTACGTCAGCCCGGCGAAGCAGTTCTACCACTGCTTCGGCTGCGGCGCGCACGGCAGCGCGGTGCGCTTCCTGATGGAGTACGAACGGCTGGAATTCCCGGACGCGGTCGAGGAGCTGGCGCAATCGGTGGGACTGACGGTGCCGCACGAAGGCGGCCCGGCGCGTCCCCGCGAAGACCATACCGATCTTTATGCGTTGTTGGATGCTGCCGCGGGGTTCTACCAGCGCGCCTTGCGGGAAAGTCAGGCAGCGCGCGCGTATTGCAAGAAGCGCGGACTCGACAAGGACATCATCGAACGCTTCCGGATCGGCTGGGCGCCGGGCGGTTGGGATGCGGTGAAGCGCGCGCTCGGGACTTCCGATATCCGCGTGAAGATGCTGGAACAGGCGGGGATGCTTTCCACCGGCGAAGGCGGCAAGCGCTACGACCGCTTCCGGGAACGCTTGATGTTTCCGATCCTCGATCGGCGAGGGCGGGTGATCGCATTCGGCGGAAGGATTCTGGAAGGCGACGGTCCGAAATATCTCAACTCACCCGAGACACCGCTGTTCCACAAGGGCCGCGAATTGTTCGCGCTATGGCAGGTGCGGCAGGCCAACACGAAGCTGGAACGCCTGATCGTGGTCGAGGGCTACATGGACGTGGTGTCGCTGCATCAGGCCGGCGTCACCCAGGCGGTCGCAACGCTCGGCACCGCGACCACCAACGAGCACGCGGAACTGTTGTTTCGTGCCGCGCCCGATGTGTTCTTCTGCTTCGACGGCGACCGTGCCGGCCGCAGCGCCGCGTGGCGTGCGCTGGAATCCGTGCTGCCACGCATGCGCGACGGACGCCAGGCATTCTTCCTGTTTCTGCCCGAGGGCGAAGATCCGGACACACTGGTGCGCAAGGAAGACAAGGAAGGCTTCGAGGCGCGACTGAAAAACGCGACGCCATTGTCGGAATATTTCTACGCGTACCTGTCGCACGACGTGAACGTCGCGACGCTGGATGGCCGTGCGCGATTGGCCGAACACGCGAAACCGTTGCTTGCGAAATTGCCGGACGGCGCATTCCGCGACCTGATGTTCGCGGAGCTGGAAAAGCGCACCGGCGTGCGCGGTGAGTTCGCGCACGCATCGCCGGCTCCCCGTCGACCTGCGGCACCGGCAAGCAATACCCCGCGCCGCACGCTGGTACGCAGCGCCATCGCGATGCTGTTGGCCGACCCCGCGCTGGCGCAGGAAGTCACGCTTCCCTATGCCTTCGCGGAGTTGGACAAACCAGGCATCCCGTTGCTGACGGAATTGCTGGATTTCCTGCAAGAACGCCCCGGCATCAACACGGCAGTGCTGCTGGAACACTTTGCCGGGCGTGAGGAATCGGCGGCCTTGCAAAAACTCGCGCTGACCGAATTTCCCGGCGAACCCGAGGCGCTGCGCGCGGAATTCGTGGATGCCATGCGCAAGCTGGGCGAACAAACGACGCAGCAACGGCTCGACGCACTGATCCGCAAGCAATCCGAGGGTGGCTTGGATGGCGCCGAGAAAGACGAGTTGCGCGGACTGCTGGCTCGCAAGGCGCGATCTGCGCCAATCCTGTAGGAGCGGTCCACGCCCGCGACCGAGGCGACACCGCGTCTTTTGTCGCGCGCCGGCGCGCTCCTACAACAACTCCGCAAGGTGCTTCCCAATCTTCTCCGGCTTGTCCGCCGAGGCGTAACGCCGCACCACGTTGCCCTCGCGGTCGATCAGGAACTTGGTGAAATTCCATTTGATCGCTTCCGAGCCCAACATGCCCGGTGCAGCGTGCTTCATGAACTTGTACAGCGGGTGCGCGTCAGGGCCATTGACGTCAATCTTGGCGAACAACGGAAATGTCACGTCGTATTTCGTGCTGCAGAAGTTCCGGATCGCGTCAGCATCGCCCGGCTCCTGATGCCCGAACTGGTTGCAGGGAAAGCCCAGCACCTCGAATCCCCTGGCCTCGTTCGCGCGGTACAACGCTTCCAGTCCCTCGTACTGCGGCGTGAATCCGCACTTCGAGGCGACGTTGACGATCAACAGCACCTTGCCGCGATACGCCTCCAGCTTCTGGGGCGTACCCTCAAGCAGGTTCGCGTCAAAATCGTAAACGGTGGTCATGGCCCGCGTCCTCCGAAACCGGCAGTCTAAAGGCGGGCCGGGTGGGCGTCATCGGAGCATGGTCGGCGCTGCGGGGAGTGCTGCGATTGGTCCACCCTAGTCCAATCCCCGTGCAACCGTAACAGAAATCATGCTTCGGCCGTCTGCCTCTGTGCTAGCGTGCCACTTGAAACCCGGCCACGCACCAAACATGGCCGGGGGAATCAGGGGCCGGATGCGTGCAGGTGCAGGCAAATGGGTACCCTGCGGACGGTTTGGATCGATTTTTGTCGCGTGCCGCATCGGCATGGACTCTGTCTGGAGGCGCAACGCGACTGCAATGTCCTGCGCGTTACCACGCCCGAGGCGATCCCTGCGGCCGTGCGTGGGCACCGGGCGCAGTGCATCTGCATCGAATACGACTATCCCGACCAGGCGCGGCTCAGCGCCGTGCCGCTGGTGAGGCACGAATTTCCGGCGCTGCCGCTGCTGATGCTCACCGAATTCCACTCCGAGGCGCTCGCGGTCTGGGCGTTCCGCTCGCGCGTCTGGGATTATCGGGTCAAGCCGATTGACGAAAAGACGCTTGCCCGCCTTGTCGGCGCGATGGCACACGCAAGCATCGGGACCGCGGGCGCCGACGGGCTGGCCGGGCCCTTCCCGTTTGACCTGATCGCGCCCGCGGGGCACCTGCGCAGGCCGCTGATCGCGGCCCCGCACACGGCTTCCGCCGTCGCCTACATCAGCGAGCATTACGCGGAATCGTGCCGGATCGAAACCCTCGCTGGCCTTTGTCATCTGTCCGAATCGGAATTCAGCCGCGCCTTTCACCGCGAGCACGGCATCACTTTCCGCCGCTTCCTGCTGCAATACCGCATCGCCAAGGCGCGCGACTTCCTGGCCGAACCCCATGCATCGGTTTCCCAAGTGGCGTACGAGGTCGGCTTCAACGACCTCTCCTACTTCGGCCGAACGTTCAGGCGCGTGGTCGGCATGCCCGCCACCCACTATCAACGCAATCTTCGACCGCCGGCCCAGACCACTGGCACGAAGGTTTCATTGTCCGGCACAGAATCGTCTCATCCAAGCGCAGTTCGGTTCTAACTGCACGACCCGTTCCTGATCAATCCTCGCCATTCCTCAACGGGGAATGATCGCGCCACGAAGTGGCGAGGGAGACGAGCCATGGCCAGGATCACTGGCGAACTCGATTTGGGCCAGATTCCGGACGAACAATACACGTCCGATTTGGACTTGCGGGTCGCAGTCGTACGAGAGGGCAGCATCCTAGGTTCGTCCGTCCTGAAGGCTGGCGCCGCCCGGCAAAAGCGGGTGCCCTTCGAGGTCGAGTTCGAGCCGCCCTTGCTGCCGGGGGCGCGACTCCCCTGCCCGGTCACGCTGCTCGTCGGCCCCAACCTGGCCGATCGCGAATTGCTGGCGATCGACACCGTCAGACAGGTGGTCGAGTTCGATTACGCCAAGGGACATTCCGGCGCCAAGACGGCTCCGGCGAAAGTCGCCGAGTTAAAGATGGGGCGCATAGCGGTCGAGCCGGCAATCTATTACTGCTGGCTGATCTGCTGCCGGACCTACATGATCAATGGACGCGTTGTCTGCCGACACTGGCATTTCGACCCGGCGCTGCACCGCTGGACGTTCTGCGACGAACCGGTGCCGGGCGCGGTGGTCGAGGCCTTCGACGTGGATCGCTTCTGGTGGTGGTATTGGCGCGACCTGATTACCAGCGCAACCACGGACCTCAACGGCAACTTCCACATGACGTTCCGCTGGTGCTGCCTGCGCTGGCTACCGTGGCTGCGGCTGAATCCGGCCATCGATCCGGACATCCTCTCGCGCATCCAGCAATTGCTGGCCACCGCACAACCGCCGTTGCCGCCGATTCCGCCGGAACCGGATCCGGACCCGACGATCTTCCAGCGGATGCTGGGCAGCGCGGCCAGCATGACGGGGCCGGTGCTGGCCGCCGCGACGCAGGGCGCGCTGTCCCTGCCCGCGATCCAGCAGCCCTCGTCCGGCATGTCGGGCGAGGCGCTGCGTGCGATCCTGCCCTCGTCGCCGGAACTGGCGGCGCTGCATGTCTGGCCGTGGTGGAACTGGAGCGACTGCGCGCCGGACGTGGTGTTCCGGGCCACCCAGCGTTGTGGCGACCGCGTCAGCGTGATCGTTTCGGAAACCAACGCGCAGACGCGCTGGGACATTCCGACCACGCTCAACGTCACGCTGATCGCGAACGAACTGGCTTGCTGCATTCCGACCTGCCGCGATCCGGAATGTCCGGAATGCCTGAAGCTCACCTGGGTCGGCTGCACACCAGTCGACGAGATCAGCGCCGATGCCGGCCCGCCGGACCTGCGCGGTTTCGCACGCACCGGCGCCGCGGCGAGCGATCCATGGAAGGACAACCCGTTCTACGGATCGTTGCAGATCCAGGGCGGCGTCGGCTGGGACGTGGATTATTTCAAGGTGCAGTACTCGAAGAACGGCGGCGCGTGGACCGATCTGCCGAGTCCGGCCTTCGCGGGATTCACGCGCAGCTACTGGGATGGCACGACATTCGTGCCCGTCGCGTTCACCCCAGTGCTCAAAGGCGGGCAGATGGTGATCATGACCCGGCGTCATTACGAAGATCTCAATCCGGGCATCCCGCGCTTCGGCGGACAGGTGATCTGGAACGACTACGCCACGCTGTTCTACTTCGATACGACCCAGCCGGGGCTGACGCCCGATGCGCTGTACCAGTTGCAGTTCGACGGCTTCGCCGCGGATGCGGCCGACAACCTGGTCGCGAACAGCGAGCGCATCCTGCCAACGTGCGGCGAGGACTCGGCCGAACGCGTGTACCTGCGCATCGACAACCAGGCGCAGACGCATCCGGCACCGACGCTACCCGCGCCGTGCAAGATCCCGCACGCCTGCGGAGGGATCATCCACGCGTGCACGGTCGAGCCCGACTGCTACATCCGCGAAATCTGGAAGAACGAAGGCCTGCCGGACCAGGAGTGCGTTTCGGCCTGCGACATCGCGCGACTGGAACCCACCGATACCCTGACGATCCACTTCAGCGTCACCTGCCCCGGTACGGTGCAGGACGGACACCTGGGCGGCTACTGGATGCGCGCCGAGTACGGCGCCAATCAGGCGTTCTACATCACCGCGCCGCTGTACGTGGACGCCACTGGAGGAGTGGCCTCGCTGCAAGCCGACCCGACGCCGGAGGTCGGCCCCAGCTACAGCCAGGCACTGGGGCAGGGCGCGCCGCGGGGGTTGTGGTACGGCGGTGATTTCAAGGTCACCCTGCACGGTTCCGACTTCCCGGAGTGTTGCGCTTACTTGTTCCGGCTGTGGGCATGGAAGCGCACCACCAACGGTTGTTCCGATCCGAGCGTGACGCACTACAACCAGTTCGAACTGTCGTTCACGGTGCTGCGCCCGGATTTGTGCCCGGGTGTTTGTTCGGAACGGAAAGCGGAGATCGCGTAAATCGGGCCGCAACACCAACGCTAGAAGAGTCAAGCGGGGCGGGACACGGGCATGAAGCGGCAAGGGTCTGAAAACCATGGACGCATGGAGTCCGATATTGAGTTTCGCTTTGGCGATTCTTGCGACGTGGCGTGCCACGCATCTGCTGGCGGAAGAGGATGGTCCGTTCGATTCGATGCTGAAGCTGCGTGCGAAGCTGGGTACGAGCCAAGCAGGGCGGTTGATGGATTGCTTCCAGTGCCTGTCGCTGTGGATCGCCGTGCCATTCACCTTCGTGGTGACGCGCTCGGCATGGATATGGATTCCCGCCTGGCTTGCGCTGTCGGGCGCGGCGTGCCTGCTGGAACGCCTGGGCAGGGAACCCGCGGAAATGCAATTGCAGGCGCCGAATTTTCCGGAGAACCACGATCATGACGTGTTGCGGTCAAGGCAGGACGGCTCTCAGGGCTAGTCAGGCAATGTCGCCGAAATCACCCGGCGCGCCTGCCGCTGCGGCAGGCAGTGGACGCGCCTTCATGGCCGCGCCGCCGAAAGCCGTCGCGTTGGTGCGTTATCTCGGCGCGGCGCCGATCGTGGTGCGCGGCGCGGCCACCGGACACGCCTACCAATTCGCCGCAGGCCGTGCCGTTCAGCCGGTCGATGCCCGCGATGTCGCCGGGCTGCTCAAGAAAGGGATATTCCGCAGGCACGCATGACCACGGACGGAATCACTTCACTCTCGCCACAGGAGATTCGCCATGGCTCCCCAGACCGACACCCACAAGCAGACCGTGCCATGCTGCCCGCCCCTCGCGCCGGATGATGTCTGCGACGAGCTAGATTTCTTCTACCGGCTGACCTATTCGACAGCGGTGGGCAAGCAGACGCCGGCCGGCGTGCCCGCGCAGAACGTTCCGGTCGAGGTGAAGCTGCACTTCCAGCTCAGGCGCTGCCGTGGGCCACTCGCGCTGGGCGACCTGCTTTACACCACCACCCTCCTGCCCGGCGAAAAGGTGCGGCTGTTCACCTCGGATCGGCGTTCCAAATTCACCTTCGACAGCGAGAGCAAGTTCGGCTACCGCAACTCGCAGTCCTCCGAAGAATCGTTCTTCATGCAGCAGATGAGCGACTCGCTGTTCGACGTGAGTTCGCGCGACGAAACGCATTCCAGCAACCAGTCGCATTCGCACGTGGACGGCAAGGCCGATGCCGGCGTGGACATCTTCGGGTTGGGCGGTTCGGCCAGCATGAGCGGCAATTTCGACTCGAATTCCGTCTCGGACTTCCTCGGCGAGCACAGCCAGCACGCGCAAGCCTCCGCGAAAGCCACGGAAATGGGCGTGCGCAAGGCCGCGAGCGTTTCGATCGGCGAATCCGAAAGCCGTACCCACACCGAGACCGAATCGCAGGATCACTACGAATCCGCCTCGCGCGAATTCCAGAACAACAATGACTGCCACGCCGTGACGTTCTTCTTCTACCAGATCAACAAGACCCAGACGATCAGCTACACGCTCGAATCGATCGACCTGCGGGCGATGATGGATACCAATCCTGCGAACGACTTCACCCGTGTCGCAGCCAACCCGCTCTCGCCCAGCACCGGCGTGGGCGTGCTGTCGAACGGCGTGCTTTCGACCGACGCCAATCGCAGCGCGACCTATCTTGAAGCTGCAACCCGCGTTCCGGGCAACGACCGGCTGGCCGTCGCCGCGGCATTCCGGTTGCAAATCCCGGTACTGATTGCAGCCGCGCGTGCACAGGCGCTGAAGCAGGTGCAGCAGGAACTCGTGCAGGAAGGACTGCTCGACAAGAACGGCAACGTATCCGCCGATGCGAAGAAGCGTTACTCGTTCGTGCGCCAGTCATCGCTGCCGACGGCGGGCATCCTGGTCAAGGGCTGCCTCGACAATTGCAACGTGTGCGAGGACACTCGACTGAAGTCCATCGAACTGGACGTGGAGAGAAAGAAACTGGAAAACGAGTTGCTGCAAAAGCAGATCACGTTGCTGGAAAAGTCACAGGAATACCGCTGCTGCCCGTCAGCACCCGACGCGGAGTGAGAAGGCGAACCGAACCGGAACGCCGGTCGCCCGTTGAACCGTACTCCCGGGCCACCGACTTCCCTCACAACAGAAATGGAGGACAGTCATGGCAACGACAGGCGCACGTGGAGGTAGAGGCGGCAAAAAGACGCGGGATCCGGCGGCCATCCTCCCGGAGACCCTGACCCGAAAAGGTTTCCGGATACGGGCCTTGGGTCCACTGCCGGAGAGATTCGATCCGATGAAGGCGACGACCCGACAGCTCGCGGCTTACCGGCTGCCACGCCGCCCCGACGCCAAGGCCGAGCCGGAGTTGCGCAAGCTCTGGGACCGGGTGATGTCGCGCACCCGATTGTGGATCACCCCCGAATTCGAGCATCATGAGCACATCAAGCACGGTCCGGCGCGTGGGTCAGGCCGCCGAGCCGTCACCGCGAGATTGGGTTCGCCGGGCGTCTCCAACGCCACGTCCAACAACTGGTCCGGCGCGGCGGATTTCTCGCCGGCCGGCAAACCGTACGGTTTTGTCGGCGGCCAATGGACGGTACCGAGCCCCAACACCAGGACCGACGGCGCTTATTACGCCTCGGAGTGGGTCGGCATCGACGGATGGAACTCCAACGATGTGCTCCAGGCAGGGACGGAAACCCAGATCACGAAGATCCTCTTCATCACGGCCGAGCAGGTCTATACGTGGTGGGAGTGGTTTCCGGCGGGAGAAGTAAAGATCAGCAACCTGCCCGTCTCGGCAGGCGACGTCATGTACTGCCTGATCTGCGCCGACACGACCAGCCACGCCACGGTCTACTTCAGCAACCAGTCGGAGGGTGTCGGCACGCGTTTCGAGATCACCCCGCCGCGCGGCACCACCCTGACCGGCAACGTGGCCGAGTGGATCGTCGAGCGGCCCACCGTCGGCGGGGCAGTCGCCAATCTCACGGACTATGCCGCCTGTTACTTCGACGAGTGCATCGCAGGCGGAGCAGGCAATATCGACAATCTCGGTGGCGCCTCGCTCATCACGATGACCGGCACCGGTGGCGCGACGCTGTCTGAACCCACGCAAGAGAACGACCACGTCGTCAAGCTCAACTGGCGCAAATCGAGCTGACGGGTGGACCTGCGACGATCAGCAAAACCTTCCAGTGATACGCATCGAGCTTCTGCGGCGCCATCCGGCAGATCGGTTTAAAGTCGTACGTCGCGGTCATGGCTTCGGCCGGATGACTGCGACTTGAGTTGAGCGCAGGACCGGATGGTGGCGAGGGGGCACGCCCCAAAAATTTTGTCCGCAGTCGGTCGCCGGGACGCGATGGACCAAAAAACGCCCCGATATCGGGGCGTTTTTCGTCAGCCTTAGCGCTTGGCGTCACACCAGCTTGCGCTTGTGGTACCGGTAGCCGGAGCCGACCAGCAGCAGCCCAAGCAGGAACAGGCCGATCTCGCCCGGTTCCGGCACGCCCACGGGATTCGCGGCGTACGCGACATTATCGAACTCGAACGAGTACGCCGAACTGGTCGCGACGATCTTGTCGAACAGGAATGCCGTGTTGATATTGACGTAGAAGGTACCGGATGCACCTTGGTCACCGTTCGCCAGTGCGGTGACGTCGAAGCCAGTGATGGCACCCTGCTCCACACCGCCGAAATAGAACGTCAAGGTGTTGCCGGGGTCAACGGAACCCCACAGCAGGCCCAAGTACCGTTCCGATCCGGAAAAGTCCAGGATCACCTTGCCGAGACCGGAGGTGAGATAGGTCGTCGCATCCGGACCATTGCTGGTGTCGCCGAACAGGGTGCCATTGTTGTTCGACAGGTACGGTGCTGCGTACAAACCACTGGCGGCGCCTGTGACTGCTGAGCCGTCAGGTTGGAACGAGACAACGAGGCCACTGGAGGTCGTGCCGCCGGCGGAGCCGAGCGGAAGCGAGTCGAAGTTTTCATAATGATCGGCACCCGCCGGGACGCCGCCGACCGACGCGGAAATGTTGATCGGATTGGCCGCGGCCTGGCCCGCGAGACACAGGCCGGCCGCGAGTACGCCCGCAGCCACCAGTACGAGACCGAACCTTACCCGCTCTGTTCTCTCACCTTTCATCGTGCTCTGCTCCCATGACGAAGCCGATGCGAACGATCTCGGATGAGACGCGCAGCTAGGCCCCTGTGGCGGGATGACAAGCAACTTGCGTACCAATCATGCAACTATTTGATTGGAAAGAAGGATACCGCGAACCCGATCGATGGAAATCTCGCAAACTGTAAACCATGCCGACGCTTTGAACGAATTACATTGACCGGCGCCTGCTTGCCCATCGGATGCTGCTCGGGGGCTTCCGGATGCTGCTTTTGGTGGTGACAATTCTCTGCAAGATGATCCGGTTCGTGTGCTTCGGCAATTCAAAGCCATCGCCCGAACCTGCGCATGTAAATCATCTTGACCAACTGCGTCAGTGCGCAATACGCCACCACGGTCGCCGCAAGCCAGCCAAAGTATTCCAGCGGCAGTTCGACCATGCCTAGATGTCGACCGAGCGCGGTGTACGGCAGCGCAAGGCCGATGGCGATGATCGCGGTGGTGAGGCCCAGCACCGGCGCAGATGCGGCGCTTTGCACGAACGGAATCCTGCGGGTGCGGATCATGTGCACCACCAGTGTCTGGGTAAGCAGGCTTTCCACGAACCAGCCTGACTGGAAGAACGCCTGGTGCGCGGGCGAATTGGCGCCGAACCAGAACCACAGCAGCAGGAAGGTGGTGATGTCGAATACCGAACTCGTCGGGCCGATCCAGGCCATGAAACGCCCGATGTCGCCCGCGTCCCACTTGCGCGGCTTGCGGACGTATTCCTCGTCCATCCGATCGAACGGAATCGACAACTGCGAGATGTCGTAGAGCAGGTTCAACACCAGGATCTGCAGCGGCAGCATCGGCAGGAACGGCAGGAAGATGCTGGCGACCAGCATGCTGAACACGTTGCCGAAATTGGAGCTGGCCGTCATCTTGATGTACTTGACGATGTTGCCGAAGGTGATGCGGCCTTCCAGCACACCCTCTTCCAGCACCATCAGGTTTTTTTCGAGCAGGATGATGTCGGCCGATTCCTTGGCGATGTCGGTCGCGGTGTCCACCGAAATGCCGACGTCGGCGCGACGGAGCGCGGCGGCGTCGTTGATGCCGTCGCCGAGGAACCCCACCGTGTGACCACGCCGCTGCAGCGACTCGACCACGCGCGATTTCTGCAACGGCGACATCTTGGCGAACACGACGGTACGCGCCACCAGGTCGTCCAGCGCCGCGTCGTCCAGTTCCTCGATGTCGCGGCCCAGTACCGAATGCGTGACGTCGAGGCCGACTTCGCGGCAGATCTTGCGCGTCACGGCTTCGTTGTCGCCGGTGATCACCTTCACCGCGACACCGTGATGATTGAGCGCGGAGATCGCGGTGTGCGCAGTGTCCTTGGGCGGATCGAGGAAGGCGAGGCAGCCGATCGCGGTAAGGCCCGCCTCGTCCGCAATGCCGTAGGCACGCCCCACCGCGGGCTGGCGCCGCACCGCGACGATCAAGACGCGCAGGCCGTCCTCGTTCAACTCATGGGTCATCGCACGGATGCTGCTGCGGCGATGTTCGGTGAGCGGAATGTCCTTGCCCCCATGACGTGCAAACGCACAGATCGACAGCATCTCTTCGACCGCGCCCTTGCAAACCAGCAGGTCGTCGCCGTCGCCGTTGGTCAGTACCACCGACATGCGCCGCCGTTGGAAGTCGAACGGAATCTCGTCGACGACCTTCCACTTAGCGATGGAATGCTCAAGGTCGCGGTGCGCCAGCACCGCCTTGTCCATCAGGTTTTTCAGGCCCGTCTGGAAATGGCTGTTGAGGTAGCCGTACTCCAGCGCGTCATCGGATTCATCGCCGTCGAGGTCGAGATGCCGCTCCAGCATGATCTTGTCGAGCGTCAGCGTGCCGGTCTTGTCGGTGCACAGGACGTCCATCGCGCCGAAGTTCTGGATCGCGTTGAGCTGCTTCACCACCACCTTGCGCTTGCTCATCGCCAGCGCGCCCTTGGCGAGATTGGCGGTGACGATCAACGGCAGCATTTCGGGCGTGAGACCGACCGCGACGGAGATCGCGAACAGGAAAGCTTCCAGCCAGTTGCCCTTGCCGAAACCCTGGATCACGAACACGATCGGCACCATCACGGACATGATGCTGATCAGCAGCCACGACACGCTTTTCACGCCGCGGTCGAAGCTGGTCTCCACGCGCTGGCCGGTCAGCGTGCGCGCCAGCGAACCCAGGTAGCTGCGCGGACCGGTCGTGACCACGACCGCCGTGGCGCTCCCGCTCACCACGTTGGTTCCCATGTAGCAAACGGTCGGCAGATCCAGCGGATCGGCGCGTTCGTCATGCTGGTGGGCGTGCTCGGGCGCGGTCTTTTCCACCGGCAGTGATTCGCCGGTCAGGATCGCCTGCGAGATGAACAGGTCCTTCGCGGACAGCACGCGCAGGTCTGCGGGCACCATGTCGCCGGCGGAAAGATGCACGATGTCGCCGGCGACCAGTTCGATCACAGGCACTTCGATGCGCTCGGAGTGGCCGTCGGAGGCGCACCGCGTCACCGTCGCGGTGTTGCGCACCATGGCTTTCAATTTTTCCGCCGCGTGCGAGGAGCGGAATTCCTGGGTAAAGCTGAGTACCACGCTGATGCCCACCATCACCGCGATGATGATGGGCCCGGTCAGGTCGTCCGAGGTGACCAACTGCACCACCGCAAGCACCAGCAGCACGATGATGAACGGGTTCCAGAACGTGTGCGCGAGTCGCAGCGCCCAATGCGGCGGCTTTTCGTGCGCGGCCTCGTTGGTCCCGTCGCGGTCGAGGCGCTCCTCGATCTGTTGCTCGTCGAGGCCGGCGTGCGTGGCATCCAGCGCCGCCAGCAATGCGGCCTCTTCTGTCCATGCCTGCTCCGCGACGGCCGGACGCGCACGCGCCGCGCGGGCCTTGCCGGCCGCGGCATTGGCAGTGGATTGGGAGGACGGACCGAACATTGCGGGTTTCCATGGCGAAGGGCAGCGTCCACGGAACCGGTGGCGGACCGTGGGATTACATCGGGACGGGACGGGTCTTTTTTCGCGAGGACGCAACCAGCCGCGATATTCGATGGCACGTCGATGGGCGGGACCGATGCCTCACCCGAAGCGGCTGTTGCGAAAAGTCAGGGCATGGAATCCCGTTCTGGTCTCCGCGACCTGGAATCTGTCCTTCGATCGAACGGTCCAGCGAAGCAGCGCTCAAGGACGATCGCACGACAGCGTCCGCGGTGCGGGTACGGTCACGCTCCACTCGCGACGGCGGCCGTCGCGGCGGTTCAGATGCGCATGACGGGCTGCCAGGCGCGCGCGCAAGAAATTGCGAAGGAGGTTCATGGCCCATCTCCTCTTCAAGCAGTGCCGCGGCACCACTCGGGGACGGGCCGGACGCGCCTAGTCGGGGCGGGTGCCAGCCGTCCGGGCGCGGTCGCCGCGGATCGGTTCTATTTTGGCCGCCGCCACCCGATGCGAGCGGATGCCGGCGGTGCGACTAGGGTGTACGTCCATGGTCTTGTGAAATGGAGGACAGTGCCTACGCGCGCGATGCGCCCGTCGGCGCGTGCATTGTCGTTTCGTCCGCCGGTTGCGTCAACCCTCACATGTCAACAAAGGTCGCGGGGCTCCGCGGGATTCAGGCGCGAGCAAGCAATTCGACGCGCTATCATGGTGAGTCGTCACTGGTTCGAATTGCATCATGCCCATCCGCCTTCGGTTGCGCCTGTGCCTTGCGGCCTGCGCCCTGCTCCTCCTCGCCGCTTGTGCCTCGCACCCGCAATGGCAGCTAGACGACGTGCAGGGGCACTTGCCCGATCTCAAGTTCCAGATGACCAATGATCTGGGCCAGCCGGTGACGGCCGCGAGTTATCGCGGCAAGGTCGTACTGTTGTATTTCGGCTATACGCATTGCCCCGACGTATGTCCACTGACGCTGGTGCACCTGCACACGGTGCTGCAGAAACTCGGCAAGGACGCAGACGACGTGCGGCTCCTGTTCGTGACGGTGGATCCCACCCGCGACACGGTCCCGGCGCTCCACCAGTACGTCACCGCGTTCGATCCCCGCGTCGTCGGTTTGACTGGAACGCAGGACGCGATTGCACAACTGGCGAAACGCTATCGCGCGTTCTACAAGCCCGAACCGGCGAAGGCCTCGTCCTCGGACGACTATGAGGTTACGCACAGCTCCGCGATCTACGTGTTCGACCGCGAGGGCCATGCGCGGTTGCTGGCGACGCCGGGCGATTCGAACGACGAGATTTTGCACGACCTGAAAATACTGGTGGAGCAAAACAGATGAATTTTCGTTTCCTGGTCTGCGCCGCGACAATCGCGTTCGGCGCCACGGCGATCGCTGCCGCACCAGCGAGCGTGCCCGTACAGGTCGAACACGCGTGGATACGTTGGCTGCCGGCCAAGCTGCCGGCCGCGGGTTACGCCGTGATCCGCAATGAAGGCGACGGCACGCTGCGCCTCACCGGCGCCAGCAGCCCCGATTACGGCATGGTGATGCTGCATCACTCGCGGCTCGCGCAGGGCGACAGCACGATGGAAATGGTCGATCACCTTGATATTCCCGCGCACGGCGACGTGAAATTGACGCCGGGCGGCTACCACCTGATGCTGTCGCGGCCGATCCACCCCATCAAGCCGGGCGACCACGTGAAGGTGACGCTGGAATTCGCCGGGGGCGAAGCGCTTCAGGCGGATTTTTCGGTGCGACCGGCGAACGCCTCCGGACCCTGAGTGCGCGCCACCACGCGCGCACGCCATGCCTCGCGTCGCGCCCTTCGCCCTGGCAAACGGCCCCGGGCATCCAGGGACAACCAGTGGCTGAATGCGATGATCGCCGCCCATACGCTCATCATCGCCCCCGGTATCCACAGGATCAGGCCGCCCAAGTATTGGTCGGTGGCCGGTGTGATGCCATTGAACGCACGCCCGCACAGGCTGTAGATCGGATACAGGTCCCTGCTGGTGAACGTGATGTAGGCGCCGGCCAGGATCAGCGGCACCATCACCAGCATTTCCACCAGAATCCGCATGCCGGGTGACAGCCGCGCGGGCGGTTTGGGGCGGTTGTCGAGGATCAGCCACCAATACAGCAGCCCGGCCACCACCATGCTCCAGTTCATGATGCGGTACAGCCGCCAATCCAGCATCGCGTAGAACAGGACGGATGGCCACAGCCAGAACAACATCACGCCGACGAACAGCAATGACGCGATCCACGGATTGAGGAAGAAGTCGGCAAGCCATCGCCACGGCGCGCTGCGTGCCAGCGGGCGCAGCCAATGGGTTCGCCACCGCAACGGCAAGCCACGGCGCAAGGCCGCGCCGGGATACGCCAGCACGATCAGGAAAGGACCAAGGTGCTGCAGCCCCAACTGCTGCAGGCGATTCACGAAGAACTCGTGCTCGGCGTAGTAGTCCAGATGCGTGTGCAGACCGGTGTAGATGATCAGAAGGCCCAGCCAGAACAGCCATTGCCGATGCCACGGCGCGGTCACGGGTGAACGTCGCGCGCCCCGCCAGTACAGCCACACCGCGGCCGCGACCACCACGACCGCCACGCCCGAGGGTTCCCAGGGAATCCACCAGCGCAAGAAATCCAGCAACGCGTTCAAGACATCACCTGCCACACACCCGAAGGCTTGTCGCGGAAACGGCCCGCGGCAACCTGTTATCTCAACACAACCCGGCCTCAACCGCCAGTCTGGACGCGGGCTTGATGTCCGACCAATGCATCGACGAATGGCGGCACGTCCGCGGCCGCCATCGGACGCGCGTAAAGGTAACCCTGCAAGAGATCGCAGCCGAATTCCCGCAGCAATTGCTGCTGTTCGCGGTTCTCCACACCTTCGGCGACCACCTGCAGGCCGAGGCTGCGGCCCAGCGCGATGATGGACTTCACGATCGCGCGATCGCCCACTTCGGTCATCAGGTTGCGCACGAAAGTGCGGTCGATCTTGATCTGGTGCACCGTCAGGTTCTTGAGCGATTCGAGGTTGGAATAACCGGTGCCGAAGTCGTCCACCGACACCCGGATGCCGCTGGCGGTCAGGCTCTCCAGCACTGGCAAGCCGCCCTTCACGTCCTGCACCAGGTGCCGCTCGGTGATTTCCAGCACCAGATCGTCATTGACCACGCCGTGTCTCCTCATCGCATCGGTCAGGTGCTGCTGGAACTTTCCCGCCACCCGCAACTGCAGGCCCGACACGTTGACCGCGACGTAGAACGGCGGCAGATCATCGCGCTTCCATACGGCCACCTGCCGGCACACTTCGTTCACCACCCACGCGCCGATCGGCTCGATGAGGCGCGATTCCTCGGCCAAGCTGATGAAGGTGGCCGGTCCCACCACCCCCATGCCGGGCCGGTTCCAGTAAAGCAACGCTTCGACGCCGGCCAGACGGTGCGCACGCGCATCGACGATCGGCTGGAAGCGCAGCGTGAACTGCGAGCGCACAATCGCGACGCGCAACGCGGCCTGCATGTCGTGGCGCCAGCTCACCGCCTCGCCCATCCACGGCTGGAACCGCAACACGGTGTTGCCACCCTCTCCCTTGGCACGGAACAGCGCGGTGTCGGCCTCGCGCACCAGGTTTTCCGCGTCCTGCGCGTCGTCGGGAAACATGCTGAAGCCGGCGCTGGCGGCGATGTCCAGCAAGCGCCCTTCGACTTCCACGGGCTTGCACAGCTGTTCCATCAACTGCCCGGTCAGCACTTCGGCGGCTGCAGCGTCGGTATTCGGCATCAGCAGCAGGAATTCGTCGCCGCCGAAGCGACAGAGGATGTCGTCCTCGCGCATGTGCCGGCCAAGCCGCTGCGCGACCGCGCAGATCACGTCGTCGCCCACGGTGTGCCCGGCGGTGTCGTTGATCTCCTTGAAATTGTCGAGGTCGAAGAAGACCACTGCGACCGGCTGGCCGGCGTAACGTGCGGTCGCCAGCGCCTGCTCGAACTGGCCGCGCAAATGCGTGCGGTTCGGCAAACCGGTCAACGAATCGAAATAAGCGAGGTGGCGGATGCGCGCTTGCGCGTAGCGCAATTCGGCAGTGTCGATGCATACGTGGATGCGGAAGATGACGTCGCCGGCCGCATCGCGCACCGCGTCGGTCGAGGTTTCCAGCGTCTTGACCTCGCCGTTGTGCCGCCGCCATGCCACCTCGCCGATCCAGGAGGCCGCATCGCGCAGTGGCTGCTCGCGGACACGGACCGCATCGGATTCGACCTGCACTTCGCGCAGCAGGCGTCCGATCAATTCCTCGTGCGTGTAGCCGGTCATGCCGAGGAACGCCCGATTCACCGACAGGATGCGGTCGTGCGCGTCGCTGATCACGATGCCATCGCTGCCGGCCTCGAACACGCTGGCGGCGATCTGCAACTGGCGCTCGTTGCCAAGCTGCTCGGTGATGTCGGTGTAGGAACCTGCCATCCGGACCGGAGTGCCGTCGGCGGCGTAACTCGCCACGCTGCGCGCAAGGATCGTCAGTACGCGTCCGTCGCGGGCGCGCATGCGCATGACCCGGCGCAGCTCGTCGGTGCGGTGCGCTTGCATGTGCTCGTACAAGGCCGCGCGCGCGGCGGGGTGATCCTCCGGCAGCATGATGCGTTCGAGATCCGCCGGGCTGTTCAACTCGGATTCGTCGTACCCCAGCATCTGGTACACCCGTGGCGAAAAGAAAATCTTCCGGGCAAGGATGTCGAAATCGAAGATGCCGTCGTTGGCGCCCTCCGCCACCAGCCGGTAGCGTTCGCGGCTGATCTGCAGTTCGCGCGTGATGCGTCGTTGGCGGCGCAACGAGATCGCCGCCAGCACGATGCTGGTCAGTGCCGCGACGATCGCGACGACAAGCAGAATCCCGTTCACACCCTGCCACGTCCTCTTGCGAGCCACGGCCGCAGCGGGCCCGATTCCGGAAGCTCGCCGGCACGCCCCTACCCCAGCGCACATCCTCCAGCTTACCCGATCCGTTCAAGCACGTAACCGCCGACCTGGATCACCGGTGCGGCCAGCCAATGGTCCGCCAGCAGGAACCCGAACAGGGCGATCAGGTACACGATGGAATAGCCGAACGCGCTCATCGCGAAACGTTCGTCGGGGGGTCGCATCAGGCGAACCGCGTAATACAGGTAGGCGATGCCCAGCACCGCCGCGCCGCCGAGATACAGCAGTCCGCTCATGCCGGTGAGGTACGGCAGCAGGCTGACCAGCACCAGCAGGATCGTGTAGAACAGCACGTGCCAGCGGGTGTATTCGACGCCATAGACCACCGGCAACATCGGGATGCAGGCGCGGCGGTAATCCTCACGCCGGAAAATCGCCAGCGACCAGAAATGCGGCGGCGTCCAGGCAAACACGATCAGCACCAGCAACAATCCATAGGCCCAGTCGCTGGACGCCTGCATGCCGGTGACCGCGGCCCAGCCCAGCAAAGGCGGGATTGCACCGGCCAACCCGCCGATCACGATGTTCTGGGGCGTCGCGCGCTTCAGGAACGCGGTGTAGATCACCGCGTAGCCGATCAGGCCGATGAAGGTGAGCAAAGCGGTCAGCCAATTCACCAGCAGGCCGAGGATCAGCATCGACGCAACCCCCAGCACCATCGCGAACCCCAGCACCTGGTGCGCGGTGAGCGTGCCGGTGACCAGCGGGCGGCGCGCGGTGCGTGCCATCACCCGGTCGATGCGCTGGTCGATCAACTGGTTCAGCGCCGCCGCCGAGGACGATGCCATCCAGATGCCCAGCGTGCCGAACACCAGCGCGCGCCATGGCGGAATGCCGGGCGCCGCGAGAAACATTCCAATCAGCGCGGTGAACACCAGCAGCGCGACGATCCGCGGTTTGGTGGCGGCAAGGTATTGGCCGGCCAGCGAGGGCTTCCGGTGCAGCGCCGCGCGAGCGGCTCCGGCCGCGACGGGGACCATCCGCCCTGTTCGGTCGATACGGCTATTCATCATGACATTGTAAATGTTCCGCCTGAAGCGGCTTTGGTGAAAAGTCAGGCCAGGGATGGCCGTTCCGGTCCCTCATGCCCGCGAGCGGCACCGGCAACCGCACATCAGGCGACGCAGCGATCAATGATGATCGCACGCTTTTGCAAAAGTCAGGACAGGAAACCCGTACTGGTGTCCATGACTCGAGGATATTCATATTCATCCGCATTCCCGGCGATGCAGCGATCGGGAGACCGCATGCCTCGTGGAAATCAGGCCATGGAAGGCCGTTCTGGTGTTTCATGACTCTGCACCGTTCTGCTGATGGATTCCTCGGAAGGAACGGCGACCCGGGACGATCGCACCAACAACCCCACCAGCGCGAACAGCAGCAACGCCGCGCCGCCGGTGTGCGCGACCGCCACTGCAATCGGCAGACCCAACATGACGTTGCTGATACCGAGCAACACCTGCGCGACCAGCAGCAGTGCAAGTGCAGCCCCGTGCCAACGCAGACCCTCGCGGGCCGCCTTGTGCGCCAACCACGCGAGGTACACGAACACCACGATGGCGCCGAAACGATGCACCATCTGGATCGCGGTGCGCGCGGCGGCGTCCAGGATGCCGCCCTGGAAATCCACGCCGATACCGCGCCACAGGATGAAACCCTGGTGGAAGTCCATCGCCGGCCACCACTGGCCGAGGCAGGTCGGGAACGCCGAGCCGCCGATGCCGCAGGCCAGCGCTGCGTAATTCGACGAGGTCCAGCCGCCGAGGAAGATCTGGCAGGCCAGCAGCATCACGCCGATTGCCGCCGCGCGAAAAAAAACGGGGTCAGGTTCACTTTTCGGTGAAGCCCCGTCAGCACTCACGGCTGGTAATGGAAAGTGAACTTGACCCCGTTCGGAAAGCCGCCACGCCACCCACGCCAGCAACGCAAAGGTCGCCATCCCACCCAGCAGATGCCCCGATACCACGATCGGCTTCAGCAGCCACGTCACGGTCCACATTCCCAGCAGTGCCTGGAAACACACCACCGCCAGCGCCAGCACCGCGATCCGTCGCCAGCCGCCGCGACGCCAGAAGATCGCGACGCCCAGCAGCAGCGCTTCGCCGAGTGCCGCCACCACGCTGGATGAAACGTAATCCCTGGCCATGTACAACGGTATGCCGATGCCGATCAACACCACCGCTGCGATCACCAGCCCGAATCGCCGCTTCGCGGCAAACGTCGCCACAAGCGCCTCGACCAGCACCAGCACGCCCAGGGTGCCGGCAAGAAAACGGTGGCTCTGCTCGCGCCAAGCCTTGTGGGTTTCCACCGGCCGGTTCGGGAACGCCTTGTCGGCCTTGGCCACCGCGGCGGCCCTGACCGGCCAGGTGATGCGCCCATAGCAGGTCGGCCAGTCTGGGCATGACAACCCGGCGTTGGACAGGCGCACGAACGCGCCGAACACGATCACGCAGAACGCGAACGCGCACGCGACCCAAGCCAGCGTGCGCAGCGGAAGCGGCAACATCTGCATCAATGCACCACCTTCTTCAAATCCTGGCGCAAGCCTTCCGGATCAAAGTTGGCGGCATAACGCGTCAGCGCCCTGCCGGTCGGGGTGACCAGCACCGCGCTGACCGAGTCGCGCGCGTGGGCGCGCAAATCCTCCAGTTCGTGCGAGGACGTGGTGGCGAGCGTCCACACGCCTTCGAAACCCCTGGCCGCATCGCTCGCGGGCGCCGCGCCGAGATACAGCAGGTGCAACTTGCCGGCGTGCTGACCCAGCGTGATCTGCGCGCGATGCACCAGATCCAGTTGGCGCAGGCAATGTTCGGCGCAACCCGGGCCCGGCAAGGCAACTAGTGTCCACACCGCGTCACGGTTGCTGAACGCATACGACTGGCCACCCGCCATTTGCACGGATACACCGGCGAGGTCGCGTTCGGGTTGGATACGTTCGCCGTAGCTGCGTCCGTGCGGCACCCAGCCGGTCAGCGTCAACCACAGCATCACGGCCACCGGCAGCACGAATACTGCCACGATCAGCCCGGCCTGCAGGCGGCGTCGGTTGCGCAAATTCATGATGGAACCTCAAAGCATCAAAGTACGTGGAAGTCTGGGGGCCTGCCCCTTGGCTCAAGGGCCGGAAACCCTCGTGCGGCAATAATTTCGGCGATTGAGGGGCTAATCCTCGTCGGTTGCGGCCTCATTGCGCTTGACACGATGCAGCACGAAAAACATCACGATCGCGGCAATCGCGAAACTGAACCACTGCAGCGCATACGCGCGATGCCGCGCGGGAAGCATCACGTTGGCGGTCCAGCTTCGGATGTACGCACTGTGCGGGTCGGGATCGGTCAACAATACATGCGGGTAAACGCTGGCGCCCAGGTCGGCCCCGATTGCCTGCGGATCGATCCACGTCACCAGCTTGGGCCAGTTTTTCTCGCGCACCAGCGGGTTTCCGCCCAACTTCAGGCCGGGCAGCGGCGCCGGCGCGTAAATGCCGGTGACCGTGACCGGTTGCGCCGGGATCGGCGGAAGGTCCGGCAGCGTGGTTGAATCGGCCCCCATCTTGGCGAGAAAGCCCAGGTTCACCAGCAGGACGCGCGTCGATGCCTCCGGCGTGAATGGCACGAAGACCATCACGCCCAACCTGCCCGAACGCATCTGGTCATCTAGCAGATACACGCGGTCGCCGTGCAGCCGACCCGTCACCTGCACATGCGGATAGGCATCCGGCGCGCGATTCTCGCGCGCGTCGGCCAAGCTCACCAGGGGCGCGGTGGCGGCTTGGTGGAAGCGCGCCAGCACGGTTTCCTTGTAGTCCGCGCGCTTGAGCTGCCATGCACCGAGCGCACAGAAAATTGCCACACCGAAAACAGTCAGCCCGACCGCGAACACGCCGGGGCGCTTGATCTGCATCATGACGTGCATGCGGATGAAGGCGCCCGCAACGCTATAATCGATGTTTCATCCCGCGGCAATTCCATGTCATTCGCCACCGTATACAAGTTCGTCCTGGTCATCGTGTTTCTGGTGGTGATCTTCGAGCTGGGCCAGGCGTTGTATTTCATGATGACAGACCGCACCGGCAGCAACCGGACGGTATGGGCGCTGACGCGACGCGTCGCATTCTCGGTTTTGCTGTTCGTGCTGATCGTGATCGGCATCGTCACCGGCGTGCTGCATCCGCACGGCGTGTACGTGCGCTGAAAGCGGCACGCAGCGGCTTTCACTTTCCGCTTTTTTGCCACCCCATTGAGTCAGGGGGCGGCAAAGCCGTTGCGTTGCAACGGCTTTGCGGAATTGTGGGGACGTGAATGTGTAGTGTCGAAGCCGTACCCGCTTCGTCGCCCGGCGATCTCTTACAAGATATACACGAAGAGAAACAGGCACAACCAGATCACGTCCACGAAGTGCCAATACCATGACACCGCCTCGAACGCGAAATGGTGATCGCGACTGAAGTGCCCGCGCACGCAGCGTAGCCACATCACGCACAGCATGATGGTGCCCAGCGTGACGTGCAGGCCGTGGAAGCCGGTGAGGATGTAGAACGTCGCACCGTAGATGCCGCTGTGCAGCGTCATGTTGAGGTGCACGTAGGATTCCCAATACTCGTGGGCCTGCAGGCCCAGGAAGGTGGCGCCCAGCAGAATGGTCAAGCCGAGGAAACCGATCAGTCGCTTGCGGTTGCCGGCGCGCAACGCGTGATGCGCGATCGTCACGGTAATGGACGAGGACAACAGCAGCAGCGTATTGATCAGGGGGATGCCCCACGCGGAGGTGGCGATGAATGAACCCCCCACCGCCTCCGGACCGTTGGTCGGCCACGCCGCCGAGAAACCCTGCCAGATGTAACCGTTGGTCAGCACACCCTTGTCGCCCATGCCGCCCAGCCACGGCACCACGAACGTGCGGATGTAAAACAGGCCGCCGAAGAACGCGGCGAAGAAGAAGATCTCGGAGACGATGAACCACATCATCCCCATCCGGAACGAAGTGTCGGCCTGCGCGTTGAAGGTGCCCTTCAACGATTCGCGGATCACGTTGCCGAACCATCCGAACATCATGCCAATGATGGTCAGCGCCCCGATCGCGAAAACGATCTGGCCCGAAGTGACTCGTCCATTCAGCCAATTCGCCAGCCCGACCATGAACAGGAACATGCCGATCGTGGCAATGATCGGCCAGCGGCTCTTGTGCGGGACGTAATAGACGGTGGCGTCGGGTTGGGTCATGGAGAGTTTCCGGTCAATGGCGGGCGTAACGATAACTGGATCAATGCGGAATGTGCGAAAGATGCCCCTGCACGAGGCTGGCGATGAACAGGGCGACCGCGACCGCGCCGATGATCCACGCAGTGCGACGCGCACCGGCCCGGCGCTGCGCTTCGGCCTCCGTCGCGCGATCCTGCGCGGTATCGGTGTTCGATTTTGGCTTTTCGTCCACTCGTTGGTTGCGTCGAAGCTTGCTGTTGTGAAAAGTCAGGACAGGGATGTCCGTTCTGGAATCGCTACCCAACAAGATCCATTTCGCGATAGCGCCTTGTGCTGCCGCGATCACGGACGATCGCAGATCAATGGCTTACGTCGCCGTGCGCGAGCTTGCTGTCATCGACCACCGGCGGCACCGTGAAGCTGTGGTGCGGCGCAGGCGACGGCAGTGTCCACTCCAGGCCGTAGGCGTGTTCCCACACCCGCGAGGTGGCCTTGGCCCTGGAGAAGAACACGGTGTGGATCACGATACCCAGAAAGATCAGCTGGGTCGCGCCGAACCAAAACCCGCCGATCGAAGACACCATGTTCCAGTCGGTAAACGCGACGTTGTAGTCGGGGATGCGGCGCGGCATCCCGGCGAGGCCCAGGAAGTGCTGCGGGAAGAACAGCACGTTCACCGAAATCGCGCTGGACCAGAAGTGCACCTTGGACCAGAAGTTGGAATACATGTGGCCCGACCACTTCGGCAGCCAGTAGTACACCGCGCCGATGATCGAGAACAGCGCGCCACCGACCAGCACGTAGTGGAAGTGCGAGACGATGAAGTAGGTTTGGTTGTACTGGAAGTCGGCCGGCACCAGCGCCATCATCACGCCGGAGAAACCGCCGATCGAGAACAGCACGATGAAGGCGATCGCCCACAGCATCGGCACCTCGAAGCTGAGCGAACCCTTCCACATCGTGGTGACCCAATTGAAGATCTTCACGCCGGTCGGTACCGCGATCAGCATGGTCGAATACATGAAGAACACCTCGGCGCCCAGCGGCATGCCGACGGTGAACATGTGGTGCGACCATACGATGAACGACAGGAACGCGATGCACGCGATCGCGTATACCATCGCCTTGTAGCCGAACAGCGGCTTGCGCGCGAAGGTCGGCACGATTTCCGAAATGATCCCGAACGCCGGCAGGATCATGATGTACACCTCGGGATGCCCGAAGAACCAGAACACGTGCTGGTACATCACCGGGTCGCCACCGGCCGCGGCATTGAAGAAGTTGGTGCCGAAGTAGCGGTCGAACAGCATCATCGTGACCGCGCCGGCCAGCACCGGCATCACCGCGATCACCAGGAACGAGGTGATCAGCCACGACCAGCAGAACATTGGCATCTTGAGGAGATCCAGCCCCGGCGCGCGCAGGTTGAGGATCGTCGCGATGATGTTGATCGAACCCAGGATCGACGAAATGCCCATCAGGTGGATCGCGAAGATCATGAACGCGATCGACTCGCCGCCCTGCAACACCAGCGGCGGATACATCGTCCAGCCCGCGGCCGGTGCGCCGCCCGGCATGAAGAACGTCGAGAGCAGCAGCACGAACGCGAACGGCAGGATCCAGAATGACAGGTTGTTGAGGCGCGGCAGCGCCATGTCGGGCGCGCCGATCTGCATCGGGATCATCCAGTTCGCGAGCCCCACGAACGACGGCATGATCACGCCGAAGATCATCACCAGCCCATGCATCGAGGTGAGTTCGTTGAAGAAGTAGGGCTGCATCAACTGCATGCCCGGTTCGAACAACTCGGCGCGGATCAGCATCGCGAAGCTGCCGCCCACGAACAGCATCAGGAACGAAAACGACAGGTACAGCGTGCCGATGTCCTTGTGGTTGGTGGACATGAACCAGCGCTCGAAGAAGCTCTGGTGGTGATCCTCGTGATGGACGGCCTGCGCTGTACTGGACATGGTGCGAATCCTCAAAGAATGCTTGTGCTACGCGAAGCTGCAATCAACCCTTGGCCGGCGCCGGCTTCTGCGGTTCCGCCTGCGCGGTGCGCGCGGCCTTGTCGAGTGCCGCGGCGTTCTGCTGCTCGGCCAGCCACGCGTTGAACTGATCGCGCGGCAACACTTTCACTACCACCGGCATGGCGCTGTGGTCCTGGCCGCACAACACGTAGCACTGGCCGCGATAGATGCCGGGCTTGTCCACCTTGGCCCAGGTGTCGTTCATGATGCCGGGGATGGCATCGCGCTTGGCCGCGAAATCCGGCACCCACCAGCCGTGGATCACGTCACCGCCGGTGATCAGGAAGCGCACCTTGACACCCGCCGGAATCACCAGCGGATGGGTCACGTTGAGCAGGTAATCGTGGCTGCCGTCAGGCGCCTTGATGGAATAGGGACTGATGCCGGAGTCGAGCTGGCGCGCGTCATTGCTGTCCCACGCGAGGCGCGAATAAACCGTCGGCACCTTGGTGATGGGCTTGCCGTCGTAGCTGATGTAGTCGTAGCGCCACAGCCACTGGTAACCCGTCACCTTGACGGTCATCTGCGATTCGGTGGCGTTGTACATCTCGCGGGTCAGGATGGTCGCGGGCGTCGCCAGGCCGATCAGGATCAGTACCGGGACGACCGTCCAACCGATCTCGAGCAGCGTGTTGTGGCTCCACGTCTCCGCGACCGCGCCCTTGGAGCGGCGGAAGCGGATGATCGCGATGAACATCGCGCCAAACACGAGCACGCCCAGCGCCACGCACACCCATAGCGCAGCCATGTGCAGATCCCAGATCTGCCGCGAAACGGAGGTGACGCCCTTGTCCAGGTTCATCTGCCACGGAACCGGATTGGCGGCGGCGGCCATCGACACCAGCAGGGCACCGAAGGCGGCGCCCGCCCCCAGGATCCGCCGCTTGCAATTGCTGGAACTCATCGTCATCGCACCCTCGGAAAGATTTGAACAACCTGACACGCCGAGCCCCGTACTTGTAACGCCCATGTCTCCACAATACCGCCAAGCCGTTGCTCTGCCCCGGCTTGACCGCCCGCGTGACTCAAAGGGACTGATCGCAAAATGAGAAAATCCTTGCCTTCTTTCAATCAATTCTCGCGCCAGCCGCTGTGACCGGACAGAAGGCTCTTGAGCCATCGTGACAGTTGCATGCGCTCGTCGTCACCCAGGCACTGGCCTACTTCCTGTTCGCGTCCTTGCGCAGCCAACACCACGTGCCTGTGGCCGTCACCGCGATCCAGCACCCGCACTTTCACCCACGCCGCGGGAAACGTGCTGACGGCACGGCCGCGCGACGGAAGCTGCTCGATTCGGATGTGATCCGTACCCAGCGTGATGCGTTCCCTGCGATCCCCGCTGCGCCACACCAGCCAGAACGCGATCGCGACCACGGGGATCTCGATCAGCGCGAACATCGGCGCGAACACGTCGCCACCCCATGCCGCCAGTGCCGCAACAAGCAACGCCGCGATGCACACTTCCCACGTCAACCGGCGGACCTGGCTGCGGTTGAGCGCCCGATTCGGCCCCAACAGCAACGTCACCTGCCCGGTATCGGCAGCCACCGGAAGACGTTTGATCATGACATTCACGGTACCGCAATCCGGGAATCATAAGGCCGCGCGGACAATGCGGCAAGAATAGCCCGTCGAGGCGCGCGGTTTCTGCCGCGTGTCATTGGCGATGCCGCGCGCAAGCCGTACAATGGGCGGTCGCGTTGCATGGGCCTGCTGGCCCCATTCCTGGATGGCCGAAATCCTTTATCCCGAACTGCCCGTTCTGCCGCGCGCCGCGCGCGCGCGCATCACCGCCGCTTGGAGCAGCGACGAATCCGAAGTGGTCGCGGCACGACTCACCGAAGCCACGTTGCCGCCGAAGGAAAGCGAAGCCGTCGAGGCACAGGCCGCGGCGCTGGTATCGCGGGTGCGCGAGCGCAGCGCCAACCAAAGCGCGGTGGAATCCTTCATGCGCCAGTACGACCTGTCCAGCGAAGAAGGCGTGCTGCTGATGTGCGTGGCGGAAGCGTTGCTGCGTATTCCCGACCGCCTCACCACCGACAAGCTGATCCGTGACAAGCTGGGCGAAGCCGACTGGAAGAAACATCTCGGCGCCAGCGATTCGTTGTTCGTGAACGCCTCCACGTGGGGCCTGATGCTGACCGGCCATCTGGTGAACCTCGCCGACGCAACCCGCACGGATGCGCCGGGCGCGGTCAAGCGCCTGATCGCGCGCGCCGGCGAGCCGGTGATCCGCGTCGCGGTGCGCCAGGCCATGCGCATCATGGGTCACCAGTTCGTGATGGGCCGCACCATCGAGGAAGCGCTGGACCGTTCGGCCAAGGGCGACAACGCGAAGTACCGCTATTCCTACGACATGCTGGGCGAGGCTGCGTTCACCGCGCCCGACGCCGCGCGGTACAAGCAGGCCTACCACGACGCGATCGTTGCGCTCGGCGCGCGCGGGCCGTTCGCCACCCTGCTGGATGCACCGTCGATCTCGGTGAAGCTTTCGGCGCTGCATCCACGCTACGAAGTCGCCAAGCGCGAACGCGTGCACGCGGAACTGACACCGGTGGTGCTGGAACTCGCGCAGCTCGCGAAGGCGCAGGGCATTGCGCTGACCATCGATGCCGAGGAAGCCGACCGACTGGAACTGTCGCTGGACGTGATGGAAGCGGTGTTCACGCATCCTTCGCTGGAAGGCTGGAACGGTTTCGGGCTTGCGGTGCAGGCGTACCAAAAGCGCGCGCCATTCGTGATCGAATGGCTGATCGAAACCGCCAAGGCCGCCAGGCGCCGCTGGTGCGTGCGGCTGGTCAAGGGCGCGTACTGGGATTCCGAAATCAAGCGCGCCCAGGAGCTGGGCCTTTCCGGGTACCCGGTGTTCACGCGCAAGCCCAATACCGACGTGTCCTACCTCGCCAACGCACGACGTTTGCTGGATGCCGGCGCCGACGTCGTCTACCCGCAGTTCGCGACCCACAACGCGCACACCATCGCGGCGATCCACCACATCGCGAAGGGACGTCCCTTCGAGTTCCAGCGCCTGCACGGCATGGGCACCGATTTGTACGCGGAAGTGGTCGGTCCGGGGCACTGGAACGTGCCGTGCCGCGTGTATGCGCCGTGCGGCAGCCATGAGGATTTGCTGCCGTACCTGGTTCGCCGCCTGCTGGAGAACGGCGCCAACACCAGCTTCGTCAACCGCATCAGCGACGAGAAGCTGCCAATCAACGAATTGGTCGCGGACCCCTGCACCGAAGTGCGCGCCTTCGGCGCGGCGCACGGTGGCCATTACCAGCATCCCCGCATTCCCCTGCCGATCGACCTGTACGGCACACTCCGGAAAAATTCCATGGGCGTCAATGTTGCCAACGACGACGAACTGAGATCCCTGGCCGAGGCGGTGAATGCCCAACGCGGCCCTTGGCGCGCGGAACCGCTGGTGCCCGGTGCGCAATCCGCCCAGCCGCAACGCGACGTCACCAGCCCGGCGGATCACCGGGTCGTGGTCGGACAGTCGCGCGATGCGGATGCTGCGACCCTGCTGCGCGCGCTGGACAACGCCGTCGCCGCACAACCGGCGTGGGACGACACGCCCGCTGACGAACGTGCCACGATCCTCGAACATGCGGCCGAATTGCTCGAACAGAACCGCGGCGAATTGATCGCGCTGTGCGTGCGCGAAGCCGGAAAGACCATTCCCGCCGCGGTCGGCGAAGTGCGCGAAGCCGCCGACATGTGCCGCTACTACGCGGCGATGGCGCGCAAGCTGTTCGGCACGCCGGAGGACCTGCCCGGCCCGACCGGCGAATCCAACCAGTTGTTCCTGCGTGGCCGCGGCGTGTTCGTGTGCATCAGCCCATGGAATTTCCCGCTGGCGATCTTCACTGGACAGATTGCCGCAGCCCTTGCCGCCGGCAATGCGGTGATCGCCAAGCCGGCCGAACCCACCACGTTGATCGGCTGCATGGCCGTGAAGTTCCTCCACCAAGCTGGTGTGCCGGAAAAGATATTGCAATACGCGCCGTGCCGCGGCTCGATGATTGGCAAGACACTGCTGACGCGCGACGAGATCGCAGGCGTGTGTTTCACCGGCTCCACCGAAACCGCGTGGACCATCAATCGAACGCTGGCCGCGCGCAACGCACCGATCGCGGCACTGATTGCCGAAACCGGCGGCCAGAACGCGCTGATCGCGGATTCGTCCGCGCTGCCCGAACAACTGGTCAAGGACGTGATGACCAGTGCGTTCGATTCCGCAGGCCAGCGTTGCTCGGCCGCGCGGGTGCTGTTCGTGCAGGAAGATATCGCCGACCACGTCATCAACATGCTGAAAGGGGCGATGGATGAACTGAAGGTCGGCGACCCGGCGTTGCTTTCCACCGACGTTGGCCCGGTGATCGACCAGCCTTCCTGCGCGTCGCTGGAAGAGCACGCGGAAGTGATGCGCGGTTCGGCCAAGCTGATCAACATGGCCAAGCTTCCGGAAGGCGCCGAGCACGGCACCTTCTTCGCGCCGCGCGCGTACGAGGTTCCATCCATCAAGTTGCTGACCCGCGAAGTGTTCGGCCCCGCGCTGCACGTGGTGCGTTGGAAGGCGAGCGAACTCGACACCGTGATCGACGCGATCAACGCGACGGGCTTTGGCCTCACGCTCGGCGTACACAGCCGCATCGACGAAACGGTGGAGCACATCCGCCGTCGTGCGAAAGTCGGCAACCTCTACGTCAACCGCAACCAGATCGGCGCGGTGGTGGGCGTGCAGCCATTCGGCGGCGAAAATCTTTCCGGCACCGGGCCCAAGGCCGGCGGCCCGCACTATCTCCTGCGCTTCGCCACCGAGCGCACCTTCACCGTCAACACCACCGCCGCAGGCGGCAATGCGTCGCTGCTGACGTTGGAAGATTGACGGTTGCAGCACGGCAGCGTGGCAGAACGCTGTCGTTCATTCATGGCACGTTCGGATTTCCCGCGCAAACCGACTTGCGCCTGAATCGGCATGTGGCGCAGGGTTGCGCGGATGTTGCGCACCTCGTTACGGTGAAATGAGCGGCGCCTGTCGGCGCCGTGCATTCCGCCGATGAGGAGAACGCAATGATTGGACGACTCAACCGCGCAGGCGTCGCGGTAGCCATGACGCTGGGGACCGCGATGCTGGCACCCGCGGCGCTCGCACAAACCCAACCCGCCACCCCGCCGCAGCAAGCCGCTGGATCCCAAGCCGACGCCGGCCCGGCCCCGAACGATACGGAGCTGAAAAACTTCGCTCAGGCCATCGTGGAGGTGCAAAGCATCAAGGACTCCCTGCAGCCCCAACTCGCGGCCGCGCCGAGCCCGGATGCGCGCACGAAACTGCAACAGTCAGGCGAAAAGAAAATGGAAGCTGCGGTCGAGAGCCACCAGTTGTCGCCCCAGCGCTACGTGCAGATCGCCAATCTGGTGCAAACGGACAGCACCGTCCGGGCCAAGGTCCAGAAGTTGCTGCCGCCGGAACCGCAGGCATCATCGAAGTCGTGAAGCGCGAGGGTACCGCCCGGAACGGCCGTGCGGCGCATGCCTTCCCCCTTGAAGGCGCTTCCTGTATGCGGTCGCCAACGGGCACTGTTGTCCGCCCCGCATTCGCGATGCCGTGCAGGAACGTCCGCAGATCGTTCGCCAAACCGTCGGTTTTGAATCTGCGTAGCCAAGATTGGGTGGACGGGCCGCAGACACTTCGCGGATAGCCGTGGATGCCAACAAAAACCCCGCCTTGCGGCGGGGTTTTCGTGTCGCGGCGCTGCCGGACGCGCCGGTCAGAACTTGTACTGCATCGAGATCCCGAACAGGTCGCCGGAATTGTCGAAGCTGCCGACCAGATGATCGCCGGTCGCACTGACATCGTTGATGTTGCCGTTGTCGACGAACAGGTGGGTGTAGCCGATGTCGAAGCGCAGGTTCTGGGTAGGCGTGTAGCCCGCGCCCACCGAGACCCACTTGCGCGCGCCGTCGGGAATGCGCGGATCGCGCGAAAAATCGCGGGTTGGGGTCTGGTCGTAGGCCACGCCTGCGCGCCAGGTCCACTGGTCATTCACCTTGTAATCCATGCCGACCGAACCGAACAGGGTGTTGCGCCATCCGTAGTACTGGTCGATGTCGGGCTGCGCAGGATTGGCGAAATCGATCGCGAGGTGACTGAAGGAACTCCAGCCGGTCCAGCCGAGTTCCGCGCCCCACGACACCGGGCCGAGTGTTTTGTGCCAGTAACTCAGCGATGCGGTGGCCGGCGTCGCCAACTGGCCGCTTGCCCCGGTGTTCTGGAACAACGGCGGCACGCCGGGCTGCGACAGCACGAACTGCACGCTGGCCGGCACCGTGAAGTAGGCCGTGCCGCTGATGTCGTGGTTGATCTTGGCGTGGTAGGCAAGCGCAATGGTGTCCTGCGTGGTGGGCTTCCACTCGGCACCGATCGCCCAGCCCCACTTGGTGTTGTCGCCGCGCATGCGCACCGCCCCATCCGCCGATTGCGGCAGGAAGGTTGGCGCAAGCCCGAACCCGGCGGGCGGCGGCGCCGCCAGCACCGCGCCATAGTTGATGGCGTTGCCGATATCGATGGTGGTCTTCTGCGCGATCACCGAGAAACCCAGCGAGAACTGTGGACTGATCGCCCATGCCACCGAACCGGTGAAGTCCATCGACTTCACGCTGGTTTTCAGTGCCTGGTAGCGACCGACCCAACCGGCGTCGTATTCGGTGGCAAGGCCGAACGGCGCGTTGATGCCGAAGCCGATTCGCCAGTTCGGCGCGATCGGCGCAATGAAACTGATCGCCGGCACGCCGTGCACGCCACCGCCGTTGCCGCCATCGCCACCGGAAAGCGGCTGCCCGATTGCGTCGGTGCCGCTGCCATGGAATTGCGTACTGACGTTGATCGCGGTGGCATCGATCTGCACCGCGTAGGTGTCGAAATCGACCATCGCGGCCGGGTTGTTGATCACCACGGATACGTCATTGCCGGCGGCTTCGCGCCCGGCGTAGGCGCGGCCCAGCGCCTGCACGGTGTTTTCGCTGATCTGGAATCCCGACGCAGACGCGGCCGGACTGACCAACGCTGCGCCGACGGCGACCGTCAGCGCGGCGAGCGCCAAGCCGGCAACCCCCGGCGCGGTGATGGAATGCTTGCTCATCGGTGGCTCTCCAAGTCGAATGTTTGATGCTCTGGCGGCCCCGGAAGCAGCGCCGCACGGGTATTTCATACGTTTGTATGAATTTCGTTATACGGACTATCGCAGTTTGGCAAGACTGGCGCAAGTACATGGATCAAAGCAGCGCGGTTGGTAATTTTCCTGTCCGTCATTTCGGCGTATCGGGCAAAGACTCCATGCTTTCTCGCTGACTCCCATTCGAAGCGGCTGCCGCGAAATGTCAGGTCATCCGATGGCCGCGCCATGGTCCACGTTTTTGCGCGCCACTCATCGGCGGTTCGACGATGCGCGATCGAGGACGATTGCACGCATAACTCCGGTACATCGACACTCTTTATACTTGGCCGTCCGCCGCACGAGCCTGTTATGCCTCACGCCAAGCCCCGCCGCCGGCCGCCGCTGTTGAAGTCGCTGCCTTGTTTCCTGCCTTCGCTGATCGCGGTCCTGCTCGCGGTCTGGATCCCTCCGTCCTGGGAACGCTACTCCCTCGTACTGCTGCTGGTCGGCGCTTCACTGTCGATGGCCGCGATCTGCCACGCGATCGGGTTCGGCTGCGAACCTTCGTTCACCCGCATCGTGACCAGACGCGGGCCGCCGCACCTGATCGCACTGGCGATCCACACGGCCGTGGTGTTCCTGCTCGTTGCATGGCCACTCGCTGTGCTGTCGCACGCGCCGTCGCTGGCGGCAACTCTTGGCCTCGCGTTCGCACTGGTGGTTGCGCTGGTGGTGCTATGGCGCCTGTGGCCGGTGTTCGGTCTGGTGTTCGAGTGGGACGACGCGTTCCCGGCGGGCGCAGAGCATTCCTGGTTCACCGCCGCGCTGGCCCGCAGCATCACCTTCGCGCGACATCTGACGCGTGGACGCGACCTGTTCGTCACGCACTTCCTGCCGGCGGCGCTGGCGCAGCTTGCGATTGCGTTCGGCGCGTTGAGTCTCGCCGGGCTTGGCGCCAGCCTGCCCGATGAAATCCGCACCGCAGCGCTGTTCCTGTTCGCAGTGGTGGTGCTGCCGGTGTGTTCGCTGATCGTTGCCGATCGTACGTTGCGGCTGCTGTTCGGCGGACGCAGCCAGCACGTCCCGCCACCATCCGCGGAGCCGCCATCGCGCGCACCGGATGCGGAACTCGATGCCATCGGCGCCGTCGAAACCGACGACGGCAACGATCGCGACGAATCCGCGCCGCACGCGGCCGAGTCCGCACCCGCCGAACCCCCATTGCCGCAAGCCACGCTCGACGAAGGCCTGCTGGCGGCCGTCCGCGCGGGCGATCTGGCCAGCGCGAACGACTGGCTCGCGCGCGGCGCCAGTCCCGACGCTGCCCCGCCTGCTGGCGCGCGCGACCAGCGGTCCGCGCTGGTGCTGGCCGCCGAGTTGCCGGACACGCGGCTGTTGCGCAGCCTGATCGGCAAAGGCGCACAGGTGAATCGCCCGCACGCAGGCTTGACGCCGCTGCTGGCCGCGACGCGTTCGTGCAGCCAAGGGCGCCCGGAAACAGTCACCACACTGGTCGCGAACGGTGCCGACCCGTCGCTCCCCGACGCCGACGGCAACACGCCGCTGCATCACGCGGCGTTGTGCTCGGAAGCGGCGATCGCCGCGATCCTGATCGATGCGCAGGCACCGCTGGAGGCGCGCAACCGCAACCATGCAACGGCCCTCGCGGTTGCCGCGGGCGCCGCGAACTGGCCGCTGCTGCGCTTCCTGGTCGAACACGCCGCGCAAGCCGACGCCGCGCTGCCGGCGGCGGCGGGCATTACCGACGATGATCCCCAAGGCGTGCAAATCCTGCTGAAGTACAGGGCGCACGTAAACGCAGTGGACGCACTGGGCGCGAGCGCGCTGGCCCACGCCGCGCGCGAGAACCATGTGCAGATCGCCAGCGTATTGCTGGAAGCAGGCGCCGACGTCGCGATCAGCGATCGCTATGGCACCACACCGTTGATGGAAGCCGCCCGCGCGGGTGCCACGGGCGTCGCGAACCTGCTGGCGGAAAAACATCCCGATGTGCATGCCGCGGACCAGCACGGCCGCACCGCATTGACGCTGGCCTGCCAGTCGCCTCGCGCCAACGCCGATTGCCTGCGCGCGTTGCTGGCGCTCGGCGCCGATCCGCGGCGCAAGGGCGGCGACGGCCGCAGCGCGATCGATCAAGCCTACGCGGCGGGCCGCTGGGATCTGGTGGCATTGATGGACCCGGACGCGCCGCTGCCCGCCAGCCACGCGCAGGCGAGCCAACCGGAAGTCGGCGCGGATACGCCATCGCACCTGCTCGACGCGCTGCGGTTTGCGCATTGGAACGTGGTCGCGCGTTTCGCCGAACGCGCGCGGACGTGGCCCGAAACGGAACTCGCGGCGCTGTACCTCGATCTCGCCGATCACGCCGCCGCCGCGCCGCGCACGTGGCTGCTGGAACACGGGCTTACCGCTGAAGCGCGCCTCGACGACGGCAGCCGCCTGTTCGATGTCCTGCTGGATCGCCTGCCAGAATCGCGCGTCGCATTGCAGCAACTGCTGGACGCAGGCGCGACCCCGGCCGGTAGCGGCCGCTTCGCACACGCGCTGTCGCAGCTGGGCGACGCGGGCCACGATGTCTCGTTCGCGCTTGCGCTGCTCGAACGCGGCGCCGATTCGTTCGGCGCGGACGCGGACGGCCGCACGCCGCTGCATCTCGCCAGTCGCCCGGCATTGCTGCCGGTGCTGCGTGCATTGCTCGCGCGCGGCGCCGATCCGAACGCGCGCGATCGCGCCGGTGCCACGCCGTTGCATGTGGCGCTTGATGGCAACCCGGACGCCGCACTGCCATTGGTGAAAATTTTGATCGCGCATGGCGCCGATCCGGAAAGCCCCGCAGCCAGCGGCGAAACACCGCTGGGCCTGGCGCTGGCGCGTGGAGCGACGCAAATCGAGTACTGGTTGCGCTGGAATGGTTGGGCACTGCCCAGGCGTCCGCTGCGCGAATCGGATTTGCCAGCCGCCGCGGCCGACGCCGACGCGGTCGCACGATTGCTGGAACTCGGCCTGCCCGTCGATGCACGCGACGAGCGCGGCGCCACCGCGCTGCTGCGTGCGAGCGGCGCGGGCGCACTGCAGAGCGCGCAACGGCTGCTGGCCGCGCACGCCGGCCCCAGGCTCACCATCGACACCGGCGCATCACCGCTTTCCGCCGCCGTCAGTGCGCGCCACGCGGACATCGTGCGCGCGCTGGTTTCCGCCGGCGTGCCGGTCGACCAACGGCACACCGATGACGTCACCGCGTTGATGATCGCGGCGGCACTCGGTCATCCGGATGTCATTACGGCACTGCGCGAACTCGGCGCGGACCTCGCTCTGGTGGATGCGCGTGGAAACTCCGCGCTGCACGCGGCCGCGCGTTTCTGCTTCGACAGCCGCGACAGTCTGCGCTGCCGTCGCTTGCTTGACGCATTGCTTGCAGGCGATGCGCCGGTAAACACCTCCGACAAGCGCGGCGCCACCCCGCTTCTGATGTTACTCGGCGTGCACGTGAAACCGGGCGCGGAATGCGACGGCACGCACCTGGGCGCACTGGTTCCGGTGCTGCTCGATGCCGGCGCCGAAATGACGCACGCCGACGAGCACGGCGTCACCGCGCTGCATGCATGCGCGATGCACGCGCTGTTCGAACCCGCGCGCGTGCTGCTGGCGCGCGGCGCCGACCGCGCTGCACGGGACTGCATGCAGCGCACGCCCGCTGAAGTCGCACGCGTGCTGGGTTATGTTGATCTGGCGATGGAACTGTCGCCGCGCCGCAGCACACCGCTCAATGCCCAGGTGGTGACGCCGCTGATGACGCATCCGGAGTAGCTTCCAACGTGCGCACGCGCGCCGCGGTGTCGGCCTCGAACAAGCCCTGCAATTCCGCGTACGCCTCGCGTGTGGTCTGGCGAAGGGCCACGTCATCGTCGTACACGAGGTGCTGGTCGCGCAGCAACTTCTCGTCGTGCTCGCGGAACAATGCGACGCTGGCGCTGGCCTGTTCCTCGTCCATGCCCAGCGCCTTCAACGTGAGGCGCGCCATCTTCAGGCTGGAATAAAAGGTCTCGCGCACCACGTCGTCGGGATCGCTGGTCAGATCCATCAAACGGAATGCGTGCTGGCGATTGCGCGCGCGAGCAATGATCTTGAGGTGCGGAAACAGGCGGCGCACGATCCGCGCGGTGCGTATGTTCGCATCCGGATCATCGGTGGCCAACACGAACACTTCGGCCTTGCCGGCGCCGGACGCACGCAGCATTTCCGCACGGGTGGGATCGCCGAAATAGATTTCGGTGCCCTGGAAACGACGCGACAGGTCAACCTGTTCGACCGAACTTTCCAGCGCGACGAAGGGAATGTTGCGCGCGTGCAGCAGGCGCCCAACGATCTGCCCGACGCGTCCGAAACCCGCAATGATCACCCGTGGCGTGCCGGCCTCGATGCTGTCGAATTCGCGCTGGGGCTTGCGCCGCTCGGGCAGCCGCGCGGCGGCCAGCACCAGCAACGGCACCGCGGCCATGCCCAACGTGACCACCAGCACGAGAAGCTGGTGCTGCGAGCGCGTGAGCAGGTGGTGTTCGGCGGCGAGCTTGAACACCACGAACGCGAATTCGCCGCCGCCGGCCAGCAACGCCGCGAGCTTGATCGCGTCCGTGCCCTGCATGCGCGGACTGAAACGTCCGACCACGGCCAGCACGGGTGCCTTGCACGCCAGCAGCAACACCACCAGGCCCACGACGATCCACGGGTGCAGGGTCAGCAGCTTCAGGTTCACCCCCATGCCGACCGTGATGAAGAACAGCCCCAGCAGCAAACCCTCGAACGGCGCGATATTGGATTCGAGATCGTGGCGGTATTCGGAATCGGCCAGCAGCACGCCCGCGAGGAACGTACCCAGCGCCATCGAAATGCCGGCAAGCTGCATCAGCCACGCGGTGCCGATCACCACCAGCAGCGCGGTCGCGGTCGAGACTTCGATCAATTGTGTCTTCGCGACGGCGCGGAAAATCGGGCGCAGCGCATAGCGTCCGCCCACCACGACCACCGCGATCACGCCGGCTACCCGCAGCGACGACAGCCACAGCGGCTGCGTGACGTGCGGTGCGCCGTGCTCGGCCAGCAACGGAATCGCCGCGATCAGCGGGATCGCCGCCAGATCCTGGAACAGCAGGATCGCGAACGCCTGCCGCCCGTGCGGACTCTGCAGCTCGCGCCGCTCCGCCAGGATCTGCAGGCCGAACGCCGTCGACGAGAACGCAAGGCCCAGACCCACCACCGCGGCGGCGAGGGGTCCAAGATGAAAACCGAACGCCGCGATCAGGCCGATGATCAACGCTGAACCAAGAACCTGCGCTGCGCCCGCGCCGAAGACCGCCCGCCGCATCACCCAAAGCCGCTGCGGCGACAATTCCAGTCCGATCACGAACAGCAGCAGCGCGACGCCGAATTCGGAAATGCCTGAGATCGCATCCGGATTGCGCACCCAGGAGAGCCCGTACGGCCCGATCACCACGCCCGCCGCGAGATAACCCAGCACGGACCCGAGCTTCAGCTTGCGCGCCAGCGGCACGGCGATGACCACCGCAACCAGGAACACCAGTACCGACGGCAACCAGGAATGGCCTTGCACGATCAGGGACCTTCGCTGCGACAGGCGGCGATTATGGCAGCGCAGAACGTTGCCTCGGTGACTACAGTCGTTCGCTGCGATCCACCTGCACCAGAGGCCGGAACAACACATCGATGTCGAGACTGCGCGCAAACAGCATCGCCTGGAAGCGCTCGCCCATTTCGCCCGGCAGGGTCAGGCGCTTGACCTGTTGCGACAGCGCGTAACGCGCGGCTTCGTCCGCAGCTTGTCCGTGCGCGGAGGCGAACGCCGCGTCGAGACCGGATGCCATTAGGAACTGCGACTGGAATGCATGACTGACCAGCTCGAGTCCCGCGCCGACACCCGCCTCCGCCAGCGCGGTGAAGTCGATCGACGCGGTGATGTCCTGCAGGCCCGGCAGGATCAACGGATCGTCGTGCGCGCGATGACGGTAATGGCACAGCAAAGTACCGTCGCGACGCTCGGGCAGGTAGAACTCGCGACGCACATAGCCGTAATCGACGATGAGCGCCGCGCCGCGTGTCTGCTCGCCCGCAATGGCTTCAAGCCACCACGGCAATTGCGGCAGCACTTCCGAGCGATAGCCGTCCTCGAATTCCCGGCCGAGATGCCGTTGCAGGTGCCGCACCGCCCCCGCCACCAGCGGATCGGCCGGGCGATCGACACGCACGAACGCACCGTTGGCATTCACATCCACGTGTTCCTCGAACACTTCGCCGTCGTGCAGGGTAAAACGGGTGATGGGCAGCGCGTCCAGCACCTCATTGGCGAACAGCACGCCGCACCACGCATGCTGCGGCGGACGATCCAGCCAGGTGCAGCGCGCGAACAGTTCCGCCGGGAGATCGGTACCCAGGCATCCGCGCTGGCGTTCTCGCAAGTCTGCGGAAGGCTCCAGCAGCCAGTAATGACCCGGCAACGCATCCAGCGTTTGCAGCTCCAGCAGGCAGTCGCGCGCAAACGAGCCGCTGCCACCGCCGAGTTCGAACCACACGGCCTGGTCGCCGCAGGCACGCAGCGCCGGCGCCAGTGCACGCGCCACGCAGCGCGCGAACAACGGGCCAAGTTCCGGTGCGGTGACGAAGTCGCCGGCCTTGCCGAACTTCAGCCGTCCGGCGCTGTAATAGCCGAGCCCCGGCGCGTAGAGGCAGCGCTCCATGAAACGCGCGAAAGAAACGGGTCCGCTGGCCGCGATCTCTTCTCGGATCGTCTCCGCCAGGCGTGCCGAGTGCGTGGATTCTTCGGCGGAAGGTTCAGGCAAGGCGCTATCCATGCTGGCGGCATCCACGTAGTTGCGGCAATCTGTCGGCCATGCAGGATAACGCGCAGGGGCCGCCATGAGCCAAACACCTCCCGTCGCACTCATCAGCGGCGCCGCCCGGCGCATCGGCGCAGTGATCGCGCGCACCCTGCATACCGCGGGCTACGACCTTGCCTTGCACTATCGAAACTCGCGCGCCGAACTCGATGCGTTGATCAGTGAACTGGAAGCGCAGCGTGCGCATTCAACGTTGGCGCTGCAGGCCGATCTTGCCGACGCCGAACGCCTGCCGGGGCTGGTCGATGCCACGCTCGCGCGCTTCGGCCGGCTTGACGCACTGGTCAACAACGCGTCGATATTCCATGCCACGCCGGTGGGCACGATCACCTCGGAGTCGGCGGATGCGTTCTTTGCCGTGAACGCACGCGCCCCGCTGCTGCTGTCGCAGGCTGCCGCGCCGCACCTGAAAAAGTCGCGCGGTTCGATCGTCAACATCACCGACATCTATGCCGAACGCCCGCTGCCGCAACACGTCGCCTACTGCATGAGCAAGGCCGCACTGCGAATGGCGACCCCGGCGCTGGCGCAGGAACTCGGCCCGGAAGTGCGGGTAAACGCGGTGGCGCCGGGCAACATGCTGTGGCCGGAGGATCCCGTCAAGGCCGACACCTCGCGGGCGCTGATCGAGCAGAGCGCGTTGCGGCGCCAGGGCACCCCCGAAGACATCGCTGGCGCGGCGTTGTGGCTGATCCGCGACGCGATCTACGTGACCGGCCAGACGATTCGCGTGGATGGGGGACGGATTCTCGGCGCATGATTCCTGGCTGAAGCACTGGTGCACGCAACTTGATTCGGGACCCTGACGGCGGCATGTTGAAGGCTGGTTCGATCTCCATCGAGGACGCCGATGACCGCCTCCATTACCGCCGCCACCGGCGAGCAGCCGTCGCAACGCATCGCACAACAGATCCTCGATTTTCTTTCCCACATTCCGTCCACTCGCGAGCAACCGCGTGAACATCCGCGTGCCCGTGCCGAAGCGATCGCGCTGGCCGCGCGCCGCAAGGCGTTCGTGGCGTCCTCCTCGCTGGCATTGCCGCCCGGGCCGCTGGGCTGGCTGACGGTGCTGCCGGAACTGGTGGCGATCTGGAAAATCCAGGCGCAGATGGTCGCCGATATCGCCGCCGTCTGCGGTCAACATCCCACCCTCACGCGCGAGCAAATGATGTATTGCCTGTTTCGTCACGCAGCCGCGCAGGCCGTGCGCGACCTCGCGGTGCGCGCCGGACAGCGCTGGATGGTGCATGCGGCAACCGCGCACAGCTTCCGCAGCATCGCGCATCGCGTCGGCGTCAAACTCTCGGAACGCGCGCTGGGCAGCTCGCTGGCGCGGATGGTACCGCTCGTGGGCGCGCTCGGCGTCGGCGCGTACGCGTGGTACGACACTCGCCAGGTCGCACGCACTGCATTCGCGATGTTTTCGCACGAGGTGGAGATCGTTCCCGCCCACCAAAGTGTCCAAGTCCCCGCGCAACGCGCGCATCGCGATCGCGCCCAGGACGCGCGAGATGCTGGGTTATGAAGTCCGGATTTGACTGATTCCGCGCCAGGAAGGTCTCGTTTGCACGGAAACGGCGAATCCGCCGCCCGCACCGGGCCTGTCACGGTCAAGCATCACCCGGCAGGCATTCCAGTTTCGGCAAGGTCGGTACCAACTGACGCCAGCGGGCAACAAGCGTTTCGCCACCAAACGGATCCCGCAGCCCGGGTGCGATAGCGGCGAGCGGCACGAGGACATGGGCGCGTTCGAATTCCTCGCGAGACAGGTCGCTGGTGCAGGTACCGCCCTCACACCAACATGCGATGTCAAGGTCCAAGGTACGATCGGCGTAACGCGGCAACGAGCGGTCGCGCCCCGAGGCATCTTCCAACGCGCGCAGCCACCCGCGCAAGGCGGCGCGCGTGAGATCGCAGTCGAACCCCGCCGCATTGTTCAAGAATGCCGAACCTTCGAAGCCGATGGCTGCGCTGCGATAGGTCGGCGACACCTCGAGCGCACCGAAGCGTTCACGGAGTGCACGCAGTGCATCGCCGAGGTGTTTTTCCGGCTCGACATTGGAGCCAAGGCTCAGGTAAACGCGCGCCATGTCATTGCGGCTTCGCGCCGCGCTCGATCAAGACGCCGACCGCTTTCGAACCCGTGACCGCACCTGGCTTGGCCAACTTCAGGCGCGCCCATGGCACGCCGAACTCCTCGCGGATGATCGCCACGCAACGTTCAGCCAGAGTCTCCACCAGTTCGAAATTGGCCGTTTCGATGAAAGCGATCAAGCGCTTGGAGACGGCCTTGTAATCGACGGTGTCCTTGATCTCGTCGCTGGTGGCGGGCTTGCGGTTGTCGAAGGCCATCTCGACATCCAGCACGACTTTCTGGCGGATGTTGCGCTCCCAGTCGTAGACGCCGATGACGGTTTCCACCTCGAGTGCTTCGATAAAGACAATGTCCATGATTATGCAACCTCGGGAAGGCTTTCTAGATTCCAGCGTGGCAGCACCCGAATTTCCGGGCCCGTCGTTTGCCCGGCCGCAAGCCGGATCGAACCCGCCAGCGCGATCATCGCGCCGTTGTCGGTGCAGAATGCGAGCCGCGGGAAATAGGTCTGGAACCCTTCCCGCTGTCCGGCCTCGGCCAGTTGCGCGCGCAGGCGCTTGTTGGCGCCGACGCCGCCGGAAACCACCAGCCGCTTGTAGCCCGTCTGCGCCAACGCGCGGCGGCATTTGATGGCCAGCGTTTCCACGATGGCTTCCTCGAAGCCGCGCGCGATATTGGCCCTGGTCGCGTCGGCCCGGTCGCTGTCGCGCCATGCCATCAGCACCTGCGTCTTCAGGCCCGAGAAACTGAAATCGAGGCCGGGCCGGGCGGTCATCGGGCGCGAGAACCGAAACGCCTTCGGATCGCCGGTTTCCGCTAGTTTGGCCAGTGCCGGTCCGCCCGGGTACGGCAGGCCCATCAGCTTGGCGGTCTTGTCGAACGCCTCGCCGGCGGCATCATCCAGCGTGTCGCCGAGAATCGTGTAGCTGCCGATCTTGTCCACGCCGACCAGCAACGAGTGCCCGCCGGACACCAGCAGCGCCACGAACGGCGGCGCCAGCGGTTGGGTGCCGGGTGTGGGTTCTTCGAGAAGCGGCGCCAGAAGGTGCCCCTCCATGTGATGGACACCAATCGCCGGAACCTCCAGCGCCCATGCCAGCGAACGCGCCACCGAGGCGCCGACCAGCAGCGCCCCGATCAGGCCTGGGCCCGCGGTGTAGGCCACCGCCGACAGGTCCGACACCGTCAGGTCCGCATCCGCAAGTGTCTGGCGCAAAAGGGGAAGCAGCTTGCGGATGTGGTCGCGGCTGGCCAGTTCCGGCACCACGCCGCCATACTCGGCGTGCAGCGCGATCTGCGAATACAGCGCGTGCGCCAGCAGGCCTCGGCCGGGTTCGTAGACGGCCACCCCGGTTTCGTCGCAGGAGCTCTCGATGCCCAGCACCGGACCTGGCGTGGGGGGCTTTGAATTGGTCATGTCGATCACGCTATACTTTGCGGCTCACCCGCGTCCAAGCGGGCCAGTTTACCAAGTGGAGCGTCCATGCCCAGCGTCAAAGTCCGCGAGAACGAGCCATTCGAAATCGCCCTGCGCCGCTTCAAGCGCACCTGCGAGAAGGCCGGCGTGCTCGCCGAAACGCGCAAGCGCGAGTTTTACGAAAAGCCGACCCAGGAACGCAAGCGCAAGCGCGCTGCGGCGGTGAAGCGCCACCTGCGTCGCGTCTCGCGCGAAGTCACGCGCCGCAAGCGCCTGTACTGATACAGGTCGCTTCGCCTGCGGTTTTCCAGCCGGTGCTGCCCTGCGGGGCACCGGCTTTTTGCGTTTGTGTCGATACGGTTTGGAAACCTGGCCATGAACGAACTGAAGCAACGCATCACCGATGACATGAAAGCCGCGATGAAAGGCGGCGACAAGCCGCGCCTCGGGATCATCCGATTGATCCTCGCGGCGATTAAGCAGCGCGAAGTCGACGAGCGCATCATGCTGGAGGACACCCAGGTGCTGCACACCCTGGAAAAAATGCTGAAGCAGCGGCGTGATTCGATCACGCAATACGAAGCCGCCAAGCGCGAAGACCTCGCCCAGCAGGAACGCTATGAGGTCGGCGTAATCGAGGCATACCTGCCCCAGCAGTTGACGGACGCCGAACTCGACGCCCTGGTCGCGCAATGCATCGCCGACGCCGGCGCCACGTCCCCGCGTGACATGGGCAAGGTCATGGCGCTGCTGAAGGAACGCGCGACGGGCCGCGCCGACATGGGCGCGCTCTCGCAACGCGTCAAGACGCGACTGGCAGGTTGACCTTAAGCGTTTCGCTCGCGGGGCGGGCGAAAAAACCGCGCTTCATCGCGGACGGCGCGCGGGAAAAGACGGGAATGTGGTTGGCAGCCGCAAGGTGACTACGGATACCATCGCCCGATGAACGCGGGTGTCCACCTCCGCATCCTCGATACCGACAGCAGCGTCGACGTCGACATGCTGACAGGCGTCGCGCCGTGGGCGTCGGTCGTGCGCGTCGATTTGCGTGATCTCGGCCCCGCGTTGCGGCTTTGGAGTCGCTCGAAGAACATCGCCGCGGCGCGCGGACGCATTGCCGCCGCAGCGGACCCGCGCCCGTCGATCACATTCCTCGGTTCCGGCGACTTCCATCATCTTGCGGCGCTGTTGATCGAGCGCGTGGCCGAGCCGTTCACCGTGCTGCACTTCGACAATCATCCGGACTGGGTGCGGCTGGCGCCCCGCTGGCATTGCGGCTCGTGGGTAAACCGGGTCCTGGCGCTGCCGAGCGTGCAGCGGGTAGTTACGGTCGGGCCTTGCAGCGACGATCTGGTCAACCCCGGACGCAAGGGCGGCAACCTGCGGGCACTGGACGGGGGCCAACTGGTGTTGTTCCCGTGGCAGCATGCACCCTCGCGCGCGCGGCGGATCGCCGGCGGGCCGGGGCATGAATGGCGCGAGGGTCGCATCCATTGGCGAAACCTCGGCGAAAGGCAACTGGAGGATGCTATGCGCACGGTGCTCGACGCGATTCCAACCGACGCGGTCTGGATCACGATCGACAAGGACGTATTGCCCGAACACGAGGCGCTGACCAATTGGGATCAGGGCCGCATGCCGCTGGCCGCATTGGCGGCCATGCTGCGTGCGACTGGCCAGCACAAACGAATTTTGGGCGTGGACATCTGTGGAGAATATTCGCCGCCGCGCCACGTGAACTGGCTTAAACGCATCGAGGCGCGAAGGGACCAACCCGCGCGCGACGTGACGGACCGGCAACGAATAGACGACAATATACGCACCGATCGTGAGCTGGCGCGAACGCTGTTCGAGGCCTGCGCGGCCCTTTCAACGACATGACCACCACCCTCGTCACCCTTTTCCTGCTGCTCGGCTCGGTCGCGTGCGACGTGACCGGCCAGGTGTGTTTCAAGCTGGGCGTCGGCCACGCGACCGTGCCGGCCGACGGACCGTCGCTCGTCTACAAGGTCTTCCACTCGCCATGGATCGCGGTGGGCGTTGCGGTCTATGCACTGGAATTCGTGTTGTGGTTCGCGGCCCTCTCGCGCACGCAACTCAGCATCGCGTTTCCGTTCACGGCGCTCGGCTACGTCGGCGTGGTGCTGGCCAGTCGCCATATCCTGAATGAACGCATCTCGCTGCGCCGCTGGGTCGGCATCGGGACGATCGTGGTGGGCGTGGTATTGGTGACCGGACAAAACCTGGGCTGAGCCGAACCATCATGACCCAATCGATGATCAAGCAAGCGGATTTCCTGCTGCGTGGCGGCCGCGCAGGTGTGCTGCTGATCCACGGCCTCACCGGCACGCCGGCGGAAATGCGTTTCGTGGGCAAGGGCCTGAACCGCGCCGGCTTCACCGTGTACGGCATGCAGCTTGCCGGACACTGCGGCAGCGAAGCGGATCTCCTGAAGACCGGTTGGCGCGATTGGACGCGCAGCGTGGTCGAGGGCGCGGATCGTCTGCGTCGCGAAGTCGATCACCTGTTCGTGGCCGGGCTGTCCATGGGCTCGGTGTTGGCGCTGAACCTTGCGATCGAAAAACCTCAGTGGGTGGACGGTCTCGGCCTGTACGGCAGCACGTTCTTCTATGACGGCTGGACCATCCCGCGCATGGCACGCCTGTCGTTCATGCTGCCACTGGTCTGTGGCATGGGCTTCTTCAAGCAGCGCCGTTTCATGGAAAGCTTTCCGTACGGCATCAAGGATGAACGCGTGCGTCTGCGCATCGCCGGCGCGATGCTGGAAGGCCAGAGCGAGGCCGCCGGCCTGCCCGGCAACCCGTGGCCGTCGCTCGCGGAATTCCACAAACTGGTGTGGCACGTGCGCCCGCGCCTGCAGGACGTGCGCGCGCCGGCGTTGATCATGCACGCCGCGGACGACGATATCGCCAGCCTCCGCAACGCGCGGCTGATCGAACAGCGCGTCACCGGCCCCACCGAAACCGTGCTGCTGAACGACAGCTACCACATGATCACCGTCGATGGCGAACGCGACAAGGTGATCGGGCGCTCGGCGGATTTCTTCACCCGCATCCTCGCCAACAGTCCACTGCGCATCTCACGGCCACGCATCACCACGGCCACCGTCTCGGCGGCATGATCACCACCACCGCGCATCCTTCCATCGACGCATTCGCGCCGATCGAATGGAATTACCTTTTCCCGCACGACCTGGAAGACCACGCCTATTTGCGTGCGGCCGAGCACGCGGGCTTGCCGGACTTTCGCTACCTGTACTTCGCGGTGCGCGAGGGGGACCGTTTGCTGGCCGCGGTGCCGGCTTTCATCACCGACTATCGCCTCGATACCACCATGCGGGGCGGTGTGCGCCGCGCCGCCGGAACGCTCGCAAAAATTTTTCCGCGCGTGCTGCGCATCCCGATGCTGTCGCTGGGCTCACCCGTGACCGAACGCTGCCGCGTCGGGTTTGCGTCCGACGCGACGGCGGAACAACGTGCGGCGTCGCTGGATGCGATCCTCGCGCACATGGAAACCGTCGCGGCGAACCAGAGGCTCGGCATGCTTGCCGTCAAGGATGCGCCACTTGCCGAAACCCTATGGCAACAGGTGTGCCCGCGCCACCGCCTGCGCGCCCTGCCCGGGCTGCCCGGCGCAATGCTGGATATCCGCTGGCACGACATCGATGGTTACCTGAATTCGCTCCGTACCTCCACCCGCAAGGACCTGCGCCGCAAACTTCGCGACGGCGCAGCATTGCGGATTGAATGGCGCATCGATCTCGACGGCATCGCCGACGACGTGCAGCGCCTGTATCGCGAAACGTTCGCACACGCCGAGTTCTCTTTCGAGGAATTGACGCCGGCGTATTTCGAAAGCGTGCTGCGCGACATGCCCGGCCGCGCGTATTGCGTCACGTACACGGAAGGCCATCGATTGGTGGCCTTCAACCTGGTGCTGCGCGATGCCGAACGGCTGCTCGACAAGTTCCTCGGCATGGACTACACGGCGATGGATCGCTACAACCTCTACCATGTGAGCTGGCTGGAGAACGTGCGGTATTGCATCGACGAAGGGATCGGCGTGTACGAAAGCGGCCAGGGCCTGCATCGCGAGAAGGCGCGCCTCGGCAGCACGCTCCATGCCAATGCGCTTTGGTATCGCCATTGCAACCGGTTCGTGGACGGCGTGTTTGCACGTTTCGAAAAGCTGGCACGCCTCGATCGTCTTGATGACGAAACGCCCGCGTGGCAGGGTCAGGCATGAATCCGGCGACGCCATCGTCACAAGGGCGCCGGCTGATGCCGCTGGTCATCGCATGGGCGATGTTGCTTGCCATCGAAACGCTGGGCCAGGTGGCCCTGAAAATGGCGGGCGCCAAGGTCGGCACGTTCGAACTGAGCGGGCCATCGATTCATGCGGCGTTGGCCACGCCATGGTTATGGCTGGCGCTGGCTTGTTACCTCGGCCAGTTCGCGGTTTGGATGAATATCCTGGAGAAATCCACGCTGTCCGCCGCCTTTCCGACCAGCGCGATCGTGTTCGTCTCAATCATGATCGCATCGTGGGCGGTCTTCGACGACCCGATGGGCTGGGAAAAAATCCTGGGATCGGCCATCATCGTCGCTGGTATTCTGTTGCTTGGCGGCGACGCACAGCACACCCCGCCAGTGCCAACGCGCAACGACGCCGAAGGAAACCCGCCATGAGCGACGACTTCACACCAGATAATGTCCGAAAAACCGTTTTCTCGATCATCGCCAAGGAAGCCGGCATCGACGAAAGCAAGGTCACGCTGGATTCGACCCTGAAAGATCTGGAAATTCCGTCGCTGGATGCGATCCAGATCATTTTCGAGATCGAGGATCACTTCAAGATCCAGATGCCCGACCGCGATCCCAACTTCGACACGGAATCGGTGAAGGGGCTGGTCGATACTGTCGAAAAATTGCTGGCGGACAAAGCTGCGAATCCTCCTGCGTCCGGTAGTTCCACACCTCCGGCACCGCCTGCCGCGTAAACCGTTCCCGTTATGAACCGCCGCGTCGTCATCACTGGAGTCGGCGCCATCTGCGCGCTGGGCCGCGACGCACGCGCGATCTGGGCCGGCATGCGCGAGGGCCGAAGCGCCATCGCGCCGCTTGCCGGTTTTGAAAATCAGGACATGCGCGTCAAGGTGGCCGCGCAGGTGCGCGATTTCGATCCCGCACAGCATTTCGATTCAAAGAAACTGATCCTGCTGGACCGCGTCTCGCAATTCGCGCTGGTTGCGTCGCGCGAAGCAGTCGCGCAATCTGGCCTTGATTTCAATCGAGGCGACCTGCGCCAGCGCAGCGCCTGCGTGGTTGGCACCGGCACCGGCGGCGAGGAAACCAATGACGAGGGCTCACGTCGCCTGTATGGCGAACACAACCCGCGTCTGCACCCACTGTCGATAGTGCGCCGGATGATGAGCGCACCCGCTTCCCAGGTATCGATAGAATTCGGCATCACTGGCCCGAGCTTCGCCGTGTCGAGCGCCTGCGCCTCGGCCAATCACGCCTTCGCGCAAGCATTCGCAATGGTGCGTTCGGGCGTCGCCGATGTCGCGCTGGCGGGTGGCACGGAGGCTTGCCTCACGCTCGGCGTGCTGCGCGCGTGGGAAGCGATGCGCGTGCTGGCCGACGACACCTGCCGACCGTTCTGCAAGCAGCGTCGCGGCCTGGTGCTGGGCGAAGGCGCAGGCATGATCGTGCTGGAAGACTTCGACCATGCGCGTGCACGCGGCGCCGAAGTCCTGGCCGAATTCGCGGGTGCCGGCATGAGCGCCGACGCGGGTGACATCGTGATGCCGTCCGACGTGGGCGCGGCGCGTGCGATGACGGCGGCGCTGCGTGACGCACAACTCGCGCCGGAAGACATCGGCTACATCAACGCCCACGGCACCGCGACGCCCGCCAACGATCCCACCGAAACGCGCGCGATCCACGCCGCGCTCGGCGAGTACGCCAAGAAAGTCGCCGTGTCGTCCACCAAATCCGTGCACGGCCACGCTCTCGGCGCCGCCGGCGCATTGGAAATCGTCGCCACCATCGGTGCCCTGCGCGAAGGGGTGATCCCGCCCACCGCAAACTTCATCGACCCCGACACCGAATGCGATCTGGATTACGTGCCGAACGTGGCGCGCGAAGCACCTGTCGGCGCGGTGCTTTCGAACGCGTTTGCCTTCGGCGGACTCAATGCCGTGATCGCGCTTAAGCGCCCGTCGTAACTGTTGGCCGCGGGTAGACCTTCACATGGCCCTCGTTGTTTTCCTTCGAGGTGTGAATGTCGGCGGACACAGAACATTTCGCCCGCGCCTTCTTGCCAGCGAACTGAGCAACTTTGATGTCGTGAACGTGGGTGCGACGGGTACATTCATCGTTCGCAAACCCGGAACCCATTCGGAGTTTCGATCCGCATTGCGCCAGAAACTCCCGTTCGAGGCCAACATCGTAATGTGCGAGGGTCGTGCTTTCGCGCGCATGGTGCTGGAAGATCCGTTTGCAGACGAACCGTCCCAGCCGGATGTTGTTCGATTCGTCAGCGTGCTACCGAAGGTAAGCCACATCCGGCCTGACGTTCCCGTTACTTTTCCGTCGGATGACAAATGGCTGGTCAGGGTGATCGCTGCAAAAGGTCAATTTGTCTTCGGCATGTATCGCCGCCAAATGAAAACTATTGGCTATCTCGGCCAGCTCGACAGACTATTTGGCACCCTGGTAACCACTCGCAACTGGAACACTATGCTCGCAATCATGCGGATATTGGATCAACCGGCGCAGCGTGTAGGGCGGGAGTAGCGAAGCGAATCCACCGACAGCATCAGCCGGCGGGTTGTCAGCCACCCTACAAACCTAGGCCACGGATGGCCGTGTCGATGCGATGTTTGCGCCGTTGCATGAAGGGGACCAAATCAGCAGGGACGGCCGATTTGAACGCCGTAGGCGGCCCTGAGCGTTAGCGAAGGGTGAGCTACATGGATGTAGCGAATTGCATCGCAGCGCCAAGCGGGAACAAGGTGCGCATGTCCAAGCACAGGGATGTCAAAACAATAGCCAAGTCACTGGTTCCGGATCGCCGCTGCACGGCGTCCGAAATGACGCCGTTGGCCTGCCGTCCTTCGCTGAAATGGCAAGCAACGCTGCGAACCCGGCGCTATTGTTGCGCGAGCCAATCGTCATCCGAACCTTCGCTCACGCCTTCGAACAGGAAGGTCGAAAGATAGCGCTCGCCCGTATCGGGCAGCATCGTCAGCAGCACGGAGTCTTGCGGTGCCTGTTTTGCGACTTCCAGGGCGGCAGCGACAGTGGCCCCGGATGACAGACCGCAGAAGATGCCTTCTTCGCGCGCGAGACGCCGAGCGGTATCGCGTGCGAGCACGTCATCGACGGGAATGATTTGATCGGCGATCGTTCGGCTCAATACCGAGGGCAGGAAATCCGGCGTCCAGCCCTGGATTCTGTGCGAGTGCCATTCGCCACCCGCGAGCAGCGACGCGTTGGCGGGCTCGGTCGCGACCACCTGGATGTCCGGGCGCGCAAGCTTCAGCACTTCGCCTGCACCGGTGAGGGTGCCGCCGGTACCCCAGCCACTGACGAAATAATCGAGCCGCTGGCCGGCGAAGTCGCGCAGGATCTCCGGGCCAGTGGTGCTCCGGTGGTACGCGGGGTTGGCTTCGTTCTCGAATTGGCGTGCCAAGAACCAGCCATGCCGTTTGGCCAGTTCCTCGGCCTTGCGCACCATGCCGGTGCCGCGTTCGGCAGCGGGCGTCAGGATCACCCTCGCGCCATACGCCCGCATCAACTTGCGGCGCTCAATCGAGAACGAATCCGACATCACCGCCACGAAGGGATAACCGCGCGCGGCGCACACCATCGCCAGCGCGACGCCGGTATTGCCGGACGTCGCTTCCACCACCGTCTGGCCGGGTTTCAATACGTCGCGCTGCTCGGCATCCAGGATGATGGCGATGGCCAAGCGGTCCTTCACCGATCCTCCGGGGTTGAACGATTCAATCTTGGCGTACATCGCCACATGCGCGGGTGCCAAGCGATGCAGCCGGACGATGGGTGTGCCGCCGATCGTATCGGCGATGCTGTCATGGATGGACATGGTTGATCCCTCGCGCCCGCAAAGGCAGCCACCCGCCTTGGCTCGCCGGAGTCTCAATTATCTGCCGACCGGAGCCTTCATGCCGCGTTGCATGCTGGCGAGTGGAAAACGCGTGGTCGAGCCAATCGGGCACCGGAATGCCCTTGCTGCGCAGGAACTCGGAATTGAAGAGTTTCTTCGAATAGCGCATGGCCGCATGACCGAAGAGTTGGGCTTCCGCCGACAAGGCGGGCATCAGCCCAACCCGGAATCAACGCGTACCGCCGCTTGCCGGTGGAAAACCCTGCAACGGAACCAGCGACATCAATTTGCCAAGATCGATGTACTGCAGCAGTGCGCCGGCGCCCTGCATCACGTGCGGTTCCTCGGCGAGATTGGTGATGGCCCAACGCGCCCAGGCTTCGAATGCAGTTCGCGCGGCACCCGGCCCTTCGAACATCAGCGCCTGTTGCGCAGGCTGATTGCACGAGCGTGCCAGCAGGTCTGTCACCAGCGCACCGGCCTTCTGGTTGATCGACGCACGCTGCGTGGGGGTGATCGCGCTCATCGACGCGACGTCCGGGTCCAAAGCCATGGTCGCGAATGCCCAGCGCAGCACGGTCTTCTGGTCCGTGGGCGTGGTCGAACGGATCAGGCATTGCGACAGCGCATCCGCGTAGGAGCCCGCGCGTGCCAGCGCGGGCCAGACGCCCAGCACCATCGGCAGAGTCAGCAACAGATAAAGGCGTCGCATGGCACATCCTCGTTCACGGCGATGAACATGGGACCGCGCGAACACACGTCGAGTTTCAGGCGATCGCAACGGGGTATGATCCCAGCACCGACACCTGCGAGGCGAAGTCGCCCAATTCCGCAAGCGCATCGCGCAGCGGCGATTCGCCCACGTGGCCGCTGACGTCGATGAAGAACGCGTACTGCCACTTGCCGGTGTGCGCAGGACGTGACTCGATGCGGCTCATGCTTACGCCGCGCCGCGCCAGCGGTTCCAGCACTCGGAACAGCGCGCCCGGCTGGTCGCGCACGAACACCAGCAGCGAAGTGCGATCGTTGCCGGACGGCGGAAACAATGCGCGCCCGAGCACCAGGAAGCGCGTGGTGTTGTCGGGACGATCCTCGATTGGGCCGGCGACCACCTGCAATCCGTACACGTGCGCCGCGCTTTCGCCGGCGATCGCCGCGGCATCATCGGCCTTGCGCGCGCGTCGCGCGGCCTCGGCGTTGCTGGACATGGCTTCCAGGTCCACGCCGGGCAGGTTCTGGCGCAGCCAGCCCCGGCATTGCGCCAGCGATTGGCTGTGCGAGTACACGCGTTCGATGTCCTCGAGATGACCGCCGCGCGACAGCAGGTACTGGTGGACGTGAAGCTCGACTTCGCCGCAGATTTTCAGCGGCGAACCGAGGAACATGTCGAGTGTGGACTGGATGGTGCCTTGTCCGGAATTCTCGACCGGCACTACGCCAAAATCGGCGCGGCCTTCGGCGACCTCGTCGAACACTTCGGCGATGGTGGCCAGCGGAAACCCCTTGGCCGAATGACCGAAGTGCTTGAATACCGCTTGTTGCGAGAATGTGCCTTCCGGGCCGAGATAGCCGATCTTCAAGGGCTCCTGCTGGGCGAGACACGCCGACATGATTTCGCGAAACAGCCGCACCAGCACATCGTCGGCCAGCGGTCCGTCATTGCGATCGACCACGCGCCGCAATACCTGGGCTTCGCGTTCCGGCCGGTAATAGTCCACCGCCGCGGCGAGCTTGCCCTTGGCGCGACCAACTTCGTGCGCCCAGTGCGCGCGCCGCGCGATCAGGGCCTGGATCTGATGGTCGATGCCGTCGATCTCGGCGCGCACCATCGCGAGATCGGGCTTCGACGCGGGCGCTTCACGCTTGCTTGCGGTTTTCGGGTGCGCGGGTTTTGCGGTTGCACCGCGCGGCCGCCTGGTTTTGCCAGCCATGCAGATTCTCCTTCGGAATGGCCGCAGCTTGACGGCGTCACACCGCCTTCGCAAGTGTTTGGACGTCTGAACGTCCAATCGAAAGCCTTACCCGCTTCAGCATGAGAACCTCTGGGAACCGTCGCGAGCGAAGGCAGATGAAACGACGCCGGCTAGCTGGGCAGGGCTGCCAATTTGAAGAACGCCGCAGGCGCCCCCAAGGCGAGCCACATGGATTTGGCGAGTCGATGCAGCAGGTTGTTCAGTGATTCAAGCGGCAAAAACAGTACGCGTATTCCGCCGGTTTGTCCGGCACGGCGTGTTGTAGCCACGACAGCTCCGGCAAAAATTCCGGTGCCGCGATCAGCCACGACTTCGGCAGGCTCAAGCCCAGCGAGGTAAGCACGCGCGCCGAGGCACTGTCGCCCGCGCCAAGCAGGAAACGCTGCCAGAGGCTGACCGGCGGGTGGAAATAGCGCACCGCGAAATTGTCGCCGAGCTTGGCGTCCTTCGCGGCGTAGGCGATGGCATCGTGCAGGCCGCCCAGTTCGTCGACCAGTCCCCGTTGCAGCGCTTGCGCGCCGGACCACACGCGCCCTTGTGCGATCGCGTCGACCTCTGCGTAGCTCTTGCCGCGCGCATCGGCGACGTGGCCGACGAACTCGCGATAGCCGCGGTCGATGGTGCTCTGGATCATTGCGCCCAGCGCAGGATCGAGCGGACGGCGCGGATCCATCGCGCCGGCGAGTGGCGTGGTGCCCTGGCCCGCGGTGTTGATGCCGAGCTTGGCCAGCCCGTCGGACGCAGTGAAATACAGCCCGAAGATGCCGATGGAACCCGTGATGGTGTCGGGCTCTGCGAAGATGCGATGGGCGTTCATCGAAATCCAATAGCCGCCGCTTGCGGCCAAGTCGCCCATCGACACGATCACCGGTTTGCCGGCTTTTTCGGCCAGCACCACCTCGCGGCGAATCTGCTCGGCCGCGAACGCCTCGCCGCCGGGCGAATCGACGCGCAACACGATTGCGCGCACATTGCGGTCGGCGCGCGCGGCGCGGATCAATGTCGCGGTTGATTCGCCGCCGATCTTGCCCCCGGGTTGCCGGCCGGCCATGATGTCGCCTTCGGCCACGATCACCGCGACTTGCGGCTTGCCAAGGCCAAGATCCACGGTTTGCGGCAGGTATTGACCGAGATCGACCGCGCGGAAGCCCGTGCCATTGTCGGTCGCGATACCGCGCTTTTGCATTATCCGCACCACGTCTTCGCGCGTGGCCAATCCATCCACCCAATGCAGCTTCAGCGCCAATTGCGCGGCGTCGCCGTTGGCGGCAGGAATCTCCGTCGACAAGTTGTCGATTTGCTGGCCCAACGCCGCGGGATCGATGTGACGCAGCTTGCCGACTTCGCCCAGCCACGTGTTCCAGAGCCCGCCCATCCAGTACTTGTCGGCTTGCAGCGATGCGGGTGACGGCTGATCGAGGATGAACGGTTCGGCCGCCGACTTGAATTCGCCGACCCGGAACAGGTGCGCGCTGATGCCGAGCTTGTCCAGCAGGCCCTTGTAATAGCTGCGGTAGTCGGACAGGCCCGTGATCGAAATGGACCCTGCCGGATCGAGCAATACCTCGTTGGCGTGCGCCGCAAGCAGATACTGCATCTGGCCGAATTGGGTGCCCCACGCAATCACCGGTTTGCCCGCCGCGCGGAAGCGGTCCAGCGCCGCGCCGACTTCTTCCAGCGCGCCCATGCCGCCGAACTGCAGGTTGGAGGGATCGACCAGGATGCGGGTGATGCGCGCATCGTGCGCCGCGTGATCGATCGCCGCGACGAGGTCGCGCACCCGCACCTGCCCCACCGGCTGGCCCGATGCGCGGGCCGCCGCGCGTGACAACGGGTCGATGCTGAACTGTTCGACCAGTTGGCCTTCGGGCTTCAGCAACAGCACTGTATCCGGCCCGACCTTGGGTGCACCACGAAACATCAGCCCCAGGACCAGGAACAGGATGCCGAAGAACACCACGTTGATGATCACGAGCCTGGCGACGTTGATGCCGCGTCCAAGCGCGCGCATGAAGCCCGCAAAGCCGCCGCGTGGTGGATTGTTCATGGTGGCGGTTCCCGAAAGGATGAAACGGAGAACGCAAGCGTAGCCGTGCGGTTGGTTTGCGTCACGCGAGGCAACCTGGCGATCCGCACCCGGTCATTCGACGCCTCCCAATGATGGCGACGACGCGACGGCAAACCGCCGCCAGCGGTCGCCACGCGTCTGCACGGTCCAGCGCGCCATCAGCAGCACGGCTGCCGCAGTGAGGCCGGCGATCAGCCCCCCCCACATGCCTCGCACGCCATAGCCTGCGCCGAACGCCAGCCAAGCGCCGACCGGCATGCCCACCACCCAGTAGGCGACAGCGGTGATCAGCATCGGCATGCGGGTGTCTTTCAAGCCGCGCAGGGCGCCGTTCGACACCACCTGGATTCCGTCGGAAAACTGGAAGATGCCGGCCAGAATGAGCAATTGCGCAGCCAGCGCGACCACGCGCGGATCGCCCGAATAGATGTGCGCGATCGCACGCGGCACGGACAGCATCAACGTCGCCGACAACGCCTGCGTCGCCAGGGTCAATGCGAGACCACTGAAACCCGCGTAGCGCACGGCACGCGCGTCCCCACGACCGGCGGCGTGCCCGACCCGCACCGTCACCGCCAAAGCAAGGCCCAACGGCAACATGAAGGTCACAGATGCGACATTGATCGCAATCTGGTGGCCATCGATCGCAACCGTACCGAGCCGGCTGATCAGCAAGGCCGAGATCACGAACAGACCGGCTTCCATCAACAGCGTCACCGCCATCGGTACGCCGATCCACAGCAGGTGCCGGAGCGCGTGCCAGTTCGGGCGCTCCATCCGCGCGAACAAGTCGAGACTGTGAAAGCGCTTGCCGAATTTTAGGTATGCGAGGAACGCCAGGAGTTGCAGCCACAACGCCAGCGCATTGGCGATGCCGCTGCCCTCGGCGCCCATCGCGGGAAAACCGAATTTCCCGTAGATCATGATCCAGTCCAGCGGCACCAGCACGGCAAGACCGAACATGCCGAACAGCATCGTCGGCCGCGTCCAGCTCGATCCTTCGCACAAACCGCGCAGCGCAAAATAGCCGCACAATCCGGGCGCCCCCCAACTCAACGCGTGCAGGAACGCCTGCACGTCATCGGTCAACGCAGGATCCACGCCAATCAGGTTCAGCAATGGACCCGAATGGCGCGCACCCAACCACAACAATACCGACAGGGCCGCCGCCAGCCACAGCGCCTGCCTGAACAGCGGCCCGATTTCGCGCTGCCGGCCCGCGCCGTCCAATTGGGCGACGGAGGGCGACAATGCCATCATCACGCCGACCGCGCTCACCAATCCCAGCACCCATACATTGGTGCCGACCGCGACCGCGGCCAGCGTGTGCGCGTTGTAATGTCCGGCCAGCGCGACATCCACTGCATTCATTCCGACCGCGGACAACTGCCCGGCGATCAAAGGCAACGCCAACTTGACCGTCGCGCGTATTTCCCGCGCGAAACGCGCGCGATCCAAGGCTAGAATCTGGGGCATTGCGGAAAGACCCGATGTCACACCAAACGACAACGCAACCTGCCGAATCCGCGACCTCCCCACCCGTCGCATCGCTGGGTCAATGCGAGAACTGCGGCGCGCCGCTGTATGGCAAGTATTGCTATGCGTGCGGCCAGCCCATCCAAGGGCTGGTGCGGCATTTCGGCAGCGTCATGTCCGACATCGCCGACAGCGTGCTGAACGTCGATGAGCGGTTGTTCCGCACGCTCGGGCCATTGTACCTGCGGCCCGGCAAGCTCACGCTCGATTACTTCGCCGGCCGACGCGCGCGCTACGTGACGCCGTTCCGGCTGGTGTTCTTCCTTGCGATCGTGGCGTTCTTCGCTATCCAGTTGACGGTGCGCTCCGGCTTCACAAGCATGCCGAAGGAGGCCGTGCGCATTTCCACCGGCTCGAGCGGCCCGGCCGCCTCGACACAGAAGTTGAACGCGGTGCCGCCCCCGGTGTCATCGGATGCCGGTGCCTTTTCCCAGGGCAACATCTCAATCAACGACAAGGTGCTCTGGAATCGCGACACCAAACCGCTCAAGATGGCTTGGTTGCCCGGCGTGGCAGTGGACTGGCTGAACGACTCGATCGGCAATGCCCAGCAGCAATTGCATGCGATGAACGAGGGCAGCTTCGCCGAGAAGCAGAACGCCCGCCGCAAGTTCACGCTGGGCTTGTTTTCCGCCGCACCGACGGTATTGTTCCTGCTGCTGCCGCTGTTCGCGCTGTTGCTCAAGATTTTCTACATCTTCAAGAAGCGGCTGTACATGGAGCACCTGATCGTGGCCATGCACAGCCACGCGTTCCTGATGCTGTCGATGCTGGTGCTGGTCGGCATCGCCGTGTTGCGCCACACGCTGCTGCCGCATGCCGCCTGGCTCAAGATTCCGCTGTACCTGATCACCGCTGCCGCATGGATCTGGATGTTCGTGTACCTGTGGCTGATGCAGAAGCGGGTATACCGGCAAGGCTGGTTCATGACCAACCTGAAATACTGGTCGCTTGGCTTCTGCTACCTGATCATGATGGGATTCGGCTCGGTATTCGCCGTGTTGATCAGCTTGACGGGCGCATGATCCTGTACGTCGTCGAGCTCGAAATGGATGTGGCGCTGCGTGGGGAATACACGGCGTGGCTGAATGAACACGTCCGCGAAATGCTGGCGCTGCCTGGCTTCATCGGTGTGGAAATCCTGACGTACATCGAACCGCCACCGCCCGACCGGCGGTGGGTCGTCTGCGTGCAGTACCGACTGCAGGATTGCGCCGCGTGGCAGCGCTACCTTGCCGAGCACGCTCCGCGCATGCGGCAAGCGGGGCTTGCGCGGTTCGGCGATCGCGTAAAAGCCACGCGCCGGGTGCTCGAAACCGCGTGACCACGCGCTCTCGCACCACTCGTTGTGCACAGCCGCAAATATCCGGGCGCGCACCAGCCGACGCCATGGGGGATTACCCATTTTCATCCTGCTTGCACAATCATGTGCCTGAATTATAAGGTAAAAAAACAACTGTCGAAAATATCGCCAACCCGTGCGGCGGGCCGATCCGGTGAGCCTTGGCGAAGCTTGCTCGCCGGTGTTCCACAACCTTATCCACAGCGATTGTGGATAAGCAAAAAATCTTCCATGTGTCACCGGTTTACCGCGCATTTCTGCATGCCGTGACAACAAACCATCGTAAGTTGGGCCAGCGCAAGTCATGAGTGAAGCGCCGCAATCGATTCCGCTTGCCGGCATCGTGCAGGTGGCACTGCCGGTACCAATGCCACAGGTTTTCGATTACCTGTCGGGTGACTTTGCCTTGAGGGCAGGCTGCCGCGTGCGGGTTCCATTCGGGCGCACCCATCGCGTGGGCATCGTGGTGGAGATCGCGGCCGGATCCGACATGCATTCCGATCGGCTGAAACCGATCGAGGCGGCGCTGGACGATGAACCGTTGCTCGATGCCGAACTGCTCGCGAACCTGCACCGCGCGGCGGATTATTGGTGCGGACCGATTGGCGAGGTCATGTTCGGTGCGCTGCCCCTGGGATTGCGCGAAGGTCGCGCGCCATCCGACTTCGCCCAAGAGGCGTGGCGGACGACGGCGGGGGGCGCTGCAGCCCGTGACGCACGCACGCGGCGCGGTGGCTCCGCTGCGTTGCTGGAGATGTTGGGCGACGCCACGTTGTCCGCCAGCGAACTGGATACGCTGCTGCCGGGCTGGCGCGCAGCGGCACGACGACTGGCCACGGCGGGATTGGTCGAACGCACGAAAATTTCCACCCATCTGCCGCGTGCGCGCGACGGCGCGGCCCCCGTACTGAACAACGAACAAGCCGACGCGCTGGCAACCTTGCTGTCGGCCGGCGAAGGCTTTCATCCGTTCCTGCTGCAAGGCGTCACCGGCAGCGGCAAGACGGAAATCTACCTGCGCCTCACCGAACGCGTGCTGCAGCAGGGTCGCCAAGCACTTTGGTTGGTGCCGGAAATCGGGTTGGTGCCGCAGGCGTTGCACCGTTTGCGCGCACGCTTCGATGCCCGCATCGCGGTGCTGCACTCCAATCTCGCCGAAGGCGAACGGGCGCGCGCCTGGCTGGACGCACGTTCCGGCGAAGCGGCGATCGTGCTGGGTACCCGTTCGGCCGTATTCGCGCCCTTGCCACGCGCCGGCCTGATCGTGGTGGACGAGGAACACGACACCTCTTACAAGCAGCAGGAAGGTTTTCGCTATCACGCGCGCGACTTCGCGCTGATGCGCGCGCAATCGCTGGGCCTGCCGATCGTGCTGGGCAGCGCCACGCCTTCGCTGGAAACGCTGGCTAACGTGGAGGCCGGGCGCTACACGCGCGTGCGCCTGCACCATCGTGCGCGTGCACGGCCGCCCTCGCCCGTGCATGTGCTGGATCTGCGCGGTCTGAAACTCGCCAATGGTCTGTCCCCCGCATTGCTGGGCGCGCTGGACGCCACCGTCGCGCGTGGCGAACAGTCGCTGGTGTTCAAGAACCGTCGCGGCTACGCGCCGGTGCTGCTGTGCCACGCGTGCGGTTGGCACGCGGCGTGTCCGCTTTGCGAAAAGCCGCTGACGCTTTACCGCGGACGACGGCAACTGCTTTGCCATCATTGCGGGCACAGCGAACGCGCACCCGAAACGTGTCCGAACTGCCGCGCCACCGCACTGATTCCGCAAGGCCAAGGCACCGAACGGCTGGAGGAAGCACTGGCCGCGCGATATCCCGCCGTTCCCGTGTTGCGCATCGATCGCGAGAGCACGCGCCAGCGCAATGCCTTCGCGAAAGTGCTCGACCGGCTCGCGGACGGAAAGCCCGCGATCCTGGTCGGCACGCAGATCCTTGCAAAAGGCCACGATCTGCCGAATCTCACCACCGTCGCGATCGTGGGCGTGGACGAGGGCCTGCATAGTGCGGATTTCCGTTCGGGCGAACGGCTGGCGCAACTGATCGTGCAGGTCGCGGGCCGCGCGGGGCGTGCCGACAAGCCGGGCGCGGTGTGGCTGCAAACCCACGAGCCCGAACACCCGCTGCTGACGACGTTGCTGAAGGGCGGCTACGATGCCGCGGCGGCGCTGCAGCTTGGCGAGCGCCTGACGTCAAACCTCCCGCCGTTCACGCACCTCGCGTTGCTACGTGCCGAGTGCACCCGGCGCAACGTCCTGGAGGGCTTCATGACGGCCGCGCGGGATGCGCTTGCCCCCGATGCTGAGGTCGCAGGTGCCGATCCGCTGCATCGCAAGCGCACCGTACGGGTCAACGGCCCATTCGCAGCGCCGATGCCACTCCGCGCCGGTCGTCACCGCGCACAACTGCTGCTGGAGTCCGCGCAGCGCGCGTCGCTGCGTCAGGCAATTGCGGCATGGCTGCCGCAATTGCAAGCGCTGCCCCAACCCCGCGGCCTGCGCTGGTCGATCGATATCGATCCGGTGGATTTGTATTGAAACGGGGCCAGAAACAGGGTCAGGTTCACTTTTTAATGCTCGGTGGAACTCACCTGAGCTCCAGCAAAAGTGAACCTGACCCCGTTTCCTTTATTGTTACGCCGCAAAGGCGCCCCGCATCTTCTTCATCGCATTCGCTTCGAGCTGGCGGATGCGCTCGGCCGACACGCCATAGTCGTCAGCGAGATCCTGCAGTGTGGCCTTGTCCTCGACCAGCCAGCGACGACGGATGATGTCGCGGGTGCGATCGTCCAGTTTGGCAAGCGCATGCTGCAAGGTGTCGAGCTGGTGTTCTTCCTGGTCCGCGTCGGCCAATTGCAGGTACGGATCCGCGCCGTGGTCCTCCAGATAGGCAACCGGTGCGGGCGGCGCATCGTCGTCGGATTCGGTCGGCGCGTCGAAACCGATGTCGCGGCCGGAGAGGCGCGATTCCATTTCCAGCACCGTGGCTTCGGGCACGCCAAGATCCTTGGCGACCTGCCGTACCTCTTGCATGTTCATCCAGCCGAGGCGTTTCTTGGATTTCCGCAGGTTGAAGAACAGCTTGCGCTGCGCCTTGGTGGTGGCGACCTTGACGATGCGCCAGTTGCGCAGGATGAATTCGTGCATCTCCGCGCGAATCCAGTGCACCGCAAAACTGACCAGGCGCACGCCGTGATCGGGATCGAAGCGCTTGACGGCCTTCATCAGGCCGATGTTGCCTTCCTGGATCAAGTCCGACATCTGCAGGCCGTAGCCGGAATAACCCCGCGCGACGTGCACCACGAAACGAAGGTGCGACATCACCAGCTTGCGGGCCGCGTCGAGATCCTCATCGTCGCGGTAGCGGCGTGCGAGTTGCTGTTCCTCATCCGGGGCGAGCACGGGAATCCGGTGCACCGCACCAATATAGGCATCAAGGCTGCCGACGACACTGGGAATCGGCAAGTTGTTGGCGACCAAAGCTTCGCTCATCCTATGTACCCCACTCGTCTGTATTGGCACTCTAAATATTCGAGTGCCAAGCCCTCGTGAAGGTTCCCGCGCGGCTCCGGGCTCGGAACCGGCTTCGCCATGAGGGTGATGCACTAAATTATACCGGCGAGTTCAGGAATTGCAAGGGGCCTCCCATCATGGTTCCAGCGCCGCCGCAAGGCCGCTCGCCCCGCCTTCCGACAGGCTTTTTCGAGGCGGCAATGACCAGTCGATCGGCGCTCGCCCGTCGGCCTCAAGATATTGATTGGCCTTGGAGAAGTGCCGGCATCCCAAGAATCCGCGGTGCGCGGACAGAGGAGATGGGTGTGGCGCTTTCAGGACGCAATGGTGACGGGTGTCGATCAGCCGGCCCTTGGCCTGCGCGTAGGAACCCCACAGCAGGAAGACGAGTCCTTCACGATTGCGGTTCAGCTCGTCGACCACCCGGTCCGTGAACCCTTCCCAACCCTTGCCTTGGTGTGAACCGGGGTTGCCGGCCTGAACGGTGAGCACGGAGTTCAGCAGCAACACGCCGCGTCGCGCCCACGGCGTGAGGCAACCATGATCCGTCGGCGCAATACCGAGGTCGTTCCGGATTTCCGCGAAGATGTTCTGCAACGACGGAGGCACCGGCACCCCCGGTTGCACCGAAAAGCACAGACCGTGCGCCTGACCCGGACCGTGATACGGGTCCTGTCCCAGGATCACCACCTTTACCGCATCAAACGGCGTGGCATCCAGCGCGGCGAAGATTTGCGGACCGGGCGGGTAGATGCGCTTGCCCGCGTGCTTCTCGGCGCGCAGGAATTCGCTCAACGCGTGCATGTCCGGACGATCGAAATGATCGCCTACCCGCATCTTCCACGAGGGCTCGAGTTTCAAACGTTCGTCTGTCACCAAGTGGCACTCCTCGCGAAGCGGCTGTCGTGAAAAGCCACGCCAAGGATGGCCCTTCCAATCTTCACCAGCCTGAAACGCTGTCGCTGGCCGACCTATCCAGCGACGCAGCGATCATGGATGAGCGCCCCTCTGGGATACGCGCAACTGGAACAGCAGCTTCGTCATCAGCAAACGTTCCTCGACCGGTTTTTCGACCAGGTCATTGGCGCCCGCTTTCAGAAGCGCCGCCTGATTGACAGGATTCTCATCACCTGTCATTACCAGCACCGGCAACCGGCCCTTGCCGAGATCCAGATCGAAGCGGATCCATTCCAGCAAGTCGCCGCCCGACATTTCGCCCTTCAGGCTGACGTCGGTCAGCACCATGTCGGCACCGGTTTCGCCGCGATCCCGCGCCGCGCCCAGAAATTCCACTGCTTCCTCGGCGCTGCCTGCAAGGTGCACGGTGAGACCGTAGCGTTCCATGATGCGGCGCGTCGCCAGCGCGACCACGCGGCTGTCCTCGACGTACAGCACCACGCCTTCCGCGTGTTCCACCGGCGCCACGTAACCGCGGATGAAATCAGCGAGCGCCGCGTAACCGGCGGCCTTGTCGAAATAGTCGGTGATCGCGTCGCCGATTTCGCGGTTCTGCAGACGCTCTTGCACATCGCCCGAAACGGCGACGATCGGGATATAGGCTTGCGGCGCCTGTTCACGCACGTAATTCGCCAGCGCCGCGCCATCCATGTCGGGCAGACGCAACGCGGTGGTCACCAGATCCACCACGCCGTCGTGCAAAGCTTGCTTGGCGTCGGCCCCGCTGGCGCAGGCAATCACGCTCGCGCCCGGAAGCTGTTGTTCCAGCACCCGGGCAATCAGGGTGCGCGCCACCTTTGAACCGTCCACCACCATCACGCGCGGATTGTCGCTGGCGATGTGGCGAAGAACGTCGTTCATGCGGGGTCGGGTTCACTGTTCATGTCAGGGACGACGTGCAAGGGCATAGGTCAAAAGTGAACCTGACCCCCTTCTTAGCTCTTGGTCCGGGCCAGATGTCGCCCGCTCGCAATCCGCGCCCCCAACCACCCGAGCACGACCGCAACGGCGAGCGCGACCACGAAGGTAACCCAGGACAGGCCGCCGAAGTGCAGGCGACCCGCATAACTGACGATCAGGTCACGCACCGGCGCGACCAGCACCACTTCCAGCAGCAGCACCAGCAGCACCGCGACGATCCCGGCCGCGAACCCGTACCACGCGCCTTCATAGAGGTAGGGCCGGCGCACGAACGATGCGCTGGCACCGATCAATCGCTGCACCGCGATTTCTTCGGCGCGACTGCGCAGATCCAGCCGCACGGTGTTGCCGATCACCAGCACCGCGGCCGCGCCGAGCAGCACGCCCAGCAGCAGCGTGATGCGGCGTCCCAGCGCAATCAGGGCATCCAGTCGTGCACGCCATTGACCGTTGTCCTGCACCAGATCGACTGCGGGCAGGGCTCGCACGGCCGAGACCATCTTCTCGACCTGCGCGCGGTCCGCACCGGCACGCGGTTCAACCAGCAGCACGAACGGCAACGGATTGTCCGGCAACGATTCGATCGCATCGCCGAAGCCCTGCATCGCGGCAAGCTCCGCAAGGCCCTGTTGCGGAGTGCGCACGGTTACGCCACCCACGTCGGCACGCGCACGCAAACTCCCGGCCAGTTTTTCCGCGCCATCGCTCGCGATGCCGGATTTCAGGAACACGCTGACCGACTGCGAATCACCCAACGCCGTCGCGAGATGTTGCACGTTGGTCAGCAACAAATAGAAAGCCAGCGGCAGCGCCAGTGCCAGACCCATCACCGCGATCGTCAAGGCGGTGCCGAGCGGCCGCCGCGCCAACTGCCGCAAGCTGTCGCGCACGCACCACGCATGCTGCCGTCGCCACATCGCCACCCGTGAATGACGGACTGTATTGCCCATCGCGGGGCGCGCATTCATGCGACCTGGCTCGCCGGCACGTCGTCGATCATGTGACCGTGATCGAGCACCACCACGCGTTGCTTCATGCGCTTCAGCAGTGGCAGGTCGTGGCTCGCGATCAGGATGGTGATGCCGGTCTGCCTGAGACCCACGAACAACTGCATGATTTCCTCGGACAGTTGCGGATCGAGATTGCCGGTGGGTTCATCCGCGATGATCAGCGCGGGGCGCCCCACGATCGCGCGCGCAATGCCAACCCGTTGCTGCTCGCCGGTGGAAAGGCCGGCCGGCGCATCCTTGCCGCGCCCCTGCAATCCGACTTTTTCCAACGCACCGCGCACACGCTTGGCGCGCTCCTCGCGCGGGACGCCCGCGATCACCAGCGGCAGCGCGACGTTGTCGGCAACGCTGCGATCCATCAGCAACCGGTGATCCTGGAACACCATGCCAATATCGCGACGCAGGCGCGGAATGTCGCGATGTTTGAGTTTCGCAAGGTCGCGACCATGCACTTCGATCGCGCCGCGGCTCGCGCGTTCGATCAGCGCGATCAATTTCAACAAGGTGGTCTTGCCCGCACCGGAGTGACCGGTGACGAACAGCATCTCGCCGACATCGGCCTTGAACGTCAGGTCGATCAGCGCTTCGCGGCCTTCGGGGTAACGTTTGCTGACGGATTCGAAACGGATCACGGAAAGCAGAGGTGTGGGCGACCGCGAAAGACTAGCAACAATACCGGCCTTCCGGGGCGACCGAAGACCGATTGGCATCGCAAACTGCAGTTGGGGGACCAGGCATGCCGGCGAGCGGAGCGTCAGCCGTTGACCACCGGTGATGCCGCCTCGGTTTTCGGCTTGCGGCGACGATGCCGGCGCTTCTTGTCCGCAGCAGGCCGGGTCGCTTCACTTGCAGACGGCTCACCAGCGGCCTCCGGGTGGTCATGATGCACTTGATGTGCCGTCGTCGCGCGCGGCGGCGGGACAGCCAGCCATGCCGGTTCGATCGTGCTGACCGGGATTTTCATGTCGATGTAGCGCTCGATGTCAGGCAGGTTCATCGCGTACAGGTCGCAGGCGAAGCTGATGGCATCGCCCTCGGCGCCGAGCCGAGCGGTGCGGCCGATGCGGTGCACATAATCCTCGCCGTCCTGCGGCAGGTCGTAGTTGAACACGTGGGTGACGTCGGGAATATGCAGGCCGCGAGCCGCAACGTCGGTGGCCACCAGCACCTCGGCTTCGCCCTTCTTGAAGCGCTCCAGCAGTTTCTGGCGCTTGGCCTGCGGCACATCGCCCGAGAGTGCACCGACCTTGAACCCTTGCCGCTTCAATTTTTCGGTCACCCGTTCGGCAGCGGCGCGGGTGTTGACGAACACGATGCTGCGGTGGGGATTGCAATACTCCAGCAGGTTCAAAAGCAACGGCAGCTTTTCTTCCTTGGCCGGAAAATAAACCTGCTGACGCACGCGATCAGCGGTGACGTTTTCGGTCTCCACCACCAGCTTCTGGGGCTGGTTCATGTGCTCATAGGCCAGCTCCAACACCCGGTAGCTGAGCGTGGCCGAGAACAACATGCCCTGGCGCTCCTCGCGGGGCGGCATCTTGCGCAGCAGATAACGCACGTCCTTGATGAAACCGAGGTCGAACATGCGGTCGGCCTCGTCGATCACGGTGGCCTCGACCGCACGGAAACTGAAAACGTGCTGCTTGAAATAGTCGATCAAGCGGCCAGGCGTCGCGATGATCACATCGCAGCCATCGCGGAGTTGCTGGCGTTGCTTGTCGTAATCGACGCCGCCGTAGATCAGCGCGAAACGCAGCCCGGTGTGGCTGCCGATCGCTTGCGCGTCCCTGTCGATCTGGATCGCGAGTTCGCGGGTCGGCGCAATGATCACCGCGCGCGGGTCGTTGTCGTGGCGACCCGGCGCCGCGGGTTTCGTCAACAACCGGTTCATCACCGCGACCAGGAATGCGCAGGTCTTGCCGGTGCCGGTTTGCGCCTGCCCCGCGACATCCCGGCCCTCCAGCGCGACGGGCAACGTCAGCTCCTGGATCGGCGTACAGCGGGTAAAGCCGCAGTCGGCGAGGCCGGCGGCGAGGTGCGGGTGCAGGTCGAATTGTTCGAAGAAGGTTTCGGTGAGGACTTGGTCGGCCACGGAGTTTTTACGCCACGAAAGAGCTGGGCCACGGATGGCAGATGACGGGACCGGCGCATGACGTGGTCCCACGGCTTGCGCGATTGATTCGCGTCGAGATGAAATGTCCCACGGATCCGCGGAACCTCACGGCGACTTGCGCGTGCGAATCCGCGCCCCGCCGCCAAGTGATTGCATTGATTGTAGCAGGACGCCCGCGCCCGCCGCGCTTGCAATGCCGGCCCGAACCCCCCATCTTGTCGTCTCCGTTACCGCTTCAGACCTCCCATGAGCGAAAACATCACCCACGTCAAAGACGCCGACTTCGAGAACGAAGTGTTGCATGCCGACACCCCGGTGCTGCTGGATTTCTGGGCCGAGTGGTGCGGGCCGTGCAAGTCGATCGCGCCGATGCTGGACGACCTCGCCAAGGAATACGCAGGCCGGCTGAAAGTCGTGAAGATCAATATCGACGAGAACCAGAAAACCCCGATGACCTACGGCATTCGCGGCATCCCGACGCTGATGGTATTCAAGGGCGGCAAGGTTGAAGCCACCCAGATCGGCGCCGTCGGCAAGGGGCAACTCACCCAAATGGTCGACAAGGTGATTTCGCAGGGGCAATCCAGCGCCACGGCCTGAAAAGGCTGTCATGGACGGCCATGGACGGCCTCGCAAGAACCATTGCAATTCGTAGCTGCTTCCGGGCTACCGGCTGAATCCTGCAAGGTCCCGCTTGTATGCGAGCCTTGCGCAATGCTAGATTGACGTCCGGCCGGTGGTATTTTTGCCCGGCCCTCTTCCCTTTCGTACCCTCCCGCGCTTCGAGCGCCGATGAGGCTTATCCCGTGTCCGATACCGAAAACACCGTACAGGGCGAAGACGCCCGCGCGTCCACCCCTGCTCCCGAATCCAATGACTCTGCCGGCAACGAAGGCGGCGAAGGCCAATCCCCGCAACAACGCGGCAATCGCCCCGACCGCAATCGACGGCGCCGCGGCCGCCATTCGCGCACTGGCAACGGGCAAGGCGGCAATCCCAACGGCCTGCCCGCCGATGTCTCCGGCGACGAAGCCGATGCCGGCGATCCGAAACGCCTGATCAACCTCACCGAGCTCAAGCAGAAGAACTCGGTGAAGTTGCTGGAAATGGCCGAGGAACTCGGCATCCAGGAAGGCGTCGCACGCGCGCGCAAACAGGACGTGGTCTTCAACATCCTGCGCGCCCACGCCAAGTCCGGCGGCAGCATCTGGGCCGAAGGCGTGCTGGAAATCCTGCAGGACGGCTTCGGCTTCTTGCGCTCGCACGACGAGTCATACCTGGCCGGCCCTGACGACATCTACGTGTCGCCTTCGCAAATCCGTCGCTTCAACCTGCGCACCGGCGACTACATCACCGGCCGCGTCCGCCACCCGAAAGAAGGCGAGCGCTATTTCGCGCTGCTCAAGGTGGACGACATCAACGGCGATTCGCCGGAAGCGTCCAAGAACAAGCTGCTGTTCGAAAACCTTACGCCGCTGTTCCCGCGCAAGGCATTTCACCTCGAGCGCGGCAACGGATCGTCGGAGGACATCACCGGCCGCATCCTGGATCTGATCGCGCCGGTCGGGCGCGGCCAGCGTGGCCTAATCGTCAGCCAGCCCAAAGCCGGCAAAACCATGATGCTGCAGAATGTCGCGCAGGCACTGGTCCACAACCATCCCGACGTGCACCTGATCATCCTGCTGATCGACGAGCGTCCGGAAGAAGTCACCGAGATGCAGCGCGGCGTCAAGGCGGAAGTGGTGTCGTCCACGTTCGACGAGCCCGCGGTGCGCCACGTACAAGTCGCCGAGATGGTGATCGAGCGCGCCAAGCGCCTGGTCGAACACAAGAAGGATGTGGTGATACTGCTCGACTCGATCACCCGCCTCGCGCGCGCCTACAACACCGTGGTGCCGAGCTCCGGCAAGGTGCTGACCGGCGGCGTCGATGCCAACGCGCTGCAGCGCCCGAAGCGCTTCTTCGGCGCCGCGCGCAACGTCGAGGAAGGCGGTTCGCTCACCATCCTCGCGACCGCGCTGATCGACACCGGCTCCAAGATGGACGAGGTGATCTACGAGGAATTCAAGGGCACCGGCAACATGGAAGTGCACCTCGACCGCCGCATCAGCGAGAAGCGCGTCTATCCATCCATCAACATCAACCGCTCCGGCACCCGCCGCGAAGAACTCCTGATTCCGCCGGACATGCTGCAGAAGATCTGGATCCTGCGCAAGCTGCTGCACCCGATGGACGAATTGGCGGCGATGGAATTCATGCTCGACAAGATGAAGAACACCAAGACCAACGACGAGTTCTTCAATGCGATGAAGCGCTGATCTCGCCCACGGATCATCTGGCGCATGGGCAAAATCAACCTTCGCGATGTTTCCAATGCGCTGCCCGAAACATGGCGCTCGAAAATCGTCGGCCACGCTGCGGGTGCCAACGTCAAGGTGCTGCGCATGGACGAAGTCGCCTCCGACGAAGAGCCGCATGCTATGACGAAGGCCTGCTGGTGGCGGACGGCGAATTGAAGCTCGGGATAGGCGGCGAAATCGTCACGGTTTCGGCAGGCGAAATCTTCATCGTCCCCGCCAATACGCCGCACGCCGTCGCCGCCGGCAGCCACGGCACGCTGGTGATCATCGATCAGGACGAGTGACGCAACGCATGAGAATCTGCGTTTACTGCGCTTCCAGCAACCAGGCCGACCCACGCTATCGCGAAACGGCATTCCACCTCGGTGAATTGCTCGCGGCCGATGGCCACAGCATCGTGTACGGCGGCGGCTCGGCAGGTTCGATGGGCGCGGTCGCGGATGGCGCGCTCTCAAAAGGCGGCGAAGTCATCGGCATCCTGCCGCGTTTCATGGCGGACCTCGAATGGGGCCACCCTGGCCTGACGCATCTCGAGATGGTCGATGACATGCGCGAACGCAAGCATCGCCTGCTTACCGGTTCCGATGCAGTGGTCGCGCTGCCCGGCGGCTGCGGCACGCTGGAAGAATTGTTCGAGGCAATCACGCTGAAACGATTGGGCCTCTACTTCAATCCCATTGTCCTGCTCGACACGCTGGATTACTGGCAGCCGCTGGACGCGTTCCTGCACCAGGTGATCGAACAGCATTTCATGAACCCGGAACACGCGAAGATGTGGTCGCGCGTGGCCAAACCCGAAGACGTGCTGGCTGCAATCGAAAACGCGCCCAAGTGGGACACCGACGCGCGCGATCGTGCAGTGGTGAGATAGCGAAAGGGAAGACCAGGTCCCGATTGATGCAACTGCGCGGGGTGGATGCAACCTGCCATCGGAATGTTCGTCGGCGGGATTCATCTCACTTCTCCGCCCTACAAAACGCAAAACTGGCGCGCTCGGCGGGATTGTTCGCATCATCCATGATGCTCACCTCGCTTGCGCTCGGGCCGACCCTTCGGTGGGCCAAAATCGCTCCCGGCGATTTTGTCGAACCCACGCTCGCTTTGAGCGTGACACCTCAGAAAACTGGCGCGCTCGGCGGAATTCGAGCCTCGAAGTCGAATTCAAGGACTATGGTCAACCCACTTCCTTCATTTTCAAAGGCCGGCACACCGATGTGGGCAAGACGTCCAGCGACTGTGTGATCCGCTTCGGACCGGGCAGTCTGCTCAAACTCGGCATTGCAGTGGACAGGGCCGGCAAGATCCCAGCATCTCGTTCGGACAAGACAGAGTCCTCAACGCGCGCCAGAAGAAATGCTCGCGATTGCCGGCTTGCGGGCCAAAGGAGTGGGTCGCTGAACCCGAAAGCTGCCGTCCCTTGCTGCAAGAGCAGAGATTTGCCCCGGTGGGTTGCCGCGCCAATTGTCGCAGTAGGAGTATCGGTGGCGAGCGCGACGCCAAGGCATAAGGATCCCGATGCTGCTGCCAAGCGGCGCTGGGCATGAAATGGTGCAGCGCGAAATACACCATCAGCGACCCTCAAGGCTTTGAACGTAGCCGCCATCCATCTGCATTGCGTTGCGTTAGAGCTCGCGACCGACTCCGTTCGTCCTGCCGGCGCGAACATGGCATAGTTGCCAGAGGAACGACTTTTGCAGCGCCCGGAAGCGCACGCCCATGGATGCCTTCGCCGTCCCCGCCGACCTCTTGACGCAGCCGTCATTGCTCGTTTCAACGAGCGGGACGATTCAAGCATGCAATGTCGCGTTCGCGTCCAGCATCGGGGCGAATCCAGAAGCGTTGCGGGATGTGGACCTGGCTTCGATTGCGGAAACTGACCGCAACCTCCTCGAGTTTTTGCGGGCTTGCGCAGATGGCCAAGCGTCGCCTGCGAGACTCACCTTCCGGTACAAAGGTGCGAGAGCCGTTTACAGCGCCCGAGGCAACGCGCACAACTTGTCGGGAGACTCGGTTCCGCGCCTCGTTCTCCTTCTGTTGAGTCGGATGGATTCGAGCGCAACTGAGTCGATGCGGGTCGAGTCGAACCCGGATATCGCGCAAATCAGCGGGGCCGAAGCTTCCCTGCAGGGACAAGGCAACGTCCTTGACGTTACCCTCGCGAGCATCGGAGACGGCGTCATCGTTACGGACGCCGCGGGTCACGTGACGTTTCTGAACCCCACTGCCGAACAGCTCACAGGCTGGTCCTCGAGCGAGGCGAGAAACGCGCCATTCGCGGAGGTTTTCCATATCGTCAATGAATACTCCGGCGCCCCAGTCGATCATCCGGTGTCCAAGGTCATCAAGTCCGACGGAATCGTGGGATTGGCAAATCACACTGTGCTGATCAGCCGAGACGGCAGGCGCATTCCGATCGACGACAGCGGAGCTCCCATTCGGCACGAAGGGGCACTGGTCGGGATCGTCGTTGTCTTTCGGGATGTGACCGAGCGCAGGCGCGCCGAGCGCGAGCGAGCCAGGCTCGCGGCGATCGTCGATGGATCAGATGATGCCATCGTGAGCAAAACGCTCGACAGCATTGTGACTTCCTGGAATCCTGCCGCAGCGCGTCTTTTCGGATACAAACCTGAAGAAATCGTTGGCAAGTCCATCAGGCTCATCATTCCACCCGAGCTGCAAGCCGAGGAGGACACCATCCTGGATCAGCTACGCCGTGGGGAACGCGTGGACCACTTCGAAACCGTGCGGCTCGCAAAGGACGGAACCCGCATCGACGTTTCCCTGACCATCTCTCCGGTCCGGGACCCGAGCGGCACCATAGTCGGCGCCTCGAAAATTGCACGGGACATCACTGCCCGCAAACGTTCGGAGAGGCGCCTGCGGGAAGAAATCCAGGTGCGGGAACTTCTCGGGGATGCCGCTCAGGCGGTGATCCGCGCCCAGCTGGACCTTGAGCGCGTCGTACAGATCGTCACCGACGTTGCAAGAGAGATCACCGGCGCCGCGTTCGGTGCCTTCTTCTATAACGTTCAGGATGAACACGGGGAATCATATCGGTTGTACACGATCTCCGGCGTGTCGCGTGAGGCGTTCTCCCACTTTCCACAGCCCCGCAACACGGCGGTGTTTGGGCCCGCGTTTCGCGGGGAAGCCTGCGTGCGCAGCGCGGACATCACGGCCGATCCCCGCTACGGCCACAACCCACCCTATCGCGGCATGCCCGAGGGACATTTGCCCGTTCGAAGCTACCTCGCCGTGCCCGTGAAGGCAGCGTCCGGAGAGGTGCTCGGGGGTCTTTTCTTCGGCCATCCGGAACCGGGCGTGTTCACGGAGCGGGCCGAGCAACTCGTGGCCGCGGTAGCCGCCCAAGCCGCCGTCGCTGTCGAGAGCGCGCGCGCGCACCAAGCCTTGCAACGAGAGATCGACCAGCGCAAGCAGGCAGAGCAGGCACTCAATCAGGTCAATCGGCAAAAGGATGAGTTTCTCGCAATGCTCGCGCACGAGCTCAGGAATCCGCTCGCTCCCATCCGAAATGCAACGGAGCTCCTGTCTCATATGCTTGCGAACGACACCAATGCCCAAGCGGCCCTCGGCATGATCAAGCGCCAAGGGGCGCAGCTATCGCGACTCGTGGACGACCTGCTGGATGTTTCCCGCATCACAACCGGGAGGGTCCACCTCGATTGCAAGCCCATCGATCTGGCCACCGTCATCACTCAAGCCATGGAAAGTGTTGAGTCACAGGTCCGCGAGAAGCGGCACATGGTCTCCATTACCGCCGTGAGCTACGAACCGTTATACGTGGAGGGCGACTTTGCGCGGCTGGTCCAATCGGTAAGCAATATTCTTGCGAATGCCACCAAGTACACGGAAGCTGGCGGGGAGATCTGGGTTCGTACCCATGGCGACAGCGACAACGCCTTCATCGAGATTTCCGACACTGGGGCAGGCATCCCGCCGGAGCTGCTCCCACGCATCTTCGATCTGTTTGTGCAGAGCGACCGCACTCTCGATCGTGCCCAAGGCGGCTTGGGCGTCGGACTGGCAGTGGTCAAGCGTCTGATCGAAATGCACAACGGTGAAGTCACCGCCCGCAGCGACGGGCTTGGGCGAGGATCGACATTCGAGATACGACTGCCTCGGGTTGCGCGCCCGGCTCCCATGCCCACTGTTGGGGAGCAGTTCAAATCGGAGCCACGGCGCGTGTTGATCGTCGATGACAATACGGATGCAGCAGACTCGCTCGGACTACTCCTAAAATTCGAAGGGCATGAGACACACGTGGTGTACAGCGCGAAGGAGGCACTCGCGAGCATGGAATCATTCAAGCCAGAGGTGGCTTTGCTCGACATCGGGCTGCCCGATATAAATGGATACGACTTGGCTCGTCAGATACGCAAGATGCCGCAATTAAAGGCTCTGCGGCTCATTGCACTGACCGGCTATGGGCAGAAGGAAGATCAGCAGCGGGCTCGCGCAGCGGGCTTTGACGGACACCTCGTCAAACCTGTGGCCCTGTCGACGCTGGTACATGCCATCGGCGGAGGATCCCAGGTTGGGCCGGGGGGGCCGCAGGAATGATCGCAACTGAAAAGCTGCAGTTAGGGAATACGCGCAGACACTTCTTGAATGCGACGCGACGCCGTCGGGAGCTCCGCGCCGCTTCCACGGACACTTCACAGTACGGTCATCTTGAGTCGCGAGGAGTGTCTTGGAACGACGACGAAGATTCAGTGCTTAGTTCAAGAGCGCGGGTCGTCGACGTGACGCCCGAGATTGCTCCCAGTCACGACGCGACTCGGGACGGTATCCGTGCAACTCCCACCCCTGGGCTTGCTGTTCCCAGTCTGGAATCCTTGCTTTCGAACGCGCAGGCGCGTCGCGTCTCCGTCGAAGCGAGCGATTAAATGCAGAGATGCTGATGGGTGGCCTGGCCCGTGCTTTGGCACAGCTTTACGCCACCTGCAGAAGGCCGTCATTGAGAGCATTGGGAGACCAGTCGGGTGATCTCGGCTGACAATTGCTGCCGGGTATAAGGCTTGGCAATGCGGGGAAGCTCCACGGGCTGGGCGCCCTGCAGCTCGGCGTAACCGGTCGCCAGCAGGATCGGCAACTTCGGGTGCTGCTTGCGAAGGGCGACGGCAAGATCCATGCCTGTCATGCCCGGCATCGCGTAGTCGGTAACCACGATGTCAGGAGCAAGACCATCCTGCACCAGGACGAGCGCTTCCTCGCCCGAGTGCGCCTCGGCGACGCGGTGCCCCAGATCTTCCAACAGAGCAGCCGTGCTGTTGGCAATCAACGCATCGTCGTCCACCAGCAGTATCGTGGCGGGTGTTGCTTCGATTTCGGTGGGTGCGGCCAGCGCCAACGGCGCTGGGGCGCTCTCTGCCGCCGGCAACCACAGATCCGCGCGGGTGCCCTCGCCGGGGCTGCTGTGCAGGCGGAACGCGCCGCCGGATTGCTCGGCGAGCCCATGTACCATCGAAAGGCCCAATCCCGTGCCCTTGCCGGCGCCCTTGGTGGAAAAGAACGGCTCAACTGCCCGGGCCAGCGTTGCCGCGTCCATCCCCGCGCCAGTGTCTTGTACCGAAAGCCGCACGTATTCGCCGGGTTCCAGCTCCGGTTGCTCGCCGGTTGCCACGCAACGTTCCATGGCAATCGTCAGGGTACCGCCGGAAGGCATGGCGTCCCGTGCGTTGACCGCAAGGTTCAGGAGTGCCATCTCCAGCTGATTCGGGTCGATGTTGACACTGGGCAACGGTCCCTCAGCACGAATCTGAATAGTGGTCAGCGGCCCGACTGACCGGGCGATCAGGTCGTGCATGTCCCGGACGAGGCCGTGGACGTCGGTCGCGCGCGATTGCAGCTCCTGCTTGCGAGCGAAGGCCAGCAACCTCTGCGTCAAGGTGGCCCCGCGCCGCGCCCCTTCCATTGCGCCATGCAGCAGTCTCGCCTGGCGTGGATCGTGATCGATTTTTCTGGCCAGCAATTCCAGATTGCTGATTACCGCCATGAGCAGGTTGTTGAAATCGTGGGCGACTCCACCCACCAGTTGCCCCATGGTTTCCAGCTTCTGCGCCTGCATGAGAGCCGCCTGCGCGCGCTCCCGACGCAGGATTTCTTCGCGAAGCTGCTCGTTGGCCTTTTGCAGCGCCCGGGTGCGCTGCGCGACCAGATGCTCCAGGTCGTCGGCCGCGCGGTGCTGTGCTTCGAGGTACGCGCGGGCCTCGTATTGTCGGGCGCGGCCGCGTTTGGCCGCTAGCACCGCTGCCTGCAGCGAGATCGCCTGCATGGGGCGTTCGAGAAACGAGACGTTTCGGAGTTTGCCGACGATCCGGCGCCGAAATTTCGTGAACTGCGGCCCGTCGTGCTGGTTGGTCATGAAGATGAAGGGAAAGTCCGACCAAGGCGGCTGGGCATTCACCCACGTGGTCAGCCGATCCATCGATTTCCCGTAAAGCGCCTCCTCGGCAACCACGGCGAGATCGGCGCCGCGGTCGAGTTGCGCGAGGAGTTCGGAGACGTCGCCGCAAATGCGCGAATCAAGACCCGCTTGCTTGACCAGCTTCGCGCAAGCGGCGGCGTCCCGGCCGACGGGCGCTAGGATGAGAACGTCGGCTTCAGGCACGTCAGCTTGCCCGGCTGCCATTTTCCGGCAGCAGTGGAGCCTTGTCGCCCGTGTAGACAGGCGTCCCGCGAAAGATCCCGGTGAAACCTTTCAGCGGCGGCCCGACGCTCACCCCGCCGTAGCTCAGCCGGAATTCGCGGATCGTATGTTCGTGGCGTCCGCTGCGCTTTTTCACCACCGAGAGCGCGCGGCGCACCGAGCCGTCATACTCGAAGTAGCGCAACATCAGCACGGCGTCGCTGAGATAGCTGATGTCGAGCGGCGTTTCCATGGGGCCGACCAGCCCGTGCTGCGCGAGCACCAGCATCGTCAGCACGCCCAGCTGGCTGAGGTAACTCAGCAACTCGTGCATTTGAAGGACGAGGAAACGCTCGTCAGGCATCGAGTTGAGATAGCCGTTCAAACTGTCGATGATGATAATTCGAGCGTTGTCCTGTTCCACTGCTCCGCGGACCCGGTGCGCGAATTCTCCGGGCGACAACTCCGCGGGATCGATCTGGTCGAGCCGGATCAGCCCGTTTTTCATTGCGTCATCGAGCGGCAAGCCGAGGGCATGGGCACGCGCCCTGATGGTGCCCCGACCTTCATCGAAAGCGAATATGGTGGTGTGTTCACCGCGCCCCGCCGCCGCGATCGCATAAGTCACGGCAATGGATGATTTGCCCACGCCGGCTCCCCCGATCAGCAGCGCATTGGTGCCCCGTTCCAAACCCCCGCCCAGAAGGTTGTCCAGCTCCGCGTTGCCGCTGGGAACGAAATCGCCCTCGAAATCCTTGTAATGTTCTGCCGCAACCAGCCGAGGGTAGATCTGCAACCCGCCGCGTCCGATGGTGAAATCGTGAAAGCCGCCCTTGAAAGGGATGCCTCGCATCTTCACCACCCGAAGGCGTCGGCGTTCCGCACCGTAATCGATAGCCAACTGTTCGAGCAGTACCACCCCGTGCGCAATGGAGTGGAGCTGCAGATCCTTTTCATGCGCGGTCAGGTCATCGAGCAAGATCACGGTGCACTTGCGACTCGAAAAAAAGTGCTTCAACGCAAGGACTTGGCGGCGGTACCGCAGGGGATTTTGTGCCAGCAGCCGAAGTTCGGACAGGCTGTCGATCACCACCCGCCCCGGATTGACCTCCTCGACTTTCCCGAAGATGAGCCGACTCGTTTCCCCCAGTTCCATCTCGGCCGGCTGCAGGATCGTCAGCTCCTTGCTGGGATCGAGGGTGGTTTCGGGAGGGACGAGTTCGAAAACGGTGATTCCATCGAGGGACCATCCGTGGCGATGGGCTACCAGCTCCAGCTCGCGTTCGGTTTCGGAAAGGGTTATGTAGAGGGTTGATTCGCCGAGGCGCACGCCATCCAGAAGGAATTGCAAGGCCAAGGTGGTCTTGCCCGTTCCGGGCCGCCCTTCGTAAAGGTACATTCGTTCGGGATCGACGCCCCCGCCGAGAATCTCGTCGAGACCCACGCTGCCGGTGGAGATTCGCGATGGTTCAACGTCGTCCCGATTCGGCAGGTTACCTTCGTGGTTGTTCATTGTCATTCCTTCGACTCGGCAAGCCGGTTCGCGCGCGAACAGCCCCCCCGCGACGATTACACTAGCATCGTCAGCGGATGGATGGAGGGGGCGTCCCGGGCGCGTACGGTCGATCATGCCACCCATCACTTGGAATGGTCTCAACATGAAGCGCGTGCGCAGTGAATTGCGAGCCGCCGAAGCGCGCACCGACGCCGCGCAGGCGAATTATCCACACACGGTGCTGGAAGCGATCGAGGACGTCGACAACGCGGTGGTCGGATACAACCAGCAGCACGTGTGCGTGAAGAAGCTGATCGCACAGGCGCAGCAAAGCCGCCGTGCCGCTGGGCTGGCACGCATTCGTTACCAGGAGGGGGCGACGGGCTTCCTGGAATTGCTCGATGCCGAGCGCGTGTAACTGGAGGCGGAAGACGCCCTCGCACAGGCGAAGTCGCAATCGATATAAGTGCGATGGCCTTGTACAAGGCACCCGGCGCGGCTAGCAAGCCTGCGGTGACGCACGCTGCAGTGCAGTGGCGCAATCCAGCGAATAGTCGAATCCACGATCACGGACAAAGGAACTGTGATTCCAGGCCGGCAACGGACGCTTCATCGGTGCGGGGCAGGATTGCAACTGGCCGATGTTGGTCGTACTGCGACTGCGACTGAAACTCTGCGATAAGTACGCTCGAACCATGTCGGGCTTGGAGCACCGGCATCGTTGATCTCTCGGAGGGTGCGAACAAATGTGCGGGGCGGATCGATTTCGGGACAAGCTACATCACTACCCGAATGTCGTTCGAACCGCGTCGAGACCATTTGAACGGCGGCGTCCTTCTCGTCACCGAAGGTTCGCTCAACAGCCTCCAACGTCGGCTATTGGCGCCAGATGTCCCATTCTCAAGCTGTCATAACTGACATCTGCGAAAGAAAGTTTGATGCTGCCGCCGTGGAGCTATTTCCAACCCTTCATTACAGATCGGAGCACAGAAAATATTGACCCGCGTAACCCACGGGATGGCTATCATCGGGGCCGGGACGAGCGTGGGGATTGGCCATGAATGCAATCGCCGTTGCTTCACCGACTCCAGTCGAGCCGCTTCCGGGCGAGCGGGCTTCGGGGTCACCCGAGCAGGGGATCGCCATCTGCCTTTCCGGCGGGGGCTACCGGGCCATGTTGTTCCACACGGGGGTGATCTGGCGCCTGGCGGAACTCGACCTGCTCGGTCCCGTCACGCACAACATCCGCAAGGCGGGCGGTTCGCCGCAGCCGGCGGGAACGCTGCAACGGATCTCGAGTGTCTCGGGCGGCTCGTTGCTGGCCGGCATGCTCGGCCTGAAATGGAAGGAACTCGCGGTGGCCCAGCCCGGGCTGGTCGACCGCTATGTCGAACTGGTGGTTGCACCGATTCGCAGGCTCGCCCGCGTTTCGCTTGCCGGCAAGGATCCCAAGGGCGTGATGCACATGCTTTGGAACATCGTCGCCCCGGGCTCGGTGAACGATCACATCATCGCGGCCTACAAGAAGCACCTGTTCGGTGACGCGACGCTCCAGGACTTGCCTGACTCGCCGCGGTTCGTCATCAACGCGTCGAACCTCCAGTCGGGTGCGGTGTGGCGCTTCATGAAACCGTACATGCGTGACTGGCGCGTGGGTGAGGTGAAGCGGCCGACCATCTCTCTGGCGCAAGCCGTCGCGGCTTCATCCGCATTTCCACCTGTCCTCGCGCCGGCCCCGCTGTCACTCCGCGACGAGGACTACACACCCACCTCAGGCGGCAAGGGCCTCGACAATTTGCAGCGTGCGCCCTTTACCACCCACCCGGTGCTGGCGGACGGGGGTGTCTACGACAACCTGGGCCTGGAAACGGCCTACAAGCGCTACCAGACGCTGTTCGTCAGCAATGCCGGCGCGCCTTTCGCCATCCGGTCCCAGGTTCCCTCGGACTGGGTTCGCCTGGGCCAGCGCTGCATCGACGTGATGGACAACCAGGTGCTCAGCCTGCGCAAGCGCTTGCTGGTCGGCGATCTCGTTGTGGGCGTGCGTAACGGCGCGTTCTGGGACATCGAACAGGACATCGCCGTGCACGGTTGTCCACAGACGCTGGCGTGCCCTGGCGACGCCACCACGCGCCTGGCGCAACTCGGCACGGATCTTTCGGCCAAGGACGATGCCGCGCAGGAGCGCTTGATCAATTGGGGTTACGCCGTCTCGGATGCGGCGGTTCGCGCGCACTTCGATAGCGGCCTTCCGGCGCCGGGAGGATTCCCGTACGCCGGAGGCGTGGGTTAGGTTCGAAAAAATTCGGGGATCGTTGTTCGTTCCCCGCAGCGGAGAGGCCCATGGCGCGGCGCGCTGTAGTTGCCAGACGACCGGATGTGTTGACCAACCCCGCGCCGACGCGCGGCGAATCCGCGCCGCTGCGCTCGTTGACGATCCTGGCCCAGGACCCTGCCTTCCGGCGCGACGGGAGAACCCTGACCGCCACGGCGCAAATCACCGCCGAGCCGCTGATGGATGGGCCCTGCGGCGCGCGCATCAAAGTGGTCGACTACGACGCGTCGCGCGATCGCCTTTACCTGCCCATGCAAGGCGGCTACCAGCAGGGCGACGACTGGCTCGATCCCTTTGCGGGCAGGGACGCGGCACGGTTCCTCGACGACCCGCGGTTCCACCAACAGAACGTCTATGCCATCGCGATGCGCACGCTCGGTTTCTTCGAGAGCGCATTGGGGCGGCGCACGAATTACGGTTTCAATGGCCACCAGCTCCATATCGCGCCCCACGCTTTTGCTGGGCCCAACGCGTACTACCAGCGCGAAAATCGCTGCCTGTGCTTTGGGTACTTTCCGGGTCCAGACGGGCAGATCGTACATACTTGCCTTTCGCACGACGTCGTCGCACACGAAATGACGCATGCGCTGCTCGATGGCCTGCGCCCGCGTTTCATCGATCCGTCGTCACCCGATCAGGGCGGCTTCCACGAAGGTTTCGCCGACGTGGTGGCGCTGCTGTCGGTGCTGTCGGATCGTGCCATTGTCGAGCAGGTCCTCATCCGCCGGAAGGTGATGCGTGATCGGCGTGCGTTGATCTCGCCGCGCGAGCTGGCCCCATCCGCGCTCAAGGCATCCGCGTTGCTCGGGCTGGCGGAACAGGTGGGCACGTCCATTCCGAATGGCGCGGCCACCGCGCTGCGGCGATCCGTGGAACTGAAGCCCTCCGTGTGGTGGCTCGAGGATCCGGACTGCGAAGAACCGCACCGGCGAGGTGAAATACTGGTTGCCGCGGTCATGAACGCGTTTGTCGGGGTGTGGGTTGCCCGCATCGCGAGCCTGGGAACTGTCCTGCGCGGGCAGTGCGACGGCAATCGTGTCGTCGAAGAGGGCGTGGCGGCGGCCAATCATCTTCTGACGATGTGCATCCGGGCGCTCGATTACACACCCTCCACCGACCTGCAGTACGTCGACTACCTGAGCGCACTTCTAACCGCCGACAAGGAAACGGTTCCGGATGATTCCAAGTACCACTATCGGCGAATCATCCGGAACACCTTCCGCGCGTGGGGCATTGAGCCGGTGAGCCACGCCGACGGTGACGGCTGCTGGGAATCCTTCGACAGGCGAGTGTCCTACCGCAACCTGCGCTCCGAATCGTTGCGTCGAGATCCCGACGAGGCCTTCCGGCTCATCTGGGAAAACTTCGATGCGCTGCAGTTGGCGCGCGAGGCCTACACCGAAGTGCAGGCCGTGCACCCGGTGGCCCGAGTGGCGCCCGATGGGCTGATCGTCCGGGAAACGGTGATCGACTACCTGCAGATCCTCACCGTCCGCGGCCACGAGCTCGGCGCGTTCGGATTGCGGCGTCCGGAGGAACTTCCCACCGGCAAGGACGTGCGGCTGTACGGCGGTGGCGTGCTGGTGCTGGATGAATTCGGACGGCTGAAGTACAGCATCGGCAACAACGTCGCCAATGTCGCTCGCCAGCAGGCGCGCCTCGATTATCTCGCCAAGATGGGTTTCTTCGAATATCGCAGCGACCAGGATTTCAGCCGCGGTTTCTTCGCGCGCTTGCACCTGGCGCGTGCCCGCGACCGCTGGGCCCCCGGAGGTTGAGCCATGGCTCCGACGAGCGTGCGGGTGCGCATGTACCAGGTCGGCTTCGGTGACTGCTTCCTGTTGACGTTCCGGTATACGGGGCGCACGAAGCCGCGGCATTTGCTGATCGACTTCGGCACCACCGCAGCGCCGCGCGGCAGCCCGGCACGACTGCTCGGCACGATTGCCGAGGACATCAGCAAGACGGTCGGCAAGGACCCCTTCGCCGTGGTCGCGACCCACCGTCATCGCGATCACATCGCCGGTTTCGATCCAGGTTCGAACGGAAAGGGACCCGGCGCGATCATCGCCGCGCTCAAGCCTCAATGCGTGGTGCAACCCTGGACGGAGCAGCCGGACCTCGCCGTGGATGCCGAGGCGCCTCCAGGATTCAAAGGATTGGCGACTCGACGCGAGACCTTGGCATCCCTGCAAGTCATTGCCCGCCACGCGGTGGAAGTCGCGCTTCCCAAACTGCAACGGTCATTCCAATGCACCGCCACCGCCGAGCAATTGGCATTCATTGGCGAAGACAACCTTTCCAACGCGGGCGCAGTGCGCAACCTGATGCGGATGGGGCCCAACGACTACGTGTACGCCGGCAAGGCCACGAAGCTGTCCGGGTTCTTGCCGGGCGTAAAGGTGACGGTGCTGGGGCCGCCGACCGTGAAACAGCATGCGGGCGTGCGCAAGGAGCGCGCCAAGGATCCCGACGAATTCTGGAGCCTGCAAGGCAAAGCCTTCGGACTCGGCAAAAGCTCAGAATCGACCGGCAGCGCGGCATTGTTTCGCGGCCACGCGCAGGCGACCGGTGGAAGCGCGCCGCCATGGGCGCGCTGGATCATCAAGTCCCTGCGCAGCGCGCACGGCGACCAGCTCCTCGAGTTGGTGCGTTCGCTGGACACCGCCATGAACAACACCAGCGTGATCCTGCTCTTCGAGTTCGGCGGACACCGATTCCTGTTTCCCGGCGATGCGCAGATCGAGAATTGGGAGTACGCACTCGGACAGAAGAAGTTCACCGCAACACTCAAGAACGTCACGGTTTACAAGGTCGGGCACCATGGGAGCCTCAACGCCACGCCGAAGACGCTCTGGAAGGAATGGTACCCGCAGGAAGCCAAGCCACTCGCGATGAACCAGCGCATGACGTCGTTCATGTCGACCAAGGCGGGGAAACACGGAAGCGTTGCCAGTGGCACCGAGGTTCCGCGCACCAAACTGGTGACCGCACTCAAGAAATGGACGCGGCTGCATTCCACGCAGGACCTCGACGAAGCGCTGTACGTGGATGAAATATTCAACGTCAAAGGTTGAAGAACGAGCGGCACATGGCCCGGACTGACATCCGCGAAATCCGGGCAGCGTGCTGCGCACAGCGTCGGTTTGGGAGTTTGTGCCCTATATCGACCAGACATTGGCGCTGCAACCCGGGACGAGTTGGCTCGAAAAGGTAGAGGCTTTGCGCAACCAGCTTCTCCGCGAAAAGCGAAGAGAGAAGCGTGCACAGCTTCAAAAGCCCCCCGAGTATTGCGAACGTGTAATTGCTGACCGCTCCACAAATGGTGACGGTTGCGCAATGCACAACATCGCGCGCCATGATACGACCAACAGGTCCAGAACAATTTGCAATGCTTCTGGTGAAGAGGTCAATATCGGCATGACAGGCTTGCTTCAGACATCTTCAACATGTGACTGGCTTCGCGCCTGTCGAGGCGTCGAGTTCGTGATCGTGAAACTTGCAGCAGGTAGCCCGCGAGTAAACCGCCCGGCGAAGGCATTCACCCGGAGTGTGACGTCAGATCTGAAACCTAACCGTTTGGGATATGGTATAATGCTTCATGCCAACCATCCTGCGCATCGATAAGTTGCGGGTTGTCATCTACCCCAACGACCATCGTCCCGCGCATGTCCACGTGATCGGGCCGGACGGTGAGGCGGTATTCTTCCTGAACTGCCCCAATGGACCGCCCGAGCTGCGTGAGTGCTACGGATTCAAGTCATCCGATGCAACCAAGATCCAGGTCGATCTGGCGGGGACGTTGGCAACGCTTTGCAACGAGTGGAGAAAACTCCATGGGCGTTACTGAAAATGAGTTCACCCAAGCAGAACGGCGCATGCAAACCTTGCGTGAGCACGGTCATGCTGTGGCTGCACGCTACGATCGGAGGCGGGCTCGCATAGTCGTCAGCCTCAACACGGGCGTGGAAGTCACGTTCCCTCCGAAACTTGCCGAGGGTCTGGCGGACGCCTCACCGAGCAACTTGGCGAAAATCGAGATCACGCCATCTGGGCTGGGTCTGCACTGGCCGAAGTTGGACGCCGATTTGTACGTGCCGGGTCTGCTTGCTGGTGCGTTCGGCGGCAAGCAGTGGATGGCTGCACAACTCGGCGCAGCGGGGGGGAGTGCGCGCTCAAAGGCCAAAGCCCAGGCAGCGCGAGCAAACGGGCGGCTTGGTGGCCGGCCGCGCAAAAGCTCCCCGGGAAACTGACACGGGAGTTCCCGTTGTCTGTTGAGTTCCATCCAAAACTGATCCACCTCCCGGAGTGATTTCCATTGTAATGTGAGCCACCTCCCGGCACCCTACGCTCGTTATCCGCGGTCAAATGATCGGAACTTTGCGAGTGTTGTTCCGCGGGTCCAGCCAGAACGACTCATTCACATACCGATTGAATAGTTCGGGAGGCAGTATCGACGCACGGTCCGGCTTTGAGACCTTTTTGTGGACGGTGTGCAATCCCGGGAGACCGAGCCTGGCGTCGAACTCATCTGCGTGGTATTCGACGTGTTCGAAGTCATGCTCGAACCAGGGCTCGTCGATGAATCTGTAGATCGCCTGCATGGACGTCTTGGGGTTGCCTGTCAGGCTTTCGTAGGTCAGCAACAGCACGCGACCGGGTGCGAGATCACTGTAGAAGGCATCTTTGGTGGTCTGAAACGAGAAGCCCACCATCCCTTTCGGATCCGTCAATGCCTCGGCGCGCGAGAACACGTTTACATGTGGGTTGAAGCGGAAGATCTTGTTGACGTTGAGAGGCTGCTCGCGCACCAGCCGCTCAACGCTGTCCAGCACCCAAGGGATCTCGCGGACACAAATGATCAGCTTCGACTCGGGGAACAGCGTCGCCAGGAGGGGCATCTGGCCGCACCATACGCGGCTCGTATCAAACGCAACGTCAATGCCGCGAAAGCCTCTGTAGAACGCATGGACGACCGTCTCGAGGACGGCCGCGCGTTGCTGGTCTGAAATCACCACCGAGAAATCGTTCTTGCTGCTCATCTCGGCAACCAGAACGCTCAGCATGTCCGCCAGTGGACTGGTCATGCCGGCGTGGAAGTGCGGGTTCTGCTTCAGAATGGCTGACAACAGCGTGCTTCCCGAGCGCGGCAACCCGGAAATGAAATGGAATTTGCTTGGCGGGGTGCCGTTCTGGGTATTCAAGGTCATCTGCACATTTCAGTTCTTGGGCCCAGTGATCGAGAGTGTAGCCAAACCAATTCGACCAAGTCCGGCAATCACTGTTTGCGCGGCAAAGCTGCAGTCACGACTTCCATCTCCCACTTGTCAGTCTTGGCGTCGAGATGCGACTGGTAACCGTAGAACTTTCCGTCAAAGATGAACTGGAACATGCATGCGCGGCCGCCTGCCTGGACGGGGTTGTCTGCGACGGGACGGAATTGTCCATCCGGCCGATCCGAGTAGAACACCTTGACTTGCCAACCCGATCCGTCTTTCGAATAGCGCCCAGGATAGATTTCGGTCGCCAAGTAATACACGCCTTGGCCTTCTGAACCTCCATTAGGTACGTACAGAAGGGTTGGCGCGGCGACGGTCGTCCACATGTGCATCAAGAGCTTTTCCGGCGCGCTTGCGAGACCTTCGATGGTGCTGGCGCTCTTGCTGACGAGATTGAAATCATCGTGGTCGTTGCCGCGGTAAAAAGTCAGGAAAAACTTCCCTGAGCGCGGGTCGTGGAACAGGTTGGGATTCTGGTTGCGTTGGCCGGTCACGGTCTTCACAAGCACATTGACCTGCTCAAGATGGATACCGTCCGTAGACTTGGCCAGCACGATATGGCTGCTTGGCGTGTCGTAGTCGCGGGTAATGGCGAAGTACAGGACCGAGTGCCCGGAAGAATCTGAAGGCTCCAAGACGGATGGCCAGCGCGCGTTGAGCCAGATTGGATTGTCCGAATATTTGGTCCAGTGCACCAGATCATTGCTGCGCGCCAACCCCATCCCACGCCCTTGGTTCAGTCCGTACCAGGCCCAGTACTTGTAGCCGTCGCGGTTCAGTTCGACCACCGAAAGCGTGTGCGGTTGTTGATCGCCTTCCCAATGCTGCGGGTCATCCAGGATCTGTTGTGGTGCCGAAAGGCTGAGATATCGGATCGATCCCCTGCGAGCGGACGAAGCTGCTGCCACGGCGGCAGCCCCAAGCCCGAGAGCGATGATGGCACCCGCAACCCACATCGATTTGAAGCGCATCATTACGGCGACCTCGCTGTTGGCAGTTCTGAGTGATGGGCCGCTACGCGCGGTCCTGGATAACACTTCTCTGGTTTCCGCGAATGGCATTGCCGATCAGCGGCCTCGCCCAGAATCCGACGCTCAAGACGATCCCGAATGTCACGTAGAGAAGCAGCATCCCCGTCCTTAGGCCAAAGACGTCGCCCAGGCTTCCGATGAGCAAGGGCACAAGCGCCCCGCCCATGATTCCGGTGCACAAGATTCCCGCGAGCGGGCCGTGATGGGTTCGAACCGAATTGAGCCCGAGCGAAATCAACGTAGGCCACATGATCGATGCGAACAGGCCGATGCACGGGAACGCGACGCGCGATACACCGCGCGGACCAAACAGCGCCAAGGTGAGCATGCACAGTGCCCCGACGGAAAACGCAATCAACACGCGCCGGCTGTCGAACAACTTCAGCAGCCACATGCCGATGAAACAGCCGACGGTCAGCAGCGCCCAGAAGTAGGCCACTGCCGTTGCACCACCCGCATGCGGGTCGACACCGTGGTACTGATACAGGAACTGGGAAGTCCAGTCAGCTGTTCCTTGTTCCGAGCCAACGTACGCAATGATGGACAGCAGGTAGAGCCACACGACCGGTTTGCGCAGCAACGCCAGGTACATCTCGACCGCGCCCGCCGACTCCTCGGCCGTGCGCGTGACGCGGGGAAGTCTGACCATGGCAATAGCCACCGCCATGACGAAAGCCGCCACGGCAAAAATCCAGTAGATCGAAACCCATGGAAGCGCTGGAGGAGTAATGGGCGCCAACCATCGCGCGACGCCACTGCGCTGCGCGGGCGAACTCAAACCTTCAACGAGGTACGCATAGACGAAGGGGCTGATGAACGACGCAGCGCCGAAAACCAATTGGGCGAACGCCGAGTTGAACGCGAAATGTTCCTCGCCTCCGGCAACCCGCAGCAATGGATTGATCGCGACCTGCAGCGCTGCCATCCCTGCCCCCATCACAAACAGGGAAACCGTTGCAACCGCATAGGTGTGGAAAATGGCAAAGCTGAGTGCGCCGATGGCAGCCGCGGCAAATGCGACAACGATCAATCGCTTCTCGCCCCAGCGCTCCACCATGAAGCCGGCGGGAATGGACATGACTCCGTAGGCAATGAAGAAGCAGAATGGCAGCAGCGCCGCCATGGCCAGCGATACGTGAAAGTCGCGAATAATGTCCGGGACGATCGGGCCGAGGATATTCGTCAAAAACGAAATCACGAAGAAGATCAGCAGGACCATCCCAACTGCCAGTGTGCTTCGTGCCACGGCGCCCCCAGTCATTCGTTATTCGGTTTCGGTCACTTTGCTCGCATGCTCGAACTTCCCGGCTTCGCGTCCCGCAAGCCCTGCCAGCGCGAGCGTCATCATTTCCACCGGAAGTATTTCGAGGATTGGCAGCATTTCCGCGTCACAGGCCGGGATTCGCAGGGCTTGCAGGCTTGCGTCGACGCCGACCTGATTGCACCTGAACCCCTCGCTGTTCAGTTGACTCGCCAACCTTTGATTGAGCATGCGGGTGGGCTCATCGCCATCGAACACGATGGTGGTCATATCATCTTGGAGCATCTCGAGTGGGCCATGCCGGAACGCAGCACTGCTCATTCCCTCGGCGTGCACATGCGAAGATTCCTTGACGATGAGCGCACCCGTTCCGACCGTGGCAAGCGAACGGCCACGGCCCGCAAGGAACAGGTGCCTTGAGCCGTTGAGAAGGCTGCCGAGCTCATCCACGTATTGGCGCCACTTGGCCAAATACTCCGCAACATGCTGAGCGGCCGGACTCAGCCTCGCGAGTGTTTCGCTTTCACCACGCGCAGACACAATTGCACCCAGCCACGCCAGCGCCAGCATGGTCGTGACGTATGTTTTGCAGGACACGGAAGACTCATTTCCGGCCTGCGTCAGTAGGCTTAGGTCGGATCCGCTCGCCAGGGGGCTATTGGGCGTATTGGTGATGCCAAGGATTGCGGCATGCTGGTTGGCAGCGAGCAGCCGCAGCGACTCCGCACTTCGACCGGATTGAGAGACGAGGATCACGAGTGTGTCCGCGTCACAGAGGGGTAGCGCGTAGTGCACCAACTCTGCGGTCTCGATCATGATCGGGGTGAAGCCAGCAGCGATTAGCGCGAGGTTCAATGGATGCAGGGCATGGTAGGAGGAGCCCATGCCGGTCAGGACAATACGTCGCCACGCACGATCAACGACAAATTCTTTTGCCGCGCGCCATGCACTGTCCTGCGCCAAGTGATCGAAGGTCGCCTCAAGCGCTTTGGGCTGCGCCATGAGATCGTTGAAATAGGCGCCTTCAATGACCGGCACGGTGGGTTGTCTCATGACGCTCTCGCTCCTTCGAAACGGCGACGCCACACGGCTGCGGCGCCGATCAACGGCCCACCGCTTCCGAGCGAAGTCGCGGCAATGGTGGTCGCTTTGGAATCGACGAGGCCACAGTTTCGGCGCACGGTCGCCTGGATGGTTGGCATGAACAGGTCCGCCGAGAGCATCACGTTGCCGCCAAGTACGACCACTTCTGGCGCGAAGAGCGTGACAAGGTTGGCCACGCCGATTCCGAGATAGTGGCCTTCGCGCTCGACCTCGCGCTTGGCCAAGGGATCCCCTGCCCGTGCGAGTTCGCAGATCTTCTTCGCGGTCAGGGGACCTTCCGCCGCCCCGCCTGCCGGCATCCGGTTTCGCATGCGATCCTCCATCGCGGGACCACGCGCCAAGACTTCCCAACAACCGTTGGCGCCGCAAAAACACTTCGGGCCGGAACAGTCGATGACGTGGTGGCCGATTTCAGGGTGCGAACCTGCCGCGCCGCGGTACAAAGAGCCATCCAGGACGATGCCAGCGCCGATTCCGGTACCCACCATCACGCAAATGAGGCTGCGCTTGTTGTGGCCTGCGCCCCATTCGGCCTCTGCGAGAGCCGCTGCGTCAGCATCATTTTCCATCGCTACTGGCAGCTTGAACATTTCCGCAAGGCACTCCACCGGGTTGCAATCCTTCCAGCCGGGGAGGAACTCCACTGCTCCTATGACGCCGCTGCCGGGATCGACCGGACCGGTGCAACCGATGCCGATCCCGCAAAGTTCGACATCCGCACTGCGGATAACGTCGTTCAATATGGCGTGGACGCGACCCATGGCGGCACCAAACCCTTCGTGCGCTGCCGTTGGCGTTTCGCGGTAAGCCAAGAGGCAACCGTTGGCATCAACGATGCCCGCGGCAATCTTTGTGCCCCCGATGTCGAGCGCGCCGATGGCCCGCTCGTCGGTCACGATCAACGGCTCCATTCGAGAATCACCCCGTCGTAGGGCGGCACATCAATGCTGCAGCCGTCCTTCGCACAGGAAACTGCGGTGCTTCCATCCATGTCGAGCCTCTTCAAGGAATGGACAGGAAGTTTGGTCATGACGCGCGCTGGTTGGGCGGTCCCGCCGTGGTTGACGAGGACGATGTAACCCCGGTTTGCGGCATTCAGCGCCGACGCCTCGACGTCCGGTTGGTCGGTCCGCACCAAGGGCTGAACGCCGGACCAATCACGGAGTGCAGCAAACAAACGCGCATAGTTGGCGCTTGGCCCTTCAAATGCGTTGACTGTGTTCCCGAGGTACGCCTCCAATGGGTATGCTGATAGAAGTGTCTTGCCGGCGCCCAGCTTGTGGACGACCAGCGCGGGTCGGCCTTGCTCGTCGACCGCAACCACCTCGCCCGAGGTCACTTCAAGCCTGGTACCCCAGTACTTCATGTCTTTGCCTGGTACCGGGTATCGCAGGGTGTCGCCGGGCTGGAAATTGCCGAATGGCTTGACGAACTTCAGGGTCAGTTCGTCCACAGGCTGGGAGTCCGTCATACGCGCACCGAACAGGTCCGCCATTCCCGGAATTGCGGCGTCGGCCCCGATGGATGCATAGATGATCCCGCCTTTGCGCACATAGTCCTGAGCTTTGAGCCAGAAGTCCGTGTGCACATGGACATCGATGGGATCCGTCGCGGTGACGGGCGAGGGCAAGATGAGCATCGGGTATCGACGCCAGTCGCCTTGTTCGCGCGGCAGCGCAGGGCTCCATCCGGCCTGGTGAGCGAGGATGAAAGCAGACAAGACCGAACTCATCAGCCACTGGTTGCCCTCATACGCGGCCGTGGCGTCTCCATTCACCGCACCGCCTTCGGACACCGGCACATACGGGATGTTGGAAGGACCGGTCAGGCCAAAGTCCGAATGGTTGCCGCGCACGATGGACCATTCCTCGGGAATCAGGATCGCCACCTCGCGTTGCGGTATCGAAACGCCCGCGAGGTCCATGCGCGAAACGGTTTTTCCGAACCGCTCGAAGGCGTTTCCTCGAGGCTTGATCTTATGGTCCCAAGTGACCAGACCGAACTGCGTTTCGTGGGGTGATCGCAGATACGGCACCTTGCGATACTGCTCTGGCGCGGCGTCGCTGAAGACCCATGGCAGGAAGCCATTGTTGCCTGCGGCGAGTGCGGAGTAATAGCTGGTGCGCTCGAATTGCGTGATTTTTTCAGGCGAGTACTGGGCGGACGAAGCGCCCAATTCCTGTAGCAGGACAGGTTTGCCGGCGCCAAGATCCAAGGCGGTCGCGAAAGCCGCGCCATAGGTTCCGCGTAGCGAGACCATTGGATCCGGGAACAGGCTGGACGTGTAGATGGTGTACGGATGGATGCTGAAGAAGTCGACGTCGTCGGCGATCACGTCCGGGCGGAACGGGCCGTGGTTGATGTCAGCCGTATCAGTGCCGACGACGATCGGATGCGTCTTGTCATGCTTGCGGATGGCGCCCGCAATCAGCCGCGTCCAGTTCGAGGCCATGGCGTCGGTCGTCGCTTGTCGCGAGATCCAGAACGGCGGCTCGTCGGCCAAATCCCACGCAAGGATCGCCGTTTCGTCTGCGTACCGGCGCCCGAACTCTTCGGCGAGGTTCGTTTCCAGGTACAGCATCAGGGGATCCGACTGTGGGTCGCGGCCCATTCTCCAAGGCACGTCCCACCAAGCCTCGCCGACTTCACCTCCGGTAAACAGGATGGGATTGAGATAGATCTCGTATTTGTGCGATAGCTTGATGAGGTAATCGAGCTGCTCGAATGCCTCGGGGTTGTAATACCCCGCGCGTGGCTCGAACCAAGCCCACATAAGGTCCAGCCTCACCGTGTTGAAGCCCATGCGAGCCATCATCGCGAAGTCGGATTCGATGGCACGTGGATCCCAGTGCACCGGCCACAACAAGCCAGCTTGCGCAGATACCCAGTTGGTCCCGATGACCACGAATCGGTGGCCGCCTTTCGTGAAGTAGTTGCCCTCAAGAGTCACTGCCTTCAACGCCGAATTGGATCCGGCATCGCTCGGTCGGGCATGTCCCGCTGGCGCCAAGCCCCAGAGCACGCAGCCAATCAACAGTGCCACCAAAAAAAGGGCGTGCGACCTGCTCGGCGTTACCCGTGGTTGCATCTGGTTAGACCTCCCTTGGTTGTGGTTTGGAGATTGTGAACCCTGGCGCGAATACAGAGGCATTCCTCTGAAGACATCTGCTGCTGCAATGCGGGGTTCCTCCGCCCCGTCAAGATCCGATCACATCCTGGATTTGCTGCTGTAATGTAGCTCTTGCACATATCATGTTATGTGGTTAGGATACAGTACAGGTTCTGCAAATGGAAGTCGGTTGCGAACCATGACGAGGACGCGAGCCCGCATGCCGTCAGATGCCCTGCCGATGCGGATGGCGTTCGGGTCCACGAGTCCCACGTGTCGTCGGTGGAAACGGGTTGAGATGTGACGACAGGGAGTAGATCCCCTCACGCAGGCGCAGTCGGGGCTGCGCATCCGGACAGAGACAAACATTCATGGGAAGCACTCTCCGCAAGCATCCGCTGTCGTGCGCAATAACTTTCTCTCTGATGGCAGCCATAGCCACCTCGGTAGCGGCTGCCCCTCAGGTGTCGTCGGGATCATCTTCCCCGAGCCAGAGCACAACACAGGAGCAACAAACAGCCGAGGGCGGTGTTGACAAGCCCAAGTCACAGGCGAAAAGCGACAAGACGGCTACGCTCGGCACCATCCAAGTCGTCGGGGTCCGTGCATCCGAAATGCGCGCGGTGGAACTCAAGCGCACGGCCATCGACATCCAGGACAGCATTTCGGCGGTCGATATCGGGCAATTGCCTGACGCCACGATCACCGACTCCCTGCAGCGGATCACCGGCGTGCAGATCAACCGGGATGGTGGTGTCGGAAGTTCCGTGGACGTGCGGGGCTTGCCGGAGGTCGGAACGCTCCTCAACGGCGAGGCCTTCATTACTCCCGATCAGATTGTCTCGCAGCAGCCCAACTTCTCGACCATCCCTTCAGAGCTGTTCAGCGGCGCTGACGTCCTCAAGTCATCTCGCGCAACCCTCACCAACGCCGGCATCAGCGGCACCATCAACTTGCATACGTACCGGCCGTGGGATCTGCCGAGCGGCTGGACATTCGGCGGCGCGATCAATACGGCGCACGGTGATGAGACCGACAAATGGCAGCCAGAGGCGAACGGGCTGATCAGCTACAACGCGGCCGGACGCTGGGGAATCTTGCTGTCCGCAGATTATTCAGACGTGACACGCGAAAACTCCAGTACGGGAATGGATCAGTACGGGGTAGTGCTCGACGGCGAAAACGCATCCAGTGCCGGCTATTACAGCGGCTTCCTGGGCGCCTTCAACGGGATGCCGATCCCCTCCGACATCCATCAGTTCCCCGACGGCAGCGTGGACGTCAATGGCAACGGGAACTCGCATGACGCATTCGTCGGAAGCGAAAACTTCACGGTGTTTGATACCCAGATGCAACGCAGGCGCCACAGTTTCAATGCATCCGGCCAATTCGACTTCGGCTCCGGGTTCACGTTGACCGGCGATCTCTTCTTCACGCGCCAGGACCAGTACAACCGCAATACGGGGTATGAGTTCAACTCGACCAACTGGCAAGGCGCGACCTTCGTGCCATTGGTCTCCCGGAACACCGGTGTTCCTGCTACCGGCCAGTTCAACGACGGCGAAGACGGCTGGGACGGTATGACATTGTCGACGACTCAGGTCTACAAGAAATGGCCCGGAGACATCGAGAGCTACAGTTCGATCGGCGTAACCAATTCCGTCGCGCACAACTTCAACGTCCAGCTGGATTACGACAACGGCGGCCCGTTTACGGGAAGCCTCCGTGGAGTGCGCGCAACGGCGCACCAGCTTTTCATGTCCAACTATGTCCAATTCACAGACTCCACCGGCGTCGAGTGGCCGAACGATCCAGAGGACGCGGCGCCGCCCGGCACTTACATCTACCCTGATGAACTTGGCGGCAATCGCGTCTTCAATGCGAATGGCGTCCTGCAGAACTCGATCCCGGTTGTCATCGACATGCGTGGGACCCGTCTTGGCGTCACGATGCCGAGTGACCTCCAGAACGTATTGGCTACGCGTGAAGACTGGGTGCTCAAGACGATCGCCAGCGAAAACGATTACAACCGCCGCACCGGCATGGGTGTCATCCGTGCCGATGGGCATTACGACTTCTCCAATGGGTTCAAGATGGACTTCGGTTTGCGCAACAGCATCCGAAGCGCGTCCAACATCGGCTTCCAGCTCAACGCGCCTGTCTACGGCGGAATGGGCGCGAGCGATCCCGGCGGCTGCCTGGTGCACTACTATGCCGCCGATGTCGTCCTCGATGGCGCCGGCATCGACGGCGCATGCACCGCAGGCAACGCGGATGGCTACTTCCGAGCTGGCGTCCTCTCCGGCTTGAACGCCAACCAGTTGCCGGGCGTGCTTGGCGACAATTTCAAGCAATATACCGATCTTGCGGGCGTGCAAGGCGTGACCATCTGGGGACTCGACCCCAAGGTCATGGACAACGTGGTGGGCTTCAACAATGCCTTGTACCCGGGCCAGCAGCGCCAGATCAATCCCGGTACGACTTGGGATGTCTTGCTCAAGGAAACATCTGCCTACGCACAGGCAGACCTCGATGGCAACGTTGGGAGCGTTCCGTACGAGGGCAACGTCGGCGTCCGTGTCATCAAGACAGACCTGCATGTGACGCAGCATCTCACGGGTGACCCAGAGCCCTACGGCTTGTTGTCAGATGGCGTTGGGAGCGTGCAGACGGTCCGGAGCTACCAAGACGTTCTGCCTTCGGCCAACCTTGCGCTCGATCTGACGTCCAGCCTGAAACTTCGACTGGCCTATTCCAAGAACATGATGCCGCTCGACCTTAACCAGTGGGGCGGCGGATTGACGCTCAACTATGGTATCGACACGTCGATTCCCGGATCGACGATTTTCCGTGTGCTGGGTGGCAGTTCAGACGGCAACCCCGGTCTTGATCCATGGCGGTCGACCAACTACGGAGCGTCGCTGGAGTACTACTTCAACAAGTCCAGCATGCTCAGCGCGGCGGTGTTCTATATCGATGTCGCAAGCTTCATCAACAGCGGTAGCGTAAAAAACTGCGATTTACCGGACCAGGATGGTGTCGTGCGAGGCCATTGCGTGGCGATTTTCGAGCCGATACAAGGCACCGGCAATACGCTGCACGGCCTGGAGATCGACTATCGCCAAGCGCTGACGTTCCTGCCCAGCTTGCTGTCGCACACTGGCCTCGAAGTCAACTACACCTACTCACCCAGCGACAGCGGGCAGACCGATTTGGCTGGCAACAACATTCCATTCCAGGACAATTCGAAGCAGCAAGCCAACCTGATCCTGTGGTTCCAGAACAATCAGTTCCAAGCACGCATCGCCGGCAACTACCGATCCAAGCGCGCCGTCTTGCAGAACTTCGGAGGGGTCAATGGCCTGGAGATGTACCAGGCGCCGACCTTCTACGTTGATGCGTCGGCCAGTTGGAACGTGGCGGCGCATGTACAAATCTTCGCGCAGATTTCCAACCTCACCAACGAGCATGAGCGCTATTACCTGGTTTGGCCAGACCAAGTGGGCCATACCACCCAGTTCGAGCGCCGGTATGTGCTGGGGGTCCGCGCGCACTTCTGATCGAAGGTCCCCGCGGCCAAGGCATTACCCTGCAGCCTCAAGCTGCGGGGCATGCTTGCGTACGAGATGCGCAACCTTTGGAACTTGGGCCGGACACAAATTCCATTCGCTGTCGCATGGGGTGCGAGCTGCTGCCGGTTCCGCGGGCCTCAAAGTCGCGCCAAGAGCGTTATCGAACGGACCTCAGGGTTGCCGTATAACGATCCGCGCGTAACCTCGATACGCTGAATTCGATGGGCGTCTGCCGCGTATCGTAGGTCGTCTCCCTTATCGAGAGAAGCGCAGCGCCACGTGTGGTCTTCATGGTCGCGGCATCTTCCTTGGTCGCAACGACGGCACTGATTTCCTCTTCGGCCCACTTCAAGCGCTTCTTGTAGGTCTTTTCGAACACCTCATATAACGATTTTCCGTCCAGATCTTGTTGCTCGAGGTTCGGGAACAACGCGGCCGGCAGGTGGCTCGTCACCACAGCCACGGGTTCGCCTGAAACGTAGTAGAGGCGCCGCAGGCGATAGACCGGTTCGGATTGCTTCAATCGCAGCGCCGCGGCGACCTCACCCTCGGCACCGAGTTTCTCGAGCTTCAGGAGCTTGCTTGATGGCTTGAGGCCGCGGCGCCGCATTTCTTCGCTGAAGCCGCGAAGCTGCCGGAAATCCCACGAAACCTTCTCCGTGCCGATGATCGGCTTCTTGCCCCGTTTGATGATCAACAAGCCTTCCGAACGAAGCGTTGAGAATGCCTGCCGGACAGGCATCTTGCTGATGCCAAGGTGGCTCGCTACCTCACCCTCTGACAGGAATACCTCCCCTTCGCGGAGCTTGCCAGATCTGACCAGTGTCCGGACCTGATCCGTGATCTGCTGGTAATAGGGCGTAAAGCTGTTGCTGTCGATCGTGAGCTGATGTGACTGTGACGAGCGTGCATCAACAACCATAGTCCATCCTTTCAGCCGACGCCGGCATGCATATCATCCTATGACTAAATCATGATATCAGGATGAGCAAGCCGATTGCCTGCGCGAGCGTTTGGTACGTCGGCTCAGGACGTCGATGGTTGCTGGTGCGCTGTTTCTTTGACGGACGGAACGGTCATTGCACCTGTCACGCAGGCCGGCGACGCTGAGGAAGATGATTGGGTTGTGGTGTATTGGCAGGGCGACCACTCGCGCTGCGCCGAGGTCCAAGGCTCACTGATCGCCGGCCAAGCCCTGCTTCGCTACATCGAATTGCGTGGAGTCGGCCGTTCCGCCGACGAGCTGAGACGGGATCGCGACGATCTAGCCGAACACTTCGCGTTCAAGACCGGGACATTGCTTTACCTCGCCGAAGGCTTCGAGGAATCCGAGTTGCAGCGGATGCCGCCCAAGGCCATCTCGAAATTCGGCCCCGCCTTTGTCGTGACCGCACTCAAGCGAGCATGGGGCTTCTGATAAGGCACGCCCATCGTGCAGACCGACTTGTTGGTCGCGCTCATCACAGCACTGTTTATGGTACTATTGTCAGTACGTTAAAAGAGGCTTTCCGCCATGGGCTCGATCAGTGCCAACAAGCTGAAGACGCAGGGCGTCTCCGCGATCGCGGAAGCGCTGGAGGACGCGCCCGAAGCGATGGTGTCGGTGCGCGGCAAGGACCGCTTCGTGGTGATGGACGTCGAGCACTACCGCTACCTGCGCGAGTGCGAGCTGACCGCGGCCCTGGCCGAAAGCCAGGCGGACATCTCTGCCGGTCGCTTCGTGAAGGAATCGGTGGACGCGCACATGAAGCGGCTGGCAAAACTGTGAGTTGGACGCTGGTGTTCACGGACCAGTACAACCGCCGCGCGGCGCGGTTCCTCAAGCGCCATCCGCAGCAGCGCGACCAATACCGGAAGACGCTGTTGCTGTTGCAGGCCAACCCGCATCATCCGTCGCTGCGGCTGCACGCGTTGGGCGGCCGGCTCAAGGGCCTGCATTCAGTGTCGATCAACCTCTCGTACCGGATTACCATCGAAATGGTGATACGCGAGAACCAGATCGTGCCGATCAACGTGGGCGATCACGACGCGGTGTATTGAGCGCGGCGCAAGAGGGCGCATGAACCTGCACGCGGAAATCAATTTCGAAGACGACATCCGCGCACTGGCTCGCTTCCCAAACAGGCTACCGCCCACGCGGACTTTGTGCATTCATACCAGGTATTTTTTATGCTCACGGCATTGTGGTCTGGGCCTAACGTTATACTCGGTACAAGCGCTAGTTGCGAGTCACCATGTTGTCCCGACGCGACCCATTGCGGCCGGTGGCGACTGTCTGCTTCTGAATGACTACTTATTGCGAGCGGCCACGCAGCTGAAGCTCCGTTGAGCCACATAACTGTCGCTTTCGAACATTCCTATTCAGCCAGTGCTTGCCCTGCGGTACGGGGCGTAGCATGATCACGGCCGCACCGAGGGGCGCACGCGGATCCGCGCGAAGGACAAAGTCCACCCTTAGGGAAGCTCTGATTTATTCCCTGCCTGAGGCATCATAGCCACACCGCCGATCCGGAACCCGTCGCCGATGAAGCAAGCCACGTTTGCGTCGTTGAACTTTGATGCCAAGAAGCGGCGCACGCGC
>Ga0207707_10000066_pt1 | contig 106182 bp, 109 predicted proteins | sample KBSC83BmetaG_FD_184336 | JGI IMG/M metagenome (GOLD analysis project Ga0207707, IMG submission 184336) | Corn rhizosphere microbial communities from Kellogg Biological Station, Michigan, USA - KBS C8-3B metaG (SPAdes) (version 2) | ecosystem: Host-associated > Plants > Roots > Rhizosphere ... | reverse complement strand
CAACCAGATCAAGGCCGAGATCGAGAAGTCGGACAGCGACTACGACCGCGAGAAGCTGCAGGAGCGCCTGGCCAAGCTGGCCGGCGGTGTTGCGGTTCTCAAGGTTGGTGCTGCGACCGAGGTCGAGCTCAAGGAGAAGAAGCACCGCATCGAAGACGCCGTCTCCAACGCCAAGGCTGCGGTGGAAGAGGGCATCGTCGCCGGTGGCGGTGTCGCGCTGCTCCAGGCGAGCAAGACCGCGTTCGAGAAGATCGACCTCGAGGGTGACGAGCTGACCGGCTCGCGCATCGTGCAGATCGCGCTCGAGGCGCCGATCAAGCAGATCGCGTTCAACGCCGGCCTCGAGGGCGGCGTCGTTGTGGAGAAGGTTCGCTCGCTGCCGGTTGGCGAGGGTCTCGACGCCGCAACGGGTGAATACGTCGACATGCTCAAGAAGGGCATCATCGACCCGGCCAAGGTGACCCGCTCCGCGCTTCAGAACGCCGCGTCGATCGCCGCGCTGTTCCTCACCACCGAGGCCGTCATCTCCGAAAAGCCGGAGAAGAATCCGCCGGCCATGCCGGGCGGCGGCGGCATGGGAGACATGGACTTCTAAGTCCACGCACCGTCAGGCTCGATCGGTGCGTTCAGCGTCGCTAGAGGCCGAAGTCCGCTTCGCGGATTCGTCCTAATCGCTCCGCTTGAACGCACCGATCGAGCCTCATCCGTTTCAGGACCAAAAAAACTTTGGAAATGGCCGCGAGGACCGGCGATATGCCCCGTTGATCGGGATAACGGGAGCCCGCAGGGCTCTCGAACGCGGGGACCCGCGGCCGGCTGGGCGGTCGCGGGTCCCTTTCTTTTGTCTAGGCTCGCTCGCGTGGACGAGCTGACCGCCAAAGTCGATCGCGTCACGACCTTGCTACATGAGGCAGACAGCGTCCTGGTCGCGTTCAGCGGTGGCGCAGACTCCGCGTTCCTGCTCGCCGCGGCTGTGCGTGCGCTCGGCAGCGATGCGGTGGTGGCTGCGACGGCAGTCTCGGCGAGCCTACCGGCAGCGGAGCGGGACAGCGCGGCGACGTTTGCCGCCTCACTCGGCGTTCGGCACGAGTTTCCCTCGACCGACGAGATGTCTCGTCCCGGCTATGCCGCCAACGCCGGCGACCGCTGCTATTTCTGCAAGGCCGAGCTGCTCGACGTCCTGCGGCCTCTTGCCCGCCGGCTCGGGATGGCCCACGTCGCCACCGGCACCAACGCCGACGACGCGCGGGCCGGCTTCCGCCCCGGCATCCGGGCCGCGGACGAGCGCGGAGCGCTGACGCCGCTGCTCGAGGCCGGCCTCACCAAGGACGAGGTACGCCGGGTCTCTCGCGACTGGGGTCTACCGACCTGGGACAAGCCGGCGGCCGCCTGCCTGTCCAGCCGGATCGCGTTCGGCGTCCAGGTGACGCCGCAACGGTTGGCTCGCGTCGAACGCGCCGAGCTGGCGCTTCGCGCTGCGCTTGCGACGGCAGGGGTCGCCGTACATGACCTGCGGGTGCGCGACCTCGGTGACCGTGCGCGCGTCGAAGTGGACCGCGATCATGTCGCGGTTCTCAGCGCACGGCCGGAGTTGCTCGAGTCGATCGAAGGCTTCGACGTCGTCGACCTCGACCCGCGCGGCTTCCGCTCCGGCTCGATGAACGAACTGCTCGCCGACCCGGATCGCTTCCGCTAACTAGCCGAGAACGATGCGCACTTGGCCTGTTGTCGTGTCGCCACTGCTGGTGCTCCACATGCCGATCGCCTTCAGGTGCTGGATGGAGTCCGGCGCATGCACCAGCGACCACACCCGGCTGAGATCGACGTAGAGCGCGACGCCGACCGATCCCGGCAGGTCACCGAGCGCCGTCTTCACTTGCGCGACATCGCCGAGGCCGCCAGCCTTGCCCACTTGATCGGCGTATGCCGATGACGTCGCGAGGACGAGGTCGTCGCCGGCTGATGACGTTGCGAGATTGAAGCCGGCCGAGCTGCTCAAGTGCGTCGCCAGTGTTTGCGCAAGTGTCTGCGCGGACGACAGATCGGTTGGATGCGAACGGATCGCGACGTCCGGCAGTCCTGCGAGCTCGAGACCACCAAACGCGACAACGGCGCGATCGCCCAGGATCGTCTTGACATCGCTCGGGAACGAGATGCCAAGCGCATGCTGAATGGCGTCCGTTGGATTGGTCGGTGTTGGCACCGCCGTCGGTTGTTGCTGGCAATGCGCTTGTTGATGCTCGAGTTTCTGGATCAGGCGTCGCCGCTCAGCCGGGCTCATGCCCGGCGACGGTGCGATGCTGAAACCGGACGAGCATGACTCGCTGACACCCGCATTCATGGCACCGAAGACGAGGTTGAGCGCAGGCGCAATTCCGTCGACAACCGCGCCGGGATCCCCGATCTCGAACGCGCCGATGGTGCCGCTCGGCAACTGCGTCAGCATCGACGCAGGAGCGCTTGCGTATTGCTTCGTCCCGACGCTGCGCACGTCGAACTGCACGAAGTCGTTCGTTGCATGCAGCCCGACCGCGAACCGTCCCTTGAGCACGTCGCCGAGCCCCGTGGATCCGAGCATCATCCCGCCGAACGCGGACATGCCCGCTGATCCATTGCCGAAGAGCCCTTGCAGCATCTTCTGCGTGGCCGGGCCGTCCACCCATGCCGTCGCGGCTTCGTCGTTGGGTAGTGCGTTGATGTCACCGTCGTACGTGCCGGAATCCCCGAGCGAGGAGGCGTCGGCGGCCTGTATCGCTGCGTCGACCTCGCTCTGCGTGTTGCCCAAGACGACCCAGCCGTTGTGGACGGCGAAGTGCTCGTCGGAGCTCAGCGTCGCGGGCAAATGTTGTCGGGCCGCTGCGTCATCGGTGGACTGGAGGACGACCTCCAGCGTCGGGTGGCCGTCATTCAGCCAGCCGGCGAACGTCGCGGTGTCGCCGAGCCATGGCTTGATGTCCTTGTCGTAGTTGACCGGCGGGTCCGAATGTTGTGTCAGCACGCGCATGACCCGGTCCTTCAGCGATCCGCCGCTCGGCAAGTGCGCGGCCGGGAAAAGGCTGAGGATGTGGTCGACCGCCGACTCCTGGCCGCCCGGTAGGTCGAGGTGAAGGGTCGCCACCGCGAACGCATTCGCGGGTACGGCGGTGGCCGGGTTGCGGTCGGACGTCGTACTGCGGAAGACCGCAGTGGCCACTCCTGCGGTCGCCACCAAGATCACGGCGGCGAAGAACGCCGTGGCTTTGGTGCCCGCGACGGAGGGGCCACGTTCGGGTGGCAGGACCGCGATCGGGCCTGGTTGGTCGCTGGAGATCGTGTCGCCGGCCACGGCTGCCTCCCGGGGGGTTCGTCCGGCCCAATCGTTGCAGAGAATTGCCGTCGGCACCGAGCTTGTCCGACCGATAGCCTGGTGTCCGATACGAGCAGGGAGTTCACGGTGCCGAGCGGCAAGGTCAAATGGTTCGACACGGACAAGGGCTTTGGCTTCTTGTCCCGCGACGACGGTCCGGACGTCTACGTCCACGCGTCGGCGCTGCCGGCCGGCACGACGCTCAAGCCCGGCCAGCGCGTCGAGTTCGGCGTGGCCGAAGGCCGGCGCGGTGAGCAGGCACTGTCAGTGCGCGTGCTTGACCCGCTGCCGTCGCTGGCGCAGACCGCCCGCCGGCCGGCCGAGGAGCTGCACGGCGTGGTCGACGACATGATCAAGCTGCTCGAGGCCAAAGTGCAGCCCGACCTGCGTCGGGGCCGCTACCCCGACCGCAAGAGCGCGCACCGCATCGCCGAAGTGGTCCGGGCAGTCGCTAACGAGCTGGAGCTCTGACCTCAGGCCGCTTGGCCAAAGACGCGAAGATGGCGGCTGTAAGCACGGCGGCGGCTATAAGGAAGCCGAGCGCGGGGTTGGTCGGCAGCAGGATGCCGATCGCACCACCCACGACCCACGACAGCTGCATCGTCGTCTCGGAGCGGGCAAAGGCAGACGTCCGCACCGACTCGTCCACGCGCCGCTGAATCGTCGCGTCGAGACTGAGCTTCGTGATGGCTGCGGTGGCAGAGGAAACGACAGCGATGGCGAACACGCTGAGCAGGCCGAAGTCGAGCGCCGTGAACACCGCGACTGCCGCCGTCACCGTCAGCAACAGGGCGCCGAGCCGGGGCGATGCGACGCCGACTTTCGAGAGCCGAGCACCGATGAGCGTGCCGGTGAAGTTGCCCACGCCGATGCCGACCGCCAGCGCAGCCAGGGCAACGGCTTTGGGCATGCCGCCGATCGAATGTTCTTGTACGACGAACGCACCGAAGAAAAGGAGAAAGCCTCCGAGCCAGCGCAGCGCCGCAGCTGATCGAAGGGCGGCGGCGACTTCGCCGTCGGGCTGGCCCAGCTTGAGCGGGCTCGCCAGCTTCAAGCGGCTTTCGTTGGCGCGCACTTCCTTGCCGCCGTCCGCCCACCGGGGAAGGCGCAGGGCGTAGACCGCCGCAGCGATATAGACAGCCGCCGCTAGCCGCAGCGCCCAATGGTGCCCGCCTGTCTTGATGACGGCGAGGGCGACCGCTGCGCCGATGCCGGGTGCGAAGACGCCGACAAGGGTCAGCCGCGAGTTGGCCTGCACCAGCGTGAGCTCCTGCGGCAGCAGTCGCGGCACGGTCGCGCTGCGGGCGATCGTGTAGGTCTTCTGCGCCACGAGGACACCGAGCGCCGCTGGATAGAGCGCGAGCGTTTCCGCCGTCGACAGGTTGTTGCCGGCGAGCGCGTGGCCGATGACGAGCGCGAGTGTTGCCCGGACCACCATCGTCGCTGCCAGGGCTATCCGGCGGCCGTGCTGGAAGCGGTCCAGTAGCGGCCCGAGCAGGGGCGCGACCACCGCGAACGGCGCCATCGCGATGAGCAGGTAGAGCCCGACGCGCGTCCGAGCCTGGTGCGTCGGTACCGAGAAGAACAGCGAACCGGCGAGTGCCACGGTGACGAAGGCGTCTGCCGCCGACTGGAGCGCGTGCATCTCGACAAGCCGGGCCAGGCCGCTCTCGCCTGCGCCGGCGCTGCGGTTCCAGGCGCCGAGGCGCCGGATCCCGGATCGACCGGCGTGGCCGATGGCTGCGACGAACTGCCCGAAGGCCGAGCCCACCCCGGATTCGGGGCGTTTCTCGTCAACGGCGTTCGCCACCAGGCCAGTCTGTACGAACCGCGCCCCAATGTGTGTCCCCGATGGGCCAGACTGTGCGGGTGACTTCAACGAGCCTCGACTCTGTGGTTGCCGCCGCGGTCGACGACGCGCGGGCGGCTGCCGAGGAAGAGGCGCCCGGGCTGGTCGGCGACCACCTCGGGGTGATCGCCGACGACGAGCGCGTCGTCACCCATCTGTTCGCGACGCTCGACCCGGCCTACCGCGGCTGGCAGTGGGCGGTCACGCTGGCGCGCGTTCCGCGTGGCCGGGCGGTGGCGGTCGACGAAGTCGTGCTGCTTCCCGGTGACGACGCCCTGCTTGCCCCGGCATGGGTGCCGTGGAGCGAGCGGCTGCGGCCCGGTGACCTGGGGGTCGGCGACCTGTTGCCGACGCAGGCGGGCGACCCACGCCTGGCTCCGTCATACATCGCTGCGGACGACGAGCAGGTGCCGGACGTCGCCTACGAGCTCGGCCTCGGCCGCATCCGTGTCTTGTCCTTTGAAGGGCGCGTCGACGCGGTCGAGCGTTGGTATGCAGGCGACCACGGCCCCGAGGCCCCGATCGCGCGCGCGGCTCCCGCGTCCTGCGCGACGTGCGGTTTCTTCGTGCCACTGACGGGCGCGCTGCGGCAGGCGTTCGGTGCCTGCGCCAACGAGTTCGCGCCGGACGACGGCAAGGTCGTCTCCGTCGACCACGGTTGCGGTGCGCACTCCGAAGCGGTGGTCGTTCCCGGCGCGCCGGTCGCGTCGCCACCACTGCTCGACGAGTTCCGCATCGACGTCGTCGGCGGCCCGTTGGGTCACGAGCCAGGTTCGGTCACCGACACGGACACGGCCGAACCCTTCGGCCACAGCTGAGCGACTCAGCGTCGTCGATTCTTTATGAAGTGCAGGCCGTAGACGCCCATCGCGACGCCGATTCCGCATGACCACAACCAGTACGTCGCATGGTGGTGCCGCAAGTCGTCGCGGAAGAAAACGACAAGTACGACGAAGGCCACGATCCAAGCGGCAATTCCGACAAGGATGACCGGTCGGTTGTTGGTCTCCAGCGGCTGCGGGTCAGGCTGCCGCTGCATTTTCGGCATGGCGAAACCATAGAGAAACCCTTGTTTCTGGCAGGCTGGCCTTGCCAAATCAGTGATCGGGAGGGCACGCATGTCGTCGACCGCGAGTATCGGCGTGGACCGGTATTTCAAGATCGGTGAGCGGGGGAGCTCAGTCGGTCGAGAGGCTCGGGGCGGTCTCGCGACGTTCTTCACGATGGCTTACATCATCGTGTTGAACCCGATCATCCTGGGCAGTGGTGTCGACAAGTTCGGCCATCACCTCAGCACCGTCCAACTATCGGCGGCGACGGCGTTCGTCGCTGGGGTGATGACGTTCATCATGGGCGCGGGCGGCAATTTGCCGCTGGCCGTCGCGGCGGGCCTCGGTCTCAACAGTGTCGTCGCGTTCCAGATCGCACCGACCATGTCCTGGCCAGATGCGATGGGCCTCGTTGTCATCGAGGGCCTAGGCATCTGCTTCCTCGTTGTCACCGGTCTGCGGCAAGTCATCATGGACGCGATCCCGTTGCCGTTGAAGCAAGCCATCAGTGTCGGCATCGGATTGTTCATTGCATTCATCGGTCTCGTCGATGCGGGCTTCATTGCGACGCCGAATCCTGCTGCCACACCGGTCGGCCTCGGTGGGACCGGCGCCGGCACTCTCGTCGGCTGGCCGGTCGTCGTTTTCGTCGTCGGGTTGCTGCTGACCTTCACTCTGCTGATGCGTCGCGTTCCCGGCGCGATCCTCTTGTCCATCATTGGCGCGACGATCCTTGCCGTGATCATCGAGGCGGTCGCGACGATCCCGTCGTCGAAGAACTCGCCGGGCTGGGGACTGCAAACGCCGAAGTGGCCTGATCACGTCACGTCGACACCGCATCTCGGCCTGATCGGCAAGTTCTCCATCGGTGGCGGATTCGCCGAGGCCGGCGTCATCACGTGCATCGTGTTCATCTTCACGCTGATCCTCAGCGACTTCTTCGACGCGATGGGCACGATCGTCGGCATCTCCAACGAAGCAGGGTTGCTCGACGAGAAGGGCCGCGTGCCCAACATCGGCCGCGTCCTGTTCATCGACGGCGCGGCTGCTGTGGCCGGCGGCGTCGGATCGGTGTCGTCCAATACCGCGTTCATCGAGTCGGCGGCCGGCGTCGGTGAAGGGGCACGCACCGGCCTGGCAAGCATCTTCACTGCGGGCCTGTTCGTGATTGCGCTGTTCTTCACCCCGCTCTATGCGATGGTGCCGGCCGCTGCCGCGACGCCTGCTCTCGTGGCGGTTGGCTTTCTGCTGATGACGCAGGTCAAGGGCATCCCGTGGGACGACTGGGCGATCTCGATCCCGAGCTTCCTCACCATCGTGCTGATGCCGTTCACCTACTCGATCACCAACGGCATCGGCGCGGGCATGATCTCCTACGTCGTGCTCAAGACCGCGCAAGGCAAAGCGCGTGAACCGCACATCCTGCTCTGGGTGATCGCCGCACTGTTCGCGGCATACTTCGCCCTCCACCCGATCAAGCAGGCCCTGGGCGTCGAGTAGTTGTTGAGTGCGACCTTTGCGCTCGTTTCACCGGCCCGAAACGAGCGTGAACGTCGCACTCGACCCGGCTCTAGACGTCGATGACGCGGTGATTGCGCCCGTCGGCCGGCGGCTGGAGGCGACGCGAGCGCCATCGTGATCGCGCGCGAGCGACACCGACCACGAGTACGACGATCCACACGACCGTGCCCGTGAACACCCCGGGCAGGTATGACGGCGCTTCGCGCTCGAACACGTGCCGGCTCGACGAGTCGGTGATGAGTCGGCTCAGCGACGGCGATAGCAGATAGGTGACGACGAACCCGATCGCACCGAAAGCGAACATGCGCCAGGCGCGGTGCAGGCGGCCTCGGCCGCGGCTGGTCAGCAAACCGATGCCGACCGCGATCACCGGCAGCAGCCCGACGACGAGTCCGATCAGATAGTCGGCAGTCCTGTTTCCGCTCGCGATGTCGTTGAGGCGGTGCGCCCACCAGCTGCGGATGCCGCCCGTCGCCGTGATCAGCACAAGCACGCCGATCAGGCCGGTGAGCAGCCAGACTCGCAGCGGGACTCGCATCCCGCGCCCTTGCGGTGATTGATTGGTCGGTGGCAGCGGTTGCGTCACGCCTTCGATGATTGCACTGGAGGCATGTACTTAGCGAGGCTAATGAGTTAGGCTAAGGATCGTGCCGATTGCCACTCGTCCGGAGACCGCCCTCGCGGGCTCGCTCCGGGACGCCGTTGGCCGGCTGGGCCGCCGGATGCGCGCCGAACGCACGCGCTCTGACCTCTCGCTAGGGCAGTGGGCCGCGCTGCGCACGCTCGAGAGCCACGGCCCGATGACACCGAGTGAGCTGGCTGCGCACGAAAAGGTGCAGCCGCCGTCGATGACCCGCGTCATCGCCCGGCTCGAAGAGCACGGCTACGTGACGCGCACGCCCGACCCGTCGGATCGGCGCCAGGTCGTCGTGTCGGCCACCGACGCCGGCCGCGTGCTGCTCGTCGACGACCGCCGCCGCAAGGACAAGTGGCTGTCCCAGCGGTTGACCATGCTGACTACTACCGAGCGTGACGCGCTTGCCGCTGCACTGCCCGTCTTGGAGAAGCTGTCTCGCTCATGAGTTCTAACCCGGGGTTGTTCGCGTCACTACGCGTACGCAACTACCGGCTATTCGCTAGTGGCCAGGTCGTTTCACTCACAGGCACCTGGATGCAGCGCGTCGCACAGGACTGGCTGGTCCTCAACCTCTCGCACAACTCCGGCACCGCGATCGGTCTCACCACCGGGTTGCAGTTCGCCCCGGTGCTGTTGTTCGGCATGTATGGCGGGGTCATCGCTGACCGCTATCCGAAGCGACGAGTTCTCGTGATCACACAGGTCGCGATGGGATTGCTCGCCCTTGCCTTGGGGTTGCTGGACCTCAGCGGCGCGGTCGTTCTCTGGCACGTCTATGTGTTGGCGTTCGCGCTTGGCATCGCGACGGCGATCGACTCACCGGTACGACAAGCATTTGTCACGGAGCTTGTCGGGCCCTCACTCTTGCCCAACGCCGTTGGCCTCAACTCGGCAACGTTCAACACGGCGCGGGTGCTGGGTCCCGCAGTCGCGGGCATCTTGATCGCGACGTCTGGCACGGCCGACGTCTTCCTCATCAACGCCGGGTCCTTTGTTGCAGTGCTGGCCGGGCTGTTCATGATGCGCGACTCCGAGCTCTACGTCGGCAAGCCGACCGCACGGCGAAAGGGCGCCGTACGCGAAGGGCTTGCCTATGTCCGGGGCCGCCCAGAACTCGTCGCGATCACGTGTCTGGTCGGCGTCATCGGGACGCTGGGATTCAACTTCCAGCTGACGTCCGCGCTCATGATCCGGAACACCTTCCATCACGGCGCCGGCGCCTACGGTGTCATCTCCGCGGTCTATGCATTCGGGTCGCTGCTCGGTGCGCTCGCGGCGGCGCGACGCGGTCGCGCCATGCGTCGCCGGATGGTGTTCGCGGCAGCAGCGGCATACGGGGTGATCGAGATCCTGGCCGGGCTCATGCCGACGTACTGGACGTTCTTCGCGATTCTCATTCCGTTCGGGTTCGCGACGCTCACGTTCTCGACGGCGGCGAACACTACCGTGCAGCTGTCGGCAGCGCCGTCGATGCGCGGACGGGTGATGGCGCTGTATCTCATCGTCTTCATGGGCGGAACCCCGATCGGGAGCCCACTGATCGGTTGGATCGCCGAGGTCGCGGGCCCGCGCTGGTCGTTGATCACCGGCGGCGTCGCGTCCGCAGTCGCCGCTGTGCTGGCTGCGCTCTACCTCGCCCGGCGTGAACAGCTCACGGTGGAGCCGCATCTCTTGCGCCGCCGGCCGCACGTGCACGTGCGCCAGCTCGAACCGGTCGAGGAACAAGTACTTGCGGGTTAACTGCCTCGCGGGCTAACTGTCGTCGACGCGTGGTTGGCTGCCTATATGCAGCCTGCCGAGATGCTTGCCCAGCTTGCCGCGGACGGCCGCGCGCTTCGCGATGCGGCCACTGATCTCGACGCCGCGGTGCCACCCTGTCCTGGTTGGACGGTGCGTGATGCGGTCGAGCACACCGCGATGGTTTACGCGCACAAGTCCCATGTCCTCGAGACGGATGCGTTCGAAGAAGGGGAGTGGCCGCCGCCGGGTCTGACGTATGACGACGTCATCGACTTCTACGACGAGCAGCTGCACCGCTTGATCGAGAACCTCCGGACACGTGATCCGAAAGCGCGGGCGGGCACTTGGTATGAGCCGGACCAAACCGTCGGGTTCTGGGTCAGACGAATGATGCAAGAGACCGTCATTCATCGTGCCGACGTCGAGTCCGCGAGCGGCCCGCCGTCGCGCGTCGATGACGCGGTGGCGATCGACGGCATCGACGAGGTGATCGAGCGCTTCCTTTGCTTCGACACATGGGGTTATCCGAAGGATGTCGGATCAGGGCAGCGCATCACCGTTGTCGCCGGCGATGGGGTATGGACGGTAACGCTGGCACCTGAGAAAGCGACATCGGAGCGCGGTGACGATGCCGCTGCTGACGCACGGATATCGGGCTCACCCAGTGATGTACTGCTCGCGTTGTGGAACCGACTCCCGTATGACGCCGTACGCACCGAAGGCGACGCGTCCGCGCTTGCTGCTATGCGAACAGCGCTTGCCGCAACGACACAGTGAGGCTCTTCGCAGCGATCGATCTGCCGACGGAGATCACTGCGTCACTAACGAAAGTCGTCCCGGCTGACGACAGAATGCGTCTCGTCCCCGCCGCACAGTGGCATGTGACGCTGGCGTTCTACGGCGAGGTGGACGAACCGCGTGCGGACAAGCTGCGCGAGGTACTCGAGCGCGCCGCGCTACGCAGTCGGCCCTTTCGGCTGCGGCTGGCCGGCGCCGGCACCTTTCCCAAACAGGCAGCGAAAGCGCGGGTGCTCTGGATCGGCTTGGACGGCGAAGTGGAAGAGCTGCGTCGCCTGGCCGACCGGTGCGCAGGTGCCGGCCGTCGGTCACGGATCGCGATGGAAGACCGAGCATTTCGAGCGCATCTCACTCTCGGCCGGTCGCGACGCGAGCCCGTCGACGCCAGCCACCTGCTCGCTGCTTTGTCGTCGTACTCCAGTCAATGGTGGAACGTCACGACGATGCGACTAGTCCGTAGCCATCTCGGCAGCGAGGTGCGGCACGAGACGCTTGACGAGTACGAGCTAGGCGCGGAATCGGGCAAATCCGACAACGTCGAATGACAGCGGCAAACCATTTCAAAATGATCATTTACGGAATACACTCCGTTACGCAACGACAAGGCAGAGTGACCGGGCTCGCTTGTCGGTAGCCAAACCGAGGCAGAGTGGCCGGGCTCGCTTGGCTCCTCGTCAGGGGGCAGCCATGAGAGCGAGAAGTCGATCGCTCCTGAGGCTGCTGGTCGTCGTGGCGGTCGTCGAGATCGTGCTTGCTGCCATCACCGGCGTCGGAACCGCCGAAGAGCTCGCGGACGGCAAGCGCAGTCCTGCGTTGGTCATGGCCGCGGCCGGTGCACTGTGGTTGGTGGTGCTGCTCCTCGTCGTCGCACGGCTCGTGGCACGTTTGCGCCTGATGGGCGACGAGATTGCGACGCTGACGCTCACGGGTTCGGACTGGTACTGGGAGTCCGATGCTGACCTGGTCCTCACCTACAGCAGTGTCAGCGTGCGGGAGCTGTTGGGTTACGAGCCGCAGGAGCTCGTTGGCCGCTCGACGTTCGACTTTCTGCACGAGTCCGATGCTGCCGAGATGCACACGTTGCTTCATGAGGCGCGCACTCGCGCGTCGGGGTGGGACACGGGACAAACGCGTTGGCGGCGTGCTGACGGCGCGGTCGTCGAGCTCGCCGGACGAGCGATCCCGGTGCTGGACCGGCACGGCGGGGTCGTGGGCTTTCGCGGATCGCGACGAGCGACCGTCGAGAACGGCGGTGGCGTACGCTTCGCCGACGTCGTGCGCGACCGCGTCCGTGCCGCGGTGCGTGATGGCGCGATCGACATGGCGCTGCAGCCGATCATCACGATGGCGACGGGACGCCTGGCTGGCGTCGAGGCGCTCGCACGGTTCAGGGATGGACGAGGACCAGACGTGTGGTTCGGCGAGGCGCGTCAAGCGGGGTGCGACCTCGAGCTGGAGTTGCTGGCCGCGCGCCGCGCGCTGTCGCTGATCGGTGAACTCGATGACGATGCCTATCTCTCGATCAACGCCTCGCCCACACTGATCGAGGACCCGGGCTTCGACGAGATGCTGCGCGAAGTTGACGTCTCCCGGCTCGTCATCGAGATCACCGAGCACGTCGCGGTCGGTCGTTATGACACTCTCGACGTTGCGCTCGCGCCGCATCGCCAACGCGGACTGCGGGTTGCTGTCGACGACACCGGCGCCGGCTACGCGTCGTTCAACCATGTGCTGCAACTGCGGCCGGAGATCATCAAGATTGACCGTGGCGTGGTGGCACGCACAGCTAAGGACGCCGCGGCGCGTGCGCTCGTCACCGCTGTCGTTCGGCTTGCGCAGGAGCTTGACGCGTCGGTGGTGGGAGAGGGCATCGAGTCGCGCCTCGAGTTCCATACGCTGCACGTACTCGGGCTCACCTGTGGCCAGGGCTACTACCTTGCGCGACCGACGACCGACCCAGTGGCGTGGACAAGTTGGCCCGCCCACGACTGGCACGCCGCCCCCTCAGCTGTCACCGCCTGAACCTTGGGAGGGCGCAGGCGCGAGGATGAGGCGTGGCGGATGACACGAGATCGATGCGTGAGCGGATGCTGGCGGGCGACCTCTACATCGCGGATGACCCGGAGCTTGCACGTGACAGTCAGCGGGCGATGGCGCTCATCGAGGCGTTCAACCAGTCACCGGCGTCCGACGGCGCGGAGCGGCGACGGTTGCTGACGGAGCTGTTCGGCGCGTACGGCGAGGGCAGCGAGATACGCCCACCGCTGTACTGCGACTACGGTTACCAGACGCGCGTGGGCGCACGCACGTTCGCTAATTTCGGGCTGGTCATCCTCGACGTCGCAAGCGTGACGATCGGTGATGACGTGCAAATCGGTCCCTACGTCCAGCTGCTGACTGCCGGCCATCCGGTCGAGGCCGACGCGCGACGCGACAAGTGGGAGTACGCGCAACCGATCACCATTGAGAACAACGTCTGGCTCGGTGGCGGCGTCATCGTCGGCCCTGGCGTGACCATTGGCGAGAACACCGTTGTCGGCGCGGGGTCGGTGGTGACCCGTGACCTGCCGGCGAACGTCGTCGCTGTCGGGTCGCCCGCCAGAGTGACGCGTGCCGTGCACTCTTAGGACGTGACGGGGATGTTGTATTGCGCGCTGTATGTCGTCAACTCGTGCGCGCCGACATTCACGTAGCGCCACTGATAGAGCCGCGTCTTGTCGAGCGTGATCGTTGTCTTGGCATGGCCCGTGCTGTCGGTCGTCACGCGCGAGAGCCGGGACCACGAAGCCTTCTGAGTACGAGCCGTCCAGAGCTCGACCTGCCGCTGGGTGAGCGGTGCACCGCGGTAGACGTCTTTCAAGACAGCGGAAATCGCGCAATGGCTGCCGGCGGTGTAGTGCCCGCACCGATAACCGAAGGTCAGCTTCGTCCCGTGCCGCACTTCGGAGACGGGCGCCGAGTATGTCGGCTCAGGGGTCGTGCCGATGTAGTCGTACACCGCGACCACATAGGTCTTCGCGGGGTAGAACGGGATCGGGCCGCTCGAGGTGTATGGCGCTGCCACGACGACCCGGCTCTCACAATTGTCAGGAGTCGCAGGCACAGAGCTCCCACGCTGCAAGCAGGTGACAACCCCATCCGCACTGGGGTCAGCCCCAGTCCACGACACATTGACCGTGACAACGCCATGGTTATCAATCAACGGCGCAACGTGAATACTCCCAACAGCCCCAGGCGCAGCGGCCGCCCCAACAGGCACGCCTCCCAGACCACCGCCAACAAGCGCGACAGCAATAACGGCGACAAGGCGAAGACCCACGTTTCACTTATAAGGCTTTTCAAGCCCGGGCGAGGCCCGTTCTCCGAATCCTGAGCGAGGTGCTGCCCGTCAAGCACTAGGCGGGCGAGCGAAGCGAGTTCGCCGTGGCGCCGACCGGCAGCACCGAGCGATCACCAGGCGTAGTCCTCCGGCGCGGTCTTGTGGCCGGGCCAGATCTCGTCGAGTCGGGCGAGGGTTTTGTCGTCGAGCGTGATCTCGAGCGCCTGCAAGGCGTCGTCGACCTGCTCGATCGTGCGCGGCCCGATGATCGGTCCGGTCACGCCGTCCTGTGCGAGCAGCCAGGCCAGCGCGACATGCGCCGGCTCATGGCCGATTTCCGCGCACAGGTCTTCGTAGTCCTGCACCTGGTCGCGATGGGCCTCGAGGTAGTCCTTCGCTCGGCCCTCGGCCCGCCGTCCGCCGCTCTCCGCTTCTTTGCGCAGCACGCCGCCGAGCAGTCCGCCGTGGAGCGGGCTCCACGGGATGACGCCGAGTCCGTAGTGCTTCGCGGCCGGCAGCACTTCCAGCTCGATGGCACGCGCCGCGAGGTTGTAGAGCGATTGCTCGCTCACGAGTCCGAAGAAGTTGCGCCGTGTCGCTGCTTCCTGCGCAGCGGCGAGGTGCCAACCGGCGAAGTTGCTGCTGCCGGCATACAGAATTTTGCCTTGCGTCCGCAGTGTTTCCATCGCCTCCCAGATCTCGTCCCAAGGCGTCTCGCGGTCAACGTGATGCATCTGGTAGAGGTCGATGTAGTCGGTCCGCAGCCGCTTGAGCGAGCCGTCGCACGCAAGTCGGATGTTGCGTGCCGACAGGAACGTGTCGTTGGGCCAGTCGCTCATCGAGCCATAGAGCTTGGTGGCGATGACGACCTTCTCGCGCCGTCCGCCGCCTTGGGCGAACCAGCGGCCGATGATCTGCTCGGTGATGCCTTCGCCTTGTTTCCAGCCATAGACGTTGGCAGTGTCGAAGAAGTTGATGCCGTGCTCGATGGCACGATCCATGATGCGGTGCGAGTCCGGCTCTTCAGTCTTCGGACCGAAGTTCATCGTGCCGAGCACAAGACGTGAGACGCGAAGCCCGGTGCGGCCAAGGTGGATGTATTCCATATGTCCGACGCTAACGCGCCGCCGCGATCAGCGTGCAGCGGCCCGGTGCCGGTAGTAGTCGCGCCAGATCAGTCTGTGCACCGGGATCCAGCGCGGGATGGAGCGGATGCCGGGGATGAACGGGACGAGGATGAACCCGAGGGTCAGCAGCATCATCAGACCCCAGACGAGCGCGTCGGCATTTCCTGATGTCGAGAACGGCTTGACCTGGTACCAGAACGTGTAGAGCCACAGCCATGCTTGACCCGGGTAGTTGCCGGTCTCGTTCATCATTCCCCACTGATCACCGCCAAGGTGTTGAGCGCGCGCTTGATCCTCGAGATAAGCGCCATCGGCGATGAACAACAAGGGCTTCGTGTAGTCCGTCGCAAAGAAGTGTCCTTGCGACAGCAGCTGGCCGTCGAGCCCGCCCGACTGCGCCACACGCAGCAGTGCCGACAGCATCACTGGCACAGGACCGTAACTGCCCGCTGCAACCTTCGCTGGATCGTTGTCGGGCGCCTTTTGCAGAGCGGCGTCGTACGCCGACGCCCATCCCAACTGCTGGGCTGGCGTCGCACTACGCCACTGCACTAGCGCCGTAGCGAGCGCTGCATCACCGACACGACGCTCTTCCGATCTAATGACGAAGTCTGTCGCGGAGTCGATCGGATGTGTGACACCGAGCCAGTTCTGCGGCGCGAACGGTCCAATTTTCTGCGCCGCTGAGCGGTCGTGCGTATAGGGCGCACCGTAGGTCGCGGTCCCGCTCGTGCCGTCGAGCTCTGTTGCGGCGGTTGCGACGAAATCGTTCGGTGCCGCGCTGCTCCAGCGCGAAATATCGATCTGCTTCTCATCGGGCGAGGAGAAGATCGCGGCCAGACCAACGGTCAGTACGGCGACAACTAGCAGCGCGATCACGAACTCTTTGACGAGGTCGTATTCCCGGTATCGGCCCGCCCACTTCTGCTCGGCAGTTTGTTGTGCGGTGACGGGCACCGCGGTCGCTGTCATTGCCCCTGCTCAGGGATGAGGTCGACCGGGTCGACGTCAATCGGCGGTACGACGCCGCGGCGCCGCACTTGCAGGATGTGAACGACGATGACGAGGCCGACAACAAGCGGCAACAGCACGATGTGCCACATCAGCATTTGGCCGAAGTTCGTGACGTTGAACACCGCACCGACGCCGACGGAGTTGAGCCCGTCCTTGGCTTGCGTGCTTATCCACTGCGAGTCAAAGTTGGTCTGCACGAGATAGCCCGTGAACGCCGTACCGATTGATCCGACAAAGCACAGCGATCCGGTGATCCATGTCATCGCTCGCCGGCCACGCCAGGCGGCCATCCAGAACTTGCCCCAGAGGTGAATGACCATGAAGGCCATGAACAGCTCGACGCTCCACAGATGCAGGCTGTTGAAGAAGTGCCCGGCGGTTGACGTGTGCCACCACTGCGGTCCCTCGATCGCGAGGACGCCGCCCGACGCGAGCACGACCAGGAACGCCGCGAGGGTGAGCACGCCGAAGACGTAGATCCATGACGCGACATAGATCGGCTGCTTGTCCGGGAGCAGTTGCTCGGGCGGGAACGACCTGACGGCTCGATCTCGAACGATCCCGGTCCAGGACCTCGGTGCGGCCGGCGCCGTCATTTGCGGCCACCGCCTCTTGGGAACGGCAGCAGGATCGCGGCCAGGAAGATCACGATCATGAGGCCGATCACCACGAGGTTGGCCAGCGAGATCTGGATAACACCCCAATGGACGTAGTGCCCGGGGTGGTTCAGGTTGACCGGCGCTGCGAGCGCGGTAGCCAAGATGCTCATGTTCGCGACGGTCCGCCGCGGGGCTTCCGTTTGACAGGGCCATTGGTCCTGAGTTTCGCAAGCCGAAGGGCCGCCCCGATTGCTCGGAGCGGCCCTCGTGCTGGGTGCTGGGTCTGGGTCTGTGGATCAGCCCTGGCCGGTGTGGTTGCCCTGGTCGTGCGGGACGGTCACCGTGACCGTCGCGGTGCCCATCTGGCCCATCGGGTTCGCCTCGCTGGGGTTGCCCATGTCAACCTCCATGCTGTGCGAGCAGGTAACCGTGATCGAGTAGATACGGCTGCCATCCTTGCCGGAGCGCTCTGACCGAACCTGCGGGGTGGTGGTCGCAGTGCCCGGGTCTGAAGCGGTTCCCGGCGCACCCGGGGTGAAGTCGGTCGCCGTGTTACCGGAGCCGTTGTCCTCGACACCGTCGGTCATCTGGTTGTGCGTGCCCATTGGAGCCGCAACCGTGAGGGTCTGGCTGCCGTCGCCGTCGCTGTCCGAGTAGTTGACCGTGATCGGCACGAACTTGTGGTTCGGCGGCCAGATCGTTGTCGGCGACCAGGTGACGTCGCCATCAAGGTTGTTGCCGTTCGCGTCTACGCACTTCGTCTGCCCCTGGCCGCCTGACTGGTGACCCTGGTCCGCGAGAGAGGGGATGGCGAAAGCGACGGCCACGACGGCGGCCGCACCAAAGGCGGTGCGCTTGCTGAGGTGCATCGGTCCTCCGAAGAACTGGGGACGTCGCCCTGCTCTGGACGACGTGCTCATCGGAGAAGTTCGCCGCGATTGGCGGCGCTCCTCCTCCGAACGGACTACCGATGTATGGCCCGAAAGGGTTACACCCAAATTCGGGCAAATCAGACAAGATGGAAACGGGAGACGCGGTCTCAGAGCTTGTCGACGATCCAGTCGATGCAGCCGGTAAGCGCTTCGACGTCGTCCGGATCGACCGCCGGGAACATCGCGACACGAAGTTGATTGCGCCCGAGCTTTCGGTACGGCTCGGTGTCGACGATGCCGTTGGCCCGTAGGACCTTGGCGATCGCGGCGGCGTCGATGCTTTCGTCGAAGTCGATCGTCCCGACGACATACGAACGCTTGTCCGTGTCGGCCACGAACGGCGACGCGAACGACGACTTGTCGGCCCAGGTGTAAAGCCGGCCGCTCGACTCCGCCGTGCGGCCGACTGCCCAGTCGAGCCCGCCCTGCGCGTTCATCCAGTCGATCTGGTCGGCGAGCATGAACAGCGTCGCCAGCGCCGGCGTGTTGTAGGTCTGGTCCAGCCGCGACTGCTCGATCGCCGTGTGCAGGTCGAGGAACGCGGGCACCCAACGCCCCCCGGCGTGGATCCGCTCGACGCGGGCAACGGCGGCAGGGGAGAGGACCGCGAGCCAGAGGCCGCCGTCGCTCGCGAACGCCTTCTGCGGCGCGAAGTAGTACGCGTCCGTTTGAGCGATGTCGACGGGCAATCCGCCAGCGCCGCTCGTCGCGTCGATGAGCACCAGCGCGTCACCGATTCCCTCGGGGCGAACGACACGCGCCATGACGCCGGTCGAAGTCTCGTTGTGGGGCCAGCAGTAGGCGTCGACACCGTCCTCGGCGCGCGCGATGGCAGCATCACCCGGATCGGCCTTGATGACCGTCGGCTCGCCGAGGTGCGGCGCGGCCTGGGCGGCCTGCGCGAACTTCGCCGAAAACTCACCGAATGACAGGTGCTGCGACTTCTGCTCGATCAAGCAGAACGTGGCGATGTCCCAGAACGCTGTCGCGCCGCCGTTGCCGAGCACGACCTCGTAGCCGTCGGGCAGGCCGAAGAGTGTCGCCAACCCTTCGCGGACCCGTCGTACGACGCTCTTCACCCCGGCTTGCCGGTGTGAGGTGCCGAGGTATGACGAAGTCGTCGCGGCTAGCGCCGCGAGCTGCTCCGGACGAACCTTCGACGGCCCGGAGCCGAACCGCCCATCGCGCGGTCGCAGCTCAGCCGGGATCAGGAGATCGACGGAAGTCACGTCTTGCAGTGTATTTAGCCTCGCGAGCGGTTTGCGCTAGCAAACCGGGCGCGATGTCTAGACCTTCGGGATCTGGTTGAACCCCTGGACCTCTTCGACCTTGCGGCTCGGCGGGCCGACGTACTTGGCTGATGGCCGGATCAGTCGCCCGGTGCGCTTCTGCTCGAGGACGTGCGCGCTCCAGCCGGCGACGCGTGCGCACGCGAACATCGATGTGAACATGTGCGAAGGGACCTCGGCGAAGTCGAGGACAACGGCAGACCAGAACTCGACGTTGGTCGCAAGCACCCGGTCCGGATATCGCTCGCGCAACTCCTCGAGTGCGGCGTTCTCGAGCGCCTCGGCAACCTCGACCCGACGCGAGCCGAGCTCCTTGGCGGTACGACGCAGTACGCGCGCACGCGGGTCCTCGGCGCGATAGACACGGTGACCGAAGCCCATCAACCGCTGCTTCGAGTCGAGCAACCGCTTCACGTATGTGCGCGCATCACCCTCCTGCTCGACCTCGTCGAGCATCTTCAGCACGCGTGACGGCGCGCCACCGTGCAGCGGGCCGGACAGCGCGCCGATCGCGCCGGACAGGCACGCCGCCACGTCGGCGCCTGTCGACGCAATGACGCGCGCGGTGAAGGTCGACGCGTTCATGCCGTGCTCGGCTGCGGAGACGAAGTAAGCGTCGACCGCCTTGACGTGCGCCGGGTCGGGCTCACCGCGCCAGCGGACCATGAACCGCTCGACAATCGTCTCGGACTCGTCGATGCGCTTCTGCGGGACCATCGGCTGCCCGAGACCGCGAGCCGCCTGAGCGACGAACGACATCGCCGTCACGGAGCAGCGGGCCAGGTCGTCGCGAGCCTGCTGGTCGTCGATGTCGAGCAGCTGCTCGAGGCCCCAGGCGGGAGCGAGCGTGGCGAGGGCGCTCTGGACGTCGACGCGGATGTCGCCGGAATGCACCGGGACGGGGAACGGCTCCGCCGGCGGCAGGCCCGGCGCGAATCTCCCGTCGACCAGCAGCCCCCAGACGTTGCCGTAGGAGACGCGGCCGACCAGGTCTTCGATGTCGACCCCGCGGTAGCGAAGGGCCGACCCCTCGCGGTCGGGCTCGGCGATGTCGGTTTCGAAGGCGACGACGCCTTCCAGGCCAGGCTTGAAGACGGTTTCGTCGGCCATGAGAGCTCCTTGTGGGCGCACGACGATCTGGGTGTGATCGTTAACGCCAATTGTCGCCTGACGCACAGGTGCCGCTAGAGGGAGCACCCGTGAAATTCCGGGAATTGGTGGCACCTGAGAAATTGGAGGCATGGACCCCCACGACCTGGCCGGGCTACGGCGTGCTCACGAAGCGGCCGGTCTCGATGAGTCCCAACTGCCACCGGAGCCCCTCACCCTGATCCAGGACTGGCTGGCCGCCGCCACCGAGGCCGGGCTCCCCGAGCCGAATGCGATGGTCGTGGCGAGCGTCGACGGTGACGGCGCGCCGAGCAGCCGCCTCGTGCTGTGCAAGGGCATCGATGAGCGGGGTCTCGTCTTCTTCACCAACTACGAGTCACGTAAAGGCCGGGAGCTCGACGCCAACGCCGGCGTGAGCCTGCTGTTCCCCTGGCACTCGGTCGGGCGGCAGGTGCGCGTCGAAGGCCGGGCGGAACGGGTCTCCGCGGCCGAGTCCGACGACTACTTCAGCACCCGGCCGCGCGGTGCTCAGCTGTCCGCGTGGGCGAGCCGGCAGTCGGACGTCATACCGTCTCGCGCCGTACTCGAGGACCGGATTGCCGAGCTCAACGCTCGGTACGCCGACGAGGTGCCGCGGCCTCCGCACTGGGGTGGATTCCGGGTCGTCCCGTCGACCGTCGAGTTCTGGCAGAGCCGCCCGGACCGGCTGCATGACCGGCTGGTCTATCGCCGCGGCGACGACGCCTGGTCGGTCGCGCGGTTGCAGCCGTGACCGAACCTCTGACTCATGCGTCTGAGGAGGTCGCCGAACAACCGTTGCAGCCGCGGCGCGGGATCCTTGCTGACACCACGCCGTTGCGTGAGAACCCGAACTATCGGCGGTGGTGGTTCGGCTACACGCTGTCGTTCACCGGTACGCAGCTGACACAGTTCGCCATTCCGTTTCAGGTCTACCAACTCACGCATTCCTCGCTTGCCGTCGGCGCGCTTGGAGTTGTCGTTCTTGTCCCGCTGGTGACGATGGGTCTGTTCGGCGGTGCGATCGCGGATGCGACCGATCGCCGCCGGCTCACGCTGATAACGAGCAGCGGACTGCTCGTCTTGTCGTCGTTGCTGACGCTGCAGGCAGTGCTCGATCTGCGGCAGGTCTGGGTGCTTTATGCCATTGCCGCCATGCAGGGCGCGTTCTCCGCAGTCGACTCGTCGGCGCGGGGCGCGATCCTGCCGCGCCTCGTCCGCCGCGAGCTCATGCCCGCCGCCAATGCGCTGGGTCAGCTCGGGTTCAACAGCGGGCTGACGGCCGGGCCGCTGCTCGGCGGACTCCTGGTCGCCACCGTCGGTTTCGGCTGGACCTACGGGCTGGATGCGCTGTCGTTCGCTGCGGTCCTCTACGGCATCTGGCGGCTGCCCGCGATGCCACCGCCCGAGGGTGCAAGCCGGGCCGGTGTCGCCTCGGTTCTCGAGGGCTTGCGCTTTCTCGGGCCGCGCAAGAACCTGCTGATGACGTTCCTCGTCGACATCAACGCGATGGTCTTCGGGATGCCGCGGGCGCTGTTCCCCGCGATCGGCACGACCTGGTTCCACGGCGGCGCCGGGACCGTCGGTCTCCTCGCAGCCGCCCCCTCGGTCGGCGCACTGGTTGGCGCCACGTTCTCCGGTTGGGCGGGGCGGATTCACCGGCAGGGCCGGGCGGTTCTGGTCGCGGTTGTCGTCTGGGGCGCCTCGATCGCGTTGTTCGGGTTCACCCGGGTGCTGTGGCTCGGGCTGCTCCTGCTTGCCATCGCCGGCGGCGCTGACATGGTCAGCGCGATCTTCCGCAACACGATCCTGCAGGTGGCGACTCCGGACGCATTGCGTGGCCGCCTGCAAGGCGTGTTCATCGTCGTCGTCACGGGCGGCCCGCGTCTCGGCGACTTCGAAGCCGGGTCCGTCGCGACCGCGTTCGGCACCCAGGTTTCGGTGGTGTCCGGAGGCGTTGCCTGCATCGCCGGCGTCGCCCTGCTGGCCGCGGCGTACCCGTCTTTCGCCCGCTATGACGGACGCGATCCGACCCCCTGAGAGAATGGTTGTTATGGGTGACTATGAGATCCGGTACGGCGGCCAGGAGTTGTCTCTCGAGGTGGTCGACGGAACCGAAGAGCCGTATGGGCTCGACATCAGCAAGCTCTTGGCGACGACCGGTCGGGTCACCTTCGACGTCGGCTTCGGCAACACGGCCTCGTGCGAGTCGGCGATCACCTACATCGACGGCGACAAGGGCATCCTGCGCTACCGGGGCTACCCGATCGAGCAGCTCGCCGAGTCGTCGACGTTCCTGGAGACGTCATACCTCTTGATCTACGGCGAGCTGCCGACCAAGGAGCAGCTGGCGAAGTTTGACGACTCCGTCCGCAAGCACACGCTGTTGCACGAGGAGTTCAAGGGCTTCTTCTCCGGTTTCCCGCGCGACGCGCACCCGATGCCGGTGCTGTCCTCGGCGGTGAGCGCGCTGTCGACCTTCTACCAGGACTCCCTCGAACCCTTTGACCCGGAACACGTCGAGCAGTCGACGATCCGGCTGCTGGCCAAGCTGCCGACGATCGCGGCCTATGCCTACAAGAAGTCTGTGGGTCAGCCGTTCCTCTACCCGGACAACTCGCTCGGCTACGTCGAGAACTTCCTGCGTATGACGTTCGGCGTTCCCGCGCAGCCTTACGAGATCGACCCGGTCATGGCCAAGGTCCTCGACATGCTGTTCATCCTGCACGCCGACCACGAGCAGAACTGCTCGACGTCGACGGTGCGACTCGTCGGGTCGGCGCATGCGAACTTGTTCACGTCGATCTCGGCGGGGGTCAACGCGTTGTTCGGTCCACTGCATGGCGGCGCCAACCAGGCGGTGCTGGAGATGTTGCAGGAGATCCGCGACTCCGGTGGCGACATCCCGGCGTTCGTGTCACGCGTGAAGAACAAGGAGCCGGGCGTCAAGCTCATGGGCTTCGGCCACCGTGTCTACAAGAATTACGACCCGCGCGCGGCAATCGTGAAGAAGGCGGCGGCGGACATCCTCAACCGGATGAACAAGCCCGACCCGCTGCTCGACCTCGCGATGCAGCTCGAAGAGGTCGCGCTTGCCGATGACTACTTCGTCGAGCGCAAGCTCTATCCGAACGTCGACTTCTACACCGGCGTGATCTACAAGGCGATGGGCTTCCCGACGCGCATGTTCACGGTGTTGTTCGCGCTCGGACGGCTTCCCGGCTGGATCGCGCAGTGGCGCGAGATGATGACCGACCCGACAACCCGCATCGGCCGCCCCCGCCAGATCTACACCGGCGCAAAAGAACGCGAGTACGCCCCCATCGCCGGCCGCTGACGGTTGAGTGTGACGCTTCGCGTCTTATGACGCCCGCGGCTATAAGCCGCGGATAGTCCCAGTCAACCGTCGCGGTGCTGTCAGAGAACCGTCAACGTTCCTTTCATGCCGGGGTGGAGAGTGCAGTAGAAGCTGTAGGTGCCGGCTTTGAGGTTCTGTACGCCGAGGACGTCTTCGGTTTGTCCGAGGCCCTGGAGCTTTGAGTAGAACAGCGGGCACTGTTTCTTCTTGAACTGCTTGCACCACGACGGCTGTTTGTTCTTCGGCCCGGTGAACGCTTTGTGGTCGGCGTTGACGTCCTGGACGACGTTGTGCCGGACGATGTCGAAGTTCGCGTACTGCAACGTCCCGCCCGCGGTCATGACGAGCTGCGGCGTCAGATAGCCGTACTCCTGCGCCTCCGGGCCGGACACCACCGAGACGCCGGTGCCGGAGCTGTTGTTCGCCGCCGCGCGCTCATCCGTAGCGGAACCGCCGATGGCCGGCCGGTAGGCGACGATCGAGCCGTTGGGCAGACCTGTCATTCCGATCGCGGCGTAGACCGTGTTGCGCGCGATGCTCACGCCGCCCCAGCTGGCCGCGAGGTCTCCCGCTGCCACATCGGCACCCATCGGGTGGTGCAGCAACAACGTGCCGGTGGCTGCGTCATACGCGTCGAGGAAGCCAGTGAGCCCGACTGTGTAGACGACGCCGTTTGCCTCTGACACCGGGTTGCCCCAGTGTGCGCCGTCGCCGACCGGCGACAGCCATTGCGGCAAGCCACTTGCGCGGTCGAGCGACCAGACGTATCCGCCGACGGTGACCGGGCCGTAGATGCGCTTGCCGTCATACGCGGTCGAGCCGACGATGCCGCCGACTGAGCTGGGCGGACCGACGGGCGTATGCCATATGCCCTTCATCGTCGCTGCGTTGACGAGGTGGTAGTAGCCCGACTTCTGTCCCGCACCGACCAGAAGCTGCCCGTTCGGCCCGTGAATCAGGTTGGGCGAGGCACCGAAGTCGAGATCGAGCTGCCCGCAGGAGCCGAAGCCCTGCGGATAGTACGGCGCCGGGTTGCCGGGAATGTCAACGCACGGAGCGGTCCGCGTGTAGGTCTGATACTCCTCGGGCGTGCCGTCGTAAACGCCGACGATGTCGCCGAAATGCTTGCTGTGCCGGTCGACGTCGATCTTGAGGATCGAGTCCGCGTGCTTGTTGAACTCGTCGGGGTGGAAGGGATTGCCGGTCCCGACATAGAGCGTGTGCGAAGCCAGATCGACTGCCGGCGTGGACCAGACCGTTGCGCCGCCCTGCTTCGCGTTCTGGGCGGGCCGCTGCACGGTGTAGACCTTCTTGATGATGCGACCCGCGTCCGGTCCGCGCGTCTCGATCAGCACGTAGGCGCCCTGAAACGCGTAGCGCTCGTTCTCGTCGGCGAGCTCTGCGGACCCGCCCGAGACGCCTTCGAAGAGCACGCCGTCGACAACGACCGGGCTGCCGTAGGCGTCGGCGCCGTTCTGCTTGTCGGTGATGGTCTTCCAGTTGACCTTGCCGGACTTCTCGTTCAGGGAGGCGACATACGGCTTGCCCGTGTTGCCGACCGCGACGAACACCTGGCCGTCACCGACGAACGGCGAGCTCGTGATCTCGGCGCCGTTCTTGTCGAGCTGTGTCGCCCACACCTTCTGACCGGTGTCGGCATTGACCGCGAACACCCAGCCGCTTGTCGACGCCATGAACAGGCAGCCGTCAGCGATGACCGGCGTGCCGGTGAAGTCGCCGTCGCCGCCCGCCTGGCTCGCCGACACGGAGAACGCCTTGGTCAGCGTCGCGGCCTGCACCGGCCCGATGGTCTTCTCGGCCGGCTGTGACCGGGTGTTGGCGAAGTCGTGGCCATACATCGGCCAGTCGCCTCCGGCGTGCTTTGCAGGCGCGCAGTGCCCGGCCGCGGCATTGGCAACGACGCCACCCACGTTGGCCAGGACCAGACCGGACGGTACGACGAGCGCCGTCGCCGCGATTGCGACGACGGTACGACGCGGCCTCACGAGAAGACCTGGACCTTGCTGAAGTGGATCGTCCCCGCGTCAGCGTTCGGGCACGCGCTGGACTGCTGGAGCCCGAACTCGATCGTGAGCGGTCCCTTGGGCTGGCCGCCGTCCGGCTTCAATGTGGCCTCGCCGGAACCGGTGACGAAGCCACGCAGCTGCGTTGTCCCGAACCAGTCGCCGGCGGCGTCGTGCAACCCGACCATGACGAAGGTGAAGTCGTCGACGGCCGCAGTGTCGTAGGAGATCACGATCTTCTTGACCGGGCCCTGCACCGGCACCAGCAGCTTCGCGTAAGGCGCGCCCTTGGTGCAGTTGATGACTCCGGGGATCGGGTAGACCCGGCCGACGGTGACCGTGCCGGACCCGTCAGCCGAGTGATAGCTGAACGAGTCACCGCCCGACGGACCGATCTTGAACGGTGCTGCATATGTCTTGACCTTCGCGGCGTCGGCCGGGCCGGCGGTCGTGAGAACGCCGGCGGTAGCGGCGGCCGCGACAAGCGCCACCAGGGTTCGCATCGTCGCCCCCTTCACGGCAGGAACGGAGCGTTGGGCCACGTGCTGGCGAGGACTTGTTCGGGTGTTCGGCCCGCCGGCATCCGGTTGGTCGCGAACGGACGCATCTCCCTCGGCGTAGCCGGGTTGATCAGGTAGCCATCGCGCATCTTCTGTACGGCGTCACAGCTGATGGCCTTCATGTGGTGGTCGGGATCGACCTTGTAGACAACAGCTGCGTTGCGCCCGAAGATCCGGTTGCGAATCGTCCGCTCCGGATGCGCGGTGTGGTCCGTCGGCCAGTCCGCGACGGCGGGGTGCGCGTGCTTGTAGCTGCTCGCAGCCAGTGCGTTGATGCGCGGGTCCCAAGCGTCGCCGTCGAGGCCGTGAGGGAGGTTGTAGAACTCCTTGGCCTTGTCGGTGAACTGCAAGGCACGCAGGCCAGTGATGATCGGTTGCGGCGAACCAAACCAGAGACTGTCGGTTCCCCATGCGATGCGAAGTGGGCCGACGTAGGTGATGAGTTTGCCGAGCAGATGCGCCGACTGGTCCGGGTCGCCGAGCACCGACGCCATCGTGGAGCCGATCTCGGCGTAGACGTTGGGGACGTTGCCGTGCGCAAGGCCCGGCGGGATGAATCGGGCTGCGTCCCAGTTGTTCTCGCGCAGGCTCTTGATGAAGCAGTCGACGCCACGGTCCGCGGAGTTGACCTTTGCGTCGCCGGGATAGGCGGTTTGCTTCTCGCTGTCGAAACCCGAGTGGTAGACGACGAAGCTGATGTCCGGGTTCTGCCGCGCGGCCGGGCCGATGTCACGCGGCGAGGCAGCGCGGTGGTCGAATGCCGGAAGCGCGAAGCCCTTGTGGCAGGCAATGACCGGCGGTCCGCCGATCTTTGTCAGCTTGCGGACCTGCTCGATGAACGCCATACCGATCTCGTCATCGAGGAACCAGCCACTCGCATAGGGAACGTCACCCCAGGGCGTGTAGACCTTCCAGCCTCGAAGCACATCCTTGAACGCCTTGACGTGTTGCTCCATGAGGTCGAACTCGGCCTGCTGGTAGATCGGCCGGAACGACTTGAACTCGGGTTGTACGCCGTAAGACCCACGGTTGGGCATCGCGAACGCGTGCATGACGCTGCGCTGTGTGCCGCCCGCGAGGTGATTGATGATGTCGACGGTGTCGCGAGCTTCCGGCGTCGGCAGCGGCTGTTGCGACTCCTCCGACGGAACGCACGACAACACGGTCATGTTCGTGGACGAGTCGAGGAAGATCGTCTTCAAGTAGTGGTAACGCGAAAGGTTTTCGATCGGGTCGACCTCGCCACCCTTGCCGAAGCCGTAGATGTGCCCGTCCTTGCCGACGTGCGGCTCACCGCCGAGCGGACCGGACTGTGACCACAGAGCCATGAACGCTGCGTGCACGCCTGGGTTGTTCACCCGCCATGGGGCCGTGCTGGATGAGTCCACGTGGTGTGTCTGCACATCGAAGATGAACTCGCCCGGCAGGTTGTTGAGCTGAGCGTTCGGAAAGTCCAGCGAGCACGCGTCGTCACCGATCGGGCCGCTGTCGGCGCCGGCCGAGTAGTGGCCCCACTCGCCTTGGTAGACCTGGTTGATCGCCCAGAAGCCGAGCCCGATAGCCGACGATGTGCGCACGAAACTACGTCGCGACATTCCGAGCCGGTGGCGAGCTTCCTCGGCCCGCTCGTCCTGCAACGCCATGACTTTCATCTGCGCGGCGTTCGGAGGTGCCGGCAGGAACTCGCCGTTGGATGCAGGCAGTACGTCGACAGGCATCCGCTCGTCGAGGTTCGACCAACGATCCAGGTGGCGCCGAATCCAGTCGCTGCTCATGCGCGCAACACTTCGCTCATCGCGTGACGATTCCTGTCCCGTTAACCAACGACTTTGAACACGCCACGCATCCCTGGGTGGATGCGGCAGAAGAACGTGTAGACGCCGTCACGAGTGGGAGTGAACGTCCACTGGACGCCGTTCTCCATCCACGTGCTGTCGTACGGCTCGCTGCCGCCGAGCTGTGACTTAGCCGGCTCGAAGAGCATGCCGTAGCCGAGCTCCATCGACTCGAAGTTCATCGGGTCGTAAGGGTTGCCGTTCCCACCGTCGGCGAGCGGATAGTCCACGGCTGTCGGCCCGCTGCAGGGATATCGACAAGCGGTGAACGTGTGGTAGACCTTCGACGCTGCGTCGAGGTTCCAGAACGTCACCGGCTTGCCGCGCTCGACGCGTGGAATGCCCGTTGCATCGATGACGCCGAAGTCTGCCTGGCCGTAGGTGAAGCCGGCGGCGTAGATGTTGCTGACCATCGGCCCGACCTTGTTCGTCAACCCCGGACACGATGTCTTCGTGCATGGCGAAGCCGTGTTGGTGTTCTCGGGCAACGCGCCGTGTGTCACCTGGCCGTGCAGACACAGCGTCTTGATCTTTCCCGTCAGTGACGGATGACAGATCGGCGGTCGGTAGTTGAAGACGAACGGCCCGGCGGGATTGTTCGCCTGTGCCGGCATCCCGTTGACGATGCGGACGTTCTTGTTGAACACATCGAGGCCAGGCGCACCGTGCGGATCCTTCGGTGCTACGAAGGCGACGACGATGCCCATGTTCTCGTACCACGACGACAGCTGCGAGTCGTAGACCGCATTGAGTCGAACGATGTCGCCGGGTTTGATCTTGACCTTCCAGTCGAGCGGCGCACCCGTGACGGTCATGGAGAAGTCCCACGACGTTGGGGCGCTCCCGGCACGCGTCGGGTTGGCGTGGTTCCAGTTGACGGAGTCGGAGTCGAAGATGGGTTTCTGGACGCCATGTCTGACGAGGCTCACCTCGTCGCGGATGCCGCCCGGATGCAAGTGGCCACCGAGGCCGATGATCGTGCCGGCCATGTCCTTGGGAACCACATAGTCCGCGCCCTGAATGCTGGCATGAAGCTTCTGTTCACTGACGCCTTGTTGCGGCGTCTTGCGGCCGTACACATCGAAGTTCGAGCACATCTCGTCCGGCCACCGACAGACACGGGTGTGTGTCATCGGGTCCATGTGGCCGAAACCACGCTGCACGTTGAAGACCGGGTTGGCGCCTGTGCTGGGAGCGCCCTTGTAGATCGCCTTGCGTTGCACGTCGAGCCAGAGCGGCTTGGCCTCGGCGATGCCGTCCTTCACCGCGTCCGCTTGGTCGACGAAGTCGATGTTGTAGGTGATCCACACGTTGTCGGGGTTGGCCTGCGCGTCGTGGACCATGTAGAGCAGTCCCCACACGTCGCTCGCACCGACATGCATGCCGTAGCCGGTGGGGAAGTCAGCGATCGTCTTTTCCTCGCCGGCGGCGAAGAACGGGCCGTCGCCGTACGCGTTGCCGAGGTTGAGCCACGTGGCGTGGTGCAAGTGCAACTGCTCCACCGGCGGCACGGAGCCGTCGGTCGCCCGGACCAGGCCGGGCTGGAACCGCACGACATAGCCGTCGTAGCGAGGCTGCTCGATCGTCGTCGGGCGGATCATCGCGTCGTTCATGCCGGGCCGCACGTTGATGGGTCCGAACGCGAACTGGATGCGCTTGCAGCCGCTGCCATAGCGCTTCGGCGAGACGTAGCTGCCCTCGTAAGGGTTCTGCGCGTCGCAGGGGCCACCGGGGACCTGCTGAAGGAACGCTGGATCCGGATGCGGCGGGATGGCAGAAGGCTGGGAGTAGATCTTGTGGTCGGGTCCGATGATCACGGTTCGCTGCGGACCGGAGGTCGGCAGGAACGAGCCGCCGGTGTCGACCTGCTGGAAAAACCGGTGCGGGGCCGGTGCGGCGGTGGCGGCAACGCCCACCACCCCCGTGCCGACGAGAACGATGCCGGCGCTGGCCAGCAAGAGTCCGCGGTGCACTCCGGTGATTCCGCGCGCACGGTCACGCATCCGGTGCCTCCCGATTCGAGAAAACAGGCAAAAAGGGCGGCTGGGAACCCCCGACGACCCCATGACACCGGTCCGGCTAGGTGTCCGGCAAGGGAGGTTTGGGCGTGTTCCGCACGAAATATGCGCCGGGAATTTGTGTTACATGGGTAGCCGGGACGCATCCGATCCGGTCAGCCGCAGGCCGCGATGGACGGCGATGCCCGCTCCGACCCCTGCCGCCAGGGCCACCCCTGCGGCCACCAGCACCGGCCATAGGGGGTCGTCGGCGGTGGGCGGCGGGGCATCAGCCGCCGGCGCTGCGGCGGGCGAGCCCGTCGTCATGTCCCCGGCGACCGTGAACATGAAGGTTGCGCTTTCCACATGGCCGTCGTCGGCCTGCACGCGCCAGCCGACCGCATAGTTGCCGGGCGCGAGATGGTCCTGGACGAAGGCTTTGATCGTCTTCCCGCCGACCAGTCGCGGCGCTTCCAGATTGATCGGGATGCCGCGATCGGTCGTGACAGTCAGTGCGCGCGGCACTAGCGACACCGTGTCGTCGAAGCGAACCCAGACCTGCGTGACGTCGCCGCTGACCGTCGACCCGTCGCCGGGGTACGTCGCCACGACCCGGGCGTGGGCAAAGGCGGACGGCATCATCCCGACCAGCACCGCCACCACGGCAACAGCCAGGAGGGCACGGAGACGTCGCACGACTCGTCAGCCGCCCGGGTTCTGTCGCATCAGCACTTCGGTGATCACCACGATCGCAAGTAGGCCGAACTGTTCTGCTGCAACGTTTGCACGAAGCACCCGCACCGCGGTCGCATTCCCGCGAACAGCTGCAGGCACGAGCCGGACGTGGTTGGCCGCCGACAAGACGAGCACGCCGAGCAGCGCTGCCAACTTCACGAGAAGTACCTGCCCGTATGTCGTCGCGACCAGCGCGCGAGGACTTGGCAGATAAAGGATTGTCAGACCTACGCCGGCCGCGAGCAGCAAAGCGAGCACGAACGTCATGCTCCGTGCGAACGCAGCGAGTACCCGCCCGGCTGCGAGGTCATCTGCCCGGACACGGCGCAGCGACAACGCGAGCCCGATCAAGCCGCCGAACCACGTAGCCGCTGCGGCGACATGCGCGACCAACGTGGCGACAACGGCAACCGTGGGCGTGTGCGTGCGCGCGTGGCCGGTCATCGCGAAGGACGCGAAGATCACGAGCGCACCAAAGACGGCGAGCCATTCGGCACGTTTGCCGCTCGCGCGAAAACCCCAAGCCACGACAACAAGGCCGGCGACCCGCGTGAGCGCTGTCGCGTACTGACCGCTGTGCCATGCGGCCGAGCGGGCAAGCCCGTTGCCGAGTCCGCGGATCCCGTTGTCCGCGATCGACATGATGTCGAAGGGCACGGTGAGCAACGTCGCGACGGACCCGGTCACAGCGAGTACGACGACGAAACGCCGCAGCCACCGTCGTACCGGCATCTCCCTCGGCGCGATCGTGGCAAACACCGCCATACCAGCGACCGGCAGCGCGCAGACCATCGCGACGCCGTCGCTGGCGTAGAGGCCCAGCGTGGGATGCAGGAGCATCGCCAGGACCCCGCCGGCGACCGCGACGGCGACCGTCGACGAGATCGCCACTGGGGGCAGTCCACCCGGACGGGCGGCGGCGCGGATTTCAGTCATCCTCACCATCCTGCGCTTTCCCGGCCACGCTCACTACGACGTTCGGCGATGGGTAGCGTCGCGGGTATGTCCGCGGCCGAGTTCGTGCCGGCGCATGCCGACCTCGATGGGTTGCGGCAGGCCGCCTCGTCATGCCGCGGGTGCCATCTCTACGAGAACGCGTCCCAGACCGTCTTCAGCAAGGGCCCGGTGAGCGCCCGGCTGATCCTGGTCGGTGAACAGCCGGGCGACGTCGAGGACCGGCGGGGGGAGCCGTTTGTTGGACCCGCGGGCAAGCTGCTGGACCGGGCCGTCGCCGAGGCCGGGCTGGATCCCGCCACCACATATACGACCAACGCCGTGAAGCACTTCAAGTTCACCCCGTCGGCCAACGGAAAGCGCCGGATCCACGCGACGCCGGACACCCACGAGATCGGCGCGTGCCGACCGTGGCTGGTCGCCGAGTTCGAGCTGCTCGACCCCGAGGTCGTCGTCGCGCTCGGTGCCACCGCGGCAAAGGCACTGTTCGGGCCGTCGTTCCGGGTGACCAAGTCCCGCGGAGTGCTGCTGCCCTGGCCGGGGTCCGCAGCGCACGCCGAGGAGTTCGAGCACGGCGAGGACGGGTCCAGCGACAACGCGTTCGCCGTGGCCACCATCCATCCCTCGGCCGTGCTGCGTGCCGATGACCGTGACGCGGCCTTCGCCGGCCTGGTCAGCGACCTTCGCGTCGCCGCGTCGGCGCTGGCGGGCTGAGAGCCGCGTCGGCGCTGGCGGGCTGAGAGCCGCGCCGGCGCTCGCCGGCTGATTTCCGCTCGCTCGCTTTTCTTGGCAGGATGGAGGCAGTTTCCCGCGAATCGTTACAAATCGGACGCGCTTGCGTCACTGTTCGTCAGTTCCGTCGTTGAGCCGTACGCCAGCCGGGGGAAGTGAAGGAGGGTCGGGCAGTGCAGGTACGTCTGGCGTCGCTCACTTCGCACCTCCGCAGGTTCGCCCCGGCCGCCATGACGGTGGCCGCCGTTCTCACTGCCGGTAGTGGCGCGAGCGCCGTCACGATGCGCCTGGGTGCCGACAACCAGCATGCCGCCCAAGCAGCGGCGGCTCCCGTGAGCCCCGCCCGGCTCCTGCTGCCGAACGCGCCCGCACCTGCAGCCGCGCTCCCCGCCGACACGACCGCTAAGGACGACTCAGCCGGTTCCACGGCCGTGGCGGCTGTGCCTCGTCCGCACCGCCTTATCGAGGCGTCGCTGCTGATCACCTCCGACCGTCCGCTGTCCAAGCACGCGATCGCCTCCGTGCGCAACGTCTCCGGCGTGACGGCCACGCAGGCACTGTCCGCGGGCCACGCCAAGGTGGACGGCCACCGCGCCCTTCTGCTCGGCGTCAACCCGGCAACCTTCCGCCCCTGGACGCCGCGGCTGACAGCGCGCTCGCAGGGCCTCTGGCAGAGCATCGCCCGCGGCGAGCTCACCGCTTCCTTCGACATGGGACATGACGCGGTGCTGCCGCTGGGTGGCACCGTTCCGGTCCGGGCCAAGACACGTATGCCGATGCGCGTCGGTGCCTTCGCGTCAGTCGGAATGGCCGGTGTCGACGCGGTTGTCTCGGACGCGGAAGCGCGAGCGATGGGCCTGCGTCAGCGCACGGGCATCGTCGTCAGCGCGCCACACGCGGATGCCCTGACCGTTCGCCAGTCGATCCGCGACGCACTTGGTTCGCATGTGCACGTGTATTTGCTCCGCGAGGTTGTCGTCATCCGCGACGCCGGTGAGTTCCTCACCCGTGTGCAGATCAACACGCTGTTGCAAACCGCGGCGCATCAGGTCGGCAAGCCCTACAAGTGGGGTGCCGAAGGCCCGGACTCGTTCGACTGCTCGGGCCTGGTGCAGTACTCCTTCGCGGCTGCCGGGATCCGGATGCCGCGCGTCTCGGAGCAGCAGTGGTTCGCAGGTCCGCATGTCAATCTCGCCGATGCGATGCCGGGCGACTTGTTGTTCTGGCACAACGATCCGACTGACCTGGCGAACATCGACCACGTTGCGATCTATGCCGGCAACGGCATGATGCTGGTCGCGCCACACACGGGCGACTACGTGAAGTACGTGCCCGTGTCGATGACGAACTTCGCCGGCGTCGTGCGCGTCGATCCGGGGATCGCTGCGCAGCTCGGCTAGGTCCTAGCCCCCGAACCTCCGAGCAAGCCGGCGGTATGACGCCGGAGCAACGGCGCGCAACCTCATCGGGATCGTGAACCAGCGCGGGACGACGTACCGAGGCTTTCCCGTCTGGGCGGCGGCGACGACGGCTGCGGCGATCCGGCTCGGATCGATCGGCCGGGGAAAGCGGCGCTCGTAGGGCTCGCCGCGGGCGCGGAAGAAATCTGTGGCGACGACGGCGGGCACGACCGTCGACACCGTCACGCCGGTGCCATGGAGCTCGGTCTGCAACGGCTCGGCGAACGCGTTGACCGCAGCCTTCGTGGCGGAATAGACCGTCTCGGTCGGGACCAGCAACGAGCCCGCGATGGACGAGATGAGCACGAACGCGCCGCGGCCCTGCTCGAGCATGATCGGCAGCGCGCTGCGGGCCAGAAGCATCGGTGCCGTGACGTTGACGGCGACGAGATCGCTGATCCGCTGGGCCGACATCTCGGCGACCAGGCCGGAGTGGCCGATGCCCGCGTTGGCGACGACGACGTCCAACCGGCCATACCTGTCCCGAACGTGGGCAACGACAGCTTCTGCGTGAGCGGGGTCCCGGACGTCGGCGCAGAACGGGTCCGCGCCGATGGCAGCGGCTAGTGCGGTCAGTTCGTCGGGTTCAGGGCCGAGCGCGACCACCTGAGCCCCGCGTTCGGCGAACGCGCGCGCCGTCGCTGCCCCGATCCCGTGCCCGGCGCCGGTGATGATCGTCACGGCGCCGTCGAGGTTCACCCCTCAATGTTGTCAGGCCGCGGCGAGTGGCAATTGGCCGTCCACGCCCTTACTCCTCGGTTAGCGTGGAGGGCATGGGGGATCCTGGGTACGACGGACGGCCTGCTGCGGGCATCCTTGCGCGGCTCAGCGCCGGTCTCGACGAGCGTCGAGAGCCGGTCGCAATCGTCCTTGCGGTGCTCGCCCTAGCCATCGGTGTGACCGGGCTCCGCAGGCCGACGCATACCGCTGTTGCGCTTGCACTTGGGCTCCTGTTGCTGGCTCGCGCGGTGGCACTCGGCCGGCCGTTGCTGCGCTCACATCTCGCTGCCTGCGTCGTGCTGCTCATCGCCGGACGTGTCCTCCTGGACGAGAAACACGTGACCTTGGCCTGGGTCGCGGTCATCGCGTCGGGCGCGGTCATCGGTTGGCCGCGGCGAGCGCCGTCGGCCGCCGACTCGGATGACCGGCGGCATGTGTGGGCGCTGGTGGACCGGTCCGCGGGAGACACGCTCGCGCCGTTCGCGTTGCGCACGGACAAGACCTATGTCTTTACCCCGGACCGAGCCGCGGCGGTGGCCTACCGGGTGCGGTTCGGGACCGCCATCGCCTCCGGTGACCCCGTCGGAGATCCCGAGCAGCGCCAGGCTGCGGTGGAGAGCTTCCTCGATCTCGCCGCGCGCAACGGATGGCGGGCGGCGGTCCTCGGCTGCAGCGACCGCATGGTCGCAGATTGGCGACAGCACGGGCTGCGGGCGTTACCGATCGGCCGTGACGTGGTTGTTGACGCGGCGGGATTCAGCCTCGACGGGCGGAAGTTCCGCAACCTCCGCCAGGCCGTCCAGCGCACGCACAACGCCGGCGTGACGACGGAGATCGTTCCCGAACGCAGCCTCACCGACGACCAGCGCGCCGAACTACTGCAGGTGATGCGTGAGACCGGCAAGGGTGAACAGTCCCGCGGATTCGCGATGATCCTCGACCACGTTCTCGATGGCACCCACCCGGGCACGTTCATCGCCCTCGCGCGCGACCGCTCCGGTCGTGCCGTGGCGTTCCAGCGCTATGCCACTGCGGACGGCGGTCGGGAGCTGTCTCTGGACGTGCCCTGGCGAGTCCCTGGCGCACCCAACGGTGTCGACGAGCGGTTGATCGTCGACGTCATCCGCTGGGGCGCGGAAGGACGCGCCGCCTCTGTCTCACTCGCGTTCGCCGCGTTTCCCGACCTGTTCTCGACTGAGGAGCGTGGGCTGGTCCTGCAGACGGCCTACCGCGCGGTCCGGCTGCTCGACCGGTTCATCAAGCTCGAGTCGCTCTATCGCTTCGTGCGCAAGTTCCACGCGTTCGGTCAGCAGCGATACGTAGCGCTGCGACCACTGCAAGTCGTCTGGGTCGCACTCGCCGCACTCACCCTCGAGTTCGGCTCCTTGACGAAGCGTCAACGCTGACCTGTCGCTCAGCTGGCCATAGTCCTAGGTCTGGACTTCGACTGCGGGTTCGACGGTTGCCTCGAGCTCACCCTCGGGGTACATGAAGGTGAACGCCATCGCCGACAGCGCGCCGCCGACGAGTGGCGCGAGAATGAACACCCAGATCTGCTTGAGCGCCGAGCTTCCGACGAACAACGCCGGCCCCAGGCTGCGCGCCGGGTTGACGGACGTGCCGTCGATCGGGATGCCGACGAGGTGCACGATGGTCAGTGCGACACCGATGACGATGCCCGCGACGATGGCATTCGCGGCGTGCCGCGTCACCGCGAGGATCACGAACACGAACACGAACGTGATGATCACCTCGAAGGCGAAGGCGCCACCGGCGTTGATCCGGATGTTGGAGTGCGAGCCGTATCCGTTGGCGCCGAGCCCCACTGCGGACCTCGAATAGAGGCCGGCGTTGAAGATGCCGAACAAAGCCGCGGCGCCGGCGATCCCGCCAACGAACTGCGCGATCCAATAGCCGAGCGCGTCGTCCAGGGACATGCGACCGGACACGAGGAATCCCATCGTGACCGACGGATTGATGTGGCATCCCGAGATCGGGCCGATGGCATAGACCAGCACCAGCTGCACCACGCCGAAGGCCAACGCGGTCGCGACCACGCCGGCGGAGAAGCTCGACCCGGCGAAGCGATAACCGAATGACAGGGTGGCCGTTCCGACGGCCAAGAAGACGAGGAGCGCCGTACCAACTGCCTCTGCGAGCAACGAGCGCACGTTCATGCGCAACACCCCCTCGCTGGGAGCGTACGCGTGGAGTCGCCTCTGACCCTGCCGCATTCGGGCTAGTTGCGCCCGCGGCTAGTTGTGCCCCCGGCTGGAATCGAACCAGCGACGCCCGGCTTAGGAGTCCGGCGCTCTATCCACTGAGCTACGAGGGCTGACGTCGGGGAAGACGCCGACGGCCTACCAGCGTACGGAGAGCTGGCTCGATCAGCCGAGGCGCACGTTGCCGCTCGCCACCGTGATGGGGATCCTCGCCAGGGGCGCAGGCGGTGGGCCAGCGATCACTGCGCCGGTCTCCGAGTTGTATTGGCCGCCGTGACAGGGACACACGAAGCCGGCGCTCGGGTCGTAGTCGACGGTGCAACCCGCGTGCGTGCACACGGCACTGAACGCGCGGAAGTCCCCACTCTGCTCGTGCACCAGCCAGGCAGGGGAGCCGTTGTCGTCGCTGAACTGGACCCCCGCTCCGACTGCTACGGCGGACGCTGCCGCGATGACCCCTCCCGCGGGAGCTGTGTGCGGCGACTTCGGCGCCTTGTGTGACGACTTTGTCGGGGTCGGTGTCGGCGCCCGAGGCGCAGGAGCGCGCGCCGCTGCGGATCAGGGTCGCTCGCCGCGCGTCGGCGGATCCAGGCATCGAGCGTCGGCCCGTCCCATGCGCCACGCAATAGTGGCACCGTCCATGCCGCCATGAACACGATGTCGGAGCCGTACTAATAGGGCCTTGTCCGCCAGCTGACGGTGAGAAGAACGTGCTCGCCAGCAGGAATCCGCCAATCGCGGCGAGGCGAACCCACAGGCCGAGCAACGTTGCCAGGCCCACCGCGAGTTCGCCCAGCGCAATCAGCACACCGACCAGGCGAGGCGCGTGCGCGCTCGCGGCCAACAGGAACCCGATGGGGCTCTGGTGTTGCAGAGAGTGGATCGTCGCCTGGACCGATAACGGCGAGGTGCCGCTCAAGTACGCCGGGTTAGCAAGTTTCTGCAGCGCCGCAAAAGTGAACGTCAGGCCGAGGAAGAGTCGCAGCGGGATCAAGGCATAGCTCCCCGTCACAGCGAAAAGCCTCCTTGACGATTCTGTGAATTCCCTGACCACGGGGTGGAGTCCGACGTAGGTTCACTTGGAGCAAGGTTCGGTCGACCGGAGGGAGCCCGCCGAATGCTCGGTGAGCTTCAACTGGCTGCGGATTCGACCGTAGTCACACTGCATGGTGACCTCGATCTCGTCACGGTCGAGGAGCTTCGCGACCTCCTGGCCGAGGCCTGCGACCAGAAGCCGTCGTTCGTCGTCGTCGATCTCACGGATGTGCCGTTCGTCGACGTGCTGTCGTTGTCGGCGATCCTCGCGTCGGCGGATTCGCTGCGCGACCGCGGCGGTTCGTTGCTGGTGCGTGGCGCGAGCGGCGCCGTACGGCGGATCTGCGCGTTGCTCAACGCCCGCGACATTCTGGCGCCCGCTGTTCCTTCGCCACGGTTCGCGATTCAGTAACCGTAATTGGGCCGTGACCGAGGCCGCACGGATCAGCAGGGCGTGATTGGGCATGCTAGATGCGTGACCACCCCCACACCTGCTGATGGCGAGCGCCTGCTCGACGGGCGCTACCGCCTCGGCCAGCGGCTCGGTGGCGGGGCGGCAGCTGAGGTCTTTCGGGCCGAAGACGAGCGGCTGGGGCGACCGGTCGCGATCAAGCTGTTCCGCGGCGACGCGGCCGAACAGCTGCAGCGCCACGAAGCAGAGATGCGCACGCTCGCCTCGCTGGACCATCCATCCCTTGTCACCGTCTTCGACGCCGGCGGCGACCCGGACACCGGACAGCCGTTCCTTGTCATGCAACTCGTCGAGGGCTCGACGCTTGCACAGGAGGTTGCTGACGGTCCGCTGACGTTGGACCGAACCGCTCGGTATGGCGCCGCTCTCGCGGACGCGCTCGGCTATGTCCACGAGCGCGGGCTCGTTCACCGCGATGTGAAACCAGCCAACGTCCTCATCTCCGCCGACGGCCGGGTCCACCTGGCCGACTTCGGCATCGCGCGTCTCGTCGGATCGGCGCACGAGACCAGGACCGGCGACGTGCTGGGGACCCCGGCTTTCTTCGCGCCCGAGCAGGTGGCGGGCGAGGCCGTCGGGCCGCCAACCGACGTCTACGCGTTGGGCATCGTCCTCTACGAGTGCTTGACCGGCCGTCGGCCGTTTGAGGGCACGCCGATGGAGATCGCGATGGCCCGACTCAACCGGTCGCCGGAGGTGCCACCTGAGGTGCCGGCGCACTGGCGGCGGCTGTTGGTAGCGATGACGCAGCGCGAGCCCGGCGCCCGGCCAACCGCACCGCAGGTCGCGAACGCGCTACGTGGACTCACTGGGGACGACACCGCCGCGCAAACAGTTGCGGCGAGGCCGGCTGCCTCAGCAACGACAGTGATGCCGCCGCCGGTCGGCGCCACGCAAGCGATGCCCAGGTCGACCGAGTCGACAGTCGCCTCGCGGCCCGCTCCCGCCCCGGTGTCGGCCCGGCGCCGGGGACCGACACCGACGGTCATCGTTGTCGTGCTACTCATCGCTGCTGCCGCCGCAGTTGCCGTTGTCATTGCCGTGCAGCGCTCCGGAAACAGCGGCGGCGGCTCGGTGAAGCACGGGACACCCCACTTGCAACAGCCGCAGCTCGAGCGCGACATGCGCCGCATCGAAAACCTGGTGCACACATGAGACCAATGCGCCTGACGAGGCGCGTCGTCGCCGCTCTCGTGGCAGGTACGGCTTTGCTAGGTGGCTGCTCCTCCGGATCATCCGGAGAGATGAGCTCGTCCGCCGTCGCCACCATCCGACCGGCGGTGCAGTCGGTGCGTGAAGCCGCTGCGAGCGGCCACTTCAGCGCGCTACAGGACGCCGTTGCGCGACTCGAGTCGTTGGTACGCCGCGAGGAGAAGTCGGGCGATGTCAGCTCGACGCGAGCCGTCGCGATCCTGAACGCCGCAGACGTGTTGTTGCAGGATGCGCGATCGGTTCATTCGCCGACACCGACACCGTCGCCGACCTCGGAGTCACCGACACCGTCGCCGACTCCGACGCCGACGTCGGAGTCTCCGACACCGAGCTCGTCACAGTCACCGACGACGACACCCTCATCGACGACCACAACGCCGCCACCATCGTCGAGCAACTCACCACGCCCGATCGTGTCGGTGTCCGCGCGGGGGCAGCCGGCTGCGCCGTCGCACTCGCCGACGCCGTCGCCAACCCCGACCAGCAGCCCCTAGATCAACGTGGTTAGCCCGGTAGCAGCTTGCCGGGGTTGAGAATCCCGGCGGGATCGACGCGCTCCTTGACCGCGCGCAACATCGCAACGCCTACCTCGCCGATCTCCGGCTCGATGTGGTTGCGGTGGGCAGTGCCTACTGCATGGTGGTGGGTAATCGTGCCGCCCGCTGCGACGATCGCTTCGTTGGCGGCGAGCTTCGCTGCCTGCCACTGCTCGACTTCGTTGCCGGTCTTGGCTGCAGCGAGTGCGGTGAAGTAGAGCGATGCGCCGGTCGGATAGAGGTGCGAGATGTGGCAGCCGACGAGTGCTTGACCCAGCGAGTCGTACAAGGCCCGGCGTACTCCGTCATACAAGCCGGGAAGCGCACGCCAGGTCGCAGCGGTCTCGAGCGTCTCGGCCAGCACCCCCGCGTCCATGAGCGAGTCACGGAGATACGGTCCGGCGAACCGGCCGTGTTTCCACGCGGCACCGGCCTGGGTGCCGAGGGACACTGCGCCGGCGTCACGCAACAGCTTGCGCACTCCGCGGCGGCGATGGTGCACGTCGCGGCGATCGCCCTCGTAGCCGGTGATGACGAGGCAACCGCCCGCGGTCTTACGGACACGCAAGTAGGCCGCGAGCGCAGTGCGGGTCAGTCGACCGGTGCCGCTCATCGCCATCGAGACGCGCGTCTCGTCCTCGTCGGAGAGCCGGGCGATGTCGGGGTGCGGGCCGTGCTGCGCGATCCGGCGGAACACGTCCCGACCGGATTCCCACGACGGCATCATCCAGCCCTCGTAGTGCCGCACGTCCGGTTGCCTACGGACGCGCAACGTGATCTCAGTGACCACGCCAAGCGTTCCTTCTGACCCGAGAACGAGCCGACGCAGATCGGGGCCTGCTGCGCTTCCAGGGATCGCCGGCAGGTTGAGCTCGCCGATGGGCGTGGCCATCCGCACACCGGCAACGAGATCGTCGATGCGGCCGTAGCCAGTCGAGGCCTGGCCGGCCGACCGAGTGACGACGTATCCGCCGAGTGATGCGCGTTCAAAGCTCTGCGGCACGTGTCCCAGCGTGAGTCCGTGTTCGACGAGCGCGGCCTCGGCCGCCGGCGTACGGATCCCCGGCTGGAACGTCGCGGTCAACGAGACGTCGTCGACGGCGACGAGCGCATCGAGTCGAAAGAGGTCGAGAGCGATGACGGCCGGGTGGCCGCCACGTTCGCTCTCCAGGCCGCCCACCACACTCGTGCCGCCGCCCCACGGGACGACCGCTATCCCAAGGTCTGTGCAGGTGCGAAGAAGGTCACCGACCTGGCCCGCGGTGGCGGGAAAGACGACAGCATCGGGTGCGGCTGAGGCATCGCCGGCTCGACGGTGCACGATCTCGGCGTAGGACTGCCCGCCTGCGTGCCGGGCGCGAGTCTCGTCGTCCGTGCGCACGTGGCCGGCGCCCACGACGCGCAACAACGTAGTGATGGCCTGCGGCGACAAGCGGCTCGCGGGGAGACGCGCGGCGCTGATCGCAGCGGCGGCCGCCGGCGAGGTGTCGCCGATCTCGCGTCGGAGCAGACCACGAATCCGTGGCGTCAGCTCAGGCTTCGGTTGGCCCCACTCTGTCCACGCGGGCGCGGGCCCTTGGGTAGCAGCTTTCGTCATGCGCTACAGTGTGACATATGACGTCCAAACGTCACAGTACCTTTACCGTGATGGCCGCCACAGCGGATCGGGAGATTCCCGAGTCGATCCTCGCCGCGACGCGAGCCACCGTCCTTGCTGTCGGTGTACGGCGAACGACGTTGACCGACGTCGCGCGGCGCGCCGGAGTCAGCCGGATGACGCTCTATCGCCTCGTGCCGGATGTGACGACCCTGGTGCTCGAGGTGATGACGCGCGAGTTCGCGGCTCTGCTCGCCGCGGCTGAGTCCGCTGCTGGCCGCCGGCGGTCTGCCCGCGCACGCATCGTGGCCACGACCGTCGACGTCGTGCGTCGGCTGCCGGACGAACCGTTGTTCCGTCGGGTCCTCGATGTCGATCCGGAGCTGCTGCTGCCCTACCTCACCGACCGGGTGGGAGCGACGCAAAGACTTGCGGTTGCACATGTTCGACGGATGTTGGCCGAGGGGAGCGCCGACGGATCGGTGCGCCGGGCCGATCTCGATGTCCTCGCCGCAACGCTTGTGCTCACCGTCGTCCCCTTCGTCGTCTCGGCACGGTTGCTCGACGAGGTCGGCCGGGAGGCCGCGCTCGACGAGCTCGCACTGATGGTCGACGCATGGTTACGGCCATGACCGGGGCAGCATTGACCGCTCAACGGCGTGACACTGATCTTGCCGCGTTGCGCAACGGTGCTGTTGTCGACCTTCTCGTCGTCGGCGGTGGCATTACGGGCGTCGGCGTAGCGCTGGATGCAGCCACCCGCGGTCTGTCCGTCGCGTTGGTCGAACGCAACGACCTTGCGTCTGGCACGAGCCGCTGGTCGAGCAAGCTGGCGCACGGCGGGCTGCGCTACATCGCGGCAGGTCAGCTCGGCGTCGCGTGGGAGTCCGCCGTCGAACGCAACCACTTGTTCCGCACGATCGCTCCGCATCTTGTGCGTCCGATGCGCTTCGTCATCCCCTCGCTTCCGGTCGACGGCACGGCTGAGCGGATGGCCGCGCGGGTCGGCTTCGGCGTCGCGGATGCGTTGCGCTGGGCTGCGCGTACGCCGCCCCAACTGCCGAGGACCAGTTGGGTCGAGCCGTCGGAAGCACGTGGCCTGGCGCCTACATTGCGGCCGGATCTACGTGGTGGGTTCCTGCACATCGACGGTGCGCTCGAGGACGACTTGCGACTCGTCGTCGGGATCGCGCGCACTGCGGCCTCAGTCGGCGCTCGGATCATCACGCGCTGCGCTGCGGTGGAGGTCGCTGCTGATGGCGCGCGAGTTCACGACATGTGTGCCGATGAAGCTTTCGACATCAAGGCACGCGCGGTTGTTGTTGCGGCGGGTGTGTGGACCAGTGGCCTGGTTGACAAGGTATCGCTGCAACCGAGCAAGGGCGCACACGTCCTCGTTCGACCCGAGGCCCTGGACCATCCCCGGGCGGCGTTCAACATCCTCATCCCAGGCACGCGCAACCGGTTCGTGTTCGCCGTTCCGCGACCGGACGGTCTCGTTCAGGTAGGGCTCACGGACGACGCCGTCGATGAGGTTGTCGACGAACCCTGCGTCACGGATGCCGACGAGAAGTTCTTGTTGGAGACCCTGTCCTCAGGCCTGTCGCGCGCGGTCACGTCGAGCGATGTCGTCGGCAAGTTCGCTGGGCTCCGACCCCTCCTCGGAACGGCAAGCGGCAGCAGCGCGGCAGACATCTCGCGACGACATGCGTTGCTGGAACGCGACGGAGTCGTCGTCATCGTCGGCGGCAAGCTGACGACCTATCGCCGGATGGCCGAGGACGCGGTTGACCGGGTCTGCAAACGGTTGCGCCACGAGCGGGCCGCAGTCACCAGGACGCTGCCGCTCGTCGGCGCGACTGGCGCACCTGACGCAGACCTGCCGGCCCGGTTGCGACGACGATTCGGTGCCGAGGCCCCCGCAGTGGCTGCACATGGTCCGATCGAGCCGGTTGCGCCGGGCGTCCCTGCCCTGAAGTGTGAAGTGGGTTGGGCGGTCGCCGCGGAAGGCGCGTTGGACGCTGCCGACATCGAACGGCGACTGCGGCTGGACGTCGTACCTGAGTGGTGCGATGCGGCGCGAGGCTATCTCGACGAGGTCGTGTCGTCTTCGTCCTGACTGCTCCTCGCGCGCAGATAGAGCGGCAGCCCGAAGAACCACGCGGTCGTCCATAACAGCACCCCGGTAGACATGCCGAAGGCGAGGGCGCGCGAATAGAGATAGTCGGTCACGAGGAAGACGCTCGCGGCTACGGCGAACGCAAGCAAGATCTGACCCAACAGCGCAACCCGCGACGCCGTGTGGACGAGCTCCTTCTTGTAGTGCTGGCGGAACATGACCCGGTGCATCACCGCCGGCGTGATGAGCAGCATGGCTGAGAAGGCGGCCAGCAACAGCGCGACGAAGTAGACGGCGCGCTGCGTCGGCGTGACGCTTCCGAAGCGGCTGCTGAATGGGACGGTGAGCAGGAAGGCGAAGAGAATCTGTGTACCGTTTTGCGTGACACGTAGCTCTTGCAACAGCTCGTTGAAGTTGCGGTTGAGTCGGTCAGCCTCGGACTCGTTCTGCGGGGGAGCACTCGGCATCTACTCGTTGTACCCCGAGAACTCCCCAGGCGCCCATCCGCACGCGCATGGCGCCGATGGCTCGACGCAAGTCGTCGTCATCAGCGTGGCCGACCGCGGCAATCGGTCGCAGGGTGCGTGTCCGTCCCTGCAGCACGAGCCCGTGCGGCTGCATGATGCCCCAGACCAGCGCGCGCAGCGGCCGGCTTGCGGCGGACAACTCAACGGTTTGCAGCTCCGTCCAGCTGATCTGGCCCTCGTAGAAGATGCCGCGGACGGTGACGCCGCCATCGGCGACGACGACGCGGGCGGTCAGCAGCCGGTAGCCGATCCACGCGGCCGCGGCGATGCCGACAGCCGCCAACAGGCGGACCGATAGTGGCGGCCGCCCCAGCGTGACCAGGCGTACCGCGAGAACCACGACGATGGCGGGGAGCAGCGCGAGGACCCGTGCCATCGTCCGGTCCGCGATGACGATCTGCTCCATTCGTCCATCTTCGTCAAATGGAGCGCCGAAGCGCAGCCCCTGTCGCCGAAAATCGGCCGTTCGGACGATGCCGATGTCCCTGTATTAGCGGATGCCTTCCGGCGCTTGCCGGGCTAGCGGATATAGGTCCCGCTGACGGCACGGGCGATGACGAGGCGCTGGATCTCCGACGTGCCCTCGAAGATCGTGTAGATCTTCGCGTCGCGGTGCATCCGCTCGACCGGGTACTCGCGGGTGTAGCCGTTGCCGCCCAGGATCTGGATGGCCTGCTCGGTGACCCACACCGCGGTCTCGCCGGCGAACAGCTTGCACTGGGAGCCTTCGGCCGCTTCGAACGACTTGCCCTGCCGTGCCATCCATGCCGCGCGCCAGACGAGCAACCGGGAGGCGTCGATCCGTGTCTTCATGTCGGCGAGCTTGAAAGCGATGCCCTGGTTCTCGATGATCGGCCGGCCGAACTGCTCACGCGTCTTCGAATAGTCGAGCGCGACTTCGTAGGCGGCGCGGGCGATGCCGACGGCCTGCGCGCCGACCGTCGGGCGGGTGCGTTCGAACGTCGCCATCGACGGCTGGGAGCGGCCGGTTTTCATGCCCTCGCGGGCGCGGTTGAGACGGTCGTCGAGCTTGTCCTTGCCGCCGAGCAGGTAGTGGTCCTTGCCGGGCAGTCGCACGTCGTCGAGCACGACCTCTGCAGTGTGCGAGGCGCGGATGCCGTGCTTCTTGAACTTCTGTCCCATGGAGAGACCTTTGGTGCCCGGAGGTACGACGAACGACGCCTGGCCGCGGGTTCCGAGGCTCGGGTCGACCGAGGCGACGATCACGTGCCAGTCGGCGATGCCACCGTTGGTCGCCCATGTCTTGGTGCCGTTCAGGACCCACTCGTCCTTGGCCTCGTCATAGACCGCACGCGTCTTCATCGCACCGACGTCACTGCCGGCGTCGGGCTCGGACGAACAGAACGAACCGAGCTTGACGTCGTCCGCGGTGCCATACATCGGTGGGACGAACTCGCCGATCTGCTCGTTGGTGCCGTTGGCGCTGATGGCAGCGGCGGCGAGGCCGGTACCCATGATCGCGAGCCCGATGCCCGCGTCACCCCAGAACAGCTCCTCCTGCGCGAGCACCATGCCGAGGCCGGTCTCGTCGAACCACTGCGACGCCATGAAGTCGAGCGAGTAGATGCCCGCCTTGGCCGCCTCCTGGAGCACCGGCCATGGCGTCTCCTCGCGTTCGTCCCACTCGTGCGCAGCCGGCCGGATGACGTCGGCAGCGAACTCGTGGAGCCACTTGCGCAGCTCCTTCTGGTCATCGGACAGCTCTAGGGAGAAGGCGAGGTCGGCCATGTCTCTATGGTGTTACCCGCGGTAACACCTTGTCAAGGGCTGAGCGGGCGACGGCGCGAAACGGGGGCCGCCGCGGGCTGCGGCGACCCCCGTTCGGGGAAGCTCTCGGTCAGCTGTTGCCGCTGCGGTTGCCCGCGTCCTGCTTGACGTCGCCGAGCAGGTTGTTGACGTGAGCATCGCGGTAGCCCAGCGGCGCCACACCCCACTGCGCCTCGATCGTCGCGAGGATGGACGTGGTGTCGTATGACGCGCTGTCCACCCCGCTTTGCTGGACCGGCTTGCCGATCACCAGGGCGGGAACCCGCGTGCCGGGGCCATATGCGTCGTGCGGCCCGTCCGTGTTGCCCTGGCCGGGCGGCGCGACGTGGTCCCACTGGCCGCCGAACTCGTCGTAGGTCACGACGATCAACGTGCTGTCGGCCTCCGGACCACCCTCGATGGTCTTGATGAGGTCGACCAGGTGGCTCTCGCCGTTGTCGGTGCTCGCGTAGCCCGGGTGTTCGTTCTCTTCGCCGATCGGCTTGATGAAGCTGACCGCCGGGAGCGTGCCGTTCTGCGCCGCGCTGGTGAAGTCGGTCTCATCGAGCAGGTGCGACCGGCCGGGCATTCCCGGCGCGTAGTTGGCGAAGTAGTTGAACGGCTGGTGGTGGTACTGGAACAGCGGGTCCGGGTGACCGGCGTTTGCGTCATTCCAGCCGCCCGAGTACCAGTTCCACGAGACGCCAGCGGCGGAGAGCTCGTCGCCGATGTTCGACTCGTAGTTCGGTGCGGATGGGTCGGTGTCGTTGATGAGCGGCAGCGTGTTGCTACCACCGGCACTTGGCTGGTTCGTCGGTTGCACGGTGTTGATGGCGTTGTTGCCGCAGGCTCGCCCATTGGCATCGACCGTGTCGCCCGCGGCGTCGGTGCCGCCGCCGGTCGATGGGCATGCCTCGGTCACGGGTCCGTCGTTGTAGGTAGCGGCCGCTTGCGACTTGTACAGCGGGTAGCTGCTGTTGGGGAAACCTGCGCTGTCGAGCTTGCTGTTCTTGTTCTGTGCCGTCGTCAGCCCGTTCCAGACCGGCGCCTTTGCAGCGATGAGGAACTGGTGGTTGAGGAACGAGCCGCCGAACGCCGACTGGAAGAAGTGGTCGGCGATGACGTAGTTGGGCGCACCTGCGCTGTGGAGATAGCTGTAGATGGGCAGCGACGTCGTGTCGTAGTAGCCCTGGGTGAGTCCCGCGGCGTCGCTTCCGACGCTGTAGCGGTCCTGCTTGCCGCCATCGAGCTGGTACTGCTCCTGATAGAAGCGGTGCACGATGTCACGCGTGCATCCGCCGGGCAGCCCCTGCGGGTCGTTCTTGAGCACGCCGTTGGCCGCTGACAGGTTCGGCGGAGCGCAGGTGCGGTCGGACGGTGTGACGTATGACGACAGCGCGAATGGCTGTGACGACGTGAAGTGGCTGTCCGCACTGCTGCCGTTGGCCAGCGTCAACGTGCACGCGGGTGACTGGAGACCGGGATGTGAGGTCCCGTCCAACCACTTGAACGACTGGGACGTCGTACCAAGGTCGGCGTCGTTCTGAAAGAGGCAGTTGATCGGTGCGCTGCTCTGGTCGACCTGCGTCGCATGCGCCGAGTAGCCGGGACCGCCGATGCCGTCAACCGGTTGACCGTTCACCGAGCCCCAACCGCCATACAGGTTGTCGAAGCTGTGGTTCTCCTCGTAGATGACGACGAGGTGCTGGAAATGCCCATGGCGCGTAGCCGCGTTGCCGGCGGCTGAGGACGCACCGGCTGGGGCAACCGCGATGGCCACCCCCACCGCGGCCACGCCGGCGGCCGCAGTGAAACGTACGAGACGTTGCATGAACTTCCCCCTATGGAAAGACGCTGGGCTTACGGGACGGCGGCACGCTAGGCGGGGGGCTGGTCGCGCTCGCGTCCGTCGTTCAACGGCGCCATGAACGCCGCTTGAACAGTCCCTCGGCGCCCGGTAGGTCGTACGGTGGGACCGTGAGCGATGCGGCGACGGCGGTGGAGGACCGGCGTACGCAGCTGCTCGCCGCGGCCGACCGAGTGGTCCAGCGGGAAGGCTCCGCGGCGAGCATGAATGTCATCGCCGCGGAAGCCGGGATCACCAAACCGATCCTCTACCGGCACTTCGGCGACAAGGGTGGGCTGTATCGGGCTCTCGCCGAGCGACACATCGACCTGTTGCTGGAGCGGCTGCGGGCGGCGCTGCTGACCCGGGGCGGGCTACGTGCGCGGACCTACGCCACCGTCGATGCCTATCTCGCCTCCGTCGAGGAGCAACCGCAGGTCTACCGCTTCCTGGTGGAGCGGGCGGCCGTCGAGGAGCCGGACGTGCGCGGGCAGGTGCTGGGCTTCGTCCGCAGGTTCGGGGACGAGCTCGCCGCGGGAATCGCCAACGAGCCGCAGCTGGCCGGCATCGACCCGCAGCGTGCCGTGATCTGGGCTCACGCGATCGCTGGCATGGTGCAGGGAACGGGCGACTGGTGGCTCGATCATCCTGAGATGCCCCGCGCGGCGGTGGTCGAGCAGCTCGTCGCACTGCTTTGGGACGGATTCGTCGGGGTCGCGGCCGTCCGCTGACCGATAGCGACGCTGCCCGGCTACCGGCCGGGTACTTCCCCTAGGATCGCGGCGGTCCAAAAAGATGAACGACGGATGAACAGGGCTCTTGATGCGTCTGCGCCTGACTCCCCAGAACAACGTGTTCTACGACTTGTTTACGTCCTCTGCGCACAACTTGGTCGACGGGGCAAACACGCTTCACGCGCTGATCACCGGACCACGGCACGATCGGGCTGAGCTGAACAAGCAGCTCCGGGACGAAGAGCACCGTGGCGACGACCGGACGCACCGCATCCTGCGTGAAGTCAACTCGACCTTCGTCACGCCGTTGGACCGCGAGGACATCTACCGCCTCGCCAGCAGGCTCGACGACGTCATGGACTTCTTCGAAGCCGCTGGTGACCTCATCGTCCTCTACGAGCTCGAGACGTTGCCGCAGGAGATGCAGCAGCTCGCCGACCTGCTGGTGCGCGCGGCTGAGCTGACGGCCGCCGCGATGCCTCGGCTGCGCTCGCTGAAGAATCTCAGCGACTACTGGATCGAGGTCAACCGCATCGAGAACGAGGCGGACAAGCTCTACCGGCGATTCGTCGCGCGTCTCTTCAGCGGCGACTTCGACGCGCTGACGGTGCTGAAGCTCAAAGAAGTCGCGGAGCAGCTCGAAGCCGCGGCCGACGCCTTCGAGAACGTCGCGGACACCATCGAGACCATCGCGGTCAAGGAGTCCTAGTCGGTGGAGACGCTCGGTCTCGTCTTCCTCATCATCGTCGCGCTCGGGTTCGACTACACCAACGGTTTCCACGACGCGGCAAACGCCATCGCGACAGCCGTCTCAACGCGTGCGCTGACACCGCGTGCCGCGCTCGGGCTCGCGGCAGTCTTCAACCTCGCCGGTTCACTCATCTCCGTGAATGTCGCCAACACGGTCGGCAGCATCATCGATGCGCCGGAAAGCTCGCACGGTCTGGTCGTCGTCTTCTCAGCCGTGGTCGGGGCGATCGTGTGGAACCTCATCACCTGGTACTTCGGGCTGCCCTCGTCGTCATCGCATGCGCTGATCGGAGGCCTCGTCGGTGCAGCGTTGGCATCCAGCTCGACGGTGCACTGGAACAAGATCGTCGACAAGGTCGTCATACCGATGGTCGTCTCGCCGCTCGTCGGTTTCGTGGCGGCCTTTCTCTTGATGCTGATCCTGTTGTGGCTGTTCCGTCGCAGCCAGCCGACTCGGACCAACCGAGGGTTCAAGTACGGCATGTGGGTGTCGTCGGCGGCGATGTCCTGGGGACACGGCCTGCAGGACGCGCAGAAGACCATGGGAGTCATCACCCTCGCGCTTCTTGTCACTCATCACGTCACCCCGTCGGGTGACTTTGCCTCCGTGCCGCTGTGGGTGAAGTTCGCCTGCGCCATCGCGATTGCCCTGGGGACCTACAGCGGTGGCTGGCGCATCATGCGCACGCTGGGACGCCGAGTGTTCAAGCTCGACAACTCGACCGGCTTCGCGGCGCAGGCGGTGGCGTCGAGCGTGCTGATGACGACGGCCTATGCCTATGCGGCACCTATCTCGACCACCCACGTCATCACGTCGTCGGTGATGGGTGCGGGTGCCACGCGGAAGTTCTCAGCCGTCCGCTGGGGAGTCGCCGGCAACATCCTGCTCGCCTGGATCCTCACCCTCCCGATGGCCGGGCTCGTCGCGGCCGCGGTGTACGGGATCGCACATCCGCTGGTGGGCTGACCGCGTCGTTACGTGCGCCTGTTCACCTGGTCGTGAGAACATTCGCGCCCGTGCCGGTCGTTGTTGCTGCCTACGCCCTGAAGGGCGGCGTCGGCAAGACCGCTGCCGCGGTCAACATTGCGTGGCTCGCGGCCGCTGAAGGCCATCGCACGCTCCTGTGGGACCTCGACCCCCAGGCGGCCGCAACGTTCTTGCTGCGGTCCAAAGCAAAGGTCAAAGGCGGGGCCCGCAAGCTGCTGCAAGGACGAACGGACGTGCGAGCGGCGGTCAAGGACACGGCCTATGAGGGCCTCGAGCTGCTGCCTGCCGAGGCCCTGTATGACTCCGCCGATCTCGACCTCGTCGAGGCGAAGAAGAGCGAGCAGCGGGTCGAACGCGTCTTGCGCCCGCTCGAGGATGCTTACGACGTCATTGTCCTGGATTGCCCGCCTGGCCTGTCACTGCTCTCGACCAACATCGTCAACGCCGCAAACATGCTGCTTGTGCCGGTCGTACCGTCGCCGCTGTCGTTGCGAACGTTGGACCATGTGGTCGAGCTGGCCGGAGGGGTCGACGGCCCGGCGCCGAAAGTACTCGCGTTCTTCTCGATGGTTGAGGCCCGGAGGCCGCTGCACCGCGATGTGATCGCGCTGGTGCACGGCAAGTATGGCGACGTTGCCACCGCGACGATTCCCGCGTCGGCGGTCGTCGAACGGATGGGTCAGCGGCGCGCGCCGGTCGGCATCTTCGCACCGAACAGCCCCGCGGCAGGTGCCTACCGTGTGCTGTGGGGCGAGGTCCGCGATCGGTTGCGCGTGCGTACGCCGCTGCGACTGACCGAGGCCGGAGCAGGCGCCGACTCCTAAAGCACGGGCGGGTCGAACCGCTCGACGCCGGCAAGGCGAGTCTTGCCGTTCGATGCGATGTGCAGCACCCAGAAGCCGCCCTTACGTGTGTGTGTGTCCGGTGGGACGAGATAACCGAGTCCGCGGCACACGCCCGTGAGCAGCTCCGGGATCGCCTTACCCTGGCTGCACACCGCGGTCGGCTCGGCATCACCCATCAGCGCGAGCACGCGATCGATCGCGGCGTTCGGGTTGGACAGGGTCCCTGTCTCGGAAACGAGCGGCTCGCTCTCGACCGGCACATGCCGCCGGGCCGCAAACGGCCCGACCGTGTCCATGCACCGGAGCACATCCGCGGACAGCACGCGGCGAACGTCGTACGCGTCGAGCAGCGGCACAAGCGCCTCTGCTTGCGCGTGCCCGACGTCGTCCAGCGGGCGCTCCCGGTCGTCGCCGCGCCACGCGGCGCGCTCGCCGGCGCTGCCGTGCCGGACGAACATGAATGCACGCGTGGACTCAGTGTCTCGCGCGAACTCGGCAAGGATCCCGCGATCCCTGTCGGCGCCGAGATGTTGCTGCCCTTCGCGTGGCGGCAGCCACATGAGCTGGTCGACTTCCTCGTTCGGTGTGAAGACACCGGACTGCACGCGCATCGACCAGTAGCGGACGCGCTTCGCCTCGCCGTCCTTGACATAGCGAACTTCGCCTAAGGGACGGCCGGGAACCCCGACGAAGCCCGTTTCTTCCCACACTTCGCGTACGGCACCGAGCAGCTCGTGCTCGCCCGCTGCCAACTTGCCTTTCGGTAACGACCAGTCGTCGTATTTCGGTCGATGCACGAGGGCGACCTCGACGCCGGCCCCGCCCAAGGCGGGCCGCCACAAGGCACCGCCGGCGGCTTCGACCGTTCGTGTCGTTGGCATCAGCTACGCAACCATTTGCGGTATTCCGAGTCGTTCGCACGAGCCCAGAGCGTCGGGAACTCCTTGCGCGTCCGCGCGAGCGTTGCCTCTTGGCCGGCATAGAGCATGCCCAGGGTGAACGCGAAGGAACCGGAACGTGGCCCGACGGCGAGACGGTGCAGCACCTCCCCGGCGACCACCGCATCTTGATGTTCGCCGAGCAGCTCCTGGACATCTTCCGCCTGACGCGCGAGAGTTTTCGCCGCCTTGCCGAAGAAGGGAGCAACTGCCTCGGCTGAATAACGTGCCTGCTTCGCCGCGATCCGGGTCTGATGCCAGTCCTCGTTCGTCGCGTCCTTGCGGCGTACTCGCGCCGCGCCCTTGGCCAGCCGGTTCCAGGCCTTGCCGACGAGCGGCGGGATTACCTCTGCTGTCGGCGCCTCTGCGGCCGCAGTTGTCATCGGGTCCCAGGCTCCCGCTACCAAGCGGTCGACCAGCGCGAGATAACGCTCGGACCGTAGCGTCGCGAGCGCGGTCGCGACACCGCTCGCGAGGTCCCCGCCAACGGTCGATTCGATCTTGGCGCGCGCCGGTCCGATGACGAGCTCCGGCGGAAGCGCGTCAAGATCGCGGAGCAAACGGGCCAACAAGACTTCCGCGTCGCGTGCGCCACCCAAGCTGTCGGCCACCCACTTGAGCTCGTCGCGCAATGCGCGCGCCCAGTCGGGGTCGACGAGTGGACGGAAAGTCTTCAAGGCGCTGCGCAACCGGCGCGCGGCCACGCGCATCTGGTGGACGCCGTCCTCCGCGCCGCGCCGAACGGCCTGATCGTTTGCCATGAAGGCGCGCACATAGCGGCGCAGGACACTCTGCACGGCGAGGCGGGCGGGATCTTTTGGGTCGACCTGAGCCGGCGGCGGCGGGTCGGGATCGCCTGTCGCACGTGGACCGAGCGCACGCACGACCTTCGGCACGAACTCGCCGCCAACCGCGCCCGCGGCACGCAAGACCGTGCCGACATCTTCGAGCACGCCGACTCCGCCGCCCCGGTCCTCCACCTCGATCTCGCGGAAGCGTCCGGCCGTGTGGCCCTGGTTGATGACGGACACGACGTCGTCGGTCAGCTCCGCCAGCGCGTTGCCCTCCGCGTCGACGAGCTCCTGCGACGTGCGGATCGTCTGCAAGGTGGCGACCGGGCCGAGCACTGCGCCGCGCAGGTAGACCTCGACCAGATCTCGTAGCCCGGCAGGCACCACATCGTCCGATCCCTGCTCATGAACTTCGTCACGGGTGCCGGTGCTGGCGTCGGGAACGCTTGCTTCGAGAACGGGCAGCTTCAAGTGCCAGCCGTCAGAGGCGCCTTCACCTGTGCGGTGGCGCAGCGTGATGCCCTCGCGCGCGAGGCGGAGGTCGCTGGTGTCCCAGTAGACGGCGACCAGCTCGTTGACCTGCGGCTCGGTGAGCGCAGCGACTCCAGTGCGATCCCCGACGAGTTCGGGCAGTCTAAAGGGTGCGCTGACCCGAAACTTCATCTCTACTTCGCGCATGCAGGTGTTCAGCTCGCGCGCGATTCGGTGCGGACGTCGTTGGCGCGCTGGCCGTGACGGCGGATCAAGACTTCCTGGTAGTCCTCGAGTGCCCCGTGCGGCCCCGTGGTTCGGCGCGTCCAGGTGCCGTCTGGCGCGAGCAGCCAGCAGGAAACGTCGTCGCTAGTCGCCAGCTGGAGGATCCAACGCAACTCGTCGCACACCGCCTTGTCCTTGATGCGCACCATCGCCTCGACCCGGCGATCGAGATTGCGATGCATCATGTCAGCACTGCCTATCCAGAATTCGTCGCTACCGCTGTTGCGGAAGCTGAGGATCCGCGAGTGTTCAAGGAAGCGGCCGAGAATGCTGCGAACCTTGATGTGGTCGGACAGTCCGGGCACTCCCGGACGAAGGGCGCACATCCCGCGGACGACGAGGTCGATCGGGACGCCGGCTCGGGAGGCGTCGTACAAGGCGTCGATGACGTCTTCGTCGACGAGGCTGTTGACCTTCATCACGATGCCGGCCGCACGGCCGCTGCGTGCGTGGTCGGTCTCGCGGCGGATCATCTCGACGATGCCGGGACGCAACGTGTCCGGGGCGACGAGCAGGGCGTCGTAGTCCTGGTGCTTGGTATAGCCCGACAGGTGGTTGAACAGGTCGGCGATGTCGGCGCCGGTTTGCTCGTCGTTGGTGAGCAGGCCAATGTCTTCATAGATACGCGCGGTCTTCGGGTTGTAGTTGCCGGTCCCGATGTGCGCGTAGCGGCGAAGCGTCCCGTCCGACTCCTGCCGCACGGCCAGTGACAGTTTCGCGTGGGTCTTGAGTCCGACCAGGCCGTAGACGACGTGGCAGCCGGCGTGCTCGAGCGCACGTGCCCAGCGAATGTTTGCTTGCTCGTCGAAGCGCGCTTTGATCTCGACGACGACGAGCACCTGCTTTCCTGACTCTGCTGCGTCAATGAGTGCATCGACCACAGGTGAGTCACCGCTCGTCCGATAGAGCGTTTGCTTGATCGCGAGAACGTTGGGGTCAGTGGCCGCTTGCTCGACGAAAGCCTGCACGCTCGTCGCGAAGGAGTCGTACGGATGGTGCACCAGGAGATCGCCCTGGCGCAGTGCGGCGAACACGTCTATCTGTGTCCCGGCGTCGCCGGAGGGCTGCAGTCGCGCCTGCGTGGACGGGACGAAGGCTTCGAACTTGAGCTCGGGTCGGTCCAGGTCGGCGATGAGCCAAAGCGATGCGAGGTCAAGCGGGCGCGGCACGCGGTAGAGCTCCGGCTCACCGATCCCCAGTTCGCGGCGAAGCAGCTCGAGCACCCGGTCCGACATCGTCGACTCGACCTCGAGGCGTACCGGCGGCCCGAAGCGGCGACGGCTCAGCTCCCGCTCTAGCGCCTGCAACAGGTTTTCGACCTCGTCCTCGTCCTCGACCTCGACGTCCTCATTGCGGGTGACGCGAAAGGCGTGCGTCTCCAGCACGTCGAGCCCGGGGAAAAGATCCGGAAGGTGGGCGGCGATGACGTCCTCGAGAAGGACGAAGTGCGCTTCGCTGACCTGGACGAACCGCGGCAGCAGCGGCGGCACCTTGACGCGGGCAAAGTGCTCGCGCTCGGTTTCCCGATCGCGGAGTACGACGGCGAGGTTGAGCGAGAGCCCGGAAATGTAGGGGAACGGGTGCGCGGGGTCGACGGCTAGTGGTGTCAGCACCGGGTAGACCCGCTCTTCGAAGAGCGTGTCGGCGTGCTTGCGCTCGTCGTCGCTCAGCTGGTCGTAGTGCAGCAGGCAGATCCCCGCCTCGGTGAGCGCCGGAAGCAGGTTCTGCTGGAAGTTGTCGGCGTGCCGGGAGACCAGCTCGTGGCTTCGGCGGGACACGAGCTCGAGCTGCTCCCGCGGGCTGAGTCCGCTCGCGGTGGTCAGGGCGATGCCGGTGGCGATGCGACGGCGCAGGCCGGCGATGCGCACCATGAAGAACTCGTCGAGGTTGGTCGCGAAGATCGCTGCGAAGCGAACTCGTTCGAGCAGGGGGATCGCCGGGTCCTCGCTGAGCTCGAGCACGCGTGAGTTGAAGTCGAGCCAGCTGCCCTCCCGATCCAGAAAACGATCAGGAGCCGCGGCCTGCACACGGGCGGAGGTCTCGGCGAGGTCCTCGAGCTCTTCCGCCAGTTCTTCGGCGTAGCGCGGCACATCGGGGGCGGTTGTTCCGGGCGTCTGGCTGGTCACTTGTTGAGCCTGCCATCGTCGATCGATGCGGGAAAGAACTCAGGTGAACGGAAGGTGAACGAGGAGCGAAGAACTGATGATCGCACGCAAGGGGAGCGTCGGTCTTCGTCCGATTCGCTTGCTCTTGTCGGCGCGCGAGCCCAAGGTGGAGACGGCGTCAACCCACGGGGCGCCAGGGGAGGAGCAACAGTGGTCGAGGCGGCAGTTCCGGTCGAGCTCCAGGTCGCCAAGGTGGCCGAACGGCTGGCTAGCGAGTACGCCGACCGCGTGCCGAGTGGCGTCGTCCACGAACTCGTCGATGCCGCATACGATCCGATGCGCCAGGCGCGGGTGACGCAGTTCGTGCCGGTGCTCGTCGACCGTTCGGTGCGCGAGCGGCTCCGGCTTCAGCAGGTCTGACCAGCTAGCTGCGCCGGTCCTCGTCCGGGCCGGCCTCCAGGCTCTGGCGGGCAGCGCGGGCGTACAACGACGGCTGGCTGGGATCGTCTCGACTGGGTCCGGCGTTGGCGGCGACGACGGCCACCCAGGGCAACACGAGGGAACCAGCGATGGCGAACGCCGCCTCCCAGTGCAGGTCGAGCTCGAAGAGCACGATCGCGAGAATGAAGCAGACGACGCGGATGCCCATCGTCACGAGATAGCGGCGGGTGCGGTCGCGCAGATCGTCGCGGGGGCTCTTCCCCGCAGTGGTGACGAGGAACGTCTCCTCAACCTGGCGCACAGCACCACTATGCGGCACGGCGCTGCTCAGCCAAAACGACCGGTGATGTAGTCCTCGGTGCGCTTCTCGGTCGGGTTGGTGAAGATCTTCTGAGTTGTGTCGACCTCGACGAGGTAGCCGGGCTCGCCAGGACCTCGCAAGGTGAAGAACGCCGTCGTGTCGGAGACACGCGCCGCCTGCTGCATGTTGTGCGTCACGATGACGATGGTGTAGCGGTCCTTCAGGCTGAAGATGAGGTCCTCGATCGCGAGCGTCGAGATGGGGTCGAGCGCGGAGCAGGGCTCATCCATCAACAGCACCTGGGGCTCCACGGCGATGGCCCGAGCGATGCACAGGCGCTGCTGCTGACCGCCGGACAGGCCGGCGCCCGACTTCTTGAGCCGGCTGCGTACCTCGTCCCAGAGGTTGGCGCTGCGCAGCGACCGCTCGACGATCTCGTCCAGCTCCGACTTCTTCCGTACGCCGTTCAGCTTGAGCCCGGCCGCGACGTTGTCATAGATGGACATCGTCGGGAACGGGTTGGGTCGTTGGAAGACCATGCCGATCGTGCGGCGTACGGCGGCGGGGTCGATGGACGGCGCGTAGATGTCCTCGTCGTCGAGCAGCACCTGGCCTTCGATGCGTGCTCCCGGGATCACCTCGTGCATGCGGTTCAGTGACCGTAGGAACGTCGACTTGCCGCAGCCGCTCGGGCCGATGAAGGCGGTCACAGTCTTCGGCTCAATGGCGATGGTGACGTCCTCGACGGCCATGAGCCCGCCGTAAAAGCAGGACAGCCCGACCGTCTCGATGCGCTTGGCCATGGTGCGGGCTACCTCCGGACGGCGCTACGTCGGGTGATCAGGCGGGCTGCGACGTAGAGCAGGACGACGATGGCAATCAGCGTAAGCGCTGCGGCCCAGGCGCGATCGACGTTGAACGTGCTCGACGACCGAGCGCCCTGGAAGATGAACAAGGGGAGATCTGCCTGGCCGCCGGAGAACGGGTTGTTGTTGATGAAGAAGTTGTTCCCGGCGACGAGCAGCACGGGCGCGGTCTCGCCCGTCACGCGTGCGATGGCCAGCATGATGCCGGTGGTGATGCCGCTCGCCGCCGTCGGCAGTACGACGCGGACGATCGTTCTCCATTTGGCGATGCCGAGCGCATAAGACGCCTCGCGCAGTGCGGCCGGCACCAGCAGGATCATCTCCTCGGTGGCGCGCACGATGATCGGCAGCTCCAGGATCGACAGGGCGAGAGCGCCGGCGAAGCCGGTGAACGGCTGGTTGAGGGCGATGATCCAGAACGCCAGGATGAACAGACCCGCCACGATCGACGGGATGCCGGTCATGACGTCGATGAGGAACCGGATGCCGGTGCCGAGCGGATTGCGTCCGTACTCGGTGACATAGATCGCGACGAGCAGTCCGAGCGGAACCGCGATGAGGCTGGCCAACAGGACCTGCTCGATGGTGCCGATGATCGCGTGGTAGACGCCACCGCCGGGGGACAGCGGCCCGACCCCTGCCATCGAATGGGTGAGGAAGCTGACGCTGAGCCGATGTAAACCGCGTTTGATGGTGTAGCCGATGATGAAACCGAGCGGAAGCAGGGTGAGGATCAGGGCCAGGATCATGGCTGTCGTCGCTAGGCGGTCTCGCGCCAAACGCCGGCCCTCGACCCACCAGCTGGCGCCGGTGATCGCGACAACGGAGACGATGCTCGCGACGACCAGGTAGTCGGCGACGCCCTGCAGCGGTGTCAGCGCGAACACGAGAAGCATCAGCGCGGCTGAGAAAGCGATGACTGCCGGCACGGCCCAGCGGGGCAAGCGTGCTTGGCGCAACGACCCCGGAGCGTTGAGAGAGCTGAGCGCCGTCATACGGCGCTCCGCTCAGACGCGCCCGAGCGGTAAATGACCAAGCGCGCGATCAGATTGACGAGCAATGTGATCGCGAACAGCACTAGGCCGCTGGCGATAAGCGCGTTGCGGCCGAGGCTGCCGGCTTCGCCGAAACGGTTGGCGATGTTGGCGGCGATCGTCGAGCCGCCAGGCACGAGGATCTTGGGGGAGATCGTGAACGTGTTGCCGATGATCAGAGCGACGGCAATGGTTTCGCCGAGCGCGCGTCCGAGCCCGAGCATGACGGCGCTGATGAGCCCGGGGCGGCTGGGCGGGATCACCGCCGTACGGACCATCTCCCATCTTGTTGCGCCAAGTGCCAGCGCGGCTTCCTGCTGCGCCGGGTCGACTTGCCGCATGACTTCGCGGCTGACCGCGGCGATGATGGGCAGCGCCATGATGGCGAGAATCACGGCCGCGCCGAAGACGGATCTGCTGAAGATCGAGACGCTGCTTTCCGGGCCGGCGAACAACGGGATCCAGCCGAAGTAGTGATTGAGGAAGACCTGGAGACCGATCAAATGGGGGAGCAGGAACCACAGGCCCCATAGCCCGTAGATGACGCTGGGGACCGCGGCCAGGAGATCGGTCGCGTAGCCGAGCGGCGTCGCGATACGCCTCGGCGCGTAGTTCGTGATGTAGATGGCGACGCCGATGGCGACCGGGACCGCCATCGCCAACGCCAGCACGCTGGACAGCAGCGTTCCGAAAGCGAGTGCGGCGATCCCGAATCGTTGGTCGGAGTCGGGGCTCCACTCCTTGGTGGTCCAGAAGTTTGCCTTGTCGGCGCGTATGGCCGGGATCGCTTTGGCGATGAGAAAAACGGCGATGGCCGCCAGGAGGACGAAGACCAACAGGCCGGCAGCCAAGGTCAGCCCACGGAAGACGCGGTCGCCGCCACGCGCGAAACGGCCGGCGGACAGTCTGGGGCTGTCCGAGCCGGCCGTCACGCTTGACATTCTGGACTAGCTAACCGTGTCGATGGATGCCTTGGCCTTGGTGGCCAGCTGGGTCGGCAGCGGTGCGAAGCCGAGCTGGTCAGCGGAGTCCTGACCGGTCGTCAACGCGTAGTCGAAGTAGGCCTTCACGAGCTTGCCAGTGTCCGCGCTGCTGTACTTCGAGCAGACGATCGCGTAGGACACCGTGGAGATCGGGTAGCCGTTCGTCATCTTGGTGAAGTCGAGCTTGCCGGCGAGGTCATTGCCCTTGCCGGTGACGCTGAAGCCGCTCGTCAAGGCCTGGGAGACGGTGTCACCAGAGATGGCGGTGTAGTCGCCCACGCCCTTGATCTTCGCGGTCGGCAGGTTGTTCTGCTGGGCGTAGGAGACCTCGGCGTAGGTGATGCCACCGGTGGTCTGCTTGACGCCCGCAACCACGCCGTCGGAGCCGGTTGCCTTCTGCCCAACCGTGATCCGGGTGCTCTCCTTGCCGGCGCCGTTCGGCCAGTCGCTGTGGGCGACCGCGTCGAGGAAGCCGGTGAGCACCGCGGTGGTCCCGGAGTCGTCCTCGCGGTGGTACACCTGGATCGCCGTGCTCGGAAGTGATGTCCCCGGGTTGTCCTGCTTGATGGCCGAGTCGTCCCAGGTCTTGATCTTGCCCGCGAAGATCTTGGCGAGCGTCGGGGCAGACAGCTGCAGATTGTCGACGCCCTGCAGGTTGTAGATGATCGCAACGCCACCGGCCGTCACCGGCACGTGGATGGCGGTGCTGCCGCAGGCCTTGTCGGCTGCGGACTGCTCGTCCGGCAGCATGACGACGTCGGAACCGGCGAAGTCGGCCTTACCGAGACCGAACTGCTCGATGCCGGCGCCGGATCCGACACCTGTGTAGGTGACCTGCGCGCCGGAGCACTTCTGTGCGAAGTCGCTGCTCCACTGCTGCTCGATCGTCTGCTGGAACGTGGAGCCCTGCCCCGACATGGACCCGCTCGCGCAACCAGCAGCGCTGTCACCCGATCCGCCTGAACTTGTCGAGCCGTTGCTGTCACTACCGCATCCGCTGATGGCGAATGCGAGGACGGCGCCGACCCCTACGGCCCGCATTGCCGGCGAGAACTTCACGCTCTATGCCTCCAGTTCAGGCCGGGCCGATCCCGGCTCGTGGACGAAGGTAGGCAGCGAAACTGACCCGCCCCATGCCGCGCGATGAACGACACATGAACGACGTATGGCCGCTCAATGAATCGGCTCTCCGTGGGCTGTGGAGAGCTACGCCTCCACGGATTCGACGCGTTCTCCGGTGACCAGATAGATCACGCGGCGTGCCACGGAAACCGCGTGGTCGCAGAACCGCTCGTAGTAGCGGCCGCAGAGAGTGACGTCGATCGCGCTCTCGATACCACCCTGCCAATGCGGGTCGAGCAGGACGGAGAACAACCGCCGGTGCAGCTCGTCCATGACGTCATCGTCGCGTTCGAGCTCCGCCGCGAGCTGCAGGTCACGACCGGCGATCACGCTCGAACACTTCGTCACGATCCGCTGCGCGACCTGACCCATCTCGAGGACGGTGGAGTGCAGCTGCGGGGGGATGGCCGGTGAGGGATAGCGGCGGCGGGCGACGCGTGCGATGTGCAGCGCGAGGTCGCCCATTCGCTCGAGGTCGGCAACCATCCGCAGGCTGGTCACGATGGCGCGAAGGTCACTGGCAACCGGCTGCTGGCGGGCAAGTAGGTCCAGCGCGCGCGCCTCGATCTCGGCGTAGAGCTGGTCGATGGCCGCGTCGCCGGAGATCACCGACTCGGCCGCCTGGATGTCCGCGTCGAGGAGGGCTTGGGTAGCCCGGTTGATCGCGCTGCCGGCTAAGCGGGTGATCTCGACGAGCGAGGCGTTGATGGCGTCGAGCTCGTCGTGGTACTGGTCGCGCACGTCGCCTCCCACGCGGATCTGCCCTGCCCGTGAGCCTAGTCAGGCTTTCCCACAAGCGTGCGGCTGAACTGAACTCCAGGTAGCCGGGGGGTGAACTCGCCGCTGTGGCGCGGTGAAGTCTTCCCCGGCCCGCGGGTGTCTTGCACATTTCGGCGGAGAGCGGCGCGGTACGACCTACCTATCATGACGTCGTGGCGGTGGTCGTCGCGGTTCTGGCGGGGCTGCTGGTCGGCGTCCTGGTCGCCGTACTCCTTGGGCGGATGCGGCGGCAAGACCAGGTCCGGATCGACGCGCCCGTCCCCGGCGCCCGACCCAAGAAGCGGGAGCCGATGCCCGCCGAGACGATGCTGCACCTGCTGCCGACTGCGGCCGTCCTCGTTGACGAAGAGGACTCAGTTCGACTGGCCAACGCGGCCGCGTTCTCCATGGGGATCGTGCGCGACGGTTCGATCGCTATCCCCGAACTTGCCCAGCTGGTCCGGCGCTGCCGCCGCTCCGGCGTGTCACAGACCGCGGAGCTTGCGCTGGACCGTGGCGGCTTCCCGCGACGCGAGCTCACCGTCGGCGCGCGAACCCAGCTTTTGGAGAACGGGGACGTGGCACTCGTCGTCGACGACCTCACCGAGGCGAAGCGCGTCGAATCAGTACGTCGGGACTTCGTTGCCAACGTCGGCCATGAGATCAAGACCCCCGTCGGGGCGCTGACGTTGCTAGCCGAGGCAGCGCTTGACGCGCGCGACGACCCAGAAGCAGTGCAAAGATTCGTCGCTCGGATGCAGAAAGAGGCAAGCCGCCTCTCGCGTCTCGTCCAGGAGCTGCTCGACCTCTCGCGACTGCAAGGTGGTGACCCGCTCCCGGGTGAGACGGTGGTCAGCGTCGATGCCGTTGTCGACGAGGCGGTCGACCGCACCCGCCTTGTCGCCGAAGCCAAGATGATCGAGCTGGTCCGCGGCGGAGACGCCGGACTGCTCGTGGCCGGCAGCGAAAGCCAACTCGTCACGGCGTTGTCCAACCTGCTCGACAACGCAGTCGCCTACAGTCCGGCCCGCACCCGCGTCGCCGTCGGTGTGCACTTGCGCGATGACGGCGTGGACATCAGCGTCAGTGACCAAGGTGTCGGTATCGATGCTCACGACCGGGAGCGCATCTTCGAACGTTTCTATCGCGCGGACCCGGCGCGGTCACGTGAGACGGGAGGCACCGGACTGGGTCTCGCGATTGTCAAGCACATCGTCAACAATCACGGCGGAGAAGTGACGGTGTGGAGCGAACCGAGCTCAGGCAGCACCTTCACGATTCGCCTTCCACGAACGGACGTCATCTTGGATCACGGGACGTCTCACACACCTGACGAAGCGGTTACGCCGCAGGAGGCTGCAACCACGTGACACGGATTTTGGTCGTCGAAGACGAAGAATCGTTCTCCGACGCCCTGTCTTACATGCTGCGCAAAGAGGGATTCGAAGTCTCGGTCTGCGCCAACGGCCCGGATGGTCTCGAGGAGTACGACCGGAGCGGTGCCGACCTGCTGCTGCTCGACTTGATGCTTCCCGGACTGTCCGGCCTCGAGGTGTGCCGGCAGCTGCGCCAGAAGTCGGACGTCCCCGTCATCATGCTCACCGCGAAGGATGCGGAAGTCGACAAGGTCGTCGGGCTGGAGATCGGTGCCGATGACTACGTGACCAAGCCGTTTTCGGCCCGCGAACTCGTCGCACGGATCCGGGCCGTGCTGCGGCGGCGCGGCGAGGCCGATGATGCGGCGACCGCCGTGCTGGAGTCCGGGCCGGTGCGGATGGATGTCGACCGGCATGTCGTGACCGTCAACGGCACGACGACACCCATGCCTCTGAAGGAGTTCGAGCTGCTGGAGTTCCTGCTGCGTAACTCGGGTCGGGTGCTGACGCGTGGGCAACTGATCGATCGCATCTGGGGCAGCGACTACGTCGGCGACACGAAGACGCTGGATGTCCACGTCAAGCGACTGCGCGCAAAGGTCGAGCCCGACCCCGGCCGTCCGCGATACCTGCTGACTGTGCGCGGCCTGGGGTACAAGTTCGAGCCGTGATCGGCGATGGTCGAGCCTGACTAATAGCCTTGCCGGATGCAGGCGAGTGACGTCATGACGGGCGCGAGCGTCACCCAGTCGCCGGCGGACTCGCTGCGCGACGCCGCGGCCGCGATGTGGAAGCGGCAGACCGGGTCGTTGCTCATCGTGCACAACGACGAACTTGTCGGCATCATCACCGAGCGCGATCTCATGAAAGCCGTCGCCCGTGGCGACGACCTTGATGCCACCCCCGTCAGCGCCGTGATGACGCGCGAGGTGCTCACCATTGCGCCCGACACGACGCTCGCCGAGGCCGCGCGACACATGGCTGACCGGTGGATCCGACACCTGCCGGTCGTGGCTGACGGCCGTCTCGTCGGCATCGTGAGCCAACGCGACCTTTGCAAGGTCTTGGCCGGCAGCTGACGTTCCACCGATTGCGTAAGAACGCGTTCATCTCTTACGCACTCCGCGTTCATTCGCCGGTGGGTGTCTGTGCGCCTAGAACCGACAGGGTGTGGAAAATCCCGCGGCGTTCGCCCGCGATGTGATGCCGGGAGATGACGTGCCGGAGCCGCGACTGCTTCCCGTCCTGGGGAGCCATGTTGGCCAGGTCTGCATGCCCGCATGGCCCGGACGTGGCCGGACGACGCCAGTTCCCGCTGCCGGATCCTCGATGCAACGTTGGGTTGCATGGCGATTGTTGGCGGGCAACGGGTGGGAGATCGCACGCAGTGCCTCCGTCTTTCCGGACGCCGCGGCATGCAGAGCTGCGATCGACGTCTTGACCGACACCCTTGCTCGGGCCGATTGGACCACCACGCGCGCGGACCGTTTGGCCGCGTGGAGCTGGGAGATCACCGTCGACGGAAATTTGGCCGCGGTTGCGAGCAGGTTTTACAAGCTCCCACGCGAGTGCGAAAGCGCGGTGCGCACATTTCTCAATCTGCTGCCGCGTGCGGTTCTGCCGCAGATATGGGGGGACGCGCCCTCGCCGACAATCAATAACCGACCACAGGCGGGCGCGTCTTCATCAAGCAGCGATGGATTGCTCTGATGTGCAGAACGCGCAGCGGCGGGCGGCGACAGGGATCGACGACAAGCACTCGGGGCATTCCGTCGTCAGCTGTGGCTCGTCCGGCGCGGGCTTGAACCGCTCCAGCAACCGGCTGAACGGCACGACGACGAGGAAGTAGAGCACCGCGGCAAGGATCGCGAAGCTGATGACCGCGTTGATGAAGTCGCCGTAATGGAACGTCGACTTGTGCACGGTGAATGCCAACTTGCTGAAGTCGGGCTTGCCACCGATCGCAGCGATCAACGGTGTGATGAAGTCCTTCGTCAACGCAGCAACCAGCGTGGCAAACGCCGCGCCGATCATGACCGCCACAGCCAGGTCGACGAGATTGCCGCGGAGCAGGAACTTCTTGAAGCCGCTCATGTGAGCCTCCCCGATGAAGTTGGTCGGGGAGTGCCTACCACGATCATCCAGGCGGGACCAGTACTCCGGGGTTCAAGATCCTTTTCGTGTCGACAGCTCGCTTGGCTGCGGCTATCGCTAACGCAAAAGGCTCGGGCCGCTGCACGTCGTACCAGCGGCGGTGATCGCGACCGACGGCGTGGTGGTGAGTGATGGTGCCGCCGGCCGCGATGATCGCAGCGCTGACCGCAGCTTTGATGTCATCCCACTGCGCGAGCTCGCTGCCCCTTCGCGCGGGGGCCATGACCGTGAAATATGGCGCCGCACCGTCGGCGTAGACATGGGTGAGACGACATGTCACTCGCCCAGCGCCGCAAACCTGCGCGATCCCCCGAGCCGCTGATTCGCGCACCGACTCGACGAGTGCGTCGAAGCGGTCCCACGTGATTGCGGTCTCGAAGGTTTCGACGACGAGCCCGAGCAGCACGAGCTGTTCGCGAATGTATGGCGCGCGCATGAACGACGATCGCCATGCTTCGCCCGAGCCGCCACGCGCTCCGGCCTCGACGATCCGCAGCCCGTGGTCCGTGCACATGGCGAGTGCCCACTCCGCGTCGGTGTCCACCGGAGCGCCATAGGACTCGAAGCCGAGGACCAGCGCGGCTTCTCCGGTCGCGAGTGTTCCCGTTGTCGCAGCCTCCGCTGCGTCGATCAGCCGGCAGGCCGCTGGGAGCAGATCCGCCTGGACCAGCGCGCGCACGACAGCCGCACCGGCGGCGAAGGTTGGTGCGGCCAGCGTCGCCGCCCAGCGGTGCGTCGGGCGGGGCTGGACGCGCAGCCATGCTTCCGTGACGACACCGAGGGTTCCCTCGCTGCCGAGCAGCAGTCGATCCGGACTCGGGCCGGCTCCTGAGCCGGGAAGCCGACGGGACTCCCAGAGGCCTGCGGGAGTCACGGCGCGCACGGACTCGACGAGATCGTCGATGTGCGTGAGCCGGGTAGAGAAGTGACCGGCCGCGCGCGTCACGACCCAGCCACCGACCGTCGAGCGCTCGAACGACTGCGGGAAAAAACGCGCGGTGAGGCCGTGAGTCTTGAGCTCCTCCTCCAGACGCGGGCCCGGGGTCCCGGCGCGAACACGTACAGCCCGGGACACCGCGTCGACCTCCGCGACGCCGGCCAGATGGGCGAGGTCGAGTGACACAACGCCGTTCCACTCCGGTCCGACGTCGGGCTCGACACCGCCGACGACGCTGGTGCCGCCGCCGTACGGAATGACGGCGATCCGCTCATCGCCGCACCAGTCGAGGATCGTCGTCACCTCGACCTCCGACCTGGGCCGAAGCACGGTGTCGACGGCATGGTCGAGCGTTCCGCGGATGCCGCGGACCACGTCGCGATACGAGCGACCCAGTGAGTGCCGCGCCCGGTCCGCCGGGTCGGCCGAAGCAATCTCGGCCAGCGCCGCGGGCAGGCGCGCGGAGACCCGGTCATTCGGCAGCTCGGCCAGTCCAGCCGGTGTTTCCGGCTCCTGCACCGGCAGGCCCAGCTGGTCGCGGACCAGCGGGGCGAGCTCGCGCAGAGCTTCGGCGGTGGGTGCGGCTTTCGCATCGGCGGCCCAGCCCCACACCGGATAGGTCGCGGTCATGCGTGCTCCACCGTCACGGTCAGCAGCGAGCTGGCGCTGGCCTGGGCAAGAGCCCGTGCTTGCGCGGGGTTCGCCGCGAGGACGAGCAGCCCGCCGCCGTCACCGGCTGCGGTCGGGCCGGGCACCGCGAGCACCTGGACCCGCGCGGCCACCGTTCGCGGCGTTCGGGTGCCGCCGTCAGCCGGGTCGGCGACCTCGAGGATGTCGACGAACTCGCCCGGCTTCACGACAGCTACCGCAGCCGAGCCGTCGGCGACGCGGACAGGTACGGCGACCAGCCCGGGCTGGGGGAGCGCGGCAAGCAGCTCGGGGCCAAGGAGCCGGACATCGGTGAGCGCTTCGCCGCGGCGTACGGGGGCGGCGAGCAGTCGGCCGACGACGGCGGTGCTCGCGCGCAGGGCACCGGCGGGAACCGTCCTCGCGGGCAGCGCCAGCCGGGCGAGGTCGCTCGCCGCGAGGGGTTGCCCGCCGGTCAGGTCATGCGCCGCGGCCCACACGGCCACGGTGGGCGGCGGCGCCGGCGTGAGGATGTGCAGCGCCGCGAGCGCGGCGACGGCAAGGAAGCCGGCGGCCGCCAGCCGGCGCGGGCCGCCGGCAACAGTGATCAGCCGGCCCGCAGCCGCCCGAAGGGCCGCCTCGTCCATCGGTCCTCCCCGCGGCCTGCCAGCGTTATCGGGGCCGACAGTAGCGAGCGGTGAGCAGGCGTGAGCCGGGTCAGGGCGAGCCTGTGGACGGCTGTGTCAGGCGACCTGGCCCGACGCGGCGGGCTTGGCCGAGCCGGAGCCCTCGCTGCCGGAGGACGTCGAGGTGGTGGTGGAGGAGCTGTCGCTGCTGGACGACGTCGACTTGTCTGCGGTGGACGAAGAGCTACCGCTCGAGGACTCGGATTTGCTGTCGCTGGACTTCTTCGCACCGGAGCTCGATCGGCTGTCCGTCTTGTAGAAGCCGGACCCCTTGAAGACGACGCCGACAGGGGAGAAGACCTTGCGGAGCGTGCCGGCGCACGCCGGGCACTCGGTCAGCGGGTCGTCGCTGAACTTCTGGACGACCTCAAGGCGCTCGCCGCAGCTGGTGCAGGCGTATTGGTACGTCGGCATTCGCCCTCCCGGCTAGCACTCACCAACGTCGACTGCTAATGCTACCCCGCACTCAGGCGACGACGGCGGCCAGCAAGTCTTCCATGTTGCCGCTCTTGAGCACGGTGGCGTCTGCGCCGAGCTCGCCGGCGAGCACCAGATGAGAGGGCGAAGCCGAATAGGCGACCACTCGAGGACGGCCGGCCGACCGAATCAGCCGGCGAAGCACGTCCTCACCGCCCCCGCCCGGCATCATCATGTCGAGCACCAAAACGTCCGGCCGGGCGACGAGCATGACCTGCAGGGTGGTGTCGCCGTCAGCCGCCTCGCCGACCACCAGGTGGCCTTCCAACTCCAGGTTGAGGCGGACCAGGTCACGGACGGAACGGTCGTCGTCGGCGACAACGACCTCAGCCATTCATGATCACCTCGGCGCCCACAGTACGCGCCGACGCCGGGTCGGGTTGCTCGTACTCCAAGTGGGGTAGGCGCCGCCACGTGACCGGAGGTGTTTTCGTGGACTGGTACACCCGGGCGGCCTGTCTTGGGTCCGAACCCGACCTTTTCTTTCCCGTAGGCAGCGGCGGCATGGCCTTACGTGAAGTCGCCTCGGCCAAAGCGATCTGTTCCGAGTGTCCGGTGCTCGCCGAATGTCGCGATTACGCGCTGGGCAGCCGGCAACCGTTTGGTGTCTGGGGCGGTCTAGACGAAGAGGAACGCCGGCTGATCCTGTCCGGCGAGCCGGTAGCCGCCTCGGCATAGGGGCAGACCCGCACCGGGTGTTGCGTCATACCCCTTCGTATGACGCATGGTTTTCCGTGTTGTGGCAACCAACCACCCGGGAATTTCGTCATGCATATAGAGCATTCTGGTGATGGTCACCCACGGCACAATGGTGGCCACCCTGACGAGAGGTTGCGGACAGTTCCATGCGATTTACCCGGCCCTTGACCCGAGCCGTCAGTGGTAGGCGGGGCCTGATTGCCGCTGCCGTCGTGCTTGCCGTCGCGGCCGCGGGTGGAGCTGTGGCAGGTGTGGCGCAGTTCAGCAACGGCGGTGGCGGTGGCGCGAGCGCCTCCGCGGCCACGACTGGGCCGCTCGCCGTGCATCTGGCCGGTTTCCACAAGGGCAAGGTGCCTTGGAACAAGAAGCTGCGGCTTGCGGTGGCCAACGGGCAGATCAGCTCGATTCGGGTGATCGAAAGCGACGGCAACCCGGTCGAGGGCAGGTTGTCCGCTGATGGCACGCAATGGCAGTCGAGCGGCAAGCTCGTCCCGATGACGCACTATCTCGCGACTGTCGTGATCAACGACGGCGGGAGCGCTGTCACCAAGAAGCTGCACTTCCGTGCCACCGACGCCACCAAGCACCTGACCGCGCTGTTGAGTCCGGGTGACGGCGATGTGGTCGGCGTTGGATCGCCGGTCATCGTTCGGCTCTCGCGGCCCGTGACCGACTCGCAGCGAGCCGTGATCGAGAACCGCCTCGCCGTCTCGAGCACACCCTCAGTGGTCGGTGCCTGGCACTGGATGTCCTCGCAGGAGCTGCACTGGCGTCCGCCGTCGTACTGGGCGGCGCACACCGCGGTCACGGTGACGTCCAACCTGGACGGGCTCTATCTCGGCCATGGCGTGTGGGGCGAGGGCGAGCACCAGGCCAACTTCAAGATCGGCGACTCCCACATCAGCCGCGTCGATGTGGCGCGCCACTACATGTACGTCTACGACAACCGTCACCTGATCAAGACGTTCCCGATCAGCGCCGGTCGCGACAAGTACCCGACCAAGAATGGCGTGCACATCACGTTCGAGAAGTCGCAGGTCGTGACGATGGACTCCGCGACCGTGGGCATTCCGCGTGACTCGCCGGACGGCTATTTCGAGAAGGTCTACTACGACGTCCGCATCTCGTATGGCGGCGCGTTCGTGCACGCGGCGCCGTGGTCGGTGGCTGACCAGGGCGTGGTCAACGTGTCGCACGGCTGCGTCAACCTGAGCACCGAGAACGCGATCTGGTTCTACAACTATTCGCTGCGCGGCGACATCGTCGACGTCTACAACAGCACCGCTGCTGTCGACACCGCTGACCCCGGCATGGCGGACTGGAACATGTCGTGGAAGCAATGGGTCGCCGGTGACGCCGCACCCACCGGTGCGGCAAAGGGCATCAAGCCAGCGCTGCCGCACGACACCGAGCCCGGTGCGCCGGCGTACCACTCGTCGACGACATACACGCCGCCCGCAACGACCGCGCCGACACCGACGCACACTCCGACGCCGCGCCACACACCGACGCCGCAGCACTCGAGCGCTGCCGCGACCGCGTCGCCGACCCCCAAGCCGACGAAGCCGCACCATCACTGATCGTCGAGCTCGACCAGCCCGTCCGGAGTGAGTGCAGCCCGCACCGCAACGTCGTGCGGCTCGTTCGGCAACAGGTCGACGATCTCGTCAGCGAAGACCACGGCGATGAGCCGCTCACGCGGTGTGCCGACCAGGGTGCGGTCGTAGTAACCGGCGCCGCGGCCGAGCCGGGTCCCGTGGCGATCGACCGCGACCGCCGGCACAAGGACCACGTCGGCCCATTCGTCGAGACCACCGGTGACCGCGGGACCGGTCGGCTCGAGCAGCCCCCGTCCACTGCGGCCGAGCCCGCTCCAGGACTCGTATGGCGCCCACGCGAGCGCCTGCCCCGTAACCCGGGGAAGTAGCACGCGCACGCCTGCTGCCAGGAGCTGGTCGAGCAGCAGATCAGTGGGTGGTTCGTCGCGGATCGATGCATAAGCCGCCACGGTCGTCGCCCAGCCAACCGCCAGCCTGCCGTGCCGGGCCAGCGCAGCAGCCGCGGTGACGCGCTCGCTGGCGCTGCGGGCGGCCCGAGTCGCCTGCAGCCGCGTGCGCACTACGCGCTTGGCCTCCATGGCGTGCGAGCATCGCATCAAATGCCGGCCACCGGCCGGCGCAGGACGTGGAGGCAAGCGGTGACGTTGCGAGTGCGCTTGGCGCTCGCGTTCCTCGTGATCGTTGCTGCGCCTTTGGTCGCGGCGGCCATCATCGTGGGGCGCGGCGTCCCGCACGCGCTTGATACGTCGGCGGCCAACCGCCTCGCCGCGTCCGTGGCAGCAGCAGCGGACTGGGCTCAGCAGACCTGCGGCCGGGTCCGGCTCGCGGCCGAGATCCTCGCGCGGGAGACGACGGCGCTGACCGGCCCGGCGCGGGCCGAGACAGCGTCGGACGTGGTCGGACGCGGTCTCGTCGACTACGCCATCGTCGAGCAACCCGGGGGCCGCGTCATCACGCAGGCCGGGACGATCAACGGCCGTCACCCAACCGTCCATCAGCTCGGCTCGTGCACCGGCAAGGTCGTGTCTGCGCCGACGCTCGCCGTGATCGCCGACTTCGTGGATGTGCGAACGACGGCCGGCGTACCGCTTGGGCGTGCCGCGGTTGCGCTGCCGCTGAACAACGAAGCGGCGCGCGTGATCGCTCACGCCGCAGATGCGCCGGTCACCTTGGTGCTGGGCGGCCAGGTCGTCGCCTCCACCCAGTCAGCCGCACAGGCCCGCGTCCTTGCACCGGTTGGCACACACACCGCGCGAGCCGGCGGGGTGACGGTCGGCGACCGGTTAGCCGCGGCCGTGCAGGCGGCTCCGAGCGTCTTCATCGTCGTCTCGGTGCACAAGACGTCCGTGCACCGTCTTGGCCTTCTCTTGTTCGCCGTACTGGTTGCCGCGGTGCTCCTGTCGGGACTCATCGGCGCCTGGCTGGCGCGCCTCACGACCCGCCCGCTGTCGGAGCTGTCTGAAGCGGCGGCGCGCGTCGCTGGCGGCGATCTCGACACCAAGATTGATATTCGTAGCCGGGACGAGGTCGGCCAGTTGGCCACCGCCTTCAACGAGATGACTCGTGAGCTACGTGGCTATGTCCGTGAGGTCGAGGCAAGCCGCGACCAGTTGCGTGATGCCTTCGACCGGCTCGGCGACACCTTGTCGGGCACGCACGACCTCGGTCGCATCCTCACCGTGGTCCTCGACACCGCGGTCGACGGCGTCGGTGCATCCGCGGGAGCGGCATACGTCTTGCAGTCCGGTCGGGAGGGCTTGCAACTGCGCGCGAGCCACGGGCTGGAAGGTCGCGTCGCAGCGACGCGGATTCCCTACGCCGACGGCATCGCAGGCGGCGTCGCGAAGTCCGGGCAAGCACTGCTGGGGCACGTCGGTGCCGACGGACTTGAGCCGGCTGAGGGCGAGCCCAGGGCCGAGGAGGTGCTCGCGGTCCCGTTGCGAACGGGGAGCGGAGTCCTCGGTGTGATCTGCCTCTACGACCGCACCGACGGCCGACCGTTCCAGGCCAGTGATGTCGAAACGATTCGAAGCTTTGCCGGTCAAGCCGCCGTCGCCCTGGACAACGTGTTGTTGCATCAGGAAGCACAGCTGCTGTCGGTGACGGATGCGTTGACCGGCCTCGGGAACTACCGATCGTTCGAGCAGATCCTCGCCCGTGAGATCGAGCGTGCCACGCGATTCAGCCGTTCCCTCGGTCTGCTCATGATCGACCTCGACCGGTTCAAGACCGTCAACGACGAACACGGCCATCAGGTCGGCAACGACGTTCTCGTTGAAGTCGCCGACCGACTCCGCGCTGAGGTGCGTGAGGTCGACGTCGTCGCTCGATATGGCGGTGAGGAGTTCGTCGTCGTACTCCCGGAAAGCGACGCCGACGGGGCGGGGCACACGGCGGACCGGATCTGCGCAGCGATGCGGCGCGAGCCGTTCCGCGCCGGCGGCCACGGCCTGAACGTCACCGTCTCCATTGGCGTAGCCGTCTTTCCGGGGCACGGGCAACACGCGGTCGATCTGGTCCGCGCGGCCGACCAGGCGATGTACGCCGCCAAGACAGCGGGACGGGATCAGTGGCGGTTGGCGGCCGACTCCGGACGGCTCGCGGCTCGTTAGGGTTGTCGCTATGAGCTCGCGCGTGCGAAAGGCGGTCATCCCTGCGGCAGGTCTCGGCACGCGGTTTCTGCCGGCAACAAAGGCCACACCGAAGGAGATGCTGCCGGTCGTCGACAAGCCGGCGATCCAGTACGTCGTCGAAGAGGCTGTGCGCGCCTGCGTCGACGACGTCCTCGTCGTGACGGGCCGGAACAAGCCGTCGCTGGAGGACCACTTCGACCGGGCCTTCGAGCTCGAGACGACTCTCGACGAGAAGGCCGCGGGCGACGAGGGCAAGCGCCAGCTGCTCGACCGTATTCGCGACTCCACCGATCTAGCCGAGCTCTACTTCGTCCGGCAGAAGGACCCGCGCGGTCTCGGTCACGCGGTCGGCTGCGCTGCCGGTCACGTCGGCCGCGAGCCGTTCGCAGTCCTGCTCGGCGACGACCTCATCGACGAGCGGGACGACCTGCTGGCACAAATGATCGGCGTGCACGAACGGCTCGGTGGCTGTGTCCTTGCACTGCTCGAGGTGCCGCAGGAGCAGATCTCTCTGTATGGCTGTGCCCGTGTCGAGGCGACGGACGACACCGATGTCGTCCGGGTCACCGAACTCGTCGAGAAGCCCTCGCCACAGGAAGCGCCGAGCAACCTCGCGTTGATCGGCCGCTACGTCCTCACGCCGGAGATCTTCGACGTCCTGCAAGAGACACCGCCAGGGCGAGGTGGCGAGATCCAGGTCACGGATGCGATCGCCCGGCTCATCGACCCAGACGTCGCCGGTGGCCCCGTGCACGGTGTCGTGTTCCGCGGGCGTCGCTACGACACCGGCGACAAGGCGGACTACCTGCGCTCGATCGTTCAGCTCGCCTGTGACCGCTCCGACCTCGGGCCGGAGTTCCGTGCGTGGCTGGCGGAGTTCGCCGCAACCCGGTTGCCGCTCGGCGATCCCGACGTACCGATCCAGCCGTGACAGCAACGACCGACGCTCTGGTCCCCGTCGACGACCATCTCGCGCAGATCCTCGAGGCGGTCGAGCCGCTCAGCCCGCTGGACCTGACGCTCGGCGACGCGCACGGCTGCGTCATCGCCGAGGACGTGGTCTCCTCGTTCCCGCTGCCGCCGTTCGACAACTCCGCGATGGACGGCTACGCGGTCCGGTCGTCCGACCTCACCGCTGCGACAGAGAGCCAACCGGTGACACTGCCGGTCGTCGGTGACATCGCCGCCGGCAGCAGCGGCCCCTACACAGTGCAACCGGGGCTGTGTGTGCGCATCATGACCGGCGCGCCGATGCCTGCCGGCGCGGATGCCGTCGTACCGCTCGAATGGACGGACGGCGGGATCGCTCAGGTGGCGATCCGACGGCCTGCTGACCCGGGCGCGCACGTGCGCCGGGCCGGTGAGGACGCGCCGACGGGCACGACGGTGCTGACTGCCGGCACGCATCTCGGAGCGACTCAGATCGGTCTGCTCGCCGCAGTCGGTCGTGAACGGGTGGCTGCGCGGCCGCGACCACGAGTCGTCGTGCTGTCGACCGGCTCGGAACTGGTCGATCCCGGCAACCCGCTGGCGCCCGGCCAGATCCCCGACGCCAACAGCAGCTTGCTCACTGCCGCGGCGCAGGAGGCAGGCGGGATCGCCTATCGCGTCGGCATCGTCCCCGACGATCCGCGCCAGCTGCTCGACACGCTCGAGGACCAGCTGATCCGGGCCGATGCGGTGGTCACGAGCGGCGGAGTGAGCGTCGGCGCCTACGACGTCGTCAAGGAAGCGATCGGACGGCTCGGCCCGGTGACGTTCTCGCGCGTGGCCATGCAGCCCGGTATGCCGCAGTCCTTCGGACTGATCGGTCCGGAACGCACGCCGTTCTTCGGTTTGCCGGGCAACCCCGTGAGTGCCTATGTGTCCTTCGAGGTCTTCGTGCGACCAGCGTTGCGGCGGATGCTCGGCGTCGAGGCGATCCATCGGCCGACGCTGCGCGCACGGTTGACGGCACCATTGACGTCGCCTCCGGGCAAGCGCACATATGCGCGCGCGCAACTGAGCGTCGAACACGGCGCTTATTCGGTGACGCCTGTCGGTGGCAACGGATCACATCTCATTTCCTCACTCGCACATGCGAACGCGCTCGTCATGATCCCTGAGAATGTGACGGAGCTCGAGGCCGGTGCGAGCGCGACGATCATGCTGCTCGAACGCAGGCAGGCCTAGCGATGTCAGAGTTCACGCACCTCGACGAACGCGGCGCGGCACACATGGTGGACGTGTCAGCGAAGGACGTCAGTGTTCGTACGGCGACCGCCGCCGGTCGCGTGGTCGTCAGCGCAGACGTGATCCGGTTGTTGCGTGATGACGCGTTGCCCAAAGGCGACGCGCTTGCGGTCGCGCGCATCGCCGGGATCATGGCCGCGAAGCGCACGCCCGACCTCGTGCCGCTATGCCATCCGATTGCCTTGCACGGGGTCGACGTAGATCTTGTCGTCGCGGACGATGGTGTCGACATCACCGCAACGGTGCGGACGGCTGATCGCACCGGCGTCGAGATGGAGGCGCTGACGTCAGTGACGGTCGCGGCGCTCGCGTTCATCGACATGGTCAAGGCCGTCGACCCAACGGCGGTGGTCACCGACGTTCGTGTGTTGACCAAGACTGGTGGCAAGACCGGGGACTGGAGCCGGCCATGAGCTCACCCGATTTGCCGAGCGATGCCCGTGCACGCGTGATCACCGTCTCGGACCGTTCGCACGGCGGTCTTCGCCATGACGAGTCCGGTCCGCTGCTCGCGTCATTGCTGGGTGATCTCGGTTTCGTCGAGGCGGACGTCGTCGTCGTCCCCGACGAAGCCGGCGAGATCGAGGCCGCACTGCGTGCTGGCGTCGCCGACGGCGTTGATCTCGTTGCCACGACAGGTGGCACCGGCTTCGCGCCGCGCGACGTCACCCCGGAGGCGACGCGGCGTGTGTTGGAACGCGAGGCTCCCGGCCTTGCCGAGGCACTGCGGTTGTACAACCGCGACAAGGTTCCGACCACGATCTTGTCGCGGGCAGTTGCCGGTGTCGCCGCGGGCACCATCATCGTCAACTTGCCCGGCTCACCGAGCGGCGTCCGCGACGGGATCAGCGTGCTGGAACCGGTTATTGGCCACGCCGTCACGCAACTGCGTGGCGGCGATCACTGACCGAACCGCATGTCGGATAGAGCGCCGGGTTGGCCGGTCGAACTCGTCGATGGTCCAGTGCTGCTGCGACCGTTGCGGCTCAAGGACGGACCAGCGTGGGTCGAAGTGCGGTCGCGAAATGTGGCGTGGTTGCGCGAGTGGGAAGCTACTCCGCCCGGCGCGCCGGCCGAAGTGCCGACGTCGATCGCGACGTTCGTGACCATGACGAGACGGCTGCGGCGGGAAGCGCGGCAAGGGCACGGATTGCCGTTCGCGGTTGTTTACGAAGGTCAGTTCGTCGGCCAGCTCAACGTGTCGAGCGTCACACGCGGATCACTGCATTCAGCGAGCCTCGGCTATTGGGTCGACCAACGCGTCGCCGGTCACGGCATCATGCCGACGGCAGTGGCGTTGGTCGTTGATCACTGTTTCTGGTCCGTCGGGCTGCATCGCGTGGAGGTCAACATCAGACCGGAGAACACCGCAAGTCGACGCGTTGTCGAAAAGCTCGGGTTCCGCGAGGAAGGGCTGCGATCCGCATTCCTGCACATCGCGGGGGACTGGCGCGATCACCTTTCTTTTGCATTGACACGTGAAGAGAGCGCCGATGGACTGCTCAATCGCCTGCATCGTTCGCGCAGAACCGCGTGAGCGCCTCACGTCGACTCTTCGCATTGACTTTCCGACACACCGACAGATGTCCGTGATCCGCATGGTTTCGCTCGTTAGCGTTCATCGGCAATGAACGACGTATGTCGGAGGAGCCGCGCGTGAGCGCCGTCATCTATGCGGCCATCGTCGTGATGTGGGCGGTCGTACTCGTTCCCATGTGGCTGCGCAGACACGATGCGCAGACCGAGTCCCGCTCCGTTGATCGTTTCTCGACGGCGATGCGCACGCTGTCGCGGCGTACGACGTCCGGTCCGGGCCGGCGTTACGTCGTGATGCCACGGCGCAGCGAGGGTGGCGTCTCAGTACACGTGTCCGGAGCGGCGGTAGCGCCCGCTGAGCCGAAGCCCGCGTCCTCCCCGTCCCGCCCGCCGGCGCGCCAGGTAGCTCGCTCAGTTCGTGAGTCGGCCCGCACCGTGCGGCGTTCTCACTCGCGGACGTCGCTCGTCGCCCGCCGCCGCCGGCTCTTCCTCGTCCTCGGCGTCGTCACTTTCCTGACGTTCATCCTGGCTGTGGCCGGCGTCATGCCCTGGCTGCTGCAGCTCATCCTTGACGTCGTCCTCTTCGCCTTCTGCTTCCACCTGCGGGCCCAGGCCAGGCGGGCAGCGGCCGTGTCTCGTCAGCGGCGTCGCGCTCCGCACGCAGGTGATGGTCGCGCTCCGGCGCCAGCACGCGGGGCCGCACCGCGGCCGAAGCCGTCGTACCGGCCGGCCGCGTCCAGGCCCGCGGCGCCACAGCAGGCGCCCTATGTCGAGGCGGTCGAGGCCGAGCCGCTGGTGGCGACGGGCACTGACGCCGACACCTGGGAGCCGGTCCCGGTGCCGCGGCCGACATACACGCTGAAGCCGCCGGCGCCGGTCGAGGTGCCAGCCGAGATGATCGACCCGCTTCGCGACACGGACCCCTATAACTCGATGGCTGCAGTCCGTGAGGAGCTGCCGCCACCCGGCTCGGAGGTCATCGCCGCCACGGACGAGGACGTCGAAACCGACCTCGACGACATCCTGCAGCGTCGCTGGGCCTGAGCCGGTCGCGCCTCGCGCGCAAGGCACCCCGGCGTTCGCTCCGGTATCCTGGCGAGGCACTCCAGGGGCTGTAGCGCAGTTGGTAGCGCGCTTCGTTCGCATCGAAGAGGTCCGGGGTTCGACTCCCCGCAGCTCCACCACAACATCCCAGGTCAGCGGCTCGCAGCGTCTCGGGCTGGCACCTCGTTAGAGATGCTGCTAGCCAAACTGCTAGCCCGGAGGCCCGTTTCCGAGCCCTACCCCCGGGTTACTCGTGACCCAGGGAGTGTCGGGACGGCCCTCTTCGCCAGGTCCTCTCTCACGATGAGCAATTTCCGGGAAACGGCGGCTCTGAACGTCCGTTGAGGGAGCACATCTCGGGACAATGGTTCGGTGAAATGGCTGAGTCACGATTGGCATGAGGGCCGCATGTCCGACGCGCAAGTTGAGGAGGTCTTGCGCGACTACCACCGGCATGTCGATGACCTGCGTGCTCGACTCGGCGACCGTCCGAGAGCCTTGCTGGACCTCAACCTCCACGACGGGCAGGTCCAGTCGTTCATCTTGAGCCCACCGTCATTCACCTGGCGCGTGCTCATCGGTGATCTTCAGAGAGGCTACGAGTTCGTCTCGGTGCGCTACGACGACGCAGAGGTTGTGGGTGGCCAGGAAGGGCTGGACGACCTGAAGCTGACTGAACCCGGCTCCGAGATCCTCTACGACGAGTTGGAGGAGCTACCCGAGGGGCGCCTGATCCATCGCGTCCTCGTCTGGCCGGAGGGCGAGGTCTGGGTCCGATTCAGCGACGTGCACATCCACCACGAGCCAGCATCGCCCGAGGCGCGGCGGTAGACGCCGAACGATTCCCTGTCGAACGCGCGGGCAAGCGCACGAGCGTCCATTCGTGCGGAATGTCGTCCGCTTGTGCGAAGGTGACGACATGGCCGGGGAAGAGTTGCGGGCGACGCTCCGGGGCACGGAGGCGACGCTCGGCGTCATTCGGGCGACAGACGTTGCCCGCTTGATCGTCGGGCTGGAATCCGCAGTCGCAGCAGCGGCGTATGCGACGCTCGCAAAGCCACGTCGGGGGAGTACGGGTCGCCACCGTGCGGCTATCGAGGCGGCTTCGCGCCTCCGCTTCGAGCGAGTGGAACCCGGAAGTGTCGTGGCGGTGCTCGGACTCCCCGACCTGTCTCAAGGTGTTGACGCGACTCTCGGCATAGACGTGGACGACCTAGCTGGTGCGGCGTTTGACCGGCTGGTGGCGTCGTTCCACCAGCCTGACGAGCAGGTCGATCCCGGCATCGCCCGGGCGCTGGCTGACCTGTCGAGCAGCCTAGGCATCGGCGAGCGACACGACGAACTGATCCTGGCTAGCGGCCGTAGCACTCGGGAGAGTGCGCTCAATGCGTCGAGCAGCGAACGCATGCGACGACTCGCGGCGCAGCCGGTGGATCGCCAGCAGGACGTACTGGTCGGGAGCTTGCGAGAGGCGGACTTCGACAAGCGGACAGCCAGACTTCGGACGGCCACCGGCGAGGTCGTTCAGGTCGCATTCTCAGCCGAGTTAGAGGACGCGATCCAGGAGGCGCTTCGGGCGCGAGCACAGTTTGAGGGCGTGGTGACATTCGACCCCGTGACCGCGCTTGCTCGTCGCGTGGACGTGAGGCGGATCACCACCCCCGAGCCGCTCCCCTTCGACACGAGTGCCTTCTGGTCGCCCCGATCAGTTGCGGACTGGGCGGAGGAACAGGGCGTGCCTGTGGCGTCGTTCGCGGAGCCGCTGGGTGACTGGACCGACGACGAGCGCCGTGACCTTGTGGAGGCGTTGGCGGAACTGGACGCATGAGTCCCGGTGACGTGCCTGATGGGCCGCTGCTTGTCGATACCGACGTTGCGACATGGCTACTGGCTGATGCGACGGAAGCAGAGTCCTGGCGTCCTCTGTTGCGGGGTCACCTACTCGCACTTTCGTTTGCGAATGTCGGCGAACTGATGTCTTTGCCGGTAGCGCGAAACTGGGGAAGCGACCGAACAGAACGATGGAAGGGCGCGATCCGAAGCAACTTCGTGGTATTGCCGTTCGACATCAGGGTCGCTGAGCAATGGGCTCCGATGCACGTTCGCTATCACGGACACATGCAGCGTGGCGGGGCGAACGACCTGTGGGTTGCCGCCACCGCCCTCGCAGCAGATCCGCCTTTGCCTGTCGCCACGAACAACCGGAGCGACTTCGGCAAGGTCGCTGCCGACTATCCCCTTGTGTTGGTGCACCCAGATCTCTGAATGCGCTTCGTGCGGCGTTGCGCGATGATGATTTGGTGGTGATACCCGAGAAGGCGCTGGCTCCCTTGTTTGAGCAGGCGCATGAGATCAACGTGAAACTTCTCGCAGATGGCGACGACGACCCTTACCCTCTGATCCTGCTTGAGGCCGACAAGTCGTCCTTGGAGTTTCTCGGACAGGTGTTGATTGCGGTCGCACGTGACGACGAGCACTGTGGTTTCCAGTTCGGGCCACACCACGCTGGCTCGGCACACTTCAGTCGCCAGTCGCAGTTCGGTCTCTACCTCCACCGGTTGCCTTGCACGCACGAGATGGGCCCCGACGACGCAGATCAGTAGGTGCCGGTGACTGGACGGGGTACGTGAGATCGGTGGGGAGCAAGAACATGGCCAGCACGTGGTTACGGTTCATGCCGGACTACGGCGCCGCGCCGGCTCTCTGGTACTTGGATTCTAACGACCTCGATGGTGGGGACCGTGGCCTTGCTTCGGATCTCGATCACTTGATCGAGCCGCAGCTTTACGCGGACATCGAGTCCTGGATCGCAGCTTGGACCGAATGGCATGACTGCGATGAGGAACTCGCGCCACCGAAAGAATGGGTCGAAGAAGGCCAACGGCTATCGGCGCGGCTTCGGCAACGACTGGAACCCCTCGGTTACCGCATACAGGACAGGCTCCGATGACCTCGGCATACGGGAATCGACGGTTGACCGGAAGCCTGTAGCCGGGGTCGCAAAAAAAGTATGAGCGTTGGCGAGAGCATCTTCGCTGGTCAACGGGCTATCAGCGGCTTCGCAGTCTGAACGAGGGTTGACGCAGCATTCTCGCGTTGACCATCCGAACGATGCAGCGCAACCTGTCCGTTCATGACCGCTGTTCACCCCCGTGGGCCACTTCTCGACGTGATCGCTGCGGCTCAATACCTCGGTACGTCGCCACGTCACATCCGTCGTCTAATTGCGGAGCGACGAATCGCCTTCGTGCGGATCGGCGGCAAGGTTCGTCTCTGTGCTGCCGATCTCGACACGTTGGTAGAGCAGGCCACGGTTCCGGTGGTCGGCGCAATTGGACTGTCAAGACGATGACTCCCGCAGATCGGTCGAGGCTCTTCTACAAGTGGGTCGAGGGACTCTTGTCGTCGGGTGACGCCAACTTCACCCGTGCTGCTGCGACGGGCATTCGGCTGGCGATGTATGGCCGACACGGCCACGACGCGTATCCCTCGATGCCGCGCGTAGCTGGGAATGTCGGACTGTCGGAGCGACGCGTACGCGAGCACATCAAGTTGTTGTGCGCGAACGGCTGGCTGCACAAGGACGCTCGGCCTGGCACGAGCGATGCCTATTGCATTCGCTTTCCCGATGACCCCGGCGACGCGTGTCCTCTGGGGCGGAAGCACGGTTCCGACGACCAAGAGATACCAATCTCTTTGCTGCTGAACGGGCCGTCTAACGACGGCCGCGTGGCAGGGAGGGAGCCAATGCATTCTTACGACTGGGGCGCCGATGTTGGGCGCAAGTTTCGTAACGAGCCATTGTCCCCGAAGGAGACGAGCGCGGTTCTTGCCGCCGTTGCAGAGGCCCAGCAAACGTTGGGGATCGCTGAATCCCAGATCGAGCAAGGGCTCCTCGAACTCGCAGCGAAACGACGGGCAGGCTTGTTGACCTCTCCTGTCGTCACCAGCGTCATGGCGTTGGCATTCATCAAGAGCGTCCGCGTGAAGCCCGCGAAGCTTGCGAAGGGTGGGGGGAGAGACCTAGAGAAGGAGCGGCAAGCGGCCCTCGAATGGGAGGACCGGAACTCGACGTACGACGCTTGGACAAGGCGCCTCTCTGCCGCCACACGCTCTGAACTCGCCGAGGTCCTCACTCAGTGGGAGCAGTCCAAGGAAGCCACGCTTGAGCGTGAGCGCGGCTGGCAGGAACAGCTACGTCGGCAAGCTCAGTAGGCACGAACAGTGAGCCGTCATCCCTTGCTGAGGTAGTGCAGCTTTCCGACGAGCGACTCGGCCCGGTCCAAGCCAGCGTCCGCGATCTCGGCGAATGGATGGGTATAGATGTTCTGAGCCGTCCTCGCGCTATGGCCGAGTTGGGCGCCAACCTTCACGGGAACTGTGCCACGGTCTGCTAGATCGGACGCCATCGTGTGTCTTAGATCGTGATAGCCGAGAAGGGAGACGTTGGCCTCGCGTTGGACACGCCTGAGCAGACGCCGCATGTTGGAGGGGTCCGGCATTGACCCGACGCGTGTCGGAAACATGAGATCAGGGACGGGACGCCCGTTGGCGAGCATGTGCTCAATGACGCGACGCCTGTGAGCTTGCAGAACCTGCAAGAGCGCCGGTCCCAACTGAATGCGACGTTTGTTGCCGCGCTTTGGCGCCGTGATCGACAGCGCACCGTTTGGCTCCACGCGGGTCGCCCTAGTGATCGCCACGACGCCGGTCTCGGTGTCCAACGCGGTCCAGGCCAGGGCGGACGCTTCGCCAATGCGGACTCCGGCGCAGGCCACGAAGAGAAGGAGTGCGTGGTACCAATCGTCAGCAGCAGCCTCCAAGAGACGGGTGAGGTCGTCCTCTTGCAGAATCGTCCGCTCGCGCTTCAGCTTGGTCTGCGGCAGTCGTGCGAGACGGGCAGCGTTTCGTTCAGGGGGAAGCCACCCCATCCGGGCGGCGTGGTCCAACATCTGGGAGGCGGCGCCCCGAGCCTCGACCAGGGTGGCCCGGGCCTTGCCGTCTTTGCCCTCCTTGGCTACGAGCGCTAGCCAGTCCTCGACATCACGGACGCTGAGTTCCAGCAGTCGCCGGTGTCCGAGGGCGTCCGCAAAGCGGCGGCAGTAGTGGCCTGTCTTGTACCGAGTGCCAGCGGCCCGAGTCGGGTCGAGCCCGTGTTCTAGGAAGTCGTCCGTCGCCGCCTGCACCGACCTCCGGGCGCCGCGCACGTCGGTTCCCGCGTCGGCAGCAGCCTGCATCGCCCGCAGCGCCGCCAGTGCCGATGGCTTGTCCGGTTCGCTGCGCCAAACACGCTGCCGCTTGCCAGAGGCGTCCCGGCCGAGATCAAGCATGGCGACCCAGCGCTTTCGGCCCTCGTGCCAGAAGACTGAACCCTCGCCATGGCCGCGACGTGTCTTTGCTCGCTTCGCCATCGTTCCCACCCCGAGATGTTGTGCTCCATGCTAGCCGAACTGCTAGCCAAAAGGGGGGTGATCAATGGTTACGAACGGTCAATGCTGGTAAAGCAAAAAGTCTTGCTTTCCAGTCGATTAGTCGCCTGGCGCGAGAGCGCAACCCACCTCGTTCATGGCGACACCATCGTTCGCATCGAAGAGGTCCGGGGTTCGACTCCCCGCAGCTCCACCACAACGCCGAAAGTGATCTGCCGCACACTGGCTTCATGCGGGCGGTGAAGGTCCAGCCGCTGGCCGCAAGAATCGCCGTCGTTGCTGCTGCCCTATTTCTCGGGCTGCTCGTCTTGGTCAGTACGGGCGCGCTTGGGCGCGGATCCGTCGACGTGCACGCAGACGCCGCCGCGAACGCCGCGGTCCGCGCACATCCGGCGTTGCTTTCGACTGCTCATGCTGTGACGAACCTTGGCGCTCCCCTTGTCGTCGACATACTTGCCGTCGTCGCAGCCCTCGCGCTGTGGTTCACCGGACACCGCCGGGCGGCGACGTACGTCCTGGCGGTTCGCATCGGCGGCCAGATCGTCGCGTCCGGTGTCAAAGTGCTCGTCGGAAGACCGAGGCCAGTTTTGCCGCATCCGGTGGCGCACGCCGTCGGCCACAGCTTTCCGTCCGGACATGCCACCGACGCAGCCTCCGTCTATCTGCCGCTGGCTGTCGTCGTCTGCGCCTTGTTCGCCGGCCGTGCCCTGCGGGTCTCGATCGTTGCGTTGGCGATGCTGATCTGTCTGGCAGTCGCCACGACGCGAGTGCTGCTCGGGGTGCACTACCCCTCCGACGTCCTTGCTGGGCTAGCCGCGGGCGTGGCCCTCACCGCGATCTTGACGCCGGTCCTGGACCCCTAGGCGGGCGAGTCGGTGTCGAGCGCCTTCTCGGCGTTTTCGACGGCTCGTTCGAGCTGGCCGCGGCTCACCTGTCCGCGACTTCGGGCGATCTGCACCAGCACGACGAAACGGTCGTGGTGGAGCACGAGCGTGGCTCCGGCGCTGCCGGACTGGAACAGGCTCGCGCCCGTTTCCCGGAGCACCCGGGATCGGGCGGCGCGGACGGCCTTCGCGTTGGCGGCGAGGTAGGCGCGGTGGAACGTCTGGGCGTCGCGGGGTGAGGAAAACATCCACAGCTGCTCGCGGACGTTGTCAGAACCGCTGCGGGATGCCCAGGATCGGACCGCGCCGGCGAGCCAGTGCAGGTTGAGCAGCGTCCGCTGGGCCTTGGCGGGGGTACCGAACACGCGCGAGACGGAGCGCAGGTCCTGCAGCGCCGACTCTTGGAGCATCAGACCCCGGCCGGGGGCGTGCAGCCGGGCAACCATCGACGCGACCAAGTTGCTGGGCGGCACCGCGGGCGTGGCCGTCACGCCCTCGACCGCGCTGCCCAGGCTGAGCAGGCCGGCAGCGACCGCCGCGGCGACGACCAGTGGCGCCAGAAACCCGCCGACCAGGCGCGTTCGCAAGCGCGGTCGAGCCAACCCGTCATTCACGTCGGCTCGTCCTCCCACCAGACCTCTTGTGGACAATTGTCACGGAACGGACACGATGCCGCCATTGGATAACGGCACGAAGGTTGCTAGCGGGCTTCGTGACGGGCAGCCGAAGAGATCGGACGAAAGCGGTCAGGCGGCGCGATAGACGAGCAACGAAGCAGCGACGTACTGGCAGATGAAGCCCGCCACCGTCAGCGAGTGGAACACCTCGTGGAAGCCGAACCAGCGCGGGCTCGGATTCGGGCGTTGGAAGCCGTAGATCAGCCCGCCCAACGTGTAGCAGGCGCCGCCCACCGCGACCAGCGTGAACACCGCGGCTCCCGCGCCGTGGATGAGCTGGGGCACGAAGAAGCCGGCGGCCCAGCCGAGACCGAGGTAGAGCGGGACGTAGCTCCAGCGCGGCGCGTTGAGCCACAGCACGCGGAAAGCTGCCCCCGCAATGGCGGTGGCCCAGACCGCAGCCAGTACCGCGATCTGGAACTCGTCATGCAAGGCGAGGACAGCGAACGGTGTGTAGGTGCCGGCGATCAGAAAGAAGATGTTCGCGTGATCGAGACGCTTGAGCTGTCGCTCGACCCGCGGTGACCAGTTGCCCCGGTGATAGATCGCGCTGGTCGTGAACATCACCACCGCAGTGAGGCCGAAGGCTGCGGCGCCCGCCGCGGAGGCACCGGTCGGCGCGAGCACGACGAGCACGATCCCTGCGGCGAGTGCCAGCGGTGCCGTGACGAGATGCACCCAGCCGCGTAGTCGTGGCTTGGCATACGCGATGGCCGCCGCAGCCAACTCGCGCGGGTCGGTAGTCACTGCGGGTCACGGTACGCCCTCAACCTGTCACTGGCCATGCTGACCCTATGGATTACCGAGTGTTCACCGAACCGCAACAGGGTGCGTCATACGACGATCTGCTGGCGGTGGCGCGCAAGACCGAGGAATGCGGGTACGACGCGTTCTTCCGCTCCGACCATTACTTGGTGATGGGGCCGGGGGATGGCATGCCCGGCCCGACGGACGCATGGGTGACGCTCGCGGGCCTCGCACGCGATACCACGCGGATCCGCCTCGGCACGTTGTTGACGTGCGCGACATTCCGGCTGCCGGGTCCGCTCGCCATCGCTGTCGCCGAAGTGGACGCGATGAGTGGTGGTCGGGTCGAGCTCGGCCTCGGTGCCGGTTGGTATGACGACGAGCATCGCGCGTATGGCATCCCGTTTCCGCCGCTCGGCGAGAGGTTCGACCGGCTGGAAGAGCAGTTGTCGATCATCACCGGCATGTGGTCTACGTCGGTCGGGACGCGCTTCAGCCACGACGGCGACTACTACTCGCTGCAGGACTCACCCGGGCTGCCCAAGCCGGTCCAGTCGCCGCTGCCCGTGATCGTCGGCGGCCACGGCGCCACTCGCACACCGCGCCTAGCCGCCCGGTTCGCGAACGAATTCAACATTCCCTTCCCGGGCTCTGTCGGTCGAGCAGAGAAGCAGTACGAGCGAGTGCGAGCCGCGTGTTCGTCGGCCGGACGGGACCCGGACACCTTGCTGCTCTCGGTCGCTCTCGTGGTGTGTTGCGGCCGCAATGACAAGGAGCTCTCCCGACGCGCAGCTGCGATCGGACGTGACGTGGACGAGTTACGTCAGCACGACCTCGCGGGCACTCCGAACGAGCTGGTCGACAAGCTCGGCAGGTTCGCGCAGGCGGGTGCGCAACGGGTCTATCTGCAGATGCTCGACCTCGGCGATCTCGATCATCTCGAGCTGATCGCGGCCGACGTCGTCCAGCAATCTCCCTGACACCGTTCAGTTAGCGTTCAGTTCGGGGAACGACGCTCTTCCGAGTGCAAATTTTTTCGGAGGCAGTGAATGAGTGACGATCTTTTCTGGCCGGGATCGGACAACCCCGGATCATCCGCATATGCCCAGACTGAGCAGCTGGAGCGCGAACCGGTTGCCTCCCCGTGGGGGCCACCGGAGCGGCCGCGGCAACGCCGCGAGCACCCGGCCTGGGTGGTCCCGGCCATCGCCGCCGGCGCCGCGGCGCTGGTGTTCGGCGGCGCCGGTATCGCGGTCGGCGCGGCCATCGAGGACGGAAACGGCGGCTCAGGGTCGCCAGGCCTGAGCGTGGCGTCGAGCTCCGGCGTCGTCAGCGCCGTCAACCCCAGGTCCTACGCTGGCATTGCAGCCAAGGTGCTGCCGTCGGTGGTCTCGATCAACGTCAGTGGGTCGGGACAGCAGGACACGGGCTCCGGCGTCATCCTGCGCTCGGACGGTTACATCCTCACCAACAACCACGTGGTGAGCGCAGCGACCAGCGGCGGATCCGTTTCTGCTGTCTTCAACGACGGTACGACGGCCAGCGCGCGCATCGTGGGCACTGACCAGGAGGACGACCTCGCGGTCATCAAGGTCAACAAGACCGGTCTCCCCGCGGTGTCACTCGGCAGTTCGGCCGCGGTTCACGTCGGCGATCCGGTGCTCGCCGTCGGATCACCCCTCGGCCTGACCGGCACCGTGACCTCCGGGATCGTCTCGGCGCTCAACCGCCCGGTCGACACCACGCAGGACCAGCAGAACGTCAACCCGTTCGGCAGCTCCGGCCCGACGACCGCGACGGTCATCAGCGCGATCCAGACCGACGCGGCCATCAACCCTGGCAACTCCGGCGGCCCGCTTGTCGACGGCAACGGCAACGTCATCGGCATCAACAGCGCGATCGCGTCGACCGGTTCGTCGTTCGGCGGTCAGGCGGGCAACATCGGTGTCGGCTTCGCCATCCCGATCGACCAGGCGAAGGTCATCGCGCAAGAACTCATCGACACCGGTCACGCTTCGCACCCGCTGCTCGGCGTTTCGCTCGCCGACGCGACGGACAACAACGGCAACGACCTCGCCCGCGTGGGAGCGGTCAGCAGCGGCGGTCCGGCCGAGCAGGCGGGCATCAAGGTCGGCGACGTGATCGTTGCCATCGACGGACAGCCCACGGCCGGCGCGGATGCGGTGATTGCGGCCATCCGCACCCATCAGCCAGGGCAGTCGATCAACGTGACGGTGTTGCGAGCTGGCGAGCGAAAGACGCTGTCGGCGACGCTCATCGACGCCGCAACCGCTCAAGGCTGAACGTAAGGCGGATCGGCATGACTGAGGGGGCCCGCGTTCTCGTCGTCGATGACGACCCACAGCTGCGCGAAGCGCTGACGCGCGCGCTCGAGCTGGACGGGTATGACGTCGCGACCGCGAGCAACGGGGCGCAGGCGCTTGAAGCCATCGGGCGCCGGCGCCCCGATGTCGCCGTGCTCGACGTGATGATGCCGTACGTCGGCGGTCTCGACGTCTGCCGGACATTGCGCGAACGCCGCGATCGGTTGCCGATCTTGGTTCTCACGGCACGGGATGAGATCGGCGACCGCGTCGCAGGTCTCGATGCGGGTGCGGACGACTATCTGACCAAGCCGTTCGCACTCGAGGAACTGCGCGCACGACTGCGCGCGCTGTTGCGCCGGGTCGCGACCGAGGAGACGGACGGCGCGGTCCTTCGCTACGCAGACCTCGTGCTCGATCCGGCGGCGCGGACCGTGCATCGAGGGAATCGCCCGATCGATCTCACGCGTACCGAGTATTCGCTGCTGGAGCTACTGATGCGCAACGCCGGGCGTCCGCTGACGCGAGACGTCATCATGGAGCGCGTGTGGGGATGGGAGTCCGAGCCGACGAGCAACTCGCTCGAGGTCTTCATCGGTTACCTGCGTCGCAAGACTGAGAGCGAGGGGGAGTCGCGACTGATCCACACCGTTCGCGGTGTCGGGTACGTGTTGCGGAGCGAAGGGTGACCAACCCGGCAGAGACCGTACGCCGCACAGCCGCCGGCGTGTATCACCGCTGGCACACGCTGCCCCTACGCAGCCGCCTCACCGCAGCAGCTGCGCTAGCCGCGACGCTGACGATCATTGCGGTGATCGCGGTCGCCTACATCGCCGTACGCCACCAGCTACGCGGCCAGATCGACCACCAGCTCCGTCGCCAGTTGCGCGAGGTCAGCGTGACGACTCAGTCGGACCTCTTCAATGGCCAGGGCTATTTCCGCGTGCACACGGTCGCCGGTGACATCGGTGGCTACGTGCAGGTGCTCAACGCACAAGGGCAGCCTGCGAACAACAGCGAGCCGCTGCCGGTTTCTGCCCGCGATTTGGAAGTGGCTTCAGGACAAAGCCGCAGCTTCCTCCGGGACACCTACTACAAGGACAAGCACGTTCGGGTCATCACAGCGCCTCTGAAGCTGCCCACGGGGGGCACCGCGGCGCTGCAAATTGCCTTGCCACTGACCGAGGTCGACCATCAGCTGCATGAACTGGCCCTGGCGTTCCTCATCCTCGCTGCAGCCGGTCTAGCCGCCACAGTGCTGTTGTCGGGCATCGCGGTGCGCCGTGTGACCAGACCCGTCAAGACGTTGACCGAGACCGCGGAGCGCATCGCCGCAACACGTGACCTCACGTTGCGCATCAACGCCGAGAGCAGCGACGAGCTCGGACGCTTGGCGGCGGCGTTCAACACGATGCTCGACGCACTCGAGCGCTCGCTCGAGGCGCAGCGCCAACTCGTCACCGATGCGAGCCACGAGCTACGCACACCGCTAGCCAGCCTGCGGACCAACGCCGAAGTGCTGAACGATGTCGAGCGGCTGTCGCCCGAGCAGCGTCGCGCCGTTCTTTCGGGCATCGTCACGCAGTTGGATGAGCTGACTGGGCTCGTCGCCGACGTCGTGGAGCTCGCGCGCGGCGAGGCGCCGGAGTCAGCGCACGAGGACATCATGTTCGACGAGCTGGTCAGCCGTGCCGTCGAGCGCGCGCGCCGGCACTGGCCGAACGTCACCTTCAATCTCACCGCGGTGCCGACGACCGTGCGAGGTGTGCCGAACCGGCTCGACCGTGCGGTCGCGAACATGCTCGACAACGCCGGCAAATTCAGTCCCGCCGGTGGCGTGGTCGACGTCGACCTTCACTCCGGCGGCCGGCTCGTCGTGGCCGACCGCGGGCCGGGTGTGCCCGACCATGCGCTGCCCCACGTGTTCGACCGCTTCTATCGCGCTGACGAGGCGCGTGCGTTGCCTGGTTCCGGTCTCGGCCTCGCGATCGTGCAACAGGTCGTGGACGGCCACGGCGGTTCGATCAGCCTGACCAACCGTCCTGGCGGCGGTGCGGTTGCGACACTGACCCTGTCGCCAACCGGCGAGCCGCTATCGCTGGCGCGGGATGAGCCCGCAGACGAGCCAGCCGGCTCCGCGCAGGTACCCGTCCCCGTCGAGGAGTCCATTTTCCGTTAGGTCGGCGGTTCGCTGGAATATCGTCGGTGGGTGTCCTGGTTGCGGCTCGATCTGCAGAGCGCGACCATCGCGGCCGCTGCATTACTGGTGCTCGCGCTGACAATTCGGCCGTTTCGCCGGCGCTGGTCCATGTGGCTCGGCGCGGCGGCGATGGAAACCGCTGTTGTGTGCACGCTGTTCGCGCTGTGGCAGCTGGCGAACCGGGTCACCCATACGCACACCGCCGGTGGCCTGGCCAACGGCCGGTGGGTGTGGCACATGGAACGCGCCGTGCATTTCCCGAGCGAGGCGTCGCTGCAGAAGTTGATCCTCGGCCACCCGGACTTGGTGCGCGCGAGCAACTACTACTACGCGACCGCGCATCTGACCGGCATGGCCGTGTTCCTGGTATGGCTGTGGCTGCGCCATCGGGATCGGTATCCGCAATGGCGGAATATCGTGGCAATCTTCACCGGCATTGCCTTGCTGATCGAGATGATCCCGGTCGCTCCACCGCGACTGATCGGCGGCACTGGCCTCGTTGACACGGCGCAGGTCTATGGCCAGAGCGTCTACGCCGCTATCGGCAGCGGGGTCGCGGACCAGTACGCCGCGCTGCCGTCGATCCATGCCGGCTGGGCCCTGATCATCGCAATTGCCTGTGTGACATGCAGTCGGAGTCCGTGGCGATGGATCGGCGTGCTGCATGGAGTGCTGACGATGTTCGTCATCGTCGCGACGGCCAACCATTACTGGTTCGACGGTTTCGCCGCCGCCGTCATATTCGCCTTCGCCTGGCTCATACAGCGCGCGCTCGCGCGTGCGCTGCCGTTCGGTCAGCAAGCGGCGGTGACTCCAGAGCCTGCGTCCACCCAAAGCGAGCCCGCTCCGGTATAGCCCGGTTGAGTGCGACGAAAATCGCCGTTGTTGGCCTACTAACGGCGATTTTCGTCGCACTCAACAATCGCTAGATCCAGCAGGGCGCGTTTTCGTGGTGCTGGTTCCGGTCCTTCGTCGTATCGCACGTGTGGAACCACATGCGTCGATGCCACTGGTCGTAGGTGAGCGTCTGTCCCGCGAGCACGGGATACAGATAGCCGAACACGCTGATGACGGCGAGGAGGTAAGCGCCGACAGCGACGGTTCCGACGCCGTGGCGTATGGATGACGCCTTCGCGCGGCCAAGTGCGAGGCCCAGAGTCAGCGTCACCGCGAGCACCATGAACGGCAAGTCCGGCAGCATGTAGAAGAGGAACATCGTGCGGTGGTGCGCGTCAGCCCAGAACCACGGCAAGTAGCCCGCCGCGAACGACACCACGATCGCAGCGGCCCGCCAGTCGAGTCGGGTCACCATCCGCCACAGCGTCACGATCAGCGCGGGGATCGTCGCCCACCAGATTGCGGGATTGCCTAGCGCAAGAACCTCTTGTGAACAGCTTGCCGCGCCGCAGGTCGTCGGCGTCGCATAGAAGTAGGACACCGGCCGAGTCAGCAGGAGCCATCCCCACGGCCGGGACAGATACGGGTGGGCGGCGTCGAGGTGGCGGTGGAAGTTGTAGATCTCCCACTGGTAGCGCAACCAGCCACCTACAACGGCGCGGTCATGGGCGAACCACGACTGGCCGGCATGGACATAGCGGTCGTGGTCGAACGCGTGCGCACCGTCGGACAGGAACCAGCCGGTCCAGGACACGACATAGACGACGAGAACCACGACGACGAACGGCACGAGTGCGTAGAGGCCATCGAGTAGTGCAGCGGAACGCAGCGGCTGGTGCGCGCCCGCGACACGTCGTGCGCCCGCATCCCAGACGAGGGCGAGGATGAAGAACGTCGGGACCCAGTAGAGACCGTCCCACTTGGTTGCGCATGCTGCGCCGAGACAAAGCCCACACGCCCACCGCCATGGACGCTGCCCCAGCCATGGACCGCGGGTGCCATCAAGTGGCGCGGTCAGTGCGTTTGCCAGACGTTGTCGTCCGTCATCGCGGTCCAGCAGCAGACAGCCGAACGCGGCCAGTACCCAGAACATCAGGAAGATGTCCAGCATCGACGTACGGCTCTGCACGAACTCGAGTCCGTCGAACGACAGCAGCACCGCTGCGACAACGCCGAGCAACGTCGACCGGAACAGCCGACGCGCGATCCGCGCAATGAGCAGGATCGCGAGGCTGCCGACGATCGCGCTCGCAAAGCGCCAACCGAGTGGCGTGTTGCCGAAGATCGCCTCGCCGACCGCGATCAGCCACTTGCCCAGGGGTGGATGTGCGATGAAGCCGCAGTCGGTCGATGTGCAGCCGGGCGCGCCGGCGGCATGGTGGACGTCGAGCTCGACACCGTGGTGCAGGAGGCTCCAGGCGTCTTGCGGGTAGTAGGCCTCGTCGAACACCTTCGACGGCGGCCGGGTGATCCGCCACAGCCGCATGATCAGCGCGACGCCTGTGATGGCCAGCGGGATCGTCCACCCCCACCAGCCGTCAGCCGGCAGCGGCTTGATCAGTCGCTTGCGGATCCGCTCAAGCGCCTCATCCGTTGCCGGGCGACGAGACTCGACCGCGGTGCTGGACACGACCGCCATCGTAGGTTGACGTGCGTGCCCCTTCTGGTCGCGGCGACGCCGATCGGCAACCCGGCGGACGCGTCCGACCGGTTGCGCGAGGCGCTGGCATCTGCTGACGTCGTCGCGGCGGAGGACACCCGGCGGGTACGACGGCTTGCTGCGGCGCTCGGGATCACGATCGCGGGGCGGGTCGTCTCCTATTACGACGCGGTCGAACGAGCGCGCACCGAGTCGCTGCTGGGCGACCTGCAAAGCGGTGCCACGGTGGTCTTGCTCTCCGACGCGGGGACTCCACTCGTCTCGGATCCGGGGCATCGCCTGGTGACCGCGGCAGCGGCGCACGGGATCGTCATACAAGCCCTTCCCGGGCCGTCGGCGGTGCTGGCCGCGCTGGCCGTGGCGGGTCTGCCGGCCGATCGGTGGTGCTTCGAGGGCTTTCTGCCACGCAAGGCAGGCGAACGGCGGGCGCGCCTCGCCGAGCTCGCCGACGAGCCGCGCACGCTGGTGTTCTTCGAGGCGCCGCACCGGACGGCAGCGACTCTTGCCGCCCTTGGAGCGGCTTTCGGCGCCGACCGGGCGGCGTGTGTTTGCCGGGAGCTGACCAAGACGCACGAGGAGATTCGGCGCGCCACGCTCGGCCCGCTCGAGGAGTGGGCCGCAGCGGGAGTGCGCGGCGAGGTCACGATCGTCGTGGCCGGGGCGACGCCCAAAGAGACGGTGGCGGAACCTGCTGACCTCGCCGGTGAAGTCGCCGAACTCGTCGCCGGCGGTATGACGCGACGCGACGCCGTGGACGCGGTCGCCACGCGCCGCGGAATATCCCGGCGCCAGGTCTACGCGGCCGCGAATAACCTCTAGCTATGTCCCGGCACATCCTGACTGCTGTCGCGTGGCCGTATGCGAACGGGCCGCGTCATATCGGTCACGTCGCCGGCTTCGGCGTGCCCTCTGACGTCTTCAGCCGCTACCAGCGGCTTGCGGGCAACAACGTGCTGATGGTCAGCGGCACCGACGAGCACGGAACGCCGATCCTCGTACAGGCGGACAACGAAGGCGTCTCGCCTCGTGAGCTCGCCGACCGCTACAACCGCGTCATTGCGGAGGACCTGCAGCAGCTGGGGTTGGCCTACGACCTCTTCACACGTACGACGACGCGCAACCACTACGCCGTCGTGCAGGAGCTGTTCAAGCGGATCTACGACAACGGCTATATCCAGGAGCGGGCGACGCTGTCCGCGATCTCACCGTCGACCGGCCGCACCTTGCCGGACCGTTACATCGAGGGTGAGTGCCCGATCTGCCACTATCCGTCGGCGCGCGGCGATCAGTGCGACAACTGCGGCAACCAGCTCGACCCGGAACAGCTCATCAACCCGCGCAGCCGCATCAACGGCGAAGCTCCGGAGTTCGTCGAGACGCAGCACTTCTTCCTCGACCTGCCTGCCTTCGCGGACGCACTTGGCTCGTGGTTGCAGTCACGCACCGACTGGCGACCCAACGTCCTGAAGTTCTCGCTCAACCTCGTCGACGACCTGAAGCCTCGCGCGATCAGCCGCGACCTCGACTGGGGCGTGCCGATCCCGTTGGCCGGTTGGGAAGACCGCCAGGACAAACGGTTGTACGTGTGGTTCGACGCCGTCATCGGCTATCTGTCAGCGAGCGTCGAGTGGGCGCGCCGCACGCCGGATCCCGACGCCTGGCGCGCGTGGTGGACCGATCCCGGCGCCGAGTCCTACTACTTCATGGGCAAGGACAACGTCACCTTCCACTCGGTGATCTGGCCGTCGATCCTGCTCGGCTACAAGGGCGGCGGTGATCGCGGCGGATCGCCAGGAATGTTTGGCGACCTCGACCTGCCGACCGAGATCGTGTCGAGTGAGTACCTCACGATGGAGGGTCGCAAGTTCTCCTCCAGCCGTCAGGTCGTCATCCACGTGCGTGACTTCCTCGCGCGCTACTCGGCCGACTCGTTGCGTTACTACCTGTCTGCCGCCGGTCCGGAAACGCAGGACACCGACTTCACCTGGTCGGAGTTCGTCCGGCGCAACAATGACGAGCTCGTGGCCGCGTGGGGCAACCTGGTCAACCGATCGTTGTCGTTCACCGCGAAAAACATCGGCCAGATCCCCTATCCGGGTGAGCTCACCGAGGACGACCACGCGCTGTTGCGCACGACGGAGGCCGGCTTCGCCGCCGTCGGTGCAAATCTCGAGCGGTCGCGGATGAAAGCGGGCGTGACCGACGCGATGCGCGTCGTCGCCGAGGCGAACAAGTACCTGTCGGACCAGGCGCCCTGGAAGCTGCGCGAGACCGATCCCGACCGGATGCGCACGATCCTCTACGTCGCGCTCCAGGCAGTCAGCGACTGCAACACGTTGCTCGCGCCGTTCCTGCCGCATTCGGCGCAACGTGTGCACGAGATGCTCGGCCGCACCGATGTGCTCGCACCGCAACCGTCGCTTGTTGACGTCGACGACTTGGACGGCGGCCCGTCATACCCGGTCCTCACGGGCGAGTACGACGCGACCCCGCGCTGGACGCGTGAGGAACTCGTGTCGGGCATCACGGTTTCGCCGCCGACTCCGTTGTTCGCGAAGCTCGACACCTCCGTCGTCGAGGAAGAGCTCGCGCGGATGGAAGCGGAGTGAGACGAGACCCGCAACGCGAGGGTGATGCACCACCGGCACCGGAACCTCTCGCTGTTGCGGCGATAGATGCGCACTGCCATCTCGATCTCATGGACGGTTCGGTCGACGACATCGTCGCCGCGGCGCAGGCGGTCGGCATCGCGCGAGTGGTGACGATCGGCATCGATGTGCCGTCGTCCCAATGGCAGGTGGACGCCGCACACGCACACAGCGATGTGTACGCAACCGTGGCGATCCATCCGAACGAGGCGCACACGGCCGACGAGTCTGCGTGGGAGGCCATCGCGACGCTCGCGCGCGACGAGAAAGTTGTCGGCGTAGGGGAGACCGGGCTCGACCACTTCCGGACTACGGCTGACGGATGGGCGCAGCAGGAAGAGTCGTTTCGCCGGCACATTGCGATCGCGAAAGACAGCGGTAAGGCCCTCGTCATACATGACCGCGACGCGCATGACGAGGTGCTCTCCGTGCTCGAGTCGGAAGGCGCGCCAGAACATGTCATCTTCCACTGCTTCAGCGGTGATGAGGAGTTCGCGCGGCGCTGCGTCGAGCGCGGATACGTCCTGTCGTTCGCCGGCAATGTCACCTTCAAGAACGCGCAGAACCTGCGCGATGCGGCTGCGGTCACGCCGCTCGACCAGCTGCTCGTCGAGACCGATGCACCGTTCCTGACTCCGATGCCTTATCGCGGCGCGCCCAACGCGCCGTACCTCGTGCCGCTCACGGTGCGCGCGATCGCCGCGGTCCAGAACATCTCGGAAGACGAGGTATCAACGGGCGTGTCGGCAACCGCCGCCCGCGTGTTCGGTTGGTCCTGAACCTCCCTTTCGGGCGGATAGGTCCGACATCTAGACTGGTGTCCCATGCGCCGCCAGCCCCACCTCACTTTTTCGCGCGTGGGGCGGCTTCTCATTCCGACCCTTGTCGCGGCGGTACTTGCCAGTCTCGGCCTCGCGGCCACCGCTTTCGCGACGATGGACAAGACCGTCCAATTGGACGTTGACGGGCGACATGTGGCCGTCCGCACCTTCGCGTCCGACGTCGCCGGAGTGCTCCGGAAAGCGGGCCTCGCCATCGGCCCCCACGACACTGTCGCGCCCGATGTGGCCGCACCGGTGCACGACGGCTCAGAGGTCGTCGTCCGGCACGGCCGGCTGCTGCGCCTGGAGGTTGACGGGCAGCAGCGTGAGGTCTGGGTCACGGCGTTGTCCGTCTCGGGAGCGCTCGACGAACTTGGTCTCAGCGACCGTGAGGCGTGGGTGTCCGCGTCACGCGGTGCCGTTATTCCGCGCGCGGGCTTGTCGTTCGAAGTACGTGAGCCACAGCGTGTCGTCGTACTTGTTGACGGACACCGCATCGTTCGCATGACCACGGCCGCGTCGGTCGGCGACTTCCTGCGTCAAGCTCATGTTCGGCTGCATCGGCTTGACCACGTGAGTGCACCGCTCGTCAAATATCCGACCAGTGGGCTCGTCATCACAGTCGACCGGATCAACCAGCGAATGGTGACGCGCAGCATCGCGATCCCGTTCCGCACGAAGCACGTGCGCACCTCATCGTTGTACGTCGGGGAGAGCGAGATCACCCGACATGGCGAGCCCGGCGTGCGTGTCGAGACGTACCGGTTGACGTGGAAGAACCACCGACTCGTGCATCAGCGTCTGATGCACAGCCGACTGCGATCGCATCCGGTCGCGGAAGTTGTCTCGGTCGGCACCACGCCGCGGCCGCGGTACGCACCGTTCCACGACGGTCTCAACTGGCCGGCGCTGGCGAACTGTGAATCCGGCGGCAATCCGCAAAGTGTGTCCGGCAACGGCGAGTATCGCGGCCTCTACCAGTTCACGATGAGCTCATGGGCGAGTGTCGGTGGATCAGGCGATCCGATCGACGCGTCGTCATCGGAACAGACCTACCGTGCGCAGCTTCTCTACCGGCGGGCTGGCGACAGCGTGTGGCCAGTCTGCGGGCACTACCTGTACACCTGACGGTGTGAGCGTCGACGCGAGCGGGCCGGCACTGCTCGGCGCCGGGGATGTGCGTCGCCTCGCGCGCGACCTCGGCATCAGCCCGACGAAGCGCCTCGGCCAGAACTTCGTCATCGACGCCAACACGGTGCGGCGGATCGTTCGCTCGGCCCAAGTCTCGGCTGACGATGTCGTCCTCGAGGTCGGTCCCGGGCTGGGCTCGCTGACGCTCGGTCTCCTCGAAACAGGCGCCGAGGTGGTCGCCGTCGAGATCGACCCGGTGCTCGCCCGGGCATTGCCGGCCACGATCGCGGCACGCATGCCTGCGGCGTCACCGCGGCTGCAGGTGGTCGAGGCAGATGCGATGACGGTGCGAGACCTCGGCGGGCGGGCGCCGACGGTTCTGGTCGCCAACCTGCCCTACAACGTCGCCGTGCCCGTTCTCCTGCATGTGCTGGCGACCTGGCGGACGATCACGTCAGGACTCGTCATGGTGCAGGCCGAGGTAGCCGATCGCATCGCCGCCGGCCCGGGCTCACGCACTTATGGCGTCCCGTCGCTGAAGGCCGCCTGGTGGGCAAGCGCGAGCCGCGCGGGTGCCATCCCGCGCTCGGTGTTCTGGCCCGTGCCCAACGTCGACTCCGCGCTGGTACGGCTGGTCCGCCGTGACCCACCGGCGTCCAGCGCAACGCGTGAGGAGGTTTTCCGCGTCGTCGACGCTGCGTTCGCCCAGCGCCGAAAGTCGCTGCGGGCCGCGCTGGCGGGCTGGGCCGGGTCTGCAGCCGCGGCCGAGACGGCGCTGCGGGCGGCGGGCGTGGATCCGACCGCGCGCGGCGAATCGCTCGACATCGGCGTGTTCGCTCGCCTGGCGGGGGAGCTGGCCGCCATACGATCGTCGGCGTGAGCCGGTCCCGAGTGACGGTCCGGGTGCCGGCGAAGGTCAATTTGCATCTGTCCGTCGGGCCGACCCGCAAAGACGGTTTCCACGAGCTTGTCACGGTCTACCAGGCGCTCTCTTTGTATGATGAGGTCACGGTCGAGCCGGCCGAGCAGCTGTCGATGCGCGTCACGGGCGAGGGTGCCGAGCAGCTGCCCGTCGACGACGACAACCTGGCGGTGCGCGCCGTACGAGCCGTCGGAGCACTCATCGGTCGGACGCCGGACGTCGCCATCACCGTGCACAAGGGGATCCCGGTCGCCGGCGGCCTAGCCGGCGGCAGCGCGGACGCCGCCGCCGCGCTGGTTGCGGCCGATGCCTTGTGGGGCGGCGGGCTCGACCGCGTGACGCTCGAGGGTCTGGCCGCGGGAGTCGGCAGTGACGTTGCCTTCCTGCTCTACGGCGGCTCGGCGCTGGGCACCGGCCGGGGCGAGGCGATCTCGCCCGTGCTCGCCACCGGCGACTACCACTGGGTGCTCGCGGTTGCCGACGCCGGCTTGTCGACGCCGACGGTTTATGGAGAGCTCGATCGCATCCGCGATGCCGGGCCGACTCCTCGGACGGGCGCGCCCGACGGCGTGCTCGCCGCCTTGCGGGCGGGCGATGTCGTCGCGCTCGGAACGGCTCTCGCCAATGACCTGCAGGTCGCGACGCTGCGGCTGCGGCCCCAGCTGCGGCAGGTCCTTGATGCCGGGCGCGAGCTCGGTGCGGCGGGCACGGTCGTGTCTGGTTCCGGACCTACGGTCGCGCTGCTGGCTCGGTCCGCTGACGACTCCGTGCGAATTGCGTCGTCACTCAGCGGCTTGGGGGTCTGTCGCACTGTGCGCCGAGCCCACGGTCCCGTGCCCGGCGCGCGCATCATCGACGACTAGCTCGCGGCGTCGGCCCTCAAGGACGAAGAGCGTTCCGGCGAGAGCAAGCGCCCACAACGGCAGGCCCATGCCTAGACGAGCCGGTGCGAGCCATTGCACCTCATGGTGGGTGTAGAGGTATCCCTGCACGCACGCCCGCAGGGTGAAGACCGCCGCCCACATCGCCGTGGCGATCATGGCCGCGCGGCGCAGTTCCGGCTCCTCCTGCCAGTGCGCGTAGCCGCGGTCGATGAACGCGATGATGTAGCCCAGTGCGGGGCGGCCGACGAGGATGCTGACGATCGTGAGGACGGCATAGGCGGCGTTGAGCAGGATGCCGGGAAGGAAATAGGTCTTCGCATCGCCGGTGACGGCCGCGAGTGCCGCGGCCGCGCCGAGACCGACGAGTCCCATCGACGCTTGGCGCAGCGGCTCGCCACGCAGCAGCCGGAGTACGGCGACAAGGGCAGCGGATCCGAGCGCGGCGACGATGGCCCAGCCGAGTGGCGCGAACGTGTCGACGATGACCAGCGTGACGCCGGGCAGGCTCATGTCGACGATGCCGCGACGGCCGCCGATCATCTCGGCGATGTCGAGGTTCGCGAGGCTCGTCACCGGCCGATCTGTCACGTGTCCAGTGTGGCAGTTGTCGGCCGGGTCTGACCTCACTCGATGGTGAGGTCTGGCCGAGTTGCCGGGACCCGGCTCACGCTCCGGCCGCAAGCGCGAAGAGAGTCGGCAAAGGTAATGGCGTTGTCGATGGCGGCGGCGCCGGGGTCGTTGTTGAAATAGGCGTAGACGTCGCAGTCGTCAGGGAACGTCGTCGCGATGGTGCCGGCCCACGAGCGCAGCTCGTCGTCGGTATAGAACGGCCACGGATCGGCGCTGCCCTCGTGGAAGCGCACGTAGCCCCAGTCGGCCGTGCGCCACAGCGGCGTGATGGCGCCGCCCTTGCGGTCGGCCCAGCAGAGCGCGGCGTTATGACGTTCGAGCAGGCGTCGTACGTCGTCGATCCACCATGACTCGTGTCGCGGCTCGACAGCGAGGCGGACGCCGGCGGGAAACGCCGCCAGCGTCGTGTCGAGCGCCTCGACGGCGACCGCGAGGTCCGGTGGGAGCTGGATGAGGACCGGCCCGAGCTTGTGGCCGAGCGGGGCGATGCGGTCCATGAGCATGGCGACGGACGGCTGCGGATCGCGTAGCCGCTTGACGTGGGTCAGGTAGCGGCTGGCCTTGACCGTGATGATCGCGTCATCGGGGGAGCGGGTGAACCAGCCGGCGAACACCTCGACGCGCGGCAGCCGGTAGAACGTCACGTTGAGCTCGACGGTGCGGAAGTCCCGCATGATGTGCTCGAACCAGCGGTTCTGGTTCACCCCTTTGGCGTAATAGCGACGGCGCCAGTCCTTGTATTGCCACCCGCTGGTGCCGACGAAGACTGCCACGGTCCTCTTTTGCCCGGTTACGGGCGGCCCAGCACTGCTGCGCCGAATGGCGTAACGGGCAAATGACACGCACTAGCCATGCGCTTCGACCACCCCTTTGGCCGATGCATAGAGGGTCAAGTTGTCTCTCCTATGGGGGAAATCGTGGGTATCACTTGGAACTCCGTCGCAGGTGGCATCACCTGGGACGGACCGGCGCGCAGCCTTCATCGGCGCGCTGTTGTCGGCGCGCTCGCGCTGGCGACGGCTGCCGGTGTGGCGGCTCTGCCGCATGCTGATGCCGCGGTCACACCACTTCCCGACTTGTCGTCGGCGGAGCAGGTCGTGGGCGCGCAGCAGGCATGGCAGGCCGGCGCCACGGGGGCAGGTGTAGATGTCGCTGTCGTTGACACCGGTGTCACGCCCGTCCCGGGCCTCGACGGCCCGCAGAAGGTCATCTATGGCCCGGATCTGTCCTTCGACTCGCAGAACCCGAACACGGCGTTCGCGGACGGCTACGGGCACGGAACGGCGATGGCAAGCATCATCGCCGGCAACGACGGCACAGCTGGTGGCTACCAGGGTGTCGCGCCGAACTCCCGCATCCTCAGCGTCAAAGTGGGTGCGACCAACGGCGCGACCGACGTGTCGCAAATCATTGCGGGCATCGACTGGGTCGTGCAGCACGCGCACGACAACGGGATGAACGTCCGCGTCCTCAACCTGTCGCTCGGCACGAGCAGCACGCAGTACTACCAGAACGACCCGCTGGCTACCGCCGCTGAGAACGCCTGGAAGCACGGCATCGTCGTGGTTGCCTCCACTGGCAACGAGAACACGGGCAACGCCGTTGCGGACCCGGCGACCGACCCCTACGTCCTGGCCGTCGCGGCCGAGGACCCGGTCGGCACGGTGGCGAGCTCGGACGACACGATCCCGACGTGGTCCAACCGCGGCACGGGCTCGCGTCAGCCGGACGTCGTCGCTCCTGGCTCGTACATCTACAGCCTCAACGTGCCGAACTCCACGCTGGCGACGACGTACCCGAACGCCGTGTTCGGTCGCTACCTGCGCGGTAGCGGTACGTCGCAGGCCGCCGCGTTCGTGTCCGGTGCGGCCGCTGACGTCATCAGCGCTCACCCGGGCTACACGCCGGATCAGGTCAAGGCTGCTCTGACGAGCACCGCGACCCGCATCTCGGTGCAGAACCCGAACCGGGTCGGCAACGGTCTGGTCAACATCCCGGCTGCGTTGAACGCCAACGTGTCGAATGCGGTCCAGAGCTTCCCGAACGCCACCGGTGCCGGCTCGCTCGAGCAGGCACGCGGCAACTCGCACATCCAGCTCAACGGCGTCACGCTGACCGGTGAGCAGGACATCATGGGCCGGCCCTGGGTCGGTGCCGCGATGGGTGCTGCCGAGGCGGCCGGGGCGACCTGGTCGGGCGGCATGTACAACGGCGCGACGTGGTCGGGTGCCACCTGGAGTGGTGCGACCTGGTCCGGTGCGACCTGGTCCAGCACACCGCTGGCCGGTGCGACCTGGAGCGGCGCGACGTGGTCAGGAGCCACCTGGAGCGGTGCCACCTGGTCGGGAGCCACCTGGAGCGGCGCGACCTGGAGCGGTGCCACCTGGAGCGGTGCGACCTGGTCCGGTGCCACCTGGAGCGGTGCGACCTGGTCCGGTGCGACCTGGTCCGGTGCCACCTGGAGTGGTGCGACCTGGTCCGGGGCGACCTGGTCGGGTGCCACCTGGAGTGGCGCCGAGTTCGCCTGAACCAACATTGACGCTGAAGGGCGTGGCTCCCGAAAGGGGGTCGCGCCCTTCAGCGTTTGGTGGCGCGGAGCGTGGGTTTCGGCTCGAGGTGTGCGAGGCCGTTCCACGCCAGGTTGACGAGATGGGCCGCGACGTCGTCCCGCTTCGGTTTGCGGGCATCCAGCCACCACTGCCCGGTGAGGGCGACCATGCCGACGAGAGCCTGTGAGTAGAGACCTGCGAGCTTGGGGTCGTAGTCACGCGCTTTGAACTCGCTGGCGAGCACGTGCTCAACCTGAGTCGCGATGTCGCTGATCATGCTGGCAAACGTTCCGCTGCTCGACACCACCGGCGAGTCGCGCACCAAGATGCGGAAACCGTCCGTGTCGCGCTCGACGTACTCGAGCAGCGCGCTTGCTGCTTGCTCGAGCAGTTCGCGGGGATGGTTGCCTTGCAGCGCGTCGGTGATGCGGTCGAGCAGTCGTCGTACCTCTCGGTCGACCACAACGGCGTACAAGCCTTCTTTGCCGCCGAAGTGCTCGTAGACGACGGGTTTCGAGACGCCGGCCTTGTCGGCGATCTCTTCGACGCTCGTGCCGTCGAAGCCCTTGTCGGCGAACAACGTGCGACCGATGTCGAGCAGCTGCTCACGCCGTTCCTTACCCGACATCCGCACACGAGCGACGCTCGCGCTCGTCAGGGAGACGACGTTCTCGCTGCTGCCGGCGCTCATACGGGTTCGGCGCTGAGTTTCGCGATGCGTTCGCGTGTCGGCCAGCGGACTTCGCGCACGAGCCGAAACTTCTCCATGACCCAGATGATCCGCGCGGACGAGTCGAGCTGACCGCGCAACACACCGTGGCGGGCCGCGGTCGGGTCGGCGTGGTGCATGTTGTGCCACGACTCACCCATGGACATGATCGCGAGCCACCACACGTTGGTGGCCTTGTCGCGGGTGCGGAACGGGCGCTCGCCGATGGTGTGGCAGATCGAGTTGATCGACCACGTTGTGTGGTGCAGGAGTGCGACGCGGACGAGGCTGCCCCAGAAGAACGCGGTGAGCGCGCCCTGCCAGGTGAAGCCGCTCCAGAGAAAGCCGACGAGCGGGGGAAGCAGCAACGTGACGGCGGTCAGTCGCATGAAGGAGCGGTCGACGAGGGCGATGTCCTTGTCGGCGAGCAGGTCGGGAGCGAAGCGGTCCTGGTTGGTCTGCTCGACGTCGAAAAGCCAGCCGATGTGTGCGTGCCACAGGCCCTTCGTCAACGCTTTGACGTCGTTGCCGTAGCGCCAGGGGGAGTGCGGGTCGCCTTCCTTGTCAGAGAAGGCATGGTGTCGACGGTGGTCGGCAACCCAGCGGATGACCGGGCCCTCGATGGCGAGGCTGCCGGCGACGGCGAGCGCAATGCGCACCGGCCGCGGCGCCTTGAACGAGCCGTGGGTGAAGTAGCGGTGGTAGCCGACGGTGATGCCGTGGCCGGAGATTGCGTACATGACGAAGGCGATGACGACGTCGTGCCAGCCGAGGCCCCAGCCCCAGGCAACGGGGACCGCGGCGGTGACCGCGAGCAGGGGAACGACGATGAACGCGCCCAGGATCACCTGTTCGAGCCGAGCCCGACGCATGGTGCTCGGAACGGCTGCCAGCGGGCGCGAATCCGCGTTGCGAGTTCGCGGCGCGGTCACTGCCGGCGGTCGTGGCTGGGCGGTCGTCGGTGCAGTCATGAATCTCTCTCTCTGGCGGCGACCATGTGGTCTGCTTCCTACGCTACCGTAACCTACGGTCCCGTAACCTCGGTGGACTGGGTCGACTGGGTGAACTGGGGTTGAATCCTCGGCGTGGACTTTGCCGAACTGACCGCGCGTCAGCAGCAGATGTGGTCGACCGGAGATTTTCATCGCATCGGGGTGGCCCAGGTCGGCGTGGGTGAGCGGTTGGTGCGCTCGCTGGGTGTCCGGGCGGGGCAGCGCGTCCTGGACGTTGCCGCGGGGGCCGGCAACACGTCGCTGGCGGCCGCCCGGCGGTTCGCGGAGGTGACGGCGACCGACTACGTGCCCGATCTGCTGGAGCGGGCCGAGCACCGGGCCGAGGCCGAGGGGCTCAGGCTGGTCACCGAGGTAGCGGATGCCCAGGACCTGCCCTATGAGGCCGGCGTGTTCGACGTGGTCACGTCGACCTTTGGCGCGATGTTCGCGCCGGACCAGGAGAAGACGGCGTCGGAGCTGTTGCGGGTGGTGCGCCCCGGTGGCAAGGTCGGGATGGCTAACTGGACCCCGGACGGCTTCGTCGGCGAGATGTTCGTGCTGGGGGCGAAGTACAACCCACCGCCGAGCGGGCTGCGCCCACCGTCACGCTGGGGGACCGAGCAGGGTTTGGCGGAGTTGTTCGGCAGCCGCGGGATCGACGTGCAGATCCGCACGCGCCGAGCTGAGTTCGTCTATCCGTCGCCGGAGTTCACCCTCGACTACTACCGGTCGTGGTTCGGGCCGACGGCGACGGCGTTCGCGGCGCTCGACGACGAGGGTCAGGAGCAGATGGCGGGGGAACTGATGGCGCTGTATGCGGCGCACAACACGGTCGACGATGGGACGGTGCTCATTGCTGCGCCGTACCTGGAGGTTGTTGCGACGAAGCCGTAGGCGACAGCTCGCCGTCGATGAGGCGTACGACGAGGTCGTCGAGGTTGTCGGCCGTGTAGCCACTGACGTGGTGCGTGGTCGAGTCGTCGGGGCCGTAGGTCAGGAAGAGGAACTGGCCCAGTGTTGCTTCGGCGAGCTGACGCCAGATGAACTCGCCCTGGTCGTCGAGCCCGCTTGCGGCTAGCGACTCGATCTTGATGCCTTGTTGCGCGGCGAACACCATGTCGTTCGTGTAATGCGGGTCGTCCTGGTAGTTGAGATGCGGTGGCGCGTCGCCGATGAGGAACACCAGCTTGACCGCTCCAGGGTTGCGCCAGGACGGCTTGACCAGTGCGTCGTGCAGACCTTGTTGCACGTCTTCGGGATAGTCGCCGCCACCGTCGGCCTCGACGTCAGCGATTGCCTTCTGAAAGCCGGTGACATCGCTGGAGAAGTTCCACGTGCGAGTGAGGAACTCGTCGCCGTGGTCGCGGAAGATCGTCAACGCGAACCGCACGTCCGGATGTGACGGCAGCGTTTCGATACGTGTGGCGATGTCGTCGAGGCTTGCTTTCAGCTGCGCAATCTCGTCGCTCATGCTGCCGGTCGCATCGACAAGGAACTCGACGTCGAGTTGTGCCGGCGCGGGCGAGGGCTCGGCATCGAGGGGGATCGCGTGGTCGAGTGTGCTGCGGTTGAAGTCGACGGATGTCGTCGCCTGGCCTTTGCTCACGACAGCGGTGAACTGCTGTTCGTCGCCGACGTCGGTGGTGCGCGGGAACCACAGTGCGCGGCCATCGGCGAAGGTGCGGAGCTCGGACACCTTGTTGCCCTGCTGGTCGACGATCGCGATGTCGGCGCCGAGGACGGGATCTCCGTTCGGTGCTGTCACCGTGAAGATGTGCCGCTCGGTGATGTCGAAGTCCTCTGACTTCAGGTCTTCTTTGGCGAAGGACTCCCGGTAGGTCAGGTAGTCGGCGTACCGCGCGTTGTCGTCGACGCTGCCTGCGCGCAGGCCGATCTGGATGTTGGTGTCATTGGGTCCTGCTGTGCCGGTTCCGCTCGCCGAACCCGCGGACGATGCCATCGGCGCAACACCCTTGGCCGCGGCCATTTCCGGCGCGCTGCGTCCGACGTCAGCGCCGCCGGCAGCACCCACGCCGCCGCCCGCTGCATGTCCGCGCGAGCCCGTCTCGGAGAACGCACCGTGCATCGTTCCGCCGCTCGCGGGGGTCGCGAAGCTCGCCTCATGTTTGCTGTTGGCACCGCCGTTGCTGCTGCAACTTGAGGCGGCGAGGAGCGCTGCCCCAACGGTTACCGCTTGCCATGTCCGGCGTCCGCTCATGCTGGTCAGACGCGCCATGGCGAAGTCAGGTTCCGGGCGAATTCGGCCGGTGTGGATATCGCCGCGATTTCGTCGTACCTGCTTCCTTCGATGGCGACATGGACGACAGACAACGCCGCATCGCGAGAGCGCGACTCCTGCGGCGACAAGGCAAGACGTACGACGAAATCCGAGCCGTCATCGGCGAGGTGGACAACGGCACACTCCGGCATTGGATGCGAGGCATTCCGCGGCCTCCCGAGACGCACCGGTCACGTCCCTTGACGGATCTGCGACTCGAGTGCCGGCGCTTAAGGGCGCGGGGTCTCACGTACGAAGAGATTGGTCAAGCGACGGTCACGTCCCCGGAAGTGGTGTATGAGCTGAGCTCCTCCACGTGATCCAGGATCAGGTTATTGCGCGGCTTGCAGTTGTTGCACCTCCGGTTCTGC